>Ga0206945_1039_pt1 | contig 29537 bp, 22 predicted proteins | sample Alteio_BWOrgHeat_5_FD_152982 | JGI IMG/M metagenome (GOLD analysis project Ga0206945, IMG submission 152982) | Enriched cells from forest soil in Barre Woods Harvard Forest LTER site, Petersham, Massachusetts, United States -... | ecosystem: Environmental > Terrestrial > Soil > Temperate forest > O... | reverse complement strand
TGGATACCACGCGGTCGCTTGTAATACAGAAATCGCCACTCTTATCGACCCATGAGTTTAAGGATATGTCGTGCCGCCCTCAGCCCTGTAATTCGCGCCAATGGCACCGCAAGGCGTGGATGAAGAGGTAGTTGCACCTCCAACCTACGTTGAGATTCCACCGCCTCGAAATAATCGGGGTGACCCGATGCAAATAAACCTCGCGCGGCGTGATTGTAAATTCCCGCTAACGCTATTTGCTGCCTGGCACTCAGTTTTGCAATGGCTCGCCAGAGGACTTCGATTTGTTGGCCATTCGTCAGAACGTCACACCAAAATAGCGCTGGCTTACGTCGCGACAAACCCTGTGGCGAAACACGATAACGCGCCCCCAAGTGTGGCGAATGGGCGAATTGTGCTCCATGATAGGCGGCATCAAACAGAAAGCGGGCATCTTGAATAATAGGAAGGTCTGGACGAAACCCGCCTACCTTATTCACGATCGAGCGCTTGTATAGAATCGCAGCCGTTGTTGCCCAAATATGAACGGCGATCGCGAGTTCCGCATTTGCCTCAAGTGCGGGCCAGTCGACTGAACGAACAGCGCCTGTGGTGATAACGCCTGATCCATCGTCGTGCATTTCCACCCAATCGCATATGACGACATCAGCATTTGAGGCTTCAGCTGTCGCAAGGCGCTTGCTGATTGTTGCTGGCTCGAGCAAATCGTCGGCATCAAGGAAGAGTATCCACTCTGCGGTCGTTTCCGAAATACCAACATTACGCGCGTGTGAAACGCCACGATTTTGACCTGTGAAGATACGCACGTTCGGCTCGAACTCGCGGGCTAGAGCCAGTGACCCGTCAGTCGAGCCGTCGTCGATAACAATCACATCGACCGTGACATCTTGATTCAAGGCGCTATTTATCGTCGCGGCAAGCGTAGCCGTCGCATTGAAACAAGGAATCACGATCGCGATCGAACTGCTCGAATTCATTTAACTTCGCAAGGCCTACTGGTGCGCTACGCTACCAACTCGCAGCAGAATGGTCACGATGCCGGAGAACAACTACGAAGTGGCCGATGTTTTCGCACCAGTTGGAGGCTCGGACGCTCGACAATGGTCCAGCTAGCCCAGGCCGCCAGACAGGACAAGAACAGCGAAACCGCAAATAGCTCCATCGGTAACAACTGCATCCCGCCATAAAACAGGATCATCTGCTGAATCGGCCAGCCATACAGGTAGACCCCGTAGGAGAGATCAACGCGCCGCCCGAAGAGCTTTATCTGAGCAGAAAATGACAGCGCCGCGAACAAAACCGCATAAGTCCCTCCGAACAAAAGCGCCCAATAGGCCGCCCCACCGGCCAAACTGGTGACAATCGCTAATAAACTCAACACAAAAATGCCGATTGATTTTGGAATGTGCTTTCGAAATACGAAGAAGGCGGAGCCCATGAAAAAGAATGGAAAGAGCTCTGGCCATCGATTAGGGCTGGAAATTACCAACGCTATAATGCCATGGTCGACGATTGGTAACCCGACCGCCATAGCTACGGCGGATGCCGTAGCGAGAATAGCGAACGTCAGAATCCTGATGCTTGAACGCATGAGGCCGAGGGCACCGAGCAAAGCAAGCAGAAGGTAGCAGTCGAACTCGTATTTGATTGTCCATAGAGTCCCGTGGATGAGCTGAAGATGATTACTTTCCAAGATGCCTGTGACGCCAACTTGCTTCAGCGCCAATGCCTCGATAATGATGTTTCGCCAGTTCTGCGAGCGAAAAAACTGCCCGGTACTGGGCGACGCCAGCGGCCCGAGGATAAGGCAAGCCAGCATGGTCGCGACAAGGAATCCCGGCACGATGCGCGCCACACGTTTGGCTATGAATTCTCGTGTGCTTGAACTCTCCAGGAGGCTGCCCGTCACGAGAAATCCGCTCAAGACAAAGAACATGAAGACAGCGAATTGACCGCAGTTTGTTTGCCCTCCCGATAAGATCGAAAGAGGATCCCGCTCGGCCGTACCATCAATCAGGAAGTATGAGTGCTCAAACACGACGAGCGTGGCGAGAGCAAGACGCACAACATCGAACGCATTTCGGTCGCTGCGATAAAGCCGTTCATCCCATGCGTCGGCATTCACACTCATGAACGATAAATATTAATCTCTCGCATATGTGCTCAGCGCCGGCAGCCGACCGTTTTCCTCGAGCCATTGCAGTGTCATAGCTTGCGCACTAGCGAGGTCCACCCGCGGATGCCACTTCAGAACATCGTTGGCCTTATCAACAGAAAATTCTACCCGTTCACAATTATAGAGTGACGCGAGCCATTCCGGCGGGACCTGTTTTGTCGGTTCGTCGTTCTGGGCGCCTCCCTCGGTCAAAGGCAGGGCCTGGCCAATTTGCGTCCCTAGTCGTGACGACAGCGCAAATAATTTACGGACCCCCGCGCTTCGCTTGGCGACGGCACGAATTTCTGGTGCTGTGAGCATCGCAAGCATGAGATCGGAGAAGCGGAATGGTCCACCGTGACGGGGAAGCCGCGCCAGCTCATCCGGCGTGTAGCTTGGAACGTCATGCACAATACGGTCTATGGACGGACCTAAAAATTCCCGCCACGAGACGCTGCCGTCGTTGATAATGAACCGATTACCGTGGGCCTCCGGGGCCTGCGCGGCCAAGACCATGGCATCAACGAGGTTCTCGACATACGTATAGTTGCACAGTCCCTTCCCGTCATTGATCCAACAGAATTGGCCTTTGCGCGCCAGGTCGATAGGAAGCGTGGTGTAGGCGCCTCCTCCAGGCCCGAACACGCAGGTCGGATTAAGGATCACGACATGCGTCGGTAGCGACGATTGCGCGCGAGTTAGACACCAGCGCTCCATCGCAGCCTTGCTGCGTCCGTACTCTCCGCCATAGGGCCGATAGGGAAACGTCTCATCAACCCTGCCCTGGCCCCGCGGAAATCCAAACACATACATTGTGCTCAGTATAACCACACATTCGACGCCAGCCTCGATCGACGCCTCCAAGACGTTTTTTGTTCCGTCGATCGTAATCCGTTCGGGCGTCCTCCCGTCGTTGCCATACGCCAGATGATAAACAACCTTTGCCCCGGCAATCGCCGCGCGAACAGATTTCATATCGAGCAAATCGCCAGGCACAATCTCAACGGGAAATCGCGCGATATTTGCGCATTTCTGTGGTGTCCGAGCCGTAACGCCAATGCTGACGTCCTGAAGGCTCAGCCTCTCAACGAGATGCCCGCCTATGAATCCAGTCGCCCCCGTGACAAGAACCCTGGGGCGATTTAGCGATTTCACAGAGCGCATCACGGCACTCGGCGTATCGTGACTTCGCTGCTCGTAAGCCCACTCGATCAGTGCAGCCGTGCGCTCGGCATCGGCCACGTCCGCAATCCTCGTCGCGTTTCCGTCAATCGCCCGTTCAAAATCGACAAGCATTTGACAGAAGCTACCTCGGAAATCGCTAGGCCAAGCGGGGTCATCGAACGGCTTTTCTGCGCTGATACGTCGGGGACACGAGGATCCAACCGGCGTTACGATGACTTCGTTCTCGTTCGCCTTGTTGACTTGAAGCTCGCCGCGCGCACAGTTGATTTTTATATACGCCCCCGACTGGTGAATCCTGGATAGCCGCAGGTCGATACTGACATCATCGGCAATCAAGTTATATCTGAGACTCGATTCCGTACCGCCCTTGGCGTCATCAGCATATACAACAGGTTTCAACTCACCGACCAATGTGTCGAGATAGTCGAGGTAATGGACGCCCATGTCGGCCAGCACTCCGCCAGCCTCAAGGGCAAAGAACGCAAATGACCGCGGTCGCCAGAGAAACGGGGTCGAATCATGAACTTCAATAGATCGCACCTCTCCAAATTCGTTGGCAGCGACGATATCGCGCGCCAGCATCAGCGAGGGCAGGTATCGCCTTGACATACCGACCTTGAGTAAACGGTGTTTGCGGCCCGCATGGGCACGCAATTGCGAGCAATCGAGCGTCTTCAGTGCGAGAGGCTTCTCACAAAGCACATGGGAGTCACCCTCAAGGGCCAAGTGCACCGCATCGACATGAAACTGATTTGGCAACGCGACGATCGCGCAGCTCTGCTCGTTCTCTTTAGGTTCTTTCAAAAAACTTCTATACGCTTGGCTTCGGAATTGAACATCGCGGAAAGCAGGATGACGCAAGCTGATCGCACTGGCATCGGGATCGACTACAGTTGTGTCTGCAAGGCGCCCCATCATGCGCAAAGCCGGCAGATAAAATTCCGTTACAACGCTGCCGCCGCCGAGAATTACATATTTCTTACGCATTCGTTCTTCTGTTCACGAGCTCGCCTACACGCCCAGTTGGTATCTACTTTTTCTCACCAAGTATGCTGCTATACAATTTAATGTACCGATCTATCTCTCCTTCTACGGAGAATTCTCTTAGCACTTTGCTGCGCGCTTCTTTCGCGGTTTGCTCATCTCCACGTCGATCGATGACCCATTGAATTCCTTCCGCCAGACTCGCAGTGTCGAATGGCAAAGCAAGAAAGCCATTGACCTTGTGGTCGATCATATCGGGCATACCACCGATATCGAATGCCACCGCCGGCGTTCCGCATGAAAGCGATTCAAGTACGGTATTGGCTAGATTTTCCATCCGCGACGGCGCGACGAAAACATTCGCCGCATTGTACAAGACCGACATCAATCGCCGATCTTGAATGTGACCGAAATGCTCGGCGGTCATCAAGTCTGTCAACTGGGTGGCTCGCAAGACATCCTGTCCGAAGGTAACGAGATGAAGACGACTTGCACTCTCAGAGCTTAAGTTTTTCCCGACCTGTATCATCGCATCGACGAACAGGTCGAGGCCTTTCCAGCGCGTTCCCATGCTGGTGGCGCCCACGAGGACGACCGTCTTATCCCGAGGGATTCCCAGGACTTCACGACAAGCCGCTCGATCCTTGGGCAGAAACAGGTTCGTGTCACAACTTGTCGGAATTCGAATGGTTTCCCGGTGGCCAAGCAGAGCGCTCCGTTTGACCTCGGAAGCCAACCAACGGCTGGGGCTTACAATTGTCATGTCTCGAACGGATCGATAGATGGCTTTCTTTTTATGCCGAAAGTATTCCGAAATATCGAAAAACCGACCGCCTTGTCCGATCCCCCACTGCGGCTGACGAGCATATTTTTCGCGATCGGGCTCCAAGTGCTCCAGTCCGCAAAATGGCCACATGTCGGAAAGGCGCCATACGACTGGAATACGAACCCCAGCTAGACTTCCTAATCTAAATGAATCTCCACCTATCCAGTGCAATTGCAGTATGTCTGGGCACTCCTGCGCCACAATTTTTCCGATGTCATGCCCGACGGAGCCCGTCGACAGCACGTAATCGTGTTCCGGCGAATAATTTCGAACCAACCACGCCTCCACGCTTCGCCTGGCCATCCGTCCTATACGAGCGGGCAGCGTTAGACGCGGCGCGAAGGTCGCTTCAATACCCGCGGTCGGAAACGCGGCGCAAAATCGCGAATCCACGCCACGCCCCAGTAAGCCCTGATGAAGTCTTGCCGCTGCAATTCCGGCGCCAGTTCGGCTATTTAAAGCGCTGACGTGAAGAACTTTCATCAGATAAAGCCGTACACAATCAGGCCTGCAAAATCTCGTCAAAGGCACCCAAAAGGCGGTCGAAAACGACCGGAGTATCGAATTTCTGGCGAATAGTTTCCAAGCCGTGCCCGGCGATTAACTTTCGTTCCGCCGGGTGAGTGACAAGCCAATCCAGCTTTTCGAGCCACTCATTGGATGTAGCGGCCAGGAGCCCATTCGTACCATCCTGTATAAGCTTCGGATTCTCACCCACTCTCTCTGCAATCGTGGCCACCTCTGCGCTCATGAAAATCATAGCCTTCAGAGTGCCGCGGGAAAGTGCATCCTGGTTGTGAAATAGGGGAAATATTCCAATGTCAAAACCAAGAGCTTCGCGAACCATCGTTTCCTGATCGTAGGCAGCCAGGTGCGTGCACCGCACATTTTCAAAGCGCGGAAGATTCTCGGCCGCTGCGCCGACTACGCGTAGATGGAGATTGCTATGACGCGCGAACAACTCCTCCAGTGGCTCAAGAATGTGATAGAGTGCGTTTGCAGTTTCTTGACTGCCAATCCAGCCAATAACGACCTTCGCCGGGTCTCGCTGAACACTATTACGAAATTTCTCAAACAGAGGAAGCTGGGGTGAATCTGGCACCACGTGAACGGATCGGTTGTGGTGACGCGCGTAGTCAGCAATACACTCATTCTCGCAAATAACTGCATCCGCTACCGTAAGAATAGCGTTCAAATCTTCCCACCCGTATTTCCGAAAAAAGGGCAACCAAAGGCCGTCATTCATCTCCAGGACCACCTTTGGCCCTTTTAATGCGCTCAACTTCTGAAAAAGCGCCAGGTGCGGGATTTTGATCAAATAAACCAAATCTGCTTCTTTGGCCATCTTGACGATTTCGTCTTCACGCCTTCGCTCCCAGCGTCTGGCATACGCCTCCAAAGGACGGTAAATAAGCGGCATCATCAAAGGGATGCGAGGCCTGCGAGCGCGATTGACCACTTTTCTGAGTTCATCCGACAATCTACTAGAAAATTCCGCCTGCCAACTCTGGCTCTTTTCAAAGTAAGGGCGGTACTGAACGGCCCTCACCATGGCACTGGGCGTTGACAAGCCGCGGTCGAGCACGATCACCGCGCGACGTTTATTGGCTGACATTTCGGACCGATGCCAAAGTCTTCACACAGCTTTAAATGGCTTTAGCGAAACAACTTCAGCCGCAATTTGACTAATTACGTTACCAACCTTGCCTAATCTGTTCACAGATATAGGCAACGTTCTCCTCCGTAACCAAATGATGAATTGGCAGCGTCAAATAATCATTTTCAACACTGTCCATATTTGGAAATTCCCCTCTCTTCACGAATTTCTTGAAGATCGAATAGCGATCATTTCGATAATGAACTTGATTAGTCTCGATTCCTTTTTCGTAAAGCTTTCGTTGCAAGTCAATGCGGCGCTCTGCGAGAATCGTACACAGCCAGGCTGCATGACTATAGTGAAGTCCCTTGTTCAACACCGAACCAGCAAAGTACGTTATGCCCGGAATGCCCTGGAGTTGACGCTCATAGCAAGCAAGCAATTTTCGACGATGCTCCAACAACCAATCTGCATGCTTGAGGCCAGCAATACCGACACACGCTCCGAGGTCTGTCATCTGGTATTTGTACCCTACCTCAGTAATGTCATTCTCCCAGATCCCCCCCTGCTTCTTGTCGCGATCTATGCCGAACCAGCGGAGCCGCTGCGCCTTTTTCACCAGGTCCGTGTCTGGAGAATTGATGACGAGCATGCCTCCGTCGCCGGTGGTAATGTGCTTTATCGCTTGCAACGAATACATCGTGTACCGTGACCAATGGGCCATCGGATGCCCTCGCCATCGCAGTCCGAAGGCATGTGCGCCGTCTTGGATAACCGGGATCCCATAAGTCTTTTCCAGCCGGTTTAATTCGTCGAGGTTGCACGGCATCCCGCCAAAATGCACGACGACGATCGCTTTTGTCCGATCCGTGATCAAACGCTCAATCGCGCCAACATCGATGTTCATCGAGGTCGTCTCGATATCTACAAACTTGATCGTCGCCCTTTCATATAGGAATGGGATATTGGTAGCGGTGCAGGTGAAAACCGGCGCAATAACCTCGGCATGCTCATCAACGTCGCATAGCCGGTACGCTAAGTGGAGCGCGTCAGTCCCGGATCCCACCGCAAGGGTCGGGTGACCATCCGATTCGGCTTTAGAAAAAAGAGTCTCAAGTCGGGCAACTTTCGGACCTTGGCCGATCCAACGCGAATTTAAAGTGTCCAGAATTTCGTCCTTCGCCTCCTTTGGTATAAAAGGATGAAAAAGCACAATATTACCGGGCTTGACCTCCATAAGAGGCATATCGCGAGGCGGATTGCCTTCAGTCATTGGCGTATCTCCAGATTCAAGAATATTTATCAGCGCATCGTTCATTCGCGTACAAAGAGTAGATTTCGCATCCGTCCAATTCGGTGCGTTTCCGGAAAATTGGACTGATCATATTCACGATCCGCCAGGCCTTCGTGCGCTAATCGATAACCGCCGTGCTGCAAGAGATTGACGAGCTCATCGCGATTCAAGAACCAATACGGAAGGACCTGTCCCGGTAGATTCAGTTGGCGGGTCGCGTAGGTGGGAATGTTGCCAGTGGCCACGCGGGCTAATATCAACCAACGCGCCCCAACCGCTGCTAACGTACGCAGCCGCTCCGCATAGTCTTCAATATATTGAAGGACGCTGCTTACATAGACGATATCCGGCTTGTCGATCACATTCGCAACGGCTGTGTGAAAGTATATTCGTGGTTCGTCAGCGAATAAAATTCGGCCAGCGGCACACATCTCTGGCAAATCCACAACGTGATATTCCAGCGTCGTGGCTTTTGGCAGCACAGTGCAAAGCTGTATGAAGCCTGAACCAACGGCACCCCCAAAGTCCAAAACTCTAAGTTTCCCGGAGCTAGCGCTGGTCGTCGCGGCAACACTGGCAAGAAAGTCGTGCCAAAGACAAGCGATTTGCCCCGCACGCATATCCGCGAGAAATCCTGCCGCTTGCACCGACATCTCCCGCACGCGCTCAGAATAGCCGTAGCTTGCATTTACCGTCGGTACGTCCCGCATGTGCTGGTAAATGCCCTCCCAAGTATAATTCTGCCTGACCTGGTTCAATCGCCTGTAGCTCTCTACCAAAATCGGCGGCGTCACATGCTTAACCGAACGCCGGAACAGATTCCAAAGGGGGGTGCGAATCATAATTTATCTGTGCGCCAGGCGATAAGCGGAGCTAGTTTTCCGGGCGTTTCATAGCCGGCATAAGCCCTGTTCACCAAACCTGCATTTTGAACGTACAAGCCTACTGAAAAGGGTTCTGCAAAAAAACGGCGAACGTTGGCAATGGATGCCTGGATTTGCAGCTCATAACTGCGGCCCGCAAGAAAGTTCGCTGGGATCGTAGCAGTCGATACATAAGAGCCGCGCTGTACAAGAGGCATGTATTCGGATGAATCACCATTGTGCAGGCTTTCGAATATCACGCTGCCATCAACATCGCAGAGCAGAAAATAAACATGAAGCCCATGTGCCTCTTGCAAGACCTCGTACGTGATTTTCAACTCGACAGATTCGCCCGATACAAGTTCGGTGCCACTGACGCCACCTTGCCGGACATCGACCTCCACAAGATGAAAAGCAGGATCCGGTGCGGCCAGCGCTATATTCTTATTGAGTCTCGCGATTGAGTCATCGGGCAGCTCGATCGAAAGGTATTCGCTCACAATCTCGTCGCTACGTCCGATAGCGCGCACCTGTCCTTGGTCGAGCCAAATCGCTTGATTGCAAAGCTGGCGGATCGATTGCATGTTGTGGCTCACGAATAGAACCGTACGACCCGCCTCGCATATTTCACCCATCTTTCCCAGACACCTGCGCTGGAACGACGCATCCCCAACCGCCAACACCTCATCAACCACTAATATCTCCGGTTCCAAATGCGCGGCAACGGCGAAGGCGAGCCGTACATACATACCGCTCGAATAGCGCTTCACTGGCGTATCGAGGAACTTCTCGACTTCAGCAAAAGCAACGATTTGATCGAATTTTCGGCGGATATCGGCGCGAGTCATGCCGAGAATTGCACCGTTAAGATATACGTTCTCACGTCCGGTCAGTTCTGGATGAAATCCAGTGCCCACCTCGAGCAAGCTTGCGACACGACCGCGAATTTCAACTTTTCCTGTGGTCGGCTCTGTGATGCGCGACAGTATCTTTAAAAGCGTCGACTTGCCGGCCCCGTTACGCCCGATAACGCCAACCACCTCGCCCCGTTTGATCTCGAAATTGACGTCTCTAAGTGCCCAGAATTCTTCGACTGTATCGCCAGCGACTACAAGGTCCCCACGCATCAGTTCGGACGTCTTCCGCCAGAACGTTTTGGCCGTCCGACCAATAACATCGCGCAACGCGGTATAGCGCTCGCGTTCGGTCTCGTGCCCGATCATATATCTCTTGCCTAACTTTGAGGCTTGAATGACTATGTTGTTCAAAACTTCAAATCTCACAGGAGATCGGCAAAAGTGCGCTCGGTGCGACGGAAATACCTAACGCCCACCCAGAGAAAGAAACCCGCTATTCCGACGCTCAATAAGAATCCCGGAAAATAAAGTTCGCTTTCACCACCAAGTAGACACCAGCGGAAGCCGTCGATTACGCCAACCACTGGATTGAAGCTGTACAACAAGCGCCACTGCTCTGGCACAACTGAACTCGAAAATCCGACGGGCGAGGCATAGAGCCCAAATTGAACTATGAATGGAATGATGTATCGAAAGTCGCGATACCTAACGTTTAGAGCCGTGATGAAAAGTGCGGGACCAAGGCTTGCAAGCACAGCGAAAATGATAAAAACCGGAAGCAGTACAACGTGCCAATTTGGCCAGAAGCCGAACCACAACATCAATACAAATAATAATATTAGATTTATGCCAAAATCCGCGAGCGCAACCACAACCGAAGATACAGGGATTATAATGCGCGGAAAATAAACCTTCCCAACAAGATTCGCATTGGCAACAAGACTGTTCGACGCGTCGCTCAAAATGTTTGAAAACAAAAACCAGGGCAGCATTCCCGCGAACACGAGAACAGGATACGGTGCAGCACCGTCACTCGGCAGTCTGGCAAGCCGACTGAACACAATTGTAAAGACGACCATAGTCACGAACGGGCGAATGATAGCCCACGCCACCCCGATGACCGTCTGCTTGTAACGCACCATGACATCGCGCCAAGCGAGGATCGCAAAAAGCTCGCGATAGAACCACAGGTCCCTCCAATAGTTTAGTTCCGTTCGCCCGGCTTGTAGAACAATTGGTCGCTCGATAGGCGCGAGCTTGGGTGGGTCGCTTAGATTTTTCAAAAGACACACTCTTGACTGATGAAGAAGACGTGCCGCTAAACTCCATTGGCGCGACAGCCTGCTGCCTTTAAAAGCCTTTGGCCGCGAGTTCTCCCAGATAACGTCCGTAGTCGCTATTGCGCATTGAAGCGGCGCGTTTGGCAAGATCATCAACACCGATCCACTCATTTAGAAACGCAATCTCTTCCAAACAAGCAATTTGCATTCCCTGGCGACGCTGAAGTGTTGCGACAAAATTTGAAGCATCGAGCAAAGAAGAGCAAGTTCCTGTGTCGAGCCACGCAAGACCACGACCAAGTTGTTCGACATACAGATGGTCGCGTTCCATGTAGCGCCGATTTACGTCGGTTATTTCAAGTTCCCCTCTCGCGGACGGACGAATAGAACTGGCAATTTCGACAACGCGCTCATCGTAATAATAGAGGCCGGTCACCGCATGATTTGATCTAGGATTCGTAGGCTTCTCTTCGATAGACCGGGCTCGGCCAGTTTCATCGAACTCCACAACGCCGAAGTCAGAAGGATTGTGGACCGGATAAGAAAAAATAGTCGCCCCTTCGGTCCGAAGCTGCGCATTTGCAATGTTTTCGGAAAATCGCTGTCCATAAAAAATATTGTCCCCTAGTATCAAGGCCGATGGATGGCCGGCGATGAACTTCTCACCTATGAGGAACGACTCAGCTAATCCCCGCGGTGAATTTTGCGCGGCGTAGTGAAATTCAACTCCGAAAAACGATCCGTCGCCCAACATGTGTTCGAATAGAGGAATATCACGAGGGGTGGAAATAATAAGAATCTGTCGAATCCCTGCCAACATCAAAACCGAAATAGGATAGTAGATCATTGGCTTGTCGTAGATGGGGAGAATTTGTTTGCAGACCGCCGAAGTCATCGGCGACAGGCGTGAGCCGCTTCCTCCCGCGAGCACGATGCCGCGACGTTCTTTTTTCATTTAGCTAGCCCAGCCCCCAATCCGACGCGACCCGCGGTGTAGCCGCGCTCAAGAATTGTCTCCCACCACGTGCGATTTTCTAAATACCAGTCAACCGTTAAGTTCAGTCCTTCATGGAAAGAGACCTCGGGTTTCCAGCCAAACAATCGGTCAACTTTTTCGGATGACATAGCATACCTAAGATCGTGCCCCGGGCGATCCTCAACGAAAGAGATGCTGTCTTCATATTTTGAGCCGCGCGGTACTCGGTCGTCTAATCGGGCGCAAATGAACTTTACGGTATCGATATTTGTGGAGGTCTGCCCACCCGAGAAATTGTATGATTCGCCTTTCTTTCCCTCCTCCACGACCTTGATGAGTCCCCTTACGAGATCTGCAACATACAACCAATCACGAACATTTTTGCCCTCACCATACACGGGTAACGGCAGACTGCTCAAAGCAGAAATGATCGTGTGTGGAATAAGCTTCTCAGGAAATTGACGAGCGCCGTAAGTATTTGACGCACGAGCTATTAGCGTGGGCAGCCCGTAGGTTATCCGGAACGCCCGTGTAAGATGATCTCCTGCCGCCTTCGAAGCGGCATACGGCGAATTAGGAGCGTAAGCACTATCCTCAGTAAATTGCCCTTCTGCTATTGAGCCAAATGTTTCATCAGTCGACATATGAATGAATCGAAAGCTTCCCTTTTCCACTTCGGATAGGTGTCTCCAGTACGTCAATGTCGCATTCAAAAGAGTGTAGACCGCCGTTATATTTGTATGAATAAATGCAGCGCCATCATCTATCGAGCGATCAACATGACTCTCGGCAGCTAAATTGAAGATGGTCTTTGGCTGATGCTCGACGAGTAGATTCAACATGAGAGAATAATCGCCTATATCACCTCGAACCATCTTAAATTTGTCGTTGCCGGATACGCTAACTAAATTATCAATGTTTCCTGCATAAGTCAGCAGATCTAGATTGATAACGGAATATCCAGAAAAAATTAATTTCTCGACGAGGTGAGAACCGATGAATCCCGCCCCACCTGTGACGAGGACTGATCTTTCGACGTTTTTCATTTCGATATTGCCGTAAGAGCTATGTGCTGGGTAGGCAAAGATATCAGCCGGGTATGAGATATTTGCTGATGACGGAGTGCGAGCCGTTCGAGCTCAGCGACTGAGCCAAGTGAGGTCTTGAACCAAGTCATCGACGTGCCTGGCAAAGTTATCCGCAGAAAAGCGGTCAACGGAGGTGCCGCTTATCGGGCCCCGCCGATCAAGAGCCGTGACGAGCGCACCGACCAACTGCTCCCGATCATCTGGGTCAATAACTTTCCCAATCTCACCATCTGCAAGTGCATCGGCGCTGCCATCACGATTGCCGCCGATCACCGCCAGCCCGCTACGCGCGGCCTCGAGGAACACGATCCCGAAGCCTTCTCCGGTGCTCGGCATGGCGAACACATCGGCCAGGGCGAAGTAATCTGGTAGCTCGGAGGCCGGCACGTGGCCAGCAAAGATCACCTGGTCCGCGATTCCCTTGGATCGCGCCTCGAATTCCAGGCGCGGAATGTCGTCTCCGGAACCAACAATCAAATAAATAGCTTCAGGACAACGGGCGATCACGTCGGGCAAGGCGGCAATGACACGGTCCTGTCCCTTGTATCGCTCAGCACTGACGATCCGGCCGACAGTCAGGATGACCTTTGCACCAAAAAGGCCAAAGTGCCGGACAAGGTCTGGCCGCCGGGGCCGCGGAGCAAAATCTTTACCGAAGGTGTTTGGCAGGACACGCACCCGCCAAGGCTCGATATTCGCCCAGTCCAGCAGCCGTCGACGCGTGTGCCGGCTTACGGCCGTAATAAGGTCCGCACTTTCGACCGCATAGCGGATGGCGCCATTCCGTGCGCTCCATGCCTCGAAACCATGAACCTGGAGCCAGAGGCGGGTAAAGGTCGCCTTTGCGAGCGCGGCAGCAACAGGCGCTGCGTTGATGTGACCACAGAAAATGACGTCGAACTGCTGCCGCAGCGCGAGAGCAGCGGCATGGGTGCTCCATCCGATTCGACCACCAGACGGTGAGAGTTGCGTGATCTTAACGGGCAATTTCTTGGATGCCGCGCCGAACCGCGGCAGCGCTATGACACTCTCGACGAGCGAAGATTGGGCGAGCGCGCTCATCAAGTCGCGGTTGTATTGAGCTATTCCACCGACCGCACCGAACCCGTCAGTAAGAAGAGCGAGGATATTCAAGCGCGTGCGACTGTATGGGGCTGAACTTGCGAGGGCTATGCCGGGCATAAAAACTGGTCTTTGACAATTTTACTCCACGCGCGGGCCCAAGGCGTATCGACTGATCTGCTGCCTCCGCGGCTCAGTGCAGTCACGCGCATCCACGCCTCGATTGGCGTGGTGAATCCAGTCTTACTACGGGTGCCAACGGCGGCAGGTAGCGGTTTGGACGGCGCACTAATCAATAGCTCCTTGCCGAGATTTGCACTCGCATTGGCTGCTGCCAATCGGGAAAGCAGCTCAGTATCAACCAGCGGCACGCGCACCTCCAGCGAATGGGCCATGCTTGCCCAATCCGTATCCCGGAGCAGTTGATTGCGCATGTAGAGTGCCGATTCGAGCGCCGCGACACGCGCAAATGCCGATTGTGGACACGGCTTAAGTTCGCGACCGATGAGGCGAAGCGGCAAAAGCCGGCGTAGCCCTTCGGCCGCTACGTCCTTGTCGAGCACTTGCGCGAGTTCCCAGGGCATGAAGAGGCCCCGCTTCAAAAGGTAAGCGCCGGCGTAACTTCCACCGAACTCCAGCATGCCCGCGGCCTTCGGGTTGGCGATGCGGTCCATCACAGGCGCAACCAAGCGGCGCGCCATTGCCCCAAGGAAGGGAATGCGCGATGTCGCAGCCAACATGCGTACCCAACGCGGGATATCGCGGAACGAGGGATAGCCGCCGAAGAGTTCGTCGCCACCGAGCCCTGAGATCGCAACCTTGAGACCTAGCTCGTGCGCCGACTTGGACACAAACCAGGTGTTAACGCCATCGATGGATGGCTGATCCATCGCGTCAAGAATCCGCGGCAGGTCCGCCTCGAACTCGCCGCGCGTGACAATTCGAGTGGTGTGCCGGGTTTCGTAGCATGCCGCTACTTGCCCAGCGATGACCGTCTCATCCTCGTGCTTCCCCCGGAACTCCTCAAAGCCCACGGTGATCGTCTGAATATCCGTAGCACCCGCATCGCGCATCAATCCGACCAGCGCACCGGAATCTATTCCCGCAGACAGAAAGGCGCCAACCGGCACATCAGAAACGAGATGACTGCGAACCGAGTCTTTGAGCGCTTCGCGAATATCTTCGCGCTCATCGGCTGCCGGCCGCAAATTCTGTTCGCTGTCCCAAAAGACTGAAGCGATAGAATGATAGCGCTGTGGCGCACCTGCACCCTTGCGATCAACCAACACCGTGGTGCCGGCAGGCACGCATTGGATGGAGTGATATATCGTATAAGGTTCCGGTACGCTTCCGAACAGGTAGAATCCCACGACACCCGCGGGATCTGGCTTGCGCGATATTGCGCCCCCTGCAAGCAGGGCCTTGACCTGGGAAGCGAACCGAAAAGTCCATCCATCATCGCTGTAATAGAGCGGCTTGATACCGAAAGGGTCACGCGCGAGAAGTAAGATACTTTTTTTCACGTCCCAAATTGCAAACGCAAACATGCCGCGCAGCTCACGGACCATGTCCACTCCGCGATCTGCATAAAGATGAAGCAGAACTTCTGTGTCTGACTGAGTCCGGAATTGAAAGCCTTTGGCGACAAGGCGCCTTCGAATCTCGCGGAAATTATAAATCTCGCCGTTGAACGTAACGACAACGTTTCCGTCCTCAGTCTGCATGGGCTGCAAACCGTTGTCTGACAGATCGATGATCGCCAGGCGGCGATGACCAAACCCGACGCGTTCGGCGCGGTCCAACCAAAGGCCGGCGCCGTCGGGACCACGATTCTGCATATGATCGCGTATGGCCAAGAGCTCCTTTCGGTCGACCCTATTAGCCGCGTAGTGATACGCGTGTATGCCCGCGATGCCGCACATGATCGACGCGCTAGTCTCCTTGATCCGAACGCAGCTCAAGAAAATACTGGCCGCTGGATTTGGCCACCGCCAATTCGGCAGAAAATTCGAAGCAGCCTCTCAAGAATCCCCGCAATGGATTGGGCTCCGAATGAAACGCCAAGGCCCAACACGGATTTCATAACGGCAGGCGAACAAAAACGATGTGTACATTGTATTTACCAGCTACAATAAAGGGCGCTTAGGTCTCTTTGCCGTCTATTGCGAACCCAAGGGCTATCGGCCGCCAGGATCCATGAACCGAGTCATTTTTCTCAATCGATTTTTCTACCCCGACCACTCTGCCACGAGCCAAATCCTTAGCGACCTGGCATTTTATCTTGCCGCTTTGGGATGGGACATTCACGTCGTCACCAGCCGGATGCTGTACGACAATCCCAAGGTCGATCTGCCGCCGCACGAACTCGTGCGAGGCGTGAATATCCATCGTTTGCGCACCACCCGATTCGGCCGCGTTGGCTTGCCTGGTCGCGTGATGGATTACGCCTCATTCTACTCTGCGATATGCAGACATCTGCTCGCCCATGTTCGGAATGACGATATCGTCGTTGCAAAGACCGATCCGCCGTTCCTGTCGATTCCCGCGATCCGAATAGCCCGGCGCCGCGGTTTTAGGGTTGTAAACTGGCTCCATGACATCTACCCGGAAATCGCAGTTGAACTCGGAGTCCCGCTTCTCAAAGGTCCCATAGGATGGGCCCTCGCATCGATGCGAGACAGATCGCTCCAAGAGGCCAACGCCAACATTGTTCTTGGGGAGCGCATGGCCAGCCGGCTGCGCAAACGCGGAGTGCCAACGGATCGAATTCACATCATCCCCAACTGGACCGACGACGAACAGATCACTGCCGTTGCCCCGGCCGACAACCCCCTCCGAAGCGAGTGGAACCTGCAAGGCAAATTCGTCGTCGGTTACTCGGGAAATCTGGGACGCGCCCATGAATTTGAGACTGTGATTTCAGCTGCCGGACGATTGCGCGATGATCGCCGCATTGTGTTCGTGTTCGTCGGGGGCGGCTTTCAACACAGCGAGTTGGCCAGACGCGTCAGAGAGCAAAAGCTGGACCACTTGTTTCGATTCTTTCCGTATCAGGATCGTCAACAGCTCAAGTTTTCGCTAAGCGTTCCAGACCTGCACTGGATTTCTCTAAAGTCAGAACTTGAAGGCCTGATTTTTCCGAGCAAGCTCTATGGTGTTGCCGCAGCCGGGCGGCCGATCATCGCGATTAGCGCAAAAGACGGGGAGATCGCGTCCCTCGTAGAAAAACATCAGTGTGGGTTTGGCATCGCGCCCGGAGACTCAATTGCGCTGGCCGAGATAATTCGCACTCTGTCCGGCCAGCCTGAACAATGTGCAACGATGGGCCACCGTGCCCGCGCGATGTTGGACGAACATTTCACGCGACGTCAGGGCTTTGAGCGATGGCGGCACGCTCTGGAAAGCGTAGGCAACTCATCTACGCCTTGATCAACGCGTCTGCGTCTCTTGCAGTATCCGTTTTGCGCAAGTTGCGGGTGATCACCGTTCGACCGAGCACCAGCATATCCATCTTTGTTCGCAGGAAACAATCTAGCGCCTCCTCCGGACGACAGACGACCGGCTCGTTTTCATTGAACGACGTGTTGAGAATCATAGGCACGCCCGTCAATCGACCGAAGGCCGTGATTAAACCGTGGTACCTGGGGTTTGTTGCTGCTGTGACCGTCTGAAGGCGTCCGGTTCCATCCACATGGGTGACCGCAGGAATTTTCGGCCGCCTGTCGGGTTTGATCGGGAGCACTTGCATCATGAAGGGCACGTCGTCATCGTATTCGAACCAATCGGCGACGGCCTCGCGAAGGACCGAAGGCGCAAAGGGGCGAAACGACTCGCGACGCTTTATCTTCAGGTTGAGGATGTCCTTCATATCTGCGCGGCGAGGATCTCCTAGAATCGACCGATTGCCGAGCGCACGGGGTCCCCACTCCATTCGCCCCTGAAACCAGCCAATCACTTGGCCATCGGCGATGGCATGGGCCACCGTTTCGAATAGATTCGCTTCGGCGTCGAACTGCCGAACCTGGCATTTCTCTGTAGCCAAAGCCGACTGATGCGCAGCGGCACATGCAGCGAGCTCTTCATCGCTGTAGCCAGGGCCCCAATAGGCATGCGCCATCGGGGCGGCGCGCTCGCCACCGGTGCGGTGCCACGCCGCATAGGCGGCCCCGATAGCCCCGCCCGCGTCCCCCGCCGCCGATTGCAGGTAAACTTTCTTGAACGGCGTCCGACGCACAATCTTGCCGTTCGCGACCGAATTATAGGCGCAGCCGCCTGCCAATACGAGCGCATCGCTGCTGTAACGGCTCGAAAGCGCCTCGAGAAAATGAAAGAAGGCTTCCTCGAAGACTGCCTGGGTTGCGAAGGCCAAGTCTCGATGACGATCGGTCAACGGTTGATTCGACAGACGCCTCGGCCCCAGCAGCGCTTCCAGTTCGCTCGAGAAAAGCTCGCCACACGTTGGCTCCCCACCGCTCCATTCGTAGGCGATCGATTCACGGTGATGGCGGAAGAACCGAAGATCGAGCCTAAAAGTCCCGTCGCGTTTCAACGAGACGAGAGGACGAACCTCATTGACGGCGGACGGCGCGCCGTAGGCCGCAAGCCCCATCAGCTTGTATTCGTCGCCATAATTTGGAAATCCGAGATATTGGGTCATCGCCTGGTAAAAAATCCCGAGCGAGTGCGGGAATAGCACGCGCCCATCAAGCGATAACGCGGTGCCGCTTCCCCAGCCCCAAGCGGCGCTGGCAAAATCGCCAAATCCGTCAACAGACACAGCCACAGATTCTGGAAAATTCGACGCATAGAAGGCCGAAGCAAGATGAGCGAAATGATGCTCAACATGCATAAAGCGGCCGGCAAAATGATCCTGCGGAAACGCCTCAAGGAGTTGCTCAGCCGCCCCAGCCCACTGCCTGCGATGGTGCAAGCGATCGGTGAGTAATTTAACGCTCGGACGATTGGACAAAACGTAAGAAAACTTACGCACCAAATTGGCGCGGCCGTTGCGATTGATTGCAATGCAATCGATATCTCTTAAGGACAGCTTCGCCTCGTCCAGGCAGGACGAGACGGCCATGGTGGGAAAGCCCGCCCAATGTTTGATGCGGCGGAACCGTTCTTCTTCCGCAGCCGCGACGAGGATCCCGTCACGAACAATGCAGGCGGCTGCATCCGCGTGGTGAGCGTTGACACCCAGAATATTCATCGGACTTGAAGCGATTTCAGGACCGCTTGCCGAGATTGCCCCAGTTGCAGACGACTGGCTCTCATCACCATCACGCGTTGATCTCTGCCTTCACGCCGCGCTCGCTGAGTGCTGCCGAAATTTGCGCTTCATTTCGATAATCACCGCGCACGATAACCCAAATGGTGCGCACAAATATTTTTACATCCAACCACAACGAGGCATGCTGGACATACCAAACGTCCAGCGCGTCCTTCTCTTCAGGCGACAACAAGTTGCCGCCATTGATCTGCGCGAGGCCGGTCAAACCCGGCCTCACCTGAAGGCGATAACGGATCTTTTTCGGCTGATCGACAGGCAGCAATGGTCGCGGACCGATCAGAGACATGCTCCCTTTCAAAATATTGAGCAATTGGGGGATTTCGTCGAGCCGGTTTCGTCGCAACAGTCGGCCCAGAAGCGATAGGCGCTCCGATTCAGGTATGGGGTGTCCTCTTCGGTCAAAGCAACTCCGCATCGTGCGAAACTTATATACATGAAGGGGTCGGCCGAATTGGCCTATACGTTGCTGCCAGAACACGACCGGAACCCCCACGTCGATCCACACCAACGCGGCAACCATAATTGTTAGTGGTGCCAGTATGGCCATCATCCCAAGCGCGAATATGACATCTAGCAGACGTTTCGTTTTCCAATAAGGCCGATCTATCAAAGCCGCGGCGACGCCTCGGTCCTCGAGTACTGTCTCGTTAGAATCCAACGTGCTCACCCCGGACAGCGAAAATTTTTCATGAAGCCACTCGATCGGAATATCTCTCGCTTTGCACGCCTCGCAAACATCAATCCAAACTGCTCCTGTCAAATCCTTGGGATGGGCCGCGATGACAACTTTGCCGACCTCAACTCCATGCGTTGCGTATTCATCAATGATCCGCGATAAGTTCGATGGCGAGCCGACGATTGCATAACCATTCAGAGTGCGATTGCGGAGCGACGGCCGTTCGTCGAGGATCGCGACGATACGCCTATCGAAAGAAGTAAACTCTTCGACCATCTTCGAAAAAAACCATGCTGGTCGAGTTGCGCCGACGATCAAAATATTTTCAACCGTCTCAATACCGGGTTGATTGATTCCTGCTTCACGGCGCGCATGGGTCAAACGCGCAAGAGCCCGAACAGCAATCAACCCGCTACCCAAGACCAAAAAATGAATGACCGGAACAGAGCGAGGCGCGTCATCAAGGCGCGTGAAGACGAAAAGAACGCCCGCAGTCAACGCCGCCGTCGTAAGGCAAGCCTTGGCCACTGTAAATGCGTCATGGAAGGAAAAGAATTCCGAAATCGGAGAGCTTATCTTGAACCACTGAAATGAAATCAGAGATGCGACCAATGCAATTGCGCAGTAGATGGCCACGCTATCGATTCGATTGATGGCGCCGTCGCGAATGAGAAACGCCAAGACCGGACTGACACCTGCCCAAAAGCAGTCGAACGGCGCAAGCCGCGAGAAGACCTGCGTCCGGGATGAGGGAACACTTGAACGCGAGCCGTTTCTAATGATTGTCAATCCGCAGAGCCTTTGAAATGACCGAAGTCTCAATCAAATGCTTGGAACTTGGGTAGGCAAGCTACCGCAGCAAGGGTGAGTCGCGCTAACGACACGCCCCTCATTTCCGCGTACGACACCCCGGACCGCGTCGCTTTTCGCCCAGCGCCATCAATAACTGCAAGACTTTATGCAAATCCAATGACATCTACCTCAAAATAAACCCGGTAGCATTAACGCGTATCGATTTAGCGCTGCTACGAATATTCAGAAGCCGGGTGGCATTACAGGCATAGAAAATGGCGCTTTCGGTGGAGCGATCCCGGGCACCAGAACATCGTCGAGTTCTCGCTTATACAAGCCCTGCGCGAACAGCAAACGACTATCAAAACTCAGGTCTTTAAGCCGCGGAAAAAGAATACTCCGAAGCGGCAGGCCTGGACCGGCAGCAATCTCGACTGCCTCTTCATGGAGTCCCCATCGCACTAGGCCAACAAATTCAGCTGTTGCCATCTCGGCAAGATCGAGCGGCATAACCCTATAATAAGCGAGCGAGAGGCGATTGCGCTTGGCGGCAAGCCAACCCTCATACCGCCCGATATCATAAGACATTCTCAAGTCCCTCAAATGCTTGGGTTGGTAACCAAGAACAATATTATTGAGCCAAAATCGAGCCAGCCATAGAAAGGGATCACTTGGGGCATTCCGCAAAGACGAATCGACAATGCTCGTTAGCGATTTCATTCTGCGATCGATCTGGGCTGTATCTCCCGTTCGAATTGCGTCCTCCGCATAGCGAAGGTGGATGATGGCTATTTTACCCAACACGGACGATCGGGCCATCCGATCCGGATCGTTCTCAACGTTCACGTCGACAGCAGCTAGTACACCCGGCTTGAACAACTCACCGGCAAGAACGGCCTTCGCAACACTCACAATGGCCATTTCGGACGAGAATTTCGGAAAGACACAGACAGCCCAAACCATTGCCGCCGCCCCCGCCGCCGCCAGAAGCAAACGCACAGCATTATTTTCGGCGGGCCTGTCTGCCGCGGCCCGGAAGGAAATGCTGGAATGAGTCATTGCGTGTAGCCATAACGGGCATAATATTTCTTGTAGTAATAGCGCCCGTAATAATCCTCATAGCGGTCGAGGATCTTGGTATTTGCCTTGTTCAGCACGACACCAAGCAAACGATCGAAGATTTCCGGCGCTGATCCGAGTTGGCGTTGAACCATATTCAATCTCGTGTGTCCCCATTCAACCACGAACACATATGAATCGACAATTTTGGTGGTTGCGCGAACGTCAACCACCGGGGCCAGCGGCGGTAAATCAATAATAATGTAGTCGTAGGATTTGCGCAGTCCGTCGATCAAATGCTTGATAGCCTCGGACGCCAGGATCTCACTCGAATGCGCTAGGCGCGATTCGATGACTGCTGGAAGGAAATGGAGGCCGGTCGTATCGTCCGTGTATATTGCTGCACTCAAGTCTATCTTGCCGCCAATAACTTCGAGCAACCCAACCTCTGGATTGGAAACTAGTTTGCGGGACAGCGTCGGGTTGCGCAAATCGCAATCAATCAGGATGACTTTGCTTCCGCTATGAGCGATCAAATGGGCGAAATTGGATGCCGCTGTCGATTTTCCTTCAGACGGCATCGACGACGTCAAACCAATAACCTTGTTCTCCTTAATCGCTCCACTGATGTCCACCGCCACTTTCACGGCGCGAAATCCTTCAGCAAACGATGACAGTGGTTCTTGAATGACGTATTGGAAAAGCCCTGAGATGGTTGCATCAATTTTTTTAGCCGATCCAACGGCGCTCGGCGCTGAGCGCTTCGGCGCTGAACCCCGCTTGCCGGCCAACACCGTTGCAGTTGGACCAATACTCTTCACGATCGGCAACACCGCGAGGCAATTGGTTCGGAGCAATTTCTCTACCTGCCGCGTGGTGCGGAAGACACGATCGATTGACTCTCGAAACGTTGCTGTGGCAAAGCCCAGCACCAAACCGATTACGACACTGATAGACAAAACTCGATTTGTCTGAGGACTGCTTGCTCCGCTAGGTGGCGAGGCCGACGTGATAATCCGGGACTCCGTTATAGGGAATGATTGCTGCTGCGACATCTCCATGTAGCGCTGGAGAAAGCTGTCATGGATTGCATGGTACACTTTGGCTCGACTCTCGATCTCTTGAAGGCCGAGCCGATCTCGATTGGTGAGTTGCGCACCCGTGATTGATTGAGAAAGACTTTTCTCGAGGCTTACTTCCCGAGCCTTGGCAATTTCGTAATCGCTCTTATAGCTCTCCGCGAGCCGGCTCAATTCCTCGGACATTGACTTTTGCAATTGGCTCATCTGCGTTCGTAGATTCACCACGGCAAGATGGTTTGAACCATAGCGTTCTGCGTAAATCGCGCGACGACGATCAAAATCTAGATATTTATCGCGTAAACTACTGATGATTGAATTGTGCAACGAGTCGCCAACCGCGGCATCTGGGATGTCCTGCTTCATGACCTCTTGGATACGGTCCAGACGGGCCTTGGCTTCGCCGATAGCGGCGCGTGCGCTCGCGAGCTGACTGTTGGTGTCGACCATCTGCTGCTCGGAAAGCAAGCGATCGCCGCCGGTGCCGATACCGGTGCCGCCCATAGAAACGATATTTTTTTGCTCTTTGAATTCGAGCACGGCACGATCGGCGGCGATCGCCTGCAAACGAAGTTCGGCGACACGGTCCTGCAGCCAAGTACTGGCGCGCCGTGTCGCTTGATATTTCGATTCCAACTGGTCGAGAATATAGGCCTCGCCCATGGCGTTGGCCACCGCGGCGGCCCGACCGGGGCTGGGCGACGTATATGAGAGATCGAGAACATACGTTCGCGCCACGCGTTTGATGTCGCGATGGCCCAAAAAACGGCCCAGGGCGCGCCGTACGAGCGCATTCTCCGATACCGGAGCAGTTGGACTCGCTGCTTGTGAAAAGAACGGCTTGGAAATCATTCTGAAAATAGCGCCGAAGAATCCGGTTTGCGTACCAACGAACTCGGGATCTTCAGTGAGCTTGAGGTCTTTAATAACGGAAAGGCCGATATTCTCAGATTTTAGAAGTTCGATCTGGGTTTCCACCTGAGCTGTATCGAGCGCCAGCTCAGCAAAAGCCTGCTGGTTTTGCTGCAGGATCCGGGTCTTGCTCGTGTCCATCAACAGCTGTGCATGTGCCGTGTATTCCTTCGCCGTGGTGAAGAGAAAAACAAAACTAAGCGCAACGGCGCATGCCGCAAAAAATACAATGATCGGATATTGGCGACGGGCAAACCCGATCGCCTGGTCCATCAACTCTCCAATGGAGATGGACGTAGTTGGTGAATGCTGCTCGGTCTGATCGTTACCGGAATTCGGCAGAAACCTGTCCATGACGCATCCACTGATCCATTGACACACCGCAACGCAATCTTCACGCCAACTGCAGAACGTTAGTGGATATCAAACGCCACCATCAGTGGTGTCGCCCACGTACGAACCGCCAAGATATGGAGAGATAATTTTGCTATCTGCCCTCAGTAGCCATCATCGTTGAGCCTGTTTACCATGGCTTTTCTGCGACTTTATTTGAAATCATTAGCAAAATAGCACCATGGCTGCAAAGGCCATACCTGAGGTTTGGATAGGCTCTCGAAGTAGCGTTAATTTCAAGGACTAGCTTCGGCGTCAAAACGCCGGCGGCTAAGCACTCGAATCCGTCTATCACGGCAAATATGATCAGATTATGACCAGTTTCTCAATTTGGGACTATTCGAGGATTATGACGTTTGTGCTCGATTCTGCATCCAACATATCCTTGGCGGATCACAGGCTGAGAGGGTAGAATGATCTCAACTTTTCAGGAGACGAGCACTCCAACTTTTCAGGAGACGAGTTATGCGCCGTAGATCGTGGATATCTCGCTATGGCTCGATCATGGGCCTGATAGCAGCGGTTTTTATTCTCTCGCCAGCGGGTGTGCAGGCACAACAAATGGCGATCGGAGGCCCGGGACAATTCGATGCCGGCCAATTCGCCGCCAATCCTCAGGCGGCAACCATTCGCGATCTCGCGTTGACCAACGACGCGGGAACGCTCACCACGATCGTCAACTTGGAACAGAGCTTAAGAAGCCAGCTGCCCGGCGCGTCTGATGCCCAAAAGGCCATCATCGACGCTCAGTTGGCCGCGATTGGCGCGGGCCTCGCTCAAGCCATCGCTTCCAACCCGACGACGCTTGCAGCGATCGTCAGCTTGGCGCAGAACTTGAACTCTCAGTTGCCAGGCGCAACTGATGCACAAGCAACGACGATCCAGGGCCAACTGGCCGCGATTGGCGATATGCTCGGTCAAGCGGTTCAATCGAATCCCGACTTGGCAGATCAAGTCCAAACCGCCCTTGCGGCTGCTGGGATACCGAGCGTCAATGCGGCCTACGCCGCTATTACTGGCAATACCGTAACCGCCTCCACGGGAACGGGAGGCGGCGGCGGTATCGGCGGGCCGACGGGAGCCGGCGGCACGACAGGCGGCGGTGGCGGTTCCGGCTCCGGTGGTGCTAGTGGAGGCAGTGGCGGCTCGGGCGGCGGCAGCCTTACTGGTGGCGGCGGATCAGGTGGTGGTGGTACTGCTGGTGGAACGACGACGGGCCAGAGTGTAAGCCCTCACTAGCGAGTGCGCTGGCTGTTAAGATCAAACACTGTTGAACTGGCTGCTGTTTAAAAACAGAGGCGGGCTCGGGTCCGCCCCTGTTTGCAATCGTGGGGACCGAGTTCGCATCAGCCAATTAAGGCATTCTCGCAAGGGGACAGCTTCGAACCGAGCGATATTTTTTAAGGTGGGATGTCGTTTCTTTGGCCTATGCCGAATTGATGTTTTCGGTCCGATCACCCTGAGGTTCAGAGTGACGTTTGTGTGTGCGGCGCAGCTGCGGCGGTGCGGTCTGGAGTGACTGTGCCAGTCCGACACCAACCAGCGCAAAAACAACGATGGCATAACCTGGGACCTGCAATGAAAAATCAACTGACGAATGTAGGTTCGCGATAAGTGCGACCGCCAGGGCGGCAACTGGCGCAACGGTCTCGCGTCGGGAACGCCGGGTCCCTCGCAAGAGAACCAGAATTCCAACGAGCCAAGCGAACACCACTATCGCTGCCAGTGGAATGCCCAATTCCGCGGCTAACTCAAGCGGCGTGCTGTGCGCAATGTCCCATACGCCCCAGGTTGAAATTTCCCCGCTGCGGTAGGCCGGAAAAATCGACGCAAAGGTGCCCCATCCGGTGCCAAACCACGGGTGGTCAGCAATAATCCGCAAGGTCGATTGGTAAGCCGCATAACGTCCCTGCTCAGTGAGGCCACCGGCGTCGATGCGCCCTTCGACCTGGCCGCCCATCAATCGAAGCAGGAGCCAGACGACAGCGCCCGCTCCGATCAACGCCGATAAAAGACTCAAGCCGCGCGGCAAGTCTCTGCGGAAGAAACCGAGAAATGCGATTACCATGCCAAACAGCGATAAAAGAATTCCAGCTCGCGAGGCCGTCATGAACATCGCAGCAAGACACACAAACAGCATGCAAATCCGAACAGCCAGTTCTTTCTCTTTCGAGGATTCTGAGCCGAAATGCCGCAATATTTCGGCCCATTTGATCGGGCCGGCAGGCAAGCGCCCGCGAACGCTGGCCATGAGCAAGACCAGCCATACCGCAGCGCACGAGCCAAAGAAGGACGCCGCCGTATTGCGGTTCACAAATGTCGCGGTGAGACTCCCGCCCGTAATCGTGGCAAGTCCATAGGCGGCATAGCCAACACCAGACCACGCCATGACAAGGAGCGCTTGCCGGGCACGATCGTTGTCCGCGCCGACCACCAAGCCCAGCCCCAGCGCCAGCACGGCAGCAAGCGTTGGTCCGAGTGCGTAGAACGGCTCTCCGCGGATAATAGAAACAGAGGGTTGGACAGGCCGGCCTAACAATTCCGAGGTCTTCGCCCAGATCGGGTTGGGTGTGGCAACCCAAGGATGATCCGACAACTGCTCGTGCAGGACAAAACCGTAGCAAGCGACAACCAAACCCACGCCTGCCAACAGCACCAAATGGCCTGCGCGCAGACCACGCGGCGAGGCGAGGATTAGCCCCAGCCCGAGGACAAAACACCAAAGCGCTACCGTTGTTGCATCTCTAGACCCAAACGGCAGCGGTGCTGCGGCAATTACAAAGAATAAAATATAGGCCGGAATTCGGTTCGCTGCAGCCGCACGTTCAGGCATGCAGCCAAATTAGCACGCCCGCGATAGCCAAGCTACCGTTTGCCCTTGAGAAGCTCTCGCGTGCCTTCGACATTGGTGATCGAGCCCGAAAGAGTGTTGATGAAGTTCGTGAACTTGGTGATCTCAACCTGGGTCGAGTTGGCGGCAAAGATTACGTCGCCATGGCGCATCTGGACTTTGGTGGACGTAAAATACCCGCCAGGGTCCCGAAAGCTGACATGGAAGATGACTGGAACAAGTTCGCTTTGGAAGCGCTCCATATCGACGCCGAGCCTCCTCGCCACTTCACGAGGCTCTCGGCGATACAGGAAAACCGCCCCCGGATCGGCTTGTAGATCGAACAGTCCACCGGCCTTGCCGACAGCTTCCGTCAAATTGACGCGCCACGCGTCGAACGTGAACTCTCCCTGCGTTCCGGTCGCACCGAACGCAATGAACTTTTGCTGTTCTTGATAGAGGTAGATTCTATCACCCGGCAGCACAAAGATGTTGTTCTCTGGCTGAAAAACGAGATTTGCAAACGGAACCGTTGCGCGCTTTCCCTTACGTTCGAGCATCACCCAGGTTGCGTACCCAGGCCCGCTGGGGCCGCCAGCGCGCGTGATCATGTCAGTGACCCGATCGCTCGCCCCGATGCCCGAAGCTGGTATACGAATTGAGGTGTTAACCGCGCCAAAAACACTGACCAAAGATGAGTTTTGTCTCGAAAGCGCGACGACGACCTGAGGCTCAATCGCCCGGTTTCTGATCCGCGCAATGATGTCGTTTTGAACATCGACGTTGGTGCGGCCCCCCGCCTTGATCGTGCCTGCATAGGGGACGCTGATATTGCCATCGTTGTCGACCGTCTGGTCAGGCAGCGTGACGAAGTTGCCTGGCCGGACGCCTGCTTCAATTGGAATAAATAGTCCGCCCGCAGCCGCCTCGAAAATCGTGACACTGACCGTGTCACCAATTCCAAACAGCACGGGGGCCGGCGGCCTGTGGTCCGTAAAAGCACCTGCCAAGACCGCTGGCTCGGATTGATTGAGGATATCGGCGACCTTGGAGTCGAGTTTGACCAGAGCGTACGGGACCGACGATGGGACTTGGCTGACAACATCCGCCGTGAACGGCCCCGATGCAGGCGTCACGATCCAACCAGCGCCGCCACAGGCCGCGACCAACGTGCACAAAGACACACTCGCGCCCAAGCGCAGCAGTGATACTTGAAGTTTCACGTTGTAACCCCCCGCGCGGTTGACCCGTGCTTTGCAGCATTAAGCCCGATATAGCGCGTTCGGACAATCTACCAGTTCCAGGATTCGACCAATCCCGCCCTATTTGAATCTGTGGATATCCAAGCCTCGCGACGAGGCGCCACCATGGAGCCCTTTGAGATTCCTCCGAAATTCCGTAGTGTTCGCAATTGACTAAGTTTAGGGCACCCCGACGCATTTTTTATGACTGTGAATTGTTGTTTTCGGGACACAGTTTCCAGGTTCATTTTTCCAGATTAACCATGTCGGAAACTCCACTCTAACTTGCTACAATTTACAGCCAACAGCCCTTAAGCGAAGGTCGAGCATCAATCGTGTGGCCTTGGTCTCCGCTCGTATCTCAAATCCATCGAAATTACCGTTCGCGCGCGGCAACTGCTTGGTCACAACAATCTCGTCCGCCGGAATTAGCTTCCCGATATGGCGCGGTATGGCAGCAATTGAAGTCTTCGCTGCCCCGTCGGACACCGTTCCCTCGATCCCAATCACGGTGACCTTAGGCCATCCCCGATCCTGGTGACACTTGCCGGCCTGCCAAACCGTCTTTTGGATCCCCGGCGGCGTTAGATCCGAGCCAGTGAAATCCACCGTTACAATCCCGAAGAAATCCGAACCCGGCGCATGATCGGATATCCGAACACTAATGCGCAGGTCCATTTCTGGCTTGCTGGTCGGCTCCGTTAGGAGAGGTGATTTATCTGCAAGCGCGAGCGACGCTTTCAGCACATGCATTACCCCGCGCGACATTGCGGTTCGGTTATCTTGTGCATTCGTCGGACCGCTCAGTGCAAACGCGATCCAAATCGCTGTCAGGAAGGAAATAACCGCATAAGCCGAGGCGCACTCACATTTAGTCAATACAAAAACGAATCCGCCGACCTGCCGAGGGACGGGCATAAATCTAAACAGTGATTGCGTGATTACCTCAGCCCCTCACGCGCAAAACCCGTCGGTGATAAACTCGACGAACATGGTAGCCGCCGCGATAGCTGTATCCATACGGATAAGGCAGACCCCAAAATGACGCCTGCTGGATGTCGGAGCCAATAACCTTGCCGATTTGAACCGGCTGAATAG
>Ga0206945_1038_pt1 | contig 29699 bp, 32 predicted proteins | sample Alteio_BWOrgHeat_5_FD_152982 | JGI IMG/M metagenome (GOLD analysis project Ga0206945, IMG submission 152982) | Enriched cells from forest soil in Barre Woods Harvard Forest LTER site, Petersham, Massachusetts, United States -... | ecosystem: Environmental > Terrestrial > Soil > Temperate forest > O... | reverse complement strand
AAAGGCCCAGCAAAAACCACGCGCCCTGACGCCGGAGCCACGACTGGGCTACCCGAAGGTGCTGCGAAAGTAAGCCCCTGGCTGATGACGCCATCGGCATCTTGCGCACCGAAACCATGGATGACGCTCCCAGCCACGGGTGTTTTCAACGAACCACGCAACGCATGGGGCATGAGCGATGCTTGCGTATGTTTGGGGGTAACCTTCTCGAGCAGCTGACGCAGATCCTGCGCCTCGCTCGTCAGCGACACGAGCTGTTTGGCAATCGCTTCTTTCTGCACCTCGGTGCGATCGAGCAAGCCCTGCCGCGCGGCGACGAGTTGATCGAGATTGTGGCGTTGCGCCTGCATGTTTTCCTGCGCTTGTTCGACAAGGCGTTTCTGCACCGTCATCTGTGCGCGCTCATCCGTAAAATCACTAAGATCCTGCGCGATGGTTTGCGCCTCGTCCTTAAGACGCGGCATGATGGAACGAAGCAGAACGGCGCGATGGATATAGTCGTCGGTCAACTGCGCATGCAGAAACAGGCTTTCCGGCGGCTGACGGCTAAGTTCGATAAAAGCTTCTATCAAGCCACTGAGTTTTTTGCGCTCACCGGCGAGGGCTATTTTCTTGGTATCGATATCGCTTTCTAGATCGTCGAGCTTATCCTGCAATTGCTCGGCTTCCGCCGTCTTGACCTGCAACGCCTGGGTAGAAACGATCAGTTTCTGGCGCAGATCCTTAAGATTTTCATTTGTCGCGCGAGCTTTTTCGTCGAGCGAGGCCGCCTGCTGTTTCTGTGCCCCAAGCTGGTTTTCGACCTGATGGAGTTTTTCTTCGGTATCAGCCGCATGGACGGCTTCAAGACCGTAAAAATACACGGCGATAAAACCAATAAGAACCAGACAGAATGAACGAGGGTTTATCACAACATGCTACCTCAAATAATTAACGAACCAAGAGGCTCTTCCCATTCATCTCCTCCGGCTTTGGCATCCCCATAAGTTCGAGCAGCGTCGGCGCGACATCAGCGAGTTTGCCATCCTGCAATTCCTTGATTTCTTTTGGCCCGTTAACGAGTATGACGGGAACTTTCTCCAACGTATGGGCCGTATGCGGGCCGCCGGTTGCCGGGTCGGTCATCATTTCGCAATTGCCGTGATCGGCCGTTAACAAAACGAAACCGCCCTGCTTTTCTGCGGCATTGAACAAACGGCCGAGGCAGACATCGATCGTCTCCACCGCCTTGATCGCTGCCGCCAGGGAGCCGGTATGGCCGACCATATCAGGATTGGCGTAATTCAGAACGATAAAATCGAAGGCGCCACTGTTGATCGCTTCGACGACTTTATCGGTGACCGCGGCCGCCGACATTTCAGGTTGCAAATCATAGGTCGCCACTTTTGGTGACGGCACCATAATGCGCTCCTCGCCCTTATAAGGTTCCTCACGACCACCATTAAAAAAGAAAGTGACATGCGGATATTTTTCACTCTCGGCGATGCGGAGTTGTTTAAGCTCCGCGCGCTCCATGATTTCACCCAGTGTATTGGCAATCTGCTTCGGCGGAAACAAAGCAGACATGAGTTTGTTGAGCTGCTCCGAATACTCGACCATCCCGACGGCACTGGCGAAACGCACGATTTTTTTCCGGTTAAAGCCGGTGAAGGACGGATCAAGCAACGCCGTCAAAATTTCGCGCGCGCGATCGGCACGGAAATTAGCGAAGAGAATCCCATCGCCGTCATTCATACCTTTGTAGTCGCCCAACACCACCGGCAAAACAAATTCATCCGTCACGTTTTCGGCATAACTAGCCTTGATAGCGTCGACCGGATTATCGGCAGATTTGCCCATGCCCCAAGTCAAAAGATCATAGGCTTTTTCGACTCGTTCCCATCTCTTGTCGCGGTCCATGGCGTAATAACGACCACATAAAGTAGCAAGTCTGGCTTTACCCACGGTGCGCAAATCGACCACGCGGAGATCAGCCGCAAACTTCGTGATCTGTTCCGCCGCACTCTGTGGTGCGACATCACGTCCATCGAGAAAAGCATGCATGACAACCGGGATACCCGCCTTCGTCACCTCCCGGGCCAGAGAGATGATATGATCCTGATGCGCATGGACGCCGCCCGGCGATGCCAGGCCCATGATATGGCAGGCACCGCCGCTTTTTTTGAGGATGGTGATCAAATTTTGTAGAGCCGGATTCGACGAAAGCTCACCCTTAGCAATGGCGCTGTCGATCATCGGTAGGTCTTGAAGAATCACCCGCCCGGCACCTAGATTCATATGGCCAACTTCAGAATTACCGATTTGCCCCTTGGGTAGACCCACAAACGTCTCTGAAGCATCCAGCAGGGCATGGGGAGCATGGGCCCAATATTTATGAAATATGGGCGCGTTTGCACGGGTAATGGCGTTATCACCGGCATCTTGGCGATATCCCCAACCATCAAGAACACAAAGGATGGCGGGTCGTTGGCGTTTAAAAGCAATCATCTATCGGCTCGTTGTTGAGAATTTGAGGTAGTTTATCCCTAATTTGAGGAAATTCACAATTTTTCACCCTCGCTAGCCAGAAAGTTTACAGGAAATTTGTTCGATCCCTAACCGTTACAGGGGCGAAAGAATTCTCTCTTTTTGCTTGTAAACTTGCGCTTAACTTTCAAGTGCTGAAAGGTTAGAGTCTTCTGTTCAAACTTGCCTGATTCGGGGATAAAAATTTTGCCAGAGAATCGCGAAATAACCTTTTGCCCAATCAGCGTTCTTCGCATCTTTTGGCTTGCCGGAATGTTCCTCGCCGTGCCCTCGGTGATGGCGCAGGCCCAAGATCAAGGCAGTTCAGGGCGGAACCAGCCCGCCACCATGGCCCCGATACCGCCGCCACCCATGCCGATGATACCAAAAGCGCCCATGGACACAACGGATAATGGTATTTCGCTTCCCACACCCCCGCCACCGGCCTCCCTGTCGCTTGATGCCACACAACTGGCGACGCAAGCCGAAGAAGCGGCCCTGCAGGCACAAGCAAAGGCCGAGGCCACTCAAAAAAGGCGCGAACAAGAACATGTCATTCAATCTTATGAAAGGGCTTCGGCTGGGCTCATGCCACTGACACCTGATCAACTCCATGAGTTCATGAGCAAACTCGAAATAACCCAGCAAGCCAGTGTTCCGCCTTCTTCCGGCCCCCCAAAGGCCCAAGTCCGCCTCACGACTTTGTCACTGGATCCAGGCGTTGAACCGCCCCAAATCAATCTGGATGCGGGTTACGTCACAACCATTACAATTGTCGATGCTACAGGGGCTCCCTGGCCGATCATGGATGTTGGCACCGGTGGCAATTTTGAGGTTTCACCAACACAGTCCGGCACGCATGTGGTGCGCGTCATGCCTTTAACGCGCTACGGCGTCGGTAACATGTCGATTTTGCTGAAAGACCTATCGACGCCGATTATTTTCCGCCTCACGACCGGTGGCCCGAATATTGATATGCGTTATGACGCGCGGATCCCTAAATTGGGGCCGAATGCAAAAATACCCCTCATTGACCGGCCAAAGCTCGAGGCTGGTGACAAAGATATCATCATGTTTCTGGACAACGCCCCTCCATCGACTGCCAAGCGCATGAAAATAACCGGCCTTGATGCACGCACCATGGCTTGGATACTTGACGATAAGGTTTTTGTACGTACGCCGCTCACGCTTCTCTCGCCGGCATGGAACGCCAGCGTAGCTTCAGCTGACGGCATGAATGTTTATGAGATTGGCGATGCGCCAATCCTTTTGATGTCTGATAACGGCGCCATGCTGCGCGGACATCTTGTTCGGGAAGACGATCATGACTGACAACTTCGAAGATATCGAACAGCACGAAGGCGAACATATGGAGGGGGAGCAGCCCGTTCAGAAAACGGGTATTCGTTCCAATCTGGCCGAAGCCTGGCGGACACGTCCCCTTTTCAAGCTTCTGGTCGTCATGGTCGTTGCTGGCGCTGCTATCGCAGCTGTTGCTAGCTTCCTTTCGAGTGGCCCACCGGACCAGATCTCAAGACTGCCGACACCTCCCGATATTCACCAGGCGCCCGGCGGTCAAGCATCGCCTTACTTCCTCCAGCAAACAAAAGAAGCCGAAATGAAGCGCGAGCAAGACGCCCTTAAACAAGGGGGCAGCGCGCTGCCCACACCGATCGGCCAGCCTAATGAAAACAGCCCAGTGGAAAACGACCAACTGAACGAGCTGAGATCCGAAACCACGCACCTGCGGCAACAGATGACCCAGATGCAACAGCAACAGCAAGTGCAGCCGCCGCAAGGACAAGGACAGCAAGAGCATTTTGATGAATCGCTCGCGCAGGCAATGCAGCAGCAAATGAAGGAGCTTATGACCAGCTGGGTACCGCACGGCATCAAGGAGGTCAGCGTCTCTAAGGAAGACAAGGAAGGCGCGTCAAAAGGGGGGGGAGCTGGCAATGGTGCCGGAGGAAGCGATAATACCGCAATCGCCGGCAATGTTCCCCCGATTAAAGTTCTTCTTTCGGCTGGTACCGTAAGCTATGCCCAGCTTGTGGTCGAAGCCAATTCAGATGTCCCCGGCCCTATTCTTGCGCAAATTGTTTCCGGTCCACTGTCAGGAGCAAAGGCGATTGGCTCATTCCAGATCGCCAATGGATACAATGATTACCTCGTGCTTCATTTCAGTCACGCCAATCTCAAAGGAAAGGATTATACAATCGATGCTTATGCCCTTGACCCCGATACGACTTTGGGTGGCATGGCGACGGAAGTCGATGAACGTTATTTTACCCGGCTTCTGCTGCCTACGGCCGCGGCCTTTCTCCAGGGCTTTGGTGGATCGATCGGTGCGTCCAATTCGACGACAACGGTTAGCAACGGAATATCCGTCGTGTCGCAGCCCAGCGTAGGTATTAATCAGGGGCTGGCTCAGGGCATGGGACAAGCCGCGCAAATCGCCAGTCAATTTTTCCAAAACCAGGCTAATCAAACCCGTCCTCTGGTACGCGTGGCGGCCGGAACGCCTATGGGATTATTTTTTGTCAATACAGTGACAGATCAGGCACCCACGCCCCAACAACTTCCTCTGGGCACAGGATTGGCAGGCCTTACGGGTTATCCGGGTTATGGGTCGCCTTATGGCGCCAACAATCCTTATGGTGCTCTTGGGGCCGGAGTTCCGGGAACATCACCAGCGGGTTATGGTGGCTATGGTGGCTATGGATCACCTTACGGCGGGTACGGAGGAGGTTATGGAGGAGGTTATGGAGCGTCTTCAGGCCAAAGCAATTATAGCGTACCATATCCCAATGCGGGCATGCCTTCAACGCCTAGTGGTTATGGCGGCGGTTTTTATAATACCAATCCTCTCAACACTTTGAGAACAGGCTATCCTGCTGCGCAGGGTCTTGTTCCTTAAGACTGAGATCACTAAAGTGACGAACACCAACCGTCCACTGTTTCTTTTCGAAGACAAAAGGTATGGGAGTTTCTAAAAATGACGGACAATTACGATCTCGATCCGCATGAGCACGAAGCCCATGAGGGAGAAGCCCATCAGTCACAAGGAGAGGCATGGCCGGATGATCAACCGCCGGTCGATGATTTTACCGATCCGGGCGCGGAAGAAACGGCAACATCTTCTGAAGAGACAGGTGCACATCAAGAAGAAGAAATGATGGATTCCGAACCACGGAAATCTTCGGCCCTTTTGCCAATCATTGCAGGGATCGGTGGCTTGCTTTTCCTTGGTGCTATTTTGTATTGGCAGTTTGGGCGTTCATCTTCGGAACCGCCCTCCCTACCTTCACCACCACCCTTACAGATAGCGCAGGCTCCCGTTGTGAAACCAGCGGCAGTTCCTATCGTCGCATCGGACACAAAGCCCACTTCAAAAGACCAAGCTGTCGATCTTGCTGCCATCATGAAACAGTCCGCAGCCCCGGCACCAGCAGACGTCGCCCCCAAAACCTCTTTTGCGGCCACCGGAAATCCGACTGTGGCTTTGCCTATGCCTTCCCCGCCACCGGCAGCGGCTCCGTCAAGCGTCGCTCCTCCTTCGGCCGCTCCCGCACCGGCGATCTTACCGCCGCCTTCAACCTCGGTGAATATGTCCATTGAAACACGTGTCAATGAGCTGTCAACTCAAATGGATGAATTGAAAAGAGAGCTCGACAAGACCACCCAACAATTGAGCCAAGTGGGAGCTTCCTTATCTTCGTCTTCTTTAGGCAATACATCTGTTGAAAACAGGCTTGCCAAAATTGAGGAGCAGATGAAACACATCGAGAACCCCTCAAAAACATCGACGGTTTCTCCAGTTTTATTTGATTCGACATCGCCGTTGGAATCCGTGTCGGAAAGCAAGCCATTGACCACCAAAAAGCACAAGACAAAAGCCATTAAAATGGCACATAAAGCATCAAGCCGTGGCGTTAAGTCCGTACATATCCACTGGGTCTTGCGTGCCGCAACACCAACGGAAGCCTGGGTTGCCAAAAACGAGTCGACACCTGAGTTACATCATATTCGTGTAGGTGATGAGCTGTCCGGTATTGGACATATCAACGCCATCCGCCAGAATGGCGATAGCTGGGTCATCGAAGGCAGCACCGGTACAATTAACTAAACAGTTGCCTTGTTATCATCTTACGCCGTCGTCATGACGACGGCCGCACCGGACGTTGCAACCTCCGCAGGCGGTGGTGATATCTCTGTGCTCTGCCTAACGCTGAGACCGGCGGCAATCATACGATTGATATCAATCAGGCTCGACAACAATTGCGGTTCGAAAGCCCCGATGGCACGAAAACTGACGCGATCAACATAACGGCTGAGATTAAGAAGCGTTATCTTAAGATCGCGCGGCAAAGGATTATCCGAATCACAAAGCGCGACCTGAAAAAGGGTCCAGAGTCTCTGATTATGGCGAACGGCCTGGATATAGACCTCCATGTCCGCACCGCCGGCGTCGAGAACACTCTTCAGGCGACTAGCACAACTCAACAGCGCGCGGGCATCCGTTTGTCGGCTGTTCTCCTGTGTCCTTTGGTTTGTTGAATAAGCCCCGACTTTTTCATGTGATGTTGTCGTCATATGACCTCCTGTCAAAAACTGGCCGGTACCTCGGCCAAGGGTGAAACAGCTGCAGATGGCTCTTTTTTCTCCTGCTCGGCTAGAAGTTTATGACCGATTTTGAGCGCCTTGAAAGCTTCACCAGCATTGAGGTGAGCGATTATCTGGTCAATATCAGCCGCAAAATGCGGATAGAGTTTAGAAAAGTTCCCGATTGTTTCAACAACCAGATGATCGAGCGGCTGGCCCTTACCTTTAAAAAGATAGATGACCTGAAGAAGAAAATAGACGCTGTTTGCGTCCGTTTCGTTACTACGGTCGATATTCATCATATAACCTTCACGAAGCACAGGGCTGTCGGAAAGGATTAAGAGATCAGCGGGGCGCGTTCCAACATTTTTGAGAATGGCACCGCCGGCAAAAATTTTAGCTTCGGGTTTAACACGAATTTTGAGAGGCATTTTCCCGACTCCTTCGAGAGAAAAGAACAAAAAGAAAAGATGAAGAGGATGGGCCGAAGCCCATCCTCCCCAAAAGCACTTATGGGAACAACCGGAGCACGGCTTGCGCCAGCTGACCGGAAATACCCAGGGCCACAATACCCAACTGGTTTTGGGCCTGCAGCGCCTGAAGGTTTGCACCTTCGGCGTTCGTATCAGCCAGAACCAGGTTATCCGACGCCGTATTAAGCGAGTTAATAAGGTTGGTCGTGAAGTCCTGACGGGTCTGGATGAGTGTCGCGTTACCACCGAAGTTGGAGGCATCCGTACGTAATGTCGACAACGCCGTCAGCAATAAGGATGCCGACGTGTTGATGGCAGACGTACTGGAAAAAGCTCCGGTCGCAGTCGCAAGACTAAGGCCGCCATGCAGGATATTGACACCAGTAATCGTCAACGCAGTCGTATTCTTTTCATTGAAGAAAACGACCAGGCTGTTCGTTGTGTTATTAAGCAGGTTGGTGCCGTTAAAGGTTGCGTCGTTGACCAACAGATCAAGCTGCGTGAGCAGAGCATTGAACTGTGAGGCCAGACCGGCGCGAGTACCTGTGTCGGAGTTTTGCAGAGCCGTCGTTGTAATACCCTGTAACTGGGTCACAACGTTTGTCACTTCCGAAATTGACTGGTTGAAGGACGTCACGGTCTGCAAGGCAGTCGACAGGTTGTCTTTCAGGTTCGACAGATCGTTTGCACGCTGCAAAAACCCTTGAGACGCGAAAAACGCATTTGCGTTATCCGCTGCCGAATTGACCGCTTTGCCGGTGGCAAGGTCTGTCTGAGTCGTTTCCAGCTGATGTGAAAGAGTCTGTAACGCTTGCAGGTTAGACCGAGCCGCGGCACTTAGGGTAATATTACCAACTGACATGACTTGAACTCCTTTCGGGGTTGATCGCGGACTCCTTCCACGGGTTAAAGTGCCATTAACCATTTCCACAAAGTGAAGATGTCTAACGGCGCGCTATTCCATGCTAAAAATGTGCCATTTACCGACATTTCAGATCAATGGGTTACGACCCATTCAATAGAAAAATAGGGCAATTATTGCCGAGCTGAAGGTCTAAGGCGGCCATTTTTGCCGGTAAAAATTGCCGAGCTAAAAAGAGAGGCATTGAATTATCGAACAAAACGCTCAGCCAGTCCGCCCTCAAAACGATTTGTGATCATCTGAATCAGTGGCCCCCAGGCCTTAAGAAAGTCTTAGAACAAGGAAGCGTAAAACAGACCGTCCATGTCCCGGGGTAGTGAAACCTGTAAATCCACCGGCTTTTTGCATGAACCTCGAAAACCTCCTTCATAACCCCAATCTTCTATCCGGCCTTTGTGGTCTGGGCGCTTTTGCCGTTGTCGTTTTGGTGTGGAGCGCCTTGATCGAAAGCGATCCGCTTCCTGCACGCCTCAAAAGCGTTCTTCAACGTAAATCCGAATTACGCGAGGAAGAGCGCCGCAAAAAACTTTCCCGACGTGCTAATATCAATCGCGTTAGTCTGATCAAGCAAGTGGTGCAAAAGCTCAAGCTTTCACAAGGAAAAAAACTTGATGAACTTCGATTGAAATTGGCACGTGCAGGTTATCGTTCACGTGATACGATGTTTGTGTTTTTATTTTTGAAATTTGCCATGCCAGTCGGCATGGCTTTCGCGGGTTTCTTTTTTATCTTCATCCTTCATGCCTTCAATCTCAAACCGGCATTGGGTTCCGTTATCGTGCTTTCTATGGCCGTTCTCGGTTTTGCCCTGCCGGGCATCTTCATCAAGAATCAAAGCCAGAAGCGGGAAAAAATACTCCACAAGGCTATGCCGGACGCTCTCGATCTCCTGGTCATCTGCGCCGAAGCAGGACTAAGTCTCGACTCGTCGTTTGACCGCGTCAGCCGTGAAATAGGCCCGAGCTGCCCGGAACTTGCCGAGGAAATCGGCTTGACTTCGGTGGAACTTAATTTTCTGCCGGACAGAGCCAGGGCTTTGCAAAATTTGTCCGACCGCGTACCGCTCCAAGGCATGATCGCGCTGGCAAACACACTGATTCAAACCGAGAAATACGGCACCCCCCTGGCACAGTCCTTGCGCGTCCTGTCCGGCGAAATGAGAGAAGAGCGCATTATGATGGCGGAAGCAAAAGCGGCAAAACTGCCGGCAACACTGACTATTCCCATGATCCTCTTTATTCTACCGCCCCTTTTTATTGTCCTGATCGGCCCCGCAGCGCTCAAGGTCATTGGCATCATGCATGGGCATTAATACGAATGCTGTCTTGTTATCACGAGATTTATTATACTAAAAAATGTCTGCCGAAAAATATTATTGAGCCGAGGTTAAAATGAACAAATTTCTTACAACTTTAACATCGATCTTTCTTCTCTCTTGTCTTGCAGCACCAGCACAGGCCTCTGACGCAAGTGAGTTGCTGGGCCTTGGTTTTGGTGCCGCCACCGGTGGCATTATCGGCAATCAATTCGGCCATGGTACTGGCCGCGTTGCCACAACGGCTGCGGGTGTTTTCGCCGGAGGATATATCGGCGATGAAATCGGGCGCCGTCTTAATCAACCCGACACTTTCGGCAGCGCAGGATACGCATCTTACGCAGCTCCCTCCGTATTCGATTATCAATCCTCTTATGCACCGAATTACGTCGCACCTTCGACACCAGATCCCTCAGCAATTTACATGAATAACGGCAACGATGGTTGTCGCGTCATACCTTTGGTGACGCCAGCGGGTGTTTGGGGAAATTACGGTATTGCCTGCCCGCAACCGGACGGGTCGTGGCGTGTTATGCCCTAGCAGATGAGCCGTTTTTTTAAGCATAACAGCCCACCGATTCTCTTACGCAAAGACTGCAAAAATATTTTCTAATGCCCTGTTATGGCAGAGTTATTTGCGAAAAACGTCGCAAAATCAATAAAAATTAACCATGCAGATTAGCCATATTTTAAGCGGCGCGGGTTTACCTTAACGGCACATTTCGAAATAGCCGATTTATTGAAGGAGTTACTCATGTCGAATCCCCAAAGCGCTCATCCAGCGCACAGCGAACAAGTCAAAATCGTTCGCATCTCCGGCCGTCAAAAAGAACTGGATCGCCTGCCTCCACCGGATACACGCCGCTGGGTAACCCGCCGCAAGGCGCAAGTCGTAACCGCTGTCCGCAGCGGCCTTCTGACTTTCGAGGAAGCCTGCCAGCGCTATAGCCTCTCTGAAGAAGAATTCAAATCCTGGCAAACCTTGCTAGAACACCACGGTCTAAGTGGGCTGCGCGCGACGCGTTCCCAAGATTACCGCGGTGTTGACACACACGGCGATACAAGGGTGTAAAGTTATTTAAGTCAGATGAACGCAATGCCTGGTCGGCCTTTATGGCGTTTATCCTGCCTGAAATATTTTCGAGCTCATACTGCGGCGTCTGAAATATAGAACAACACCAAAAATAAAAAAGGCGCATGAGAATTTCACGCGCCTTTTATAAAAACAACAAACACTATCAGGCGGCGGCTTTACCGTTCTTCATCATGCCGCGCAGTTCTTCAAGCCCTTCGCTCATACGGTTACTGACGGTCTCAAGCGTTCGTGAATGACACTGGCTGACAGTCTCGGCGATATCGCGCGCACCAGCAATGCATTTGTCCATAGCCGCTTTAGAGGCTTCAGCGTGGCGTATAACTTTTTCTTCGGGCGTCGGCGACGACATGACGGCATTCATGACACCAGTCGCCTCCTCAAAGCCAAGGCGCATCAAATCAGCCTGACGGCGCATGACTGTTTGAAAAGTTTCGAAGGCAGCCTGATTAACAGCGGCAGCTGTTTCCATATTGCGGCGATAGGCGCTCATCATGGTCTCAACATCACATAACGGCATCTTGAACTCGCCCATCATTTTGGACATATCCATAAGCTTGGAGAAATCGGCCTCAAAAAAAGGACTGCTGGCGGGTTTCGACATGTTGTTCCTCGCAGGTCAGCTATGGAAAACGCTATGTGCGTTATGAAAGTTAGGGTTAACCTATGACTCTTTCCCTTACATTTGTCACGTCTTTTTTATGTAATATGCAACAACATGCTTCAGTATGCAGCAAAATCAAGGTAAAGTGCGAAATAAAATTTCGGTAAGTGCGCCCGCCCGCCGCAAATACCGATCAAGAACAGCCATGGTTTTTGACATGTCCGGTGAATTATCTGTACGCCACACACAGAGTGTAAGAATATAAACCCCCAAAAGACCCGTGACGGAAAAAATTTCGCGCAGCCCCTTCTGTTGCAAACGCGCAGCGTTTAACATCAATCGCATTGCTTCGGTTTGCACCGGAAGAAGATATTGAAGGGCGGATGGATCGCGGCGCGACCCAGCTATGATACCCAGAATGGCGCGGCGATGACTCTGCAAAACATCAAGTCGCGCCATCATGACTTCGAACAACCGGTCATGTGGTGATGCTTTGAGATCAAGTTTGTCGATTGTTGCCAGGGTTTCCCTATTTACCCAGCGCACGACGGCAGGAAGCAGAGCATTCTTCCCGTGAAAATGCTTCTTCACCACGGCGGGCGAAAGTTTTGCCGCCTTCGCGATGTGATCGAGCGTCAGTTTGCTCCAATCCTGCCTCGCCGCGAGCTGCAGCGCGGCTTCAATAATTTTGTTTTCTGGATTTGTTTTTGCTTTTGGCATTTGTTTATCAATATTTTTTTGCGTGATTTGCTGCCGCTGTCACAGCTTCAAGCATAAGCCTATTTAACCTTCCGCTACCTAGAAGAATTTTCAGGGCTGCTTCAGTCATGGTCCCTGCGCTGCCCATAGAATCCCGGAGTACCGCTGCGGATTCCGGTGATTTTTCTAGAAGAACTCCACCGCCTATGACGGTCTGTCGGGCAAGGCGGGAGGCGAGATCTTTATTCAGCCCAAGCGTCTCACCGGCATTCTGCATAGCTTCAACGAGCGCGAAAACATAGGCTGGTCCACAGCCGGAAAGGGCTGTGCCGATATCAAACTCCGCTTCGTTTTCTATCCACGCCACATCGCCTATGGCCCCAAGAAGAGTCTCAGCCATCTGACGCTGCTGGAAGGTCACCCGGCTGTTGGAGCTACAGAAAGTCATTCCTGCGCCATACGCAGAGGCCACATTGGGCATGGTACGGATAAGGGAATGCGCGGGCTTATCTGTAACCGAACGGTCCAGAGTTGTCGCAAGCCATTTGAGAGATTTTCCGGCAATGACGGACAGGAAAAGACAGTTTTGAAATTTTGCATAAGAAGGCAGCACGGTATCCAAGATCAGCGGCCGAACAGCGAGAACGATAACATCAGGCTCGAAATCAAGCGCTGCGTCTTCAAGCGCTGCGGACCAGGTTACGCCTCTGGACTTCAAAAGTTCTTCAGGCAACGGCGACGGTTTAATAACATGTATGCGTGAAGCCATCCCCAGTGCCAACCAACGCCGCAGCATGGATGTACCCATATGACCGCAGCCGACAAGAAGGAGGCTGGCCACGGGTTCCATCAGGCATCAATTATCGAGCTTATAGGAAGCGCAAAGTGAACCGCCGCCCGGCAAAGGCATGCGGCCGGAACAGTTGGTGACTTCCCAGCCGCGCGCGCGCATGCATTCGGAAACCTGGAGGCTCGGCCTTTCCATACATTGCCCGCTATCGTCCTGGGTAACCATGACGCCGGTCGCGGCTAGTTGCTGCTTATCCGGCTGAAAACTGACGGCGTCGTTATGTGAGATATTTGTTGGGAAGATGCCACATTTGCATTGGCTGAGGTCGAAATCGAGCTTCTTCTGCGCGTGATCGAACGACATCAGCAGATTGGGCTCACTGATCGGGCGCCAGAATTCGGCAGTATTGTTTGACTCACAACCAGCAATGGCCAGAACGACAAAACATGGCAACAACCAGCGCTTCATGAAAACCTCCCGACGGCGAATCAACTTGAATCATCGGCGATTTTGGGGGCCGGAGCAAGTGGGCTGTAGGCTCCTATTCGGGCCAATTGGGAGGTGGTTTAGATGTGCTTATTCTAAGGAGATAAGCCGAAGTCTCGACATCAATGTTATTTTTTCGAGCGAAGTACCTGGGCGCGACGATGCAGGATCAGCATAGCACTTCCTCCACACAAAAGAACATTTGTCAAAAGAAACAGGGCAGAAGATATCGTGTATTTGTCGAGGGCCATAAATCCCAAAATGAATTTTAGCGCGTTCAAACTTGCGGTAAGAGCGGACTCTTCGGAGGGTTTATGGTATGTTTTTCGGTATGTCGGGTACATTGTCCCCACATCAATAATCACCAACAGGATGATCGATAATGTCGGATCATCGGTAACAACCCATAACAATATGCAAAACAAACATCCGATGAGGGCGCACCAGTCTGTCTTTGTTATATTTTTTTCGCCATATTTAATCGCCAGAACGCCGATCAGGCTGCACATAAAAGCCGTAAAGAAATTTGTCCATTTACCCAAACCGGCATGATCCTGAATTTGGGCGGCGAAGGCGATCCATGTCATCAAGCCGCCAAGGAGCCACGAAAAACAATGCGGTTTCAAATGTCTCTGATATATCCCACGCAGATAAAAGATATAAGCCGCCGCTCCACATACAATAGATAGAGCAATCCATATTTGTTTAGCCTGAAGTTCCATAACCGCTTCTTGTTCTTGTTTTAAGACTAATGCGCCTCCGCCCAATTCAGGGCATGGCCACTATCGGCAAGGATCGGGACCTTCAACTTCACGGCAGGTAGCGGCGCGTTTTGCATAACATCTTTGACGAGCTTGGCCGTTGCCTCAAGCTCAGCTTTCGGTACTTCAAACACAAGCTCGTCATGCACCTGCAACAACAATTTCGCGCCAAGCCCGGCTTCAGCCAGCGCCGGGTTCATGTGGATCATGGCGCGCTTCATGATATCAGCCGCCGTGCCTTGCAGGGGTGCGTTGATCGCCGCACGTTCGGCCCCACCACGGCGGGCGTATATCTTGTCTTTGATACCGTTGATGTAGATCCGCCGCCCGAATAGGGTTTCGACATAGCCGTGAGCGCGAGCAAATTCCTTCGTCGCCTCCATCCAGTCGCGTAATTCATGAAAGCGGTCAAGATATTGACGGATGAATTCGTTCGCTTCTGACGGTGTGATACCGATCTGTTTCGACAAGCCGAAACCGCTGATGCCATAGATGATGCCGAAATTGATCGCCTTCGCGGCACGACGCTTGTCTGGCGTCATGTCTTTCAGCGGAATGCCGAAAACCTGGCTAGCGGTGAGCGCGTGAATATCGACGCCATCATGAAAAGCCTGAATAAGTGCCTTGATATCTGCGACCTCGGCCGCGAGACGTAATTCGATCTGCGAATAATCGACCGAGAGCAATTCGCAACCTTCGTCGGCGATGAAGGCACGGCGAATGGCGCGGCCATCCTCGGTGCGGATAGGAATATTCTGTAAATTCGGATCAGTCGAGGACAAGCGACCCGTCGCCGCACCGACCATCGAGAAGGAGGTGTGCACACGGCCAGTTTTGCGGTCGATCTGTTCCGGCAGCGCGTCGGTATAGGTGGATTTGAGTTTCGCCATACCGCGCCAATCGAGGATTTTGGCGACGATTTCATGCTGTTCGGCCAAAGGCTCTAGCACATCGACGCTCGTTGAGTATGCGCCGGTTTTGCCCTTGCTGCCGCCAGGTAGGCCCATTTCGGCAAACAGGACTTCACCCAATTGCTTGGGCGAGCCGACATTGAACGGATGCCCGGCAAGCTTGTGGATTTCTTCTTCCAGCTTTTGCAGTTTTTTGCCGAAGCCGGCACTTTGCGCGCGCAGCACTTCGGGATCGATGCGGATGCCGGTGCTCTCCATCTGCGCCACAACGGGTACAAGCGGTCTCTCGATCCGTTCGTAGACGCGCGTAACATGTTGTTGCGCGATCTGTGGTCTGAGTAGGAGCCAGAGCCGAAGTGTGTAATCGGCATCCTCGGCGGCGTAATCGGTGGCTTTGTCGAGCGGCACACGGTCGAACGTGATACGGCTTTTGCCCGTGCCGGTGACATCGTCAAAGGAGATCGTTTTATGTTTGAAATGCAGCTCGGCCAGCTCATCGAAACCATGCCCATGCAGCCCTGCTGCCAATGTGTAAGACAACAACATCGTGTCGTCATAGGGCCTCACGATGAGGTTGTGCTTCTCCAGAACCTGCATGTCGTATTTCAGGTTGTGGCCAATTTTCAGCACGGTAGGATCGGCCAGCAAATCGCGTAGGATGTCGGCCGCGGCTTTAGTCTTGATCTGTTTCGGCGCTGGCACGGCATCAAAGGAAAAGCCTCCATCCTCGGGCATGGCTTTCGGATCGACATGGGCGAGTGGAATGTAACAAGCCTTGCCCGGCTCAATTGCCAGTGAAATTCCGATAAGCTTCGCCGTGCAGGGCGTGAGTGAATCCGTTTCCGTGTCGATCGCCAGATGGCCTTTGGCGCGCGCGGCCTCGACCCAGGCGCGCAGCCGGGCTTCATCTTGCACGCATTCATAATTCTGTTTGGCGTGCATGAGTTTTTCGGCATGCGGAGCTTCACCGCTTTCGGGAATCTCTTCCAGCATCTTGTCGGCAAGTTTTGTCGGCGTGGTGGGTGCACCCAAACGCGCGAGCAGTGAGCGGAATTCCTGCTTTTGTAAAAAGGCGATGAGATTTTCTTTGTGGTCGTCTGCACGTTTCAGTTTTTCAAGTGGCAGCGGCAACGGTGCCCTCTCGTCCAGCATGACGAGCTTCTTTGAAATCCGCGCGTCATTGGCGTGTTTCAGTAACAATTCGCGGCGTTTGGGTTGTTTGATGTCTCCAGCATGTTTCAGAAGATTTTCAAGATCACCATACTGGTTGATCAACTCGGCGGCGGTCTTGATGCCAACACCCGGCACGCCAGGAATATTATCGGTACTGTCGCCTGCCAGCGCCTGCACATCCACGACTTTGTCCGGCGTGACACCGAATTTCTTTGCGACCTCATCGATACCGATGGGGATGGATTTGAGCGGATCATACATTTCAACGCCCGGGCGGATAAGCTGCATCAAATCCTTATCTGATGAGACGATGCGTACGTTTTGCCCTTTGGCTTTAGCTTCACGGGCATAGGCGGCGATGAGGTCATCAGCTTCATAATTCGGGGCTTCGATGCTGGGCAGACCGAAGGCGCGCGTGGCCTCGCGGATCAGTTCGAATTGCGGGATAAGCTCGGGCGGCGGTGGGGGCCGATGGGCCTTGTATTCCTTGTAAATCTCATTGCGGAACGTTTTGCGCCCAGCATCGAAAATCACCGCGATATGCGCGGCCCCCAGATCGGCCAGCAATTTATGCAGCATGTTGCAAAAGCCATAGACCGCGTTGACATGCGTACCATCCGCACGCGTCATTGGTGGCAACGCGTGAAAGGCGCGGAAGATGAAGCCAGAGCCGTCAATCAGGTAAAGCGTGTCAGGATTTTTCTGAGCGGCACTCATATGGCCTTTCCGGGGTTGCGGCTATGCCCCTTGAGGGGATTGGAATCTCTATTTTTTGATAAGAAGGCCCGACTTGTTTTGAAAGTTGGCAGGAATCTCGGGTATTATATCGTCAGCCGTAAAAGGCTGGCCATCCGGGCCTACACCCAGAAGGTAATAATGCTCCGGGTTTACCACTTCGTAATAAAAATACCGCTTGCTCCCATTGCTCGGGTCATAAACGAATATTGGTGAATCCTTCGGTAGCGATTTTTTGAGAGTTTCTAGAGATTTAGGATAATGTCCTTTGTGAATTTTATAGTCTTCGATTTCTTTTACTAAAAACGTCAGTTCAGTTTTCGTCTGTTCCTGACTAAGGTGGTCATGAACTTCCTTGCGTTGCATGGCGTTAAAATAAAAAGAGGGGCCACGCAGGATAGCTGTCAGGATAGCTACAAAAATAAAGCCCTTAATAATATAGGAGGAAATCCCTCGTTTTACTTTCTGTTGTATTTTCATTTTTGATTCTCTGCCGACGGAGACAAGTTAATACTCCGGTGGCCATGAGCTTACAAGCCGCGCGCAAGCCGGCCCGGAGCCATGCAGCCTTGGAATGAGGACCAACCCTTCACCATCATCCCACAAAGCGGGAAGGCTCGCCCGGGCGCGACCCTGCGGTACGAGCCTACGCAACCCCGGTGCAAAGGCGTCCACCATGTCATGCGCTGGATTGCCGAGGGGGCGGATGGAAAAATTGCCTGCCACATTATCTGCCAGCGTTACATGCCAGCGTCTATCCCAGACAACGCTTTCGCCGGGGCGAATGCGCGGGGCTTCGGTAATGGCCGCAAATTCGCGCATAATCGTGATCTGTTTTGGGGTCTGGCTGAAAAGACAGCCATGCAAAGTCCGTGGAGCCATTTCACCTCCAGCCAGCAGCGCTTGGAGAAGTTGCGTCAATGAAGCGTATTCTGGCGCATAGTCCGCTTTATGCACGTCCTGCAATGCCAATGTTAGAGCGCGGGTGGCAATCGCGCGAGGCAGTTGTTGTAATTTTTCCATCTTCATATGGATAACACCGGCGGCATTACGATCGGATGCTTCGCGCAGAAAGACCTGCGTGTAATACTCAAGAGCTTCTTTGGCATCATGCGCGCGGTTGCCAAGATCGATCAGGCGATCGAGCGTCAGTCCCTCCTCCGCCAGCAATGGCATGACTTTGCGCAAGCGCCCGCGCGCGAATTTATCGGAGCTGTTACTAGCGTCTTCGATGAAATCGATTTTTGCGGCGCGACAAGTAGCGACCAGACGCTCTTTCGGAATATTCAGGAGCGGCCGCAGCAAAAGCACATCATCCATCACACTCTGGTCGCGCATGCCAGCCAGGCCGTCAATGCCGCTGCCCTTAGCAAGGCGCATAAGGATGGTTTCGGCCTGATCTTCGCGCTGATGCGCCAGCATCAAATGGATAAGACTGTGGCGGCGGCAAGCTTCAGTCAAAAGACCATAACGTGCCTTGCGCGCCGAGGCGTGCAAGCGCGTGACAACTGGCGCATGGTCCCAACGCAGGATTTCGGATTGTAGCCCAAGAACCGTCAATCGTTTTCGAGTTTCCTCGGCTTCCGCAGAAGATTCTGGACGCAACCCATGATCGACGATGAAAGCAATGGCTGAGAAATTGTGTTCGCGCGCCCAACGTGACGCACAATAGGCCAAAGCCATGCTATCGGGACCACCAGAAACAGCGAGGGCAAATTTCTGGCCTGGTGTAAGGCGAAATGACGTCATCAATGCGGTGAATTCAGCCGCGCCGAGAGATTTGACTGAAATCAGTTCAGACGCCGGGATTACTTGCCAGGGCATTTGAGTTTCGCCCGCTCCTCACTGGCACGTGAGCGAGTCGTCGCCGGTGCGTTGGGGTATTTGGCGTTTAGCTCGCTAAGCGCCGTGCAGGCATCCTTGGTCTTGTTGGTGGCTGCCAGCGACATGCCGAGCTTGAGCAGGCTGTCCGGCGCCTTGTTGCCCTGCGGATTTTGTTGCCAGGCATCGGCGAAAGCAACAGCGGCTTCGTCAAATTTGGCGCGCACATAAAGTGTTTCGGCATACCAGTATTTGGCGTTGTCGATCAGCTTGTCCTTAGGATTTTTATCGATGAAGTTTTTGAAGGATTTTTCGGCGCCATCGTAATTCGCCTGACGCAGAAGACCGAAGGCTTCATCATATTGTTCCTGCGGGGTCAAACCGTAATCCGGTGGAGTTTCCGGTAAAGGCGGTGATTTGGGACTGACGGCGCCCCCGACCACCTTGCCATTCTGAACCTTCAAATCGCCAAGCGTGCCGTCGGAATTGCCGGCCCCCTCATTGCTCATCGGCGCGGCCGGTGCCGGCAGTGCATTTTGCGTGGCAGATGTCTGCGCTGCTTCAAGCTTCATCATACGTGCATCGGTATCCTGTTGCATCCTTTGCAAGGCCTGATTGATCTGCCGAATCGAAAATTCGATCTGCTCCAACCGGCCATTGAGCGAACGCATTTCATCTTCAAGCGTCGATAGACGCGTTTCATAATTCGGACCGGTGCCGCCGCCCTGCTGAGCGAAAGCTTCCGGCACACCGATAAGCACCAGCACCAGCACCAGACAGGAAAAATTTAGCTTCATCGGAGAGCTCTGAAATTCAAGGGGGAAGTCGTTGGATTGATATTATGCGCGAAAATCGCCAAAAGAAAGACCGTAAAGACCGTCTCCTCAAGACAAGACAAATAAAAAGGCCGTGGCTTGCGGCCACGGCCTTTTCTTATGCGTTAAACCCGTAAATCTTACTGGGTCACGACCGTCACGCCGCGGCGGTTTTGCGCCCAGGCAGCTTCGTTCTCGCCAAGAACAGCCGGACGTTCCTTACCGTAGCTGATTGTCTTGATGCGATCGGCGTGAACGCCGTCAGCTACGAGGTAGTTCTTAACAGCGGTAGCACGGCGCTCACCCAAGGCAAGGTTGTACTCACGCGTGCCGCGATCATCACAATGACCTTCGATGGTCACATGGATAGCCGGGTATTTCTTCAACCAGGCAGTCTGGCGATCGAGCGTCGCACGGGCTTCTGGCTTCAGGTCGGATTCATTGAAATCGAAAAACACGCGATCACCGACATTAACCACCAGATCTTCCTGGGTGCCCGGCGTCGCGGCGCCCATTTTGCCGCCAGAGCCATTGGCACCGCCTGCACCTTCATTGCTGCCTGTCGTGTCGCAAGCTGCGACCAGAATCAGTGCCGCCATAAGGCACATAAATTTCTTGAACATTGTTTCCCCCTTCGTAAGCCTGGATAGGAACGGTCGGACACCACCGACCCCGGCCGAGATGATTGTTGCGGATCAACGCTGCGTGAACCCTGTTGGATGCCCCCTATCCAACCCCATCGGCCGGTCAGGGGACGAAAAGCCCGAATGCAGCGCCTTTGATCGACAAGCCCGAATGAGCGAAGTCGATCTGAGGGCGAAATTAGTCGCTCGATCCTTTCGAATCAACCCCATATTTCAAAATATTAACAGACAGTTAGAAGCCAGTGACATAGTTGCAACGGTTTCATCAATTATGACAAAACTATGACACGAAAATCACTCGTTTGCTGTGATCGGTTTGATCGTAAACTGCACGGTCGTAATTTTTCCAGATGTCTCGGCATCGATCCGCAAGCGCTCCCCTTCGCGCTCATACGTGCGACCATCAACCGCTTTCCAGCCTAGATGTGGCAGGCTGTGGCGATAAAAATTATAAACGTCGTCAATCGTCACTTCGCCTTTCGCCTCGGTTTCAGCGATGCGCCCGGCATGAGGTTCAACAAAAAGCACATCCTTGTCATCTTCCGCTTTGAGGCCGGGCATAAGCGGGAGATCGTCAACGACAGAAGTAAATTGTTGCTCTTCGGGTGGATTTTGATTGAGTGGCGTAGCAACAACCGGCGCGGAAAGAACCGCAAAGAGAAATAGCACGAGGAAAAGGGTCTTATTTTTCATTTCTCCACGTTAAGCATTTCAATTGCTGTTGTATAGGGCTTTGAATCGAGGCTGCAGGATAAGTTTGACTCCTTTTTTGTAAACCCTTATAAACACGCGTTTTTCAGAATTGGAACGCGCTATGAAACGTACCTATCAACCCAGCAAGCTTGTGCGCAAACGCCGTCACGGTTTTCGCGCCCGTATGAAAACCAAAACCGGCCGCAAGGTTATTGCCCGCCGCCGGGCGCAGGGGCGCAAGCGCCTCACAGCCTGACCGGATGTCAGACAACAACCGACAGACAATTACCACCCATCTTCCGCTTTCTGTCCTTCGCAAAAGAAATGAATTTCTTGCTGTGGCCGCACGGGGAAGGAAGTGGGTAACACCTGGCCTTATTCTGCAACAGGGTAATTCTCTGGAAAGTGAATCCTCTCTCCGCTATGGCCTTACGGCAAGTCGCAAGATTGGCAATGCCGTGACACGTAATCGCGCGCGACGGCGCTTGCGGGACGTGGCGCTTCGTATTTTGCCCCACCATGCCGTCGCGGGTTATGATTACGTACTGATTGCCCGCGCCGAAACGCCGAAACGCCTCTTTGTTGATCTCAAGCAAGACCTGCAGACAGCCCTTAAAAAACTGGGAGCCTATCGTGAATAATCTGCGCCATGTATTGGGAGCTTTCTTGCGTCAGCTCATCTGGCTTTACCGGCACAGCCTGTCTTACTTTCTTGGACGGCGATGCCGCTTTCTGCCCACCTGTTCGGAATATGCCGACGAAGCTCTTCGTTTACATGGGCCCTTTAAAGGATCGATGCTCGCCGTGCAACGCCTCTGCCGCTGCCATCCCTGGGGTGGTCGTGGTTATGATCCTGTCGTCAAACCCGAAGCTCATTAAGCCCTTGTCAGGAAGATCCATGGATGACGCGGGATATTATATCAATCTGGACGGCTCGTGGGAGCGGTGCGTACATTGAAGGCGAGTTGCAATGGTATAATCGGATGAATCTTTACGAGCGCTTTGTCGCCACCGATAAATACCGCTTTTTCTGAACGGCCGCCCTAATATATATAGCTTTTACAGGGACAGCATTTCTGGTACTTGCTTGTCCTCTCGAAAACTGCACGGATTCATTACGCTGTTCCTATGGAAAATAACAATCTCATCCTTGCCGTCGTCCTCTCGCTTCTGATCCTGCTGGGCTTCCAGTATTTCTATGCCAAGCCGCAGCCGACACAGATTCCACAACAAGCTTTGCAACAGCCGGGGCAGCCGGCCAAACCCGGCGGCGCGGAAAACGTCACGACGCTTCGCGAGCGCGCCATTGTTGTCAAAGAAGATCCGCGGCTTCCCATCGTCACGTCCGAATTGCGCGGCTCCATTAACCTCAAAGGCGCACGCATCGATGATCTTGCGCTCACACATTACCATGAGACCATCGACCCAAATTCTCCGGCCGTCACACTGTTGTCGCCCGCCGGTTCTGCTGCACCTTATCTTGCCTATTATGCCGATTTCAGCTGGCTCTCCGACGGCGATGCTGTGCCCGTTCCAACGGCACAAAGCGAATGGAAAGCCGCCGGCAAAACTCTGACGCCAGATCACCCTGTCACCCTGTCCTGGAACAACGGCAAGGGACTGGTCTTCGAACGCATCGTATCCATCGATAATGATTTCATGTTTACATTGACCGACCGCGTTCGAAACACGGGCGCGAACCCGGTCACGCTTTATCCTTTCGGTCTGATCGCACGGCAGGGATTGCCCCCTGAAATGATGGGTGCCGCCCAAGGTCGTAACACAGGTTCCAGTTCGAGAATTCTGCATCAAGGGCCGCTGGGCGTATTCAACGGTACGCTCGACGAATACACCTATAAAAAACTAATGGATGACGGCAAAAAAACCATCGAAAGCAAGGGCGGTTGGCTCGGCATGACAGATAAATATTGGCTGATCGCCATGGTCATGCCCAGCGATGAGGGCTTCACCGCGGAATTCAATTACAACGGCACGGGACAAACCGACCCCAATTTCGGCTATTTTCAAACCGATTTTCGCAGCAATGGGGTCGTGGTTGCGCCGGGGTCTGTCGCCGAGCACAAGGCAATGCTGTTCGCCGGCGCTAAGCGCGTACGCCTTCTGGATCATTATGCCAATAGCGACAATATCCCCCATTTTGATCGCGCCATTGATTTCGGCTGGTTTTACTTTCTGACCAAGCCGTTTCTCTATCTGCTCGACTACCTTAGTCAGACACTCGGCAGCTTCGCTTTCGCCATTCTGATTTTCACGGTAATGCTAAAACTCGTTACCCTTCCGCTCACGCTTAAATCCAGCCACTCCATGTCGAAGATGAAGGCCTTGCAGCCGGAGATGAAACGCATCCAGGAGCGCTTCAAGGATGACAAGGTACGGCAGAGCCAGGAGATGATGGAATTGTACAAGCGCGAAAAGGTCAGCCCGCTTTCCGGTTGCGTGCCAACCATGATCCAGATCCCGATTTTCTTCGCGCTTTACAAGGTGCTTTATGTCGGTATCGAGATGCGGCAAGCGCCTTTTTATGGCTGGATCCACGATCTGTCCGCGCCTGATCCCAGTTCCATTTTCACGCTTTTCGGGATGGTGCCGTGGACGCCGCCAGCGGCACTACAGATCGGTGTCTGGCCAGTGCTGATGGGCTGCAGCATGTTTTTGCAGCAGAGGTTATCGCCACAACCACCGGACAAAAGTCAGGCGCGCATGTTCGCTTTCCTGCCGATCATGTTCACCTATATGCTGCGCAACATGCCCGCCGGGCTCGTGATTTACTGGACCTGGAGCAACCTGCTCTCGATTGTCCAACAATGGTACATCATGCGGCAAGATCTTAAACGTCAGGGAAAAGTCTAGGGCCACAACTCACGGCGGCGGCAAGACCGCCCAGCCGATGATGGAAGGTGGCAGTTTTGCGCCGGTTTGCCGCGACAATGTCATTGGAGATTGTATTTTCGCTCGCGGGTTATCACGCAAAAATTCCGATAACCCATGAACATCATTGAGATCGTTAACATGTTCACCATTGCTGCAGCGGCTGATGCACCAGACAAAAATAGCACCATTGTCTCGGATTTCTTCCGGCGTAACCCATGGGCTGATGCTGTAATCGCCATTGATGAGGACATGTGGCCTGTCCGGTGCGTAATAAGCGATATTTCCGGCCGGCCATGTGTCGCCGATGATATACTCCAAGGGTTTATCGGTCACTTTATGCCAGCCTAAAACAGCTTGCGCTGCCATGGCCGCGCCCGGAAAATGCACGCGCTGCACTTTGCCGACGGCGTAGGGATAAAGTGTATTCGAGCCTATATAAACCATCAGCGCCGTAACAAAAATAATGGCGATGCTGATCATGAAGCGGGTAATGCTTTCCGGCGATGACAGTGGCTTGAAAGTGGTCATCACCCACAGACCGAGAAAATTCCAGAACGGCGTCCCCCACATATCATGCAAGTTATAACCGAATATCATCGCCATCAGGAGCACCAGGATGCAAGGACCAAACGTCACCGACGCCAGAAACATACGGTCGAAGCCACGCAGAGCATTTTTTTGTGGCGGCAATTTGTTGCCCACGAAAGCAACCAGAACGAGCAGGGCCGGGAAAATCGCGATAAGCTGGCTGCCAACAAATACGGCGGGAATAATGATAGCGGAACGCAAGATGCCGGAGGGCGTCGGATGACGCATCCGGGATTCAGCATAGGCATAAGGCAGAAAATTATTATCGAAGAGCCACAACATATGTGGCAAAAATAATAAGAACGCTATTCCGAGACAGAGATAAGGCCCGATATCCCGGAGGCGGCGACGACCTTCCGGACGGACCAATGTGAGAAGCAGCAGAACCACAAGCAGAAGCGCGGTGCTGTACTTGCTGTACAGGCCTGCGGCGCTCCATACACCTAAAAGGCACCAATCGTGAACCCGGTTGTCTTTGATTGCCCGATGGTAAAAAAGCCCGATCAGCGCCCAGAAAGGGAGCTGAAGGACGTCAGGATTAAACTCCGGGCCGCAGAAATTGTAATAAATAACGCCTTCCAAAAGCAGTACGCCAAGTAACGCGGGTACATCACCCAAAATGCGCTGGCCGGTTTTCCACACCGCCCAGAAAGCGATAACGATGGCAAGCTGGCTCGCAAAAAAATGCGCCCATGCCGCACGACCGGTAAACCACGCGAGAGACTCCAACCACCAGGCTTGCATAGGCGGATGTTTGTACGTTCCGATCAGCCACTCACGGCCCCAGACATAGCCCTCGATAACGTCGAGCGGCGCATTCGGGCTAGTAATCGCGGGTATAACCGTCCAAAGAACGAGATGGACGAGAGCAAAAGTCCAGAATATGCGGGAGAAAGAAACACCTTGCAGGAAGGCAGGGGGGTGTTGACTGGACATAGCGGAAGAGGCCTAGGGGTTTTAAGAGAATCAGCCTTCCATAAATACCACGAGGAAGCTGTTTAAAGAAAGGGCTTCGCAACTGCACCGCCGGCGAGGAGCGCCGCAATCGTGCCAACCACCGATGCGATAACGTAGATACACAAGTCACCATAAGCATTTCTTTGAAGCATAAGCGTGCTTTCGAGTGAAAAGGCTGAGAAAGTCGTGAACCCGCCAAGGAAGCCGGTGATGAGGAGAAAACGCATAGCCTGCGGCATGCTTCGCAATGCAAAGATTTCGAGCAGGGCGCCGATCAGAAAGGCGCCGAGAAGATTGACACCAAGCGTATGCCAGGGGAATTGGCTATTACCTGACAAACGACCAATAGCCATTGTCATTATATAGCGTGCGACAGAACCCACGCCACCTCCTAGAAAAACAAGCAACACATTGTTCATATTACTGCCGCCCTTTTTCCGGCATCAAACATGCCTCAAAACCTGCGCAAAGTGCCTTTTCATCCAGATTCCGGCCGATAAAAACCAACCGGCTCCGGCGTGATGCACCCGGCAGCCAGGGTGACAGATTATGGCCGTCCATCATCATATGTACGCCTTGAATGGCCAATCGCTTGTCGCTGCCTGCCATATCGAGAATGCCTTTATAGCGCAAAAGGTCTGGGCCTTTGGTCGAACGCAGCTCACCCATCCAGCTTTCGAATTTTGCAGGATCCAGCGGCTGGGATGCCGTTAATGAAATGCTCGTGATCGTGGCATCATGCTCATGATCATGATGATGTTCAGGAGCACGCGTTTCACCGACTTTAAGAAAATCGGCTTCATGTTGCAAAATACGATCAAGATCGAAACCACCGAGACCAAGCACCTGATCGAGGGGAACATTGCATCGTTCAGCAGGCACGATTTTGGCGAAAGCGTTGATCGAAGTGATAAGGTGCTCAACCCGCTTTAATTCATCAGGCGAAACCAGGTCGGTTTTATTAAGAATAATGACATCGGCAAAGGCGAGCTGTTCCTGCGCCTCGGTTGAATCTTTCAGGCGCTGGGGCAAATGCCTAGCGTCAACAACAGTAACGATGCTGTCGAGCCTGGCTTTGGCGGCGACGTCCTGATCAACAAAAAAAGTCTGGGCGACTGGGCCGGGATCGGCGAGGCCGGTCGTCTCGATCAAAATACCATCGAAATTCTGCGCTCGCTTCATCAAGCCGCCAATGATGCGGATGAGATCACCGCGCACGGTGCAGCATATGCAGCCGTTATTCATCTCAAAAATCTCTTCGTCCGCACCAACGACAAGATCATTATCGATGCCGATTTCGCCGAATTCATTGACGATGACGGCATATTTCTGCCCATGGAGTTCGGACAAAATGCGGTTCAGAAGTGTGGTTTTTCCGGCCCCCAAATAGCCAGTCAGAACTGTAACGGGTATTTGATCCATATAAAACTCCCCTCCGTTAACCTTCCTTTACATCATAATATCTCATATCCCTCAATACGTTGTTTGATGGAATGTTCATGATTGAAGTCTAGAGAAAATTCTTTATATTGCTTGCCAATATAAAAAAGTGTTTAATGAGACTTAATTGGCCCGTCAACCATGGCGGAGAAAATCATGCAAAACACACGTTCGTTACCGTCAGTCATACCCGGACCAGAGATTATGGAGGTCATGGGTTATTTAGACAGCAACACGGCGCCTCAAATCGAAGAAGACGTCATGCTTTGCATTCAAAGCGGATCGCGGGAGATGATCCTCGATTGCGCGCGGCTGAACTATATCACCGGCGCAGGTATGCGCGCTATGCTGACCATGTCCCGCGCCATGCGGGCGGTGGAGGGTCGCTTCGGCGTCTGCGGGCTTCAGCCCCAGGTCAAAGCTATGCTCGAAGCCTGTGGCTATGATCGGATTATCCCCATCTATGAAAGCCGGGACGAAGCTGTGACCACGCTTACAGCCTGAGTGCCCCCTCGGCCTATGTGAGTTTGGCGCGACTTTATGGATCTTAAATTTCAACCGCCGCTCACGGTGCTTGAGGAGTTTCTGCTCCTTGCCCATGATGAAAAATCGCATCGGTTTTATCCCCTGACGCTCTGCACCTTCAACTGCGCGGCGGCAGGAGCTGTTCTTATGGATTTAACCCTGCGTCACCGTATCGACAATGATCTCAAGCATCTGTTTGTTGTCGATCCTGAACCGATGAATGACGATTTGCTTGACCCTGTGTTGCAAACAATGCTGCTGGCACCAGTCGTCGAACACAAGGCAATCACAACCTGGCTGCGCCACATCGCCGAAGAGGGTGAAGCCTTGCGGGAAAAGGCCCTCCGCCGGCTCGAAAAACGCGGCATTTTGAAACGGGAGGCCACAAAAATTCTCTGGATTTTTACGGCCGAGCGCTATCCCCTGCTCCATGCCGGTGAGGTCCGTGAGGTGCGCCAGCGCCTGCGGGATGTTATTTTAAAGGATGATATTCCCTTGCCGCATGATATAGTATTAACAGCTCTTGCCCAAGCATGCGGCTTGTTCCACCACATACTGGATAACCGTGAATTGGAAGACGCCAGATCACGTATTGAATATGTTGCAAGGATGGATTTAATTGGCCAGGCCGTCGCACGCGCAACAGGCGAAATTGAAATGACAATGACTATGGTTTCCGGTTTTCGCTAAATCTTCTCCGCTGAAGGTCGTCAAAATGAAAAGAGCCGCGGTATTTATCCTGATTTTTCTTGCCCTTGCTTCATCGGTTTGGGCACAAGAAGCTCCAGCGCCACACAGGTCGCCACGCACGCCTGTAAACAAAGAATCTCTTGCCGAGCATTGGCAAGCGGCACCAACATCGCGTGAAGTGCAAGGACAGGTCACCATTTTGGACAGCGAAAAATTGCATATCGCTGATTTCGACATCCGCCTGTTTGGCATCGTACCGCCGCAGCTTTCAGCCAGCTTCGGGCCACAGGCCCGCGCGGCGCTGGATGAGTTGACAACCGGACAAAGCACGACCTGCCTCATCCGCGACCGTGACCGTGAGGGACGCTTTTTGGCGACATGCCGTAACGCCAACAACCTCGATCTAGCTATGGAAATGCTGCGTCGTGGTCTTGCCGTGGTCGCGCGCGGCTCGGTCGCAACGACGGATCTTTCCGCTCCCTATCTTGCAGCCGAACAAGCGGCTGAAACCCAAAAGGTTGGGCTTTGGTCGGTGACGGTTCCAACACCCGCTTCCACGCCTGAAGCCGTCAAGCCGCAGGTTATTAGTAATGCCGCACCAGCACCAAGCGTGATGGAAGCTCCTCATCCCCGCATTGTCGATGAAAAACCGGTAGTGCCGTCGGCAGCAAAACTGGAGCAAAAACAAGCAAAGACCAGCGATGCTTTCCCGATAACGCCCTCCGCCGCGTCGAGCAGCGACGACAGCGTTGCGGTTGCTCCACCCGGATTTATGGCGCGATATCAATTGCTGGTAACAGGACTGATCATGCTGGCGACGGCTCTCGGCATGCTCGGCGCTATTGCCATCCAGCGGCATATCGAGCGGCGCACGGAAATGCGCGCGATCGCCGCTGCTCTGCGGGGCGAACTCATGGCGGCACGGGCTGTCTGTCTCGGGCGCCTCAAGGCTGCTGGTGAGAAGGGAGACAAAGACATATCCTGGCCGCGCATAAGATCGACGCTTTATCAAGCCTATGTCGGCCGCCTGGGCTGGCTCGGTGCCGAGCTAGCGCGTTGGGTGGCATCGATTTACGGGCAAGCGAGCGATTACGCATCCTATTATAATGGAAGCGATGACACGCGCAGCAACACAATGCCCAAGCGGCAGGCGCTGCAAACATTGATCCATCATATTGACGAGGTTCTGCCGCGCCTAGCAATCATCGAGCATTCGGGGAATTCCGCCAGCGCCGAGTTAGGACTGACCAAGGCCGCCACGATCAGCACAAGCATGGGGCAATCGGCAGCAACAGGAAACAACCTGTCACTGTCCACAATTGCTGTGCCCATATCAAAGCTTTGGACGAAAGTTCAGGACCTTGTGTACCGGCAATGGGTTACGAAACCGCCGGCAGTGGCGCACGAAGCCATCGCTGAGTATACCGCCCTGATTGAGGAAGAAATGAAACGCTTCGCTTTCGACGAAGGTGAAGAAGAATCAACCAACCCCAATATCACACGGCTTCACGAAACAGGTACCTGACAACAGAGAGTGCCGCAAGGTTATTGACCTTCAGGTAAAG
>Ga0206945_1037_pt1 | contig 29846 bp, 26 predicted proteins | sample Alteio_BWOrgHeat_5_FD_152982 | JGI IMG/M metagenome (GOLD analysis project Ga0206945, IMG submission 152982) | Enriched cells from forest soil in Barre Woods Harvard Forest LTER site, Petersham, Massachusetts, United States -... | ecosystem: Environmental > Terrestrial > Soil > Temperate forest > O... | reverse complement strand
CTCGCCGAGCAGTTAAAGCAGAAGCCCTTCAAGGTCATCGCCGACCTCATGGAAGCCGGCGTTTTTGCCAACGTCAACCAGTCCATTGACGAGGCCATCGCGGCAAAAGTCTGCGCGAAGTATGGTTTTAGATTTGAGGTGGAGAAGCGCGCCAAGGGCGAAGGCCAGGTTCACGCGCCGGTCAAGAAGGTGGAACTGGACATCGAGGACAAGCCGGAGGATCTGAAGCCGCGCGCGCCCGTCGTCACCATCATGGGCCACGTCGACCACGGCAAGACCACGCTGCTCGACGGCATCCGCAGCGCGGACGTCGCCGGGGGCGAAGCCGGCGGCATCACCCAGCACATCGGCGCCTATACGATTTCCTTCCCGCATCCCGAGCGCAAGAAGGACATCCAGCAGATCACTTTTCTCGATACCCCCGGCCACGAGGCCTTCAGCGCCATGCGCGCCCGCGGCGCGAACGTGACGGACATCGTCATCCTCGTCGTCGCCGCCAACGACGGCGTGATGCCGCAGACGCTCGAGGCCTTGAGCCACGCGCGCGCGGCCAAGGTCCCGATCATCGTGGCGGTCAATAAGATTGACCATCCAAACGCCAACTCCATGCGCGTGCGCCAGCAGTTGCAGGAAAACGGGCTGGTTCCCGATGACTGGGGTGGCGACACCATTTTCGTGGAATGCTCCGGCCTGACCAAGCAGGGCGTGGACAAGCTCATCGAGATGATTCTCCTTCAGGCCGACCTGCTGGAACTCAAGGCCAACCCGACCCGCAATGCCAAGGGCAACGTCATCGAGTCCGGCCTGGAACCCGGCGGTCCCACCGCCACCGTGCTAGTCCGCAAGGGCACGCTGCACGTCGGCGACATCATCATTTGCGATCGTCATTACGGCAAGGTCCGCGCCCTCATCAACGAAGAAGACCAGCGCTTGAAAGAAGCCGGCCCGTCCGTGGCGGTGAAGGTGCTCGGCCTGAACGGCGTGCCCGAGGCCGGCCAGGAATTTTCCGTGGTCGAGAATGAAAAGGCCGCCCGCGACCTCGCCGAGGAACGCGAGTTCGCCGCCCGCGCCGCCGGCCAGCAGGAGGCCCGCGCCAAGGTTACGCTCGAAAACCTCTTTGCGACACTCGACGCCAACAGCAGCAAGACGCTCAAGATGATCGTCAAGGCCGATACCCAGGGCTCCGTCGAGGCCATCGTGGACGCCCTCAAGAAGATCCCGTCCGACAAGGTCTCCATCGAGGTCATCCATCACGCCGTCGGCACCGTCACCGATTCGGATATCTCGCTGGCCGCCGCCTCCAAGGCGATCGTGCTCGGCTTCCATACCCGCATCGATTCCGGCGCGTCCGACCGCGCCAAGCGCGAGGGCGTGCAGATCAAGCTTTACGCCATCATCTACGAACTCATCGACGAGGTGAAGGCGGGCATGGCCGGCATGCTCGACCCCATCTTGAAGGAGAATGTCACGGGCTCGGCCGAGGTGCGGAAAATTTTCGAATTGTCCAAGGGCGTGCCGGTGGCCGGCTGTATCATCGCCAGCGGACGCATCACCCGCGGCAAGGTCCGCGTGCGCCGCCGCAAGGAATTGATCTACGAGGGCGTGGTGCAGTCGCTGCGCCGTTTCCAGGACGAAGTCAACGAAGTCCGCGCCGGCATGGAATGCGGCATCCGGGTGGAAGGCTTCGGCGAGTTCCAGATCGGCGACTTGATTGAGAGCTTTGCGATCGAGAAGGTGGCGGCGAAGCTGTGACGCGGCCGCACGCGCGGCGATTGACGATTTAACCACTCTACGTTATGCCAAGTTTGCGGCACCATCGCGTCTGTGAGCTTCTCAAACGCCAGCTCGGCGAGGCCATCCGGCGCGAGTTCAATGCCACCGAGACCGGGCTCATCACGGTCAATGACGTCGTGGCCGGCGGCGACTTGAAGTCCGCCACCGCCTTCATCAGCATCCTCGGCAATCCCGACCAGCAAAAACGCGGGTTGCTGATGCTCGAGCAACACCGCATCCGCCTCCAGGGTCTCGTCGCCAAGGCCGTCGTCTTGAAATTCACGCCCCACTTGCGGTTTGTCATGGACGACTCGCTGATGCGCGGCAACAAGGTGCTGCGGATCATCGAGGAGCTGGAGAAAACCAACCCGGCCGATACCCAACCTTCCGAAGACGAAGAATGAAACCCGTTCCGCCCAATATCGAACGCATCATCGAGGCCGTCCGGGCCGCGAAGAACATCTGTGTCGTCGGCCATGTCCGGCCTGACGGGGATTGCGTTGGCTCCCAGATCGGTTTGGCCCTCGCGCTCAAGGCGGAAGGGAAGAAAGTCACCGTCTGGAACGAGGACGCCGTCCCGCAAAAATACCGGTTTCTCGACCACGACAGCCTTTTTCAAAAACCGCGTCCCGGCCAGCGGTTCGACGTGGTCATCGCCACCGATTGCGCCAGCTATGAGCGCCTCGGCGCGGTCGCCGCGTGTGTTTCCGAGCGCGATTTGCTCATCAACATCGACCATCACGAGAGCAACACTCGCTACGGCGATTTCAACTGGGTCTCCCCTCGCGAGGCTTCCTCCGGCGAGATGATCTACCGCCTGTTGAAGTCGGCGCGCTGGCCCATCACCAAGCATATCGCCGACTGCCTTTTCACCGCCGTCTCGACCGACACGGGTTCGTTCCAGTACGCCAACACGCGGCCCGGCACGTTCCACGTCGGCGCGGAACTGGTCACGCGCGGCGCCAACCTCGCCAAGATTTGCGACGAGGTCTACCAGAGTTATCCGCTCTCCCGCGCGCGGTTGCTCCGCCACGTCTATAGCAAGTTCAAGCTCACCGCCGGCGACCGCGTGGCTTATTTCTGGCTGAAGAAGGCGGACCTGACCCGCACCGGCGCCAACAGCAACGACACCGAGGGTTTGATCGACCACATCCGCGCCATCGAGCCCGTGGTCGTCGCGTGCGTGTTTGAGGAAATGGAACCGGAATTGACGCGCATCAGCCTCCGCTCCAAGAGCGAGAAGGTGAACGTGAACGAAATTTGCGGCCAGTTCGGCGGCGGCGGCCATCCCGCCGCGGCGGGCGCACGCATCGCCGGCACGCCGCTTTCCACCCAGCGCCGCGTCATCGCCGCCATCAAAAAGGCCATCCACGCCGCCAGGTGATTCCGCCATGCAAGAATTCACTGCGCTAGACGGGGCGCTGCTCATCGACAAGCCCGCCGGGCCGACTTCCCACGACGTGGTGGACCTCATCCGCCGCAACTTCGGCATCAAAAAAGTCGGCCACTGCGGCACGCTCGACCCCAACGCCACCGGCCTGCTCATCATCGTGCTGGGCCGCGCCACCAAGCTCTCGGAAAAATTGATGGGTGACGACAAGGTCTACGAGGGAGTGATGAAGTTCGGCCTCACCACCAATTCGTACGACAGCGACGGCGACATCGTGGAGACCAAGCCCGTGCCGCCGCTGACCGTGGAACAGTTGAATGAAGCCGCCGCGCCGTTCGTGGGCGACCAGATGCAGATGCCGCCGATGGTCTCCGCCATCAAGAAGGACGGCGTGCCGCTCTACAAGCTCGCGCGCAAGGGCATCGAGGTGGAGCGCGAACCGCGGTTCATCCACATCTACAATTTTCGCTTCTCGGAATACACCGAGCCTTTCGGCCGTTTCAGCGTGGCCTGCACCAAGGGCACCTATGTCCGCAGCCTTGCGCATGACCTTGGCCAGAAGCTCGGCTGCGGTGCGCACCTTACCGAACTCCGCCGTTCGGTCTCGGGCAAGTTTGACGTGGCCGACGCCATCCAGATGGAGGACGTGCTGAAGCTTTCGACCAGTGAACTCGAGCAGCGCGTGATTCCGTTTTTGCGACTGGCCCAGGTGAATTGACCGGTACATAATCCTGGAGGCCGCGCCGAAAAGCGGCGGAGGGCCGCCGCACTCCAAGACGCTGCCGCGATTGACGGCGGATTTGGTCTACGCGAAGCGTCTTGGAGTGCGCCAGTCCTCTGGCGCTTTGTTTGCATAAATACCGTAAATGCCGAAATGAAGATCATCCGAGCCGCAAACGAACTGGCTCCCGCCGGCGGGAAGGTCTGCCTGGCCATCGGCGTGTTCGACGGCGTCCATCTCGGGCACCAGCAGATCATCCGGCAAACTGTCAACGATGCGCGCCAGCACGATGCGGTCCCGGTGGTCGTCACCTTCGACAAACATCCCAACGCCGTCGTCGCGCCGAACTGGCTGCCGCCGCTCATCTATTCGCGCTCGCAAAAAATCCGTGCCATCGAGGCACTCGGCGTGGACACGCTGCTGGAGATCGTGTTCGACAAAAATTTCAGCCAGCAGACCGGCGGCCAGTTCGTCCGCGGCCTCGCGCGCGATTTCGGCAGGATCCAGAGCATCTGCGTGGGCGCGGATTTTGTCTTCGGCCACAAGCGCAGCGGCAACGTGATGTTGTTGAAAAACCTCGGCGCCGAGCTTGGTTTTCAGGTGCACGGCCTCGCCGCGGTTTCGCTGGACGGCCAGCCGGTGAGCAGCACACGTATCCGCGACGCCGTCCGGGGCGGCGATTTTGACTTTGCCGGCCAGATGCTGGGCCGCGCCTATTCCATCGCGGGCGAGGTGGTGCGCGGCGACCAGCTTGGCCAGACGCTTGGCTTTCCTACCGCCAACCTGGCCACGACGGGCCTGTTGTTGCCCGCCAACGGAGTCTATGCCGCGCACGCGACGGTGGACGGGAAAAATTTCCGGGCTGTGTTGAACATCGGCAAGCGTCCGACGGTCGAACAGCCAAACCCGGAGGTCCGGGTGGAAGTACACCTGCTGGATTTCAACGGCGATCTTTACGGGCGGGAGATGGAAGTGATCTTCGGGGCGAAGCTGCGCGACGAACAAAAATTCGCCTCGCTCGATGAATTGAAGTCGCAAATCGCGCGGGACATCGAGGCGGCGAAAACAGTTTCTAGCCACAGATGAAACACAGATTGGCACAGATAAACCGGGCTAGCAGGGCGTTTTGAAGATCGGATAGACCTCTTGGAGGGCGGGGGCGGAAGAAGCATGGCCCCGCTCTTTCGCGGATCAGATGCCGGAACCCGGTTTTTAATCCGTGTTCATCCGTGTTTCATCTGTGGCTAAAAATCGCCTGCCCGGGGTAAAAATTCGTTGAACACTCTGGCTGGTATGTGTGTCCATCTGTCCGTAGAATGAAAAAATATGAGCACAGGAATCAATGCCATCAATGAAGCAGTCAAGGAATCGGGCGCGTTCACGCGGCCGCTGTTCAACGAGCTCGCCAAGGTCATCGTCGGGCAGAATTATCTGACCGAGCGGCTGGTCATCGGCCTGCTGGCCAACGGCCACGTCCTGCTCGAGGGCGTCCCCGGCCTGGCGAAGACCCTCGCCGTCAAATCGCTCGCGAACTGCCTGCACGTCAAATTTTCGCGCCTGCAATTCACGCCGGACATGCTGCCCGCCGATGTCGTCGGCACGCAGATCTACAACCCGCAGTCCGGCGGGTTCACCACGCGCAAGGGCCCCGTCTTCGCAAATATTGTCCTTGCCGACGAGATCAACCGCGCGCCGGCCAAGGTGCAGAGCGCGCTGCTCGAGGCCATGCAGGAACGCCAGGTGACCATCGGCGACCAGACCTTCAAGCTCGAGGAGCCGTTCCTCGTCCTCGCCACCCAAAACCCCATCGAACAGGAGGGCACCTATCCGCTGCCCGAGGCGCAGGTGGACCGCTTCATGTTGAAACTCAAGATCGGCTACCCCTCGCGCGCCGAAGAGCGGCAGATCCTGGAGATGATGGCGAAAACTTCCGGCGCACCCACCGCCAGCGCGGTGGTCGAGGCCAAGGACATCTTCCGGGCCCGCGAAGTCATCAACGACATCTACGTGGACGACAAGGTGAAGGATTACATCGTGGACCTCGTCTGCGCCACGCGCGACCCCGGCCAGTACAAGATCGCGGTGAAGGAATTCATCCAGCTCGGGGCCTCCCCGCGCGCGACCATCGCGCTCACGCTGGCGTCCAAGGCGTACGCCTTCCTCAAGGGCCGCGGCTACGTGACGCCGCAGGACGTGAAGAGCATCGGCATGGACGTATTGCGCCACCGCGTGGCCATCACCTACGAGGCCGAGGCCGAGGAAAAGACCAGCGAAATCATCATCCAGAAAATTTTCGATGAACTGCCCGTGCCGTGATCGAAGTTCGAAGAGTGAAGGGCGAAGTTCGAGCCGAAATGGGGCTGACTTCGCACTTCGCACTTCTCACCTCTGACTTCGCATGATTCCCCGCGAAATCCTCAAAAAAATCCGGCAGATCGAGATCCGCACGAACCGCATCGTGACCGAATCGCTCGCGGGCGCATATCATTCCGTGTTCAAAGGGCAGGGGATGAACTTCGACGAGGTGCGCGAATACACGCCTGGCGACGACGTGCGCTCCATCGACTGGAACGTCACCGCGCGCATGAACCATCCGTTCATCAAGAAATTCGTCGAGGAACGCGAGCTCACCGTCATGCTGCTGGTGGACGTGAGCGGGTCGGGGCTTTTCGGCTCGCGCGGGCAGTCCAAGCGCGAGCTGGCCGCCGAGATCGCCTCCGTGCTCGCCTTTTCCGCCATCCGCAACAGCGACAAGGTGGGCCTGATACTTTTCACCGACGAAGTGGAAAAATTCATCCCGCCGCGCAAGGGCCGCAGCCATGTGCTGCGCGTCATCCGCGAAGTCTTGTTTTTTGAGCCGAAGCGGCGCGGCACGGACCTGAACGTGGCGCTGGAATTTCTCCTGCGGGTGCAGGCGCACAAGGCGGTGGCGGTGGTCATCTCGGATTTCATCACGGCGGAAGGCGGCGGCGCGCTGCCCCGGGCGACGCAGACGGCGTTGCGCCAGGCCAACCGCAAGCACGACGTCGTGGCCGTGCAGATCACCGACCACCATGAATTGCGGCTGCCCGCGCTGGGCCGGCTGACGCTTGAGGACGCTGAGACTGGCGAGGTGGTGGAATTGAACACCGACAGCACCAGCAGCCGCGATGCGTTCGCGTTGCGCCAGGAAAAACAGCTCAACGAGCTGGCGCGGCAGTTCCGCTCGTCGCGGATCGACTCCATTCAACTGCGTACGAATGAGCCATACAGTGCCGCGCTCGGCCAGTTCTTCGAGGTGCGCGAAAAGCGGAGGCTGCGGGGTTGACATGGCATTGATCGTGACCAATTCGCCCGTGATGGCCCCGGCGCCCGGTTCGCCGGCGACGCCCGCTTTCACGGACATCCGCGACATCAAGCCGCCGATCTACATCCCCAATGAATGGCTTTGGCTCTGGTGGACGCTTGCGGCACTGGCCGTAGTGGTCGTTGTATTGCTGCTCTGGCTTTGGTGGCGGTGGCGGAAGAACAACGTTCCCGTGGTGCCGCCCGTGCCGGCCTACGTTCGTGCGCGTCAAAGATTGCGGCAGGCGCTGCAACTGCTCGCCCAACCCAAGCCATTTTGCGTCGCTGTGTCGGATGCCGCGCGGACGTATCTGGAGGAACGCTTCACCTTCCGCGCGCCCGAGCGCACCACGGAGGAGTTTCTGCGCGAGCTGAGCGCCACCGAATTATTGTCCAAGCCGCAGAAGGAAAGTCTCGGCCGTTTTTTGGAGAGCTGCGACCTCGTGAAGTTCGCCAAATACGAGCCGGGTGAGACCGAATTGCGGGAGCTTTACGGCTCGGCGATGCGGCTGGTGGATGAAACAGCGGAAACGGCGGAGGAAGATTCGGAGCCGGAAGTTCAGAGTTTGGAAAGAAAATGACCTTCGCGCATCCATATGTATTGCTGTTGCTGCTGCTGCTGCCGGTGGTGGCGTGGCTGAAGGGCCGGCGTGGCTCGCCGCCGGCGTTTGTCTATTCGTCGGTGAAGCTGGTGGCGGGTTTGAGCGGCGCGCGGCGTTCGCGGGCGGGGGCGTTCCTGGCGGCGATGCGCTGGCTGGCGCTGGCGCTGTTCATCGTCGCGGCGGCGCAACCCCGGAAGGTATCGAGCGAGACCCAGATCACGGCCAGCGGCGTGGATATCGTCGTGGCCTTCGACATGTCGGGCAGCATGCTGTCGGAAGATTTTGAGGTGCCGGGCGGGCGCATGAGCCGGTTCGACATGGCGCGGTCGGTGCTCGGAAAATTCGTCCAACAACGCCCCAACGACCGCATCGGGCTGATCGTTTTCGCCACGCAGGCCTACATCGCCACGCCGTTGACGCTCGACCACGATTTCTTCCAGCAAAATCTCGACCGCCTCCAGATCGGCAATATCGATCCGGATTCCACCGCCATCGGCTCGGCCATGGCCACCGCGCTCAACCGCTTGCGCGACCTCAAGTCCAAGAGCCGGATTTTAATTTTGATGACCGATGGCGAAAACAACGCCGGCCGGATCAACCCGCTCATGGCGGCGCAGGCGGCAAAGGCGCTCGGCGTGAAGGTCTACACCATCGGCATTGGCATGCAGGGTTCCGCCCCGATGCCGGTCTTCCAGGGCGGCCAGAAAATCGGCTACGAACAGGTGCCGGTGGACGTGGATGTGGATACGCTGAAAAAGATCGCCGACTCTACCGGCGGCAAATATTACCGCGCCGACACCACAGAAAACTTCCACAGCATCTACGACGACATCGACAAGCTGGAAAAGACCGAGGCCACCGTCAAAAAATATTCGCATTACACGGAATTGTTCACGTGGGCGGTAGCAGCGGGGCTCGCCTTGTTGCTGGCGGAGGTCGGCTTGGCAAACACGATCTGGAGGCGAATTCCATGAGATTTGAACATCCAAATCTGTTGTGGCTCCTCTTGCTGGTGGTTCCCGCCCTCGGGTTCTTTTTCTGGTGGGCGGACCGGACGCGGCGGCGGTTGGTGGAGCAATTCATCGAGGCGCGGCTGCTGTCGGCGCTTACGGTCGGAGTTTCGCCGGCGCGGCAAAAGGTCCGGCTCGGTTGTTTGCTGGGCGCAGTGACATTATTGCTCATCGCATTGGCCCGGCCGCAATGGGGATTCGCTTGGGAAGAGACCAAGGTGCACGGGCTGGATATCGTCGTGGCGATCGACACTTCCAAGAGCATGCTCGCCGAGGACATCGCGCCGAGCCGGCTTGGCCGCGCCAAGCTCGCCGCGCTGGACCTCATGCAGTTGGCAAACTCTGACCGGATGGGGCTTGTGGCCTTCGCCGGGCGCGCGTTCCTGCAATGCCCGCTTACCACGGACGACACGGCCTTCCGGCAGAGCGTGGACACGCTGGACGTGAACATCATCCCGCAGGGCGGCACCTCTCTGGCCGAGGCCATCAACACCGCCTACACCGCCTACAAGGAGAACGACAACCACAAGGTGCTCGTGATCTTCACCGACGGCGAAGACCTTGAGGGCGGCGCGCTCGATGCCGCCAAGGAAGTCGCCAAGGACGGCCTGAAGATTTTCACCGTTGGCATCGGCACTACCGACGGCGACCTGCTGCGCTACACCGATTCCAACGGCCATACCGATTTTGTGCGCGACGACGACGGCAGCGTGGTGAAGTCGCACTTGAACGAATCGCTGTTGCAACAGATCGCGCTGGCGACCGGCGGCGCGTATCTGCACCTGAACGGGGCGCGGACGATGGATGAACTCTACAACCAGTGCCTCGCGCCGCTGCCCAAGACCGATCAGAACGCCCGCCTCTTGAAACGCTACCACGAACGCTTCCGCTGGCCGCTGGCCGCGGCGGTGCTGCTGCTCCTGATCGAAATGTTCCTGCCCGACCGGAAGCGCCCGGCGGTTGGCAAGCCAGCGGTGGGCACGGCGTCGGTCATACTGCTTCTGTTGTTGGCCGGCGTGGGGAACGCCGCCGCTTCGCCGGGGAGCGCGTTGAAGGCATACAATACGGGGAAGTTTGACGTCGCGCTCACGGAGTACGAGCGGCTGGCGTCGGTGGACAAGACGGGCGACAGCCGGCTGCAGTTCAACGCCGGCGCGGCGGCTTATCGCGGGACCAATTACGACGCGGCCATCCAGTATTTCACCGCCGTGCTGGCGGCGCGCGACGTGAAGCTCCAGCAGGCCGCGTATTTCAACCTTGGCAACACCCAGTTCCGCATCGGCCAGGGCGCGAAGGACCTGGATGCCATGCAGCAATCGTGGGAGGAAGCCATCAAGGCCTACCAGAACGCGGTGGCATTGGATCAAGGTGACCATGATGCCAGCTACAATCTCGCGCTCGTGAAACAATACGTGGAGGAGATCAAGGAACTGCGCGAAGCGGCGCGGCGGGCCAAGGAGGCGGCGGATGACGCCTCGCGCCGGGCCGATTACCACCGTGCGCTCGAGATCATGGAACAACTGCTCCAGGCCAATCCCACGGCGAAACAGTTCCAGGATTTCACCAAAAAACTAAAGGACATCGATGGCATCGCGACTCCCAATACTCCCGCTCAGCCTTAGCCTGTTGTTGCTGGCCTTGCCCGCCGCGCAAGCCCAACAGCTGCCCGCCGATGATTTTTTCAACGGCGGCGCGCAGAGCTATCTCTCCAACAGCATCCCCAAGGCGCTGGAGATCGTGACCAACGGCCGCGCGCTGTATCCCGACGATGCCAAGCTGAAAAAGCTGGAAGAACTGCTCAAACAACAACAGCAGCAACAGCAACAAAACCAGCAGAACCAACAGCAAAAGCAGGACCAGAAAAATCAACAGAACCAGTCCCAGCAGCAGAAAAATCAGCAACAACCGCAGCAGCAAAACCAATCCGGCAACCAACAAAAGCCGGAGCAGGGTGGGCAGCAACAGCAACCGGCGGAGATGACGCCGGCGGAGGCACAGCGGTTGCTGGATTCGCAGAAAGGCGAAGAATCCGCGCTGGTGTTCCGTCCGTCCGCCAAGCCCGAAGACCAGAACCGGAAGTTCAAGGACTGGTGATGCTGCGGTAAAACAAAAGGCCACGGAAATGAATCCGTGGCCTTGAGATTTTTAGGCGTCGGTTACTCGGCCTTCTTGGCCTTGGGCGCGCGGGGCTTCTTTTCCTTGGCCTCGTCCTTGGCTTCGGCGGGCTTTTCAGCCTTTTCCTCGGCGGGGGCTTCGGCGGCTTCCTTGCGCTTGCCGCGCTTCTCGGTATGCGGAGCCTCTTCCTTCCGGGCCTCGACGGGCGGCGTGACGATCGTGGTGCTCTCGACGTGGACCTTGAGCGTGGCGACCACGTCGTGGTGCAGGCGGAGTTCGACCTCGTGGTCGCCCAACATGCGCAGGGCGTGTTCGAGGTGGATCTTGCGCTTGTCGAGGGTCACATCGAACTGGTGCTTGAGCTCGTCGGCGATCATGCCGGTGGTGACGGTGCCGAACAGCTTGCCGTCGTCGCCGGTCTTGACCTTGATGACGAGCGGCGGGAAATTGCGGACACTCTTGGCCAGCTCGGTCATGGCGTTGAGCTCATGGGCCTCGCGCTCGGCGCGGCGCTGCTTGAGGGCTTCCAGGCGGCGCTTGTTGGCGCTGGTCACCGGGATGGCCAGGCCCTGCGGGAGCAGGTAATTGCGCGCGTAGCCGGAGGCGACTTTCACCTGGTCGGATTCGGAGCCGAGACCGATGATATTGCTGGTAAGGATGACTTCAGTTTTTGCCATAAAAATTGCGGGTTGCGGATAGGTTGAAAATCAAAAGGGAACGTCGTCGTTTTCGGGCGGTTCATCGCCCTCCACGGGTTCGGCGGCCGGAGCGGGAGCGCTGGCGGCAGCAGGACGGGGGGCACGCGGGGCAGGGGCGGCACCGCCACCTTCACCACCACCGGGGCTGCCGAGAAATTGAACGGTTTCGGCCACGACGCTCAACTTGCTGCGTTTCTGGCCGGTCTGCTTGTCATCCCACTGGTCGAGCTTGAGGCGGCCTTCGATGAGAATCGGGCGGCCCTTGCGCATATACTGGCCCACGTTTTCGGCGGTGCGGCCGAAGACATCCACGTCAACGAACGTCACGTCTTCTTTTTTTTCGCCGGCTTCATTGGTCCAGACGCGGCTGACGGCCAAGCCCAGCTTCGCCACGGCGGTACCCTTGGGCGTGTAACGCAACTCGGGGTCGCGGGTCAGGTTACCGAGGAGGATGACTTTGTTAAAATTGGCCATAACGGGCCTGGGGTAGGCGGATTATTTCGCGGGCTTGGGCTCGGGCGCCTCGGTGAAGAGGACGCGGAAAACCTCGCTATTGAGCGCCAGCTTGGTGCGCAACGTGGCCACCAGCCCGGGCGCGCCCGAGAAAATGACGTTGGCGTAGAAGCCGGAAGTGTTTTTGTTGTGGGCGACGCGGGCAAAGTTTTTCTTCTCCATCTTCTGGATGGTTTCGACCTTGCCGCCCGCCGCCGTGATCTCGGCGGAGATCTTGTCGAGCGCATCCTTGATGCTCTCTTCCTTGCCCGCCGTGCTCAAGATGAACAGACCTTCGTAACGTTTCACTGCTCTTTTCCTTCGTTGATGGAGTCCACGACTCCGTTAAACCGGTTCATTGCCTTCTCAACCCCGTCGGCCTGCCAGCATTCCGCCTGGCTGGCCGCGCGGTCCAAAACTTTTCCGAACAACGCGGTTTCTTCCGCGTTGAACCGGCCCAAAACATGGCCGGTGATCTCCCGGGCGCCGTCCCGGCGGCCGATCCCGAGGCGCAAACGGGCAAACTCACGCGTGCCCAGATGCTGCTCCACGGATTCCAGCCCGTGATGTCCGCCGCTGCTGCCGCCGGCCCGCAGCCGGAGCTCGCCGAGCGGCAAATCCGCATCGTCCACGGCCACCAGCAACTGCTTCACCGGCAACTGGTAAAAATCGATCACTGCTCCCACCGCCTCGCCGCTCAAATTCATGAACGTCTGCGGCTGGCACAAAATACTCCGGCCGGCCCGCGCCAACCGCGCCTGAAACTTCTTCTCGGCCGTCCATTCGATCCGCCAGCGTCTGGCCAGTTCCTCCGTGAGGAGGAATCCGGCGTTGTGCCGCGTCGAAACGTACTCCCGGCCCGGATTTCCCAAACCCACGATGAGGTGCATTGGCTCCATGCGCGGGGGAGAAATAGCGGCGGGAACAGTGTCCCGCCGCCGTCAAAATCATTTCTTCTTTTCCGCCGGCTTGGCAGCGGCTTTGGCATCGCCTGCGGGGGCTTTTTCGCCCGGCTTGGCGGCAGCGGCCTTGGCATCGCCTTCGGTGCCGTCTTCCTTCTTCTCTTTGATCATCTCGACCTCGCCGGTGGCGGCGGTGGCCTCGGCGGTGGCGGCGGCTTCCTGTTCTTCGGTGATCGGTGCGGCGCACGCGACGACAGAGATGTGCGCGTCGCCGAGCACTTCCACGCCGTCGGCGGCCTTGATGTCGCCGATGTGGATGGACTGGCCGATCTTGAGTTCGGTCACATCCAGGATGAGGACTTCGGGCAAATCTTTCGGGAGGGCGCGAACCTTGACCTTGTGGAGGACGTGTTCGAGCACGCCGCCGTCGTTCTTGACGCCTGAGGCCTCGCCGGTGGTCTCCACCGGGACCATGATGGTGACTTTTTCGTTCTCGGCGACCTCGTGAAAATCAACGTGGAGCAGCTTGCCCTCCAGCGGGTGCCGCTGGATTTCCTGCAAGAGCGCCAGGCGCTTGGGGCGGGCGTCGTCCTTGACGGCCAGATCCACCAGCACGTTCTCGGAGGCGGAGTGGAGCAGGAGGTTGTAAAGTTCGGTGTAGCTGAGCTCCAGGTTCTGGGGCTTTTGCTGGCGGCCGTAGATGACCGCGGGGACGCGGCCGGAATCACGGAGCTTCTTGACTTCAGCGCGACGCGTCTGCGTGCGCGGAACCGCATTCAAATTAACACTTTTCATAAAGTTTATCTTCGGCCGGCCGGTTGTTCATCAACTGGTCCGCCCGCCTTTGAACTCAAAGAGCGAATTCACCGACAGATTCCCGTGAATCCGTTTGATGGCCTCGCCCAATATCCCGGCTACCGACAACGTGGTTATCTTCACGCCGTCAATGGACGGGCGTTGAACTGTATCAGTAGTTATCAATTCGTCAATGACCGATTTGCGCAATCTTTCGATGCCCAAATCGCCCAAAATCGCGTGGGAAACGCAGGCCATTATCTTCTTGGCGCCCTTCTTCTTGAGCAGCGCCGCCGCCGAGGTGAGCGTGCCGGCTGTTTCGGTCAAATCGTCCACCAGCAACACGTTTTTCCCGCGGATATCGCCGATGACGGCCATGGATTCCACCTCCAGGGCGCTCTTGCGGCGCTTGGCCACGATGGCCAGTCCCGATCCCAACACTTCCGAATACGCGTGCGCCATCTTCAAACCGCCCACGTCCGGGCTGACCACCACCATGTTCGGGACATTTTTCGTCTTCAGGTAGTCGTAGATGACCGGCGCGGCGTAAAGATGGTCCACCGGGATGTCAAAGAATCCTTGGATCTGCTGCGCGTGGAGGTCCATGGCCAAAACCCGGTTGGCGCCGGCGGCGACCAGCAGGTTGGCGACGAGCTTGGCGGTGATGGGCACGCGGGGCTGGTCCTTGCGGTCCTGCCGCGCATAACCGTAGAAGGGCAGCACGGCCGTGATACGCTTGGCGCTGGCGCGGCGCACGGCATCCATCATGATGAAGAGCTCCATCAAATTATGGTTGGTCGGCGGGCAGGTGGACTGGATGATGTACACGTCCTCGCCGCGCACGTTCTCCTCGACCTTCACGAACGTTTCGCCGTCCGGGAAGGGTTTGATGGTGCAGAGGCCCATCTCAATCCCGATGTATTTACAGATGGCCTCGGCCAGGGGCCGGTTGGAAGTCCCGCTAAAGATTTTCATTGGCAGTTATGTAAAAATAAAAAGCCGCCGGAACGGCGGGGAAACATCGAGACGCAAATGTAACAACGGCACTAGGCCGCGCAAGACGAATTATCCCGGCCTTTTATGCCCGACCTTTCCCCAGCAGCAGCCGCAGGCTGTTCATCACCACCACCACGGTGCTGCCTTCGTGCCCCACCACGCCCAGCGGCAGCGGGATTTTCCCCAGCGTGGCGAAGGTCACCAGCACCGCCACCGTCCCCAGCGAGATGACCAAGTTTTGACGGATGATCCGCCGCGCGCGCTGGCTCAGCCGGAAGGCCGCCAAGAAATTTTCCAGCCGGTCGTGCATCAACACCACGTCGGCCTGCTCCAGCGCGGCATCCGAGCCGCGCGCGCCCATCGCCACGCCCACATGCGCGGCGGCCAGGCTGGGCGCATCGTTCACGCCATCGCCCACCATCGCCACGCGCCGGCCCCCGTCGCTCAACGACCGGATCGCCGACACTTTTCCCTCCGGCTTGAGCTCGGCCCGGACCTCGTCCAGGCGCAGTTCACTTTGCAGATGGTCGGCGGCGGCCTGGCGGTCACCCGTCAACACCACCGAACGCAGGCCTTCACGGCGCAATTCCTCCACCACCGCCCGCGCCTGCGGGCGGATGTCATCCCGCAAGATGACCCGGCCCAGCAATTCTTCCTCCTCGATCCAGACCTCGGAAAATCCGGCGTCCGTCGCCGTCACCTGCGCGATGGTGTTCCCGTGGCGTCCGGTGTTGAACCAGTCGCGTCCGCCCAAACGGCTAACCCGGCCGCCGCGCGAGGCGCGCAATCCCTCGCCCGTGACCGATTCAAAATGGTCGAACGCGACGGACTCAAGCCCGTGTTGCTTGCCGTGGCGGGTGATGGCGCGCGCGAGCGGATGGGTGGAAAGTTTTTCCAGCGAATAAGCCAGCCGGGCGACCTCGTTTTCGCGGCCGGGCGGAAAGCTTTCAACCTTTTCCACGGCCAGATCGCCGGTGGTGAGCGTGCCGGTCTTGTCCATGGCCACGATCTGCACCTCGGCCAGTTTTTCCACCGCCGCGCCGCCGCGGATGAGGATGCCGTGGCGCGCGCCCCACGCGATCGCGGCCAGCACCGCCGAGGGGATGGATAGCACCAGCGCGCACGGAGATGCGACGACCAGCAGCGTCATCGTCCGGTAAAACGCGCTCAAACCCGGCTGGCCGGCGATGGGCGATTTGAACGGCGCCAGGCCCATGCCCAGCCACCAAACAAAGAACATGGCGAAGGACAGGCCGATGATGAGATAGGTGTAAGTGGCGCTGAAACGGTCCGTGAACCGTTGCGCGGGGGCCTTGTGTTGCTGCGCCTCCTTGATCAGGTGGATGATCTTTTGCAGCGCGCTTTCGGCAGCGGGCCGCAATGCCGAGGTTTCGACTGCGCCCCACAAGTTGATCGTCCCGGCCAGCACCGGGTCGCCGACCGATTTTTCCACCGGGGCGGCTTCACCCGTAAGATTGGATTCATCCGCCGCCGTCCGGCCCTTGGAGATTTCGGCGTCCACCGGGAATTGCCCGCCGGGCTTGACCAGCAGCCGCATCCCCGGACGGATGGTTTCGACGGCGATCTCGTGTTCACGGCCTTGTTCATCCACGAGCACGGCGGTCTTGGGGGTGTCGCGGAACAGCGACCGGATCTCGCGCTGCGTGCGCTCCAGCGCGTAATGCTCCAGCGAACCGGCGAACGAAAACAGGAAGAGCAGCGTGGCGCCTTCCGCCCATGCGCCGATGCTCGCCGCGCCGACGGCGACGAACAGCATGAGGAAATGGACGTCCAGACCGCCCTGTTCGCTCAGGCGTTCCCAAAGCTCCTCTGCGGCGAACCAGCCGCCGGCAAGATAGGCGAGCGCGAAGAAAACGTAACCCATCGGCGTGGGCGCGACCCCGCGCGGCGTGATCGCCCAGGCGGCGATGCCAAAGACCAGGCACAGCGCGGCGCAGAGCAACTGCCATTTCCATTCGCCGATATGTTCCCCGGTGTCGTGGAGGGCCGCGTCGCGCTGCACGAACTTGGGGAAGGGCAGGTCGCGCCACCGCCAGAAGCGCGGCGCGGTGGGGCAGGTCACGCGGGCGATCGTGGCGCTGTCTCCCTCGCGCTGGATGGTGAGGTTTTTGCGCTCATCGGCGGAAAGGGGGGCGGCGCAGGTCTCGCAATTCTCGGTGCCTTGCAGGAGGCCGCAAGGAAAGACGCTCTGGGCTTTTTCCACCGTTTGGCTGATCTGCCCGGCGAGCGCGGCTTCATCCGGCCGGCCCAGCGTGGCGACGGAAATCTTTTCGCGCGCGGCGTTGATGGTCACCGCTTCGAGCGTGGGGTCGGCCCGCAGGGTGGAAGCCAGGGCGCGGACGAGGCAGCCGGGGCTGTCCGGCGAGGCTTTCTGCTTGGCGGCACTGCTCGTCATGCAGGTAATTTACCACCATTGCCCTGCCGACAAAACATGAAAACCGGCCCTTGCGGTTCCGCTATCAGTTGCTGTGGTTGCGATAGACCACCATCCTGGGCGGTGGCACGGAAGAATACGTCGCGAGCATGTCCTTGAGATGCATCAACATCCACGGCTGCATGTAGTTGTCCCCGTTCTTGGTGAAGACCAGGTCGTCGGCGATGTACACCGCCGAGTGCAGCGCCGTGTTGTGGTCATCCAGCAGGAAGACGATATCGCCGTAGGCGGTTGGTTTGGCAACTTGGTAGAAGTTGTTGCTGAGGTACGTCGACATGTATTTGGGGTCGTTGAACCGGTTGTCGGGCGTTTCGTTGAAGAAATTCATCGAGCTCCAATGGCAGTCCATGCGCGGGTCGCCGGGTTTATTGGGCATGGGAAAGGTGTAGAGCCGCTCGCGCGCGAATTCGGGGAGCAGATAGATCAAGCTGATGTTGCCGCCCTCGGGGTTGCGCTTGAGCGAGTCCAGCAGCGGCCGGATGTCCTTGATGTGCACATTGGGCGCACTGCCCCAGTAACCCACCAGCTTGTCGATGTCCGAATTAGGCCCGATATGCAGGCCCGCCAGCACGGCATTCTGCCGGGAAAGGGACTGGACCAGGTGGACGCGCGCGTTGTCATCCGGCAACTGGCGCATGGCGAACTCGAAATCGCTGAAACATTGGGCCTCGCCGCGCGGGTAGAGCAGCTTCCGGATGGTCTCCAGCACGGTCTCGTCCAGCTTGCTTTCCGCCGCCATGTTTTCAAAGGTCTGGCCGGGGAAACAGAACGGATACTGCATGTAATGGTTCTCCGGGTACCGCCCCAGTTCATGATAAAACTTCGCGCGCACCGTGGGGGTGAGAGACAACATCAAATCGTCTGGCGGCGTGACCACCGTGTTCTGGCCCTGCACGGAAAAAGCCCCCGGCTTGAACGCCATGTCGATCTGATTCTGGGTCAGCCCGCAACTGGCCATCAACTGGCGCGTCTGGTCGGGGGTGCTGCCCACAAATGTCCACGCCGGCGGTTGGTTGGAATTCGCCTCGTAGGCGACGTATTCCTCGGGGCGTTCGAGCTGGATGTTGCGGATGCTCAGTTCGCCCCATGGATTGCTGTTGTCGGAAGTCGCGTCATTGGTCACACCCGGCGGGGGGACGTAGACGGCCTGGGCAATAACCGCGCCGGGGAAATGTTTGCTGGCCACCCAGTAGGCCGCCGCCCCCGAGGCAAAAATCAATGAAATGCTGAACACCACCAGTCCCAGCAGACTAAATTGGATGACGGTCGAGCCATTCGACTGCGGCGTGTTCTGTGGTGGAGCCCCCGGGATTTTTTTTGCCATAGGTACAAATGACTGACGCCCAAACTATATCTATAACTCTGTATATCTATTTCTCTGCCCTCCGCAAAATCTCACAATAATAAGGAAAAGCAACTTCTCATCTGGAGCGGTGTTTCAAAAAATCAATAAACTTCTTATGATTAGGTTCTTATTAGGGGTGCTTTATTTCAAATAATACTCGGCTATCCGGTTCAGGGATTTGCTTAAGCCTGTGGACAAGCGGCGGCGGGATGTTCCGGCCTTCAAACATTTCCCAGCTTGGATTGCAATGGACGGTTGGTGGAATCCCTGCCACCCTTCATCCGGTCATGTCTGCAATTGAAATCATGCCGCCAACCCCGACTGCCGCCAGTCTGGGCGGACGCCAGCGCTTTCTGAACGCGGCCCGTTGCCAGCCCAACCTGCGCCCGCCCGTCTGGCTCATGCGCCAGGCCGGTCGCGCCCTCCCGGAATATCGTAAACTCAAGGAGACGTATTCTTTCGTGCAACTGGTGCAGAACCCCGAACTCGCCGTGGAAGTCACGCTTCAACCCGTCCGGCGCTTTGGCTTCGACGCCGCCATCCTGTTCAGCGACATCCTCACCATCCCCGAGGCCATGGGGCAGCCTTATAGTTTCAGGGAAACCGGCGGGGTGATCATGGATTTTGCCGTGACCAGCCGCGCGGACATCGAAAAACTTTCCACCGGTCGCATCGTCGAAAAGTTATCCTACGTGGACAAGGCGTTGCGGTTGTTACGCCGGGAATTGGGCGATGAAACGGCGTTGCTGGGCTTCAGCGGTTCGCCGTGGACACTCGCCACCTTCATGATGGAAGGCGCCAGCGTGCCCAAATACAGCCGCGCCCTGCGCCTCTTCCGCGAAGATCCCGCGACCTATCAGGCGCTCGCCGAGAAGCTCGCCGTGGCCGTCACCGAATATCTCCAGATGCAGATCGCCGCGGGCGTGGATGCCGTGCAGATCTTCGACAGCCACGGCGGACACCTGCTGCCCGCCGAATTTCAGGAGGCCAGCGGGCGCTGGCTGAAGGACATTATCGCGCAACTCGGCGGCAAGGTTCCCGTCATCGCTTTTTCCCCCGGCACGCACGGCAATTGGAACGACCTCATCGCCACCGGCGCGAACGTCTTGGGTATCGACTGGCAGACGCCGATGGCCGAGGCGCGCAAGCTCGTGCCCGCGCACATCGCCATGCAGGGCAATCTGACCCCGGCGTTGCTGGCTGATTCCACGCCGGAGATCGTCGCGCAGGAGACACGCGCCGTGCTGGAGGCCATGCGCGGTCGACCCGGCCACATTTTCAACCTCGGCCACGGCGTGACTCCGACCGCAAAATTGGAGAACATCGCCGCGCTGGTGGAGACCGTGAAGAATTTCCGATGAAAACACTTAACGTGGACCTCGATTTGGTGCGCAAGTACAACGTGGCCGGGCCACGTTACACCAGCTATCCACCCGCGACTAAGTTCACCGACACTATCTCGTGGGAGCAGCTTTCCACGAAGATAGAAGAGAACAATCGCTCGCCGCGCGACCTCTCGATTTACTTTCACATCCCGTTCTGCGAGACGCTCTGCTGGTTTTGCGGTTGCACCACGGTCATCACGCTCAATCACGACCACGGCATGGCTTACGTGGAGGCGCTCGGGCGCGAGGTGGCGCAGATGGCTCCGCGGTTGAACAAGGATCGCAAGGTCGTGCAGCTCCATTTCGGCGGCGGTTCACCCACGTTCCTGCGGCCCGACGAGATCCGCCGCCTCGGCGAAATCATCCACAAATATTTCACATTCGCGCCGGACATCGAGGCCAGCGTGGAGGTGGACCCGCGCCGGCTCACCCGCGAACACATGGTGGCCCTCCGCGAGATCGGGTTCAACCGCGCCTCCATGGGTGTGCAGGATTTTAATCCCAAGGTGCAGGAGGCCATCCACCGCATCCAGCCGCGCGAGATGACGCAGGACGCGATCGACTGGATGCGCGAGTTGGGCTACGGCTCCATCAACCTCGACCTCATCTACGGCCTGCCGTTCCAGACGCCGGAAACCTTCAACGAGACGCTCGACACCGTGCTGGCGATGAAGCCCGACCGGCTCGCCGTGTTCAGCTACGCGCATGTGCCGTGGATCAAGCCCTCGCAAAAAATTCTCGAGGTGAAGGTTCTGCCCACGCCCGAATCCAAACTGGAAGTGCTCAAGCTGGTCATTGAGCGGCTGACGAAAGACGGCCAGTACGTATACATCGGCATGGACCATTTCGCGAGGCCCAACGACGAATTGGCCGTGGCCCAGCGCGAGAAGAAGTTGCAGCGCAATTTTCAGGGTTACAGCACGCGCGCGGGGTCGGACATCTACGCCTTCGGCATGTCGGGCGTCTCGCAGATACCGGATGCCTACTGGCAGAACGAGAAGGAGATGCCCAAGTGGCAGGCGGCGGTGGATGCCGGCAAGGTGCCGCTGCACAAGGCGTATTTCGTGACGGACGAGGACAAGATCCGCCGCGAGGCCATCATGCGCACCATGTGCGACCTCTCGCTGGATTTCGCCGCGATGTCGCAAAGGCTCGGCATCAACTTCGAGCAGCATTTCGCGCAGGAACTCGCCTCGCTCGCGCCGTTTGAAGAAGACGGTTTGGTGAAACGCCGGCCCGGCGGGCTGGAAGTCACCGACTCTGGCCGGCTCTTCATCCGCAACATCGCCATGTGCTTCGACAACACCCTCGCGCCCGTCGGCGAGCGGAGGCATTCGAAGACCATTTGATTTTGGCCACAGATGGAACACAGATTGAACACAGATCGGGATGAAAATATTGCGATCGCTCGATGGCGAACGGCGCAATATCAAGAAAGGCTTCAACAGACTCGGGATATTCTGCATTCGGCTTTGGGGTCAAATCACGAGATAGATTGGGAAAAGCTCGTTGAAGAATATTCACAAATAGAGCCCAAGCCCGAGTCGCCAATTTATTATGAGTGTCGTCCCGAAAGGCCACAGTCAACCTCTCCAGAATTATTCAACTATCTCGAATATCCACCCGAACCACAACGCGCCGATGAGAAATACCAGTCATCAGTTGATGCTGATGCTAGGGAAAGCGCGTTTATTTATGACTATGAGGCTTGGGCAAAAAACGTCAAACAAACCGAAGCGGAGAACCAAAAGCGTTACGATGAAAATACTGCGGCAACTGAGCGTCGCAATTCCGAGCATGATCAAGAAATAGCTAAATGGCAGAAACTCAACGAGCGGATTGAAATTGAAAATCGCAAGCGCCGTGAAAAATACGAAGCTGATTTAGCAAAATGGGATGAGGGACGGGTGAGGCAGGAAAACGAAGTTGTAAAGCTAAAGGCTGATTACGAAGCGTTAAACCCTATTGCTGTTAAGTATTACTGTAAGCTGGTGTTGTCTTTCTCAAAGTTGCCAGACGGTTTGAATCGTGAGTTTGATTTTGATTATTTTGCGGAATCCAAAATCTTGATTGTTGACCATGCCTTGCCTGCGCCTGACGATTTGGTTCGCGTCAAGGAAGTCAAATATATCAAGTCAACGGATGAGTTTGTCGAAGTGCTCTATTCAGATAACGAGTTTGGCCAAATATACGATGACGTTCTTTACCAAATCTGCCTACGAACACTTCATGAGCTTTTTGCCGGAGATAAAGGTAATGCATTAACTGCTATTGTGTTTAATGGGTGGGTTGAGTCGGTAGACAAAGCAACCGGCAGAGATACCAAAGGCTGTGTGTTGTCAGTCCAAGCGGGAAGGGATGAATTTAAGAACATTAATCTCGCCAGAGTTGACCGGAAGGCGTGTTTCAGGGCCTTGAAGGGGATTGGCAGTTCAACGCTTCGAAGCCTTATACCAATTGCGCCGATTTTGAAAATCGATCGAGACGACAAACGGTTTGTTGCTTCGCATGAGGTGGCCGGTGAACTGGATGAACGATTCAATTTGGCGGCTATGGATTGGGAAGATTTTGAACATTTGATTCGTGAGCTTTTTGAGAAGGAGTTTTGCAAGCCGGGTTGCGAAGTAAAGGTCACGCAGGCCAGCCGGGATGGCGGTGTGGATTCCGTCGTTTTTGATCCTGACCCGATTCACGGTGGAAAGACTGTTATCCAGGCCAAGCGATACACAAATACTGTCGGCGTTGGCTTCGTGCGTGAATTATGGGGAACAGTTCTCAACGAAGGGGCGATGAAAGGGATTTTAGTTACAACAGCCGATTATGGCCCTGACGCTTATGAGTTTGCCAAAGGAAAGCCTCTGGTATTATTGGATGGCGCAAATCTCTTGCATCTTCTTGAAAGACATGGTCACAAAGCAAAGATTGACATCAAAGAGGCAAAAAGAATTTTGGCGAAGAGTGAATCTTGATGGCTGGTTCGTTTTTAATCTGTGTTTCATCTGTGTCCATCTGTGGCTGAATAAAAATTGAAAATGAAACCCGTCGCGATTATCGGCGCAGGCATCACGGGGTTGACCGCGGCGTTTTATCTCAAGCGCGCGGGCGTGCCGGTCACGGTCTATGAGGCCAGCGGACGCGTGGGCGGCGTTATCCAATCGCTGCGCAAAGACGGCTTTCTGGCCGAGTTCGGGCCCAACACCATCCTCCAGACCTCGCCCAAGATCGGGCAGCTCGTCCGGGATGCCGGGTTGATACCCCGGATAGCCCGCAGCGACCCGCAGGCCGGGGCGCGTTACCTGGTGCGCTACGGGCGGCCCATCGAGATGCCCGCCTCGCCGCTGGGATTTATCTCGACCAAACTTTTTACGAGAAAGGCCAAGCTGGCGGTGTTGCGCGAGCCGTTCGTCAAGCCGCGCACCGACGGCGTGGAGGAGAGTATCGCACAGTTCGTCGTGCGCCGGCTCAACCAGGAATTTCTCGACCAAGCGATCGACGCGCTGGTGGGGGGCATTTACGCGGGCGACCCGCACAAGCTTTCGGTGAAGCACGCGTTTCCCAAGCTCAAGGCGCTGGAGGACCGATACGGTTCGCTGATCGAGGGCTCGGTTTTTGTCATGTTCAAAAGACTGGGCGACCAGTTGTTGAAATCCGCGCAAATGCCCAAGGGCAACTCGCCGAAGCTTTCCTTTGACGAAGGGTTGCAGGTCCTGCCGGATACGCTCGCGGCGCAACTGGGCGATTCGCTAAAATTGAACACCCCGGTCACCAAGCTGGCGCAGACCGCCGATGGCTGGGACCTTGCGGTCGGCCACCATAACGAAGCAGCAGCTTCGCCCCTCCGAACGGTGGAACATAGTGCGGTGATCTATTGTGGCACGGCCTACCGGCTGGCGGAATTGAAGTTGGAAACCGGGGCGGGAGCCGAGTCCGGCGGCGGTGCGATTGATTTGTCCGCCTTTTCCGAGGTCAGCTATCCGCCGGTCGCCAGCGTGGTGCTGGGGTTCAAGCGCGAAGACGTGGCGCATCCGTGCCTGGGCTTTGGCATGTTGATCCCCAAGGTCGAGGGCTTCAAGATCCTCGGCACGATCTTTTCCTCCGCGCTGTTCCCGGACCGCGCGCCCGAAGGGCATCTCACGCTGACGAGCTACATCGGCGGCGCGCGCTATCCCGAGCTGGCCCTGTTGCCGCCGGAGCAACTGGTCGAGACCGTGCTCGCGGATCTGCGCAAGCTTCTCGGCGTGTGCGGTCAGCCGGTGTTCTCGCACTGCGTGGTCTATCCCCGGGCGATTCCGCAATACAACATCGGCTACGGCAAGTACAAGCAGTTGCTCAAGGAGATCGAGATGCGCGCGCCGGGCCTGTTCTTTGCCGGGCATTTCCGCGATGGCGTTTCGCTGAGCGATTCAATCGTCTCCGGCGTGAACATCGCCGGGCGCGTCGCAAAACTTTTCAAACCGCAAACGGACCCGCCCAAACCCGAACCGCGGGCAGAGACAAAATCTTGAAATGAGCAAAGCAATCCTATTGGTCAACCTGGGTTCGCCCGACTCGCCGTCGGTGCCGGACGTGCGGCGGTATCTGAACGAATTCCTGATGGACGGCCGCGTGATCGACGTGGCCTGGCCGCTGCGGCGGTTCATCGTGGGCATGATCCTCATCAACCGCCCGAAGGAATCCGCGCATGCCTACGAGAAGATCTGGACCAAGGACGGCTCGCCGCTGGTCGTCACCAGCAAGCATGTCCAGGCCGCCTTGCAGGCGCGCCTGAGCGTGCCGGTGGAACTGGCGATGCGTTACCAGAACCCGTCCATCGAAAGCGCGGTGAAAAAACTTAAAGAGCGCGGGGCGACGGAGGTTTTATTGATCCCACTCTTCCCGCATTACGCGGCTTCGAGCTACGAGAGCGCCGTGGTGCGCGTGCGCGAACTGGCGGCGAAGTTCGCGCCGCAGATGCGGGTGACGGTGCAGCCGCCATATTATAACGACCCAGATTACATCGCGGCGCTGGTGGCGAGCGCGGCGGATTTTCTCAAGGGGGACTACGATCATCTGCTCTTCAGCTACCACGGCATCCCGGAGAGGCACTTGCGCAAGGCGGACCCCACCGGCAGTCATTGCCTCCAGCAGGAGAATTGCTGCGTGGTCGCCAGCCCCGCGCACGCGACGTGTTATCGCGCGCAATGTTTCGCCACCACGGCGGCGTTTGTGAAGCTGGCGGGCGTGCCGCCGGAAAAGTATTCCGTCTCGTTCCAGTCGCGGCTGGGCAAGGATCCATGGCTCAAGCCCTACACCGATTACGAGCTGCTCCGCCTGGCCCAGGAGGGAAAAAAGCGGATGCTCGTGATTTGCCCGGCGTTCGTCTCGGACTGCCTGGAGACGATCGAGGAGATCGGCATGCGCGGCTGCCAGGATTTCATGGGCGCCAGCGGGAAGGAATTCACGCGGATACCCTGCATGAACGAACATCCGCTGTGGATTTCGGCGTTGGAGAAGATGGCCGCGCGATTTTTTGCGGAAAAATAATTTGCCCGGGCCGCAGGTTTTTGGTAGAGTCAAAGGCAAGTCCCATTCAGCCTATGAAAATCATCGAGAACTCCCGTGCCCTTCTTTGTTCCATTCTGCTCGTCACCAGCTTTTGCCACGCCGCCGTCCTGACCTGGGATCCCGGCCATAACACCACCGGTTCGGACGGCATCGGCACCTGGAGCACCGGGGCAACCGTCACCAACTGGGCCAACGGCACCAGCGACCAGGCATGGGCCAACGGCAGCGACGCCGTCATCGGCGTGGGCGGCACCGGCGCCATCATCAGCTTGAAATCCGCCGTCACCGTCGGAAACGTCACCTTCAATGGTGGTGCCGGTTATTCGGTGAGCCAGGGCAGCTCCGGCAACAACCTGACGCTCAATGGCCCGACCGTCACCGTAAACGCCAACGCCACGTTCAGCTGTATCATCAACGGTACCGGCTGGACCCAGGAGGGCACCGGCACGCTGACGCTGGCCGGCAGCACCAGCTATCCCGATGGCTATTCGGGCCTCGTGACCGTGGACACCGGCACGCTGTTGTTGAGCAAATCCAAGATCACCGGCAACGGCGGCGTTTCCATACCCGGCAGCCTGACCATCAATTCCAACGGCACCGTGCGCCTGGGCAACACCGACCAGATGGTCACCGCCGCGAACATCAACTCCGCCATCGTGACCGTCAACGGCCTGTTGGATACGACCAACCAGTCGGACACGATCGGCGCCATAGCCGGCGGCGGTTCGATCACGATCGGCACGGGCACGCTCACCCTCGGCAGCGCCGTCAATGCCTCCAGCTTCAGCGGCGTCGTCAGCGGCGGGGGCACCCTCGTCGTGGCTGCCGGGACGCTGGCCATGACCGGCGGCGGCGTGCTCTCCAACGCCACGATCAACGTGGCTTCCGGAGCGACGCTGGATGTCACCGCGGCCGCGGGCGCGACCCTGACGCTGACCAACCAGACCTTGAAAGGCAACGGAACCGTCACCGGCGCGGTGATCGTGGGCGATGGGGCGACGCTCGCCCCGGGCAATTCCGCCATCGGCGCCATCAATTTCAGCAGCACGCTGGCCCTGACCACTGCGGGCACAAACGTGATGGAGATCAACAAGGGCACCGCGACGAATGATCTGGCGACGGCGGTGACCAGCATCACCTATGGCGGCACGCTCGTCATCAATCAGGTCGACACCAACCTGATGATCGGCGGCGAAGTTTACAAGCTGTTCAGCGCGCCGTCATATCTTGGGACATTCGCGAATATCGTTTATCCCCCGTTGCCTTCCGGGTTGACCTGGACGAACACGCTTTCGAGCAACGGTTCGATTGAGGTGGCTGGCTCGATTGTCATACCGCCCCCGGCCGGCAGCATCGTCATCACCAACGTGACGGTGTCCGGCACTTCGTTCATCATCAGCGGCACGTCGGACCCGACGAACGCCAACACCGGCTTTACGGTCTACGGCACCGCGAATCTGACTACGCCGCTGGCCAGCTGGAGCAACATTGGGCCGGGAACGTTTGATGCCAACGCGAATTTCAGCGTGGCCGTGCCGTATAACTCGGCGGCCCCGGCGAATTTCTTCATCATCCACTCGCCCTGACGTCCTCCGAGCCGCCAGAAATCATTTGCCAAACTCTCCGGTAACATGGCAAGCTAATCGCCTGTGTCGGGGCGTAGCGTAGCCTGGTAGCGCGCTTGTTTCGGGTACAAGAGGTCGTGAGTTCGAATCTCACCGCCCCGACCATCTTTCCTCAGTAAAAGGATAAATAGACATTCTTCCATCCGTTTTCCCTCATGCAGCAAGGTGAAAACGAAAGCGGAACCTCCCCCCTGTAGAATTTAAGCGCGTCGGGATCGCTGGTTATCGCATCAAGGTTGGTTGGGATTTTCGCGGACTTGCAATAGGATTTCTGAATCCATGAATCAAATGAGCCGAGGCGCCGAAGAGGGGACGTAACCTATCCGGAACAGGATGAATTAAAACCGGCTTGACAAACCAGATTTAGGTTTTACGAATATAGGGCGGGAGGGGAGAACCTTCAAATGAAGCTCCGGGAAATAAGGGAGGCGACATTGAACCAGCCATGATATCAGCCGCACAGAATGGATTAGATTCCGATCTGCAATTCGGGCCTCCTGGATCCGCTCGCGTGGTGCTTCGCGGCCATTTGAACGTGCGCACGGCAGCAGCTTGCTGGGATGACCTGGAGCCGCGTTTGCGCGGCGCGAAGCTTCAGAAACTCGAAGTGGATGCGGATGGCCTGGAATTTTGCGACGGCGGGGGGCTGGCGCTGCTTCGATACTTGAGCATGGGCTTGATGACTCCCGAGGCCACGGTTTCCGTGCATGGATTAAGCACCGGGTTGGAACAACTTTTTCATGGGTTCACTTCGGAAGACTACCAAGCCCTTCGCCCGTCCACTTCCGTGAAATGCCATCCGCTCCCGGAAGAAGTGGGCATCGGGGTCAGGCAGGCCGCCTCGGATTTGCGCGAACAGGTGGACTTCCTCGGAAACGTCGCGCGCAACCTGTTGCCGACCGTCGTGGACCGGAAACGGATGCGCTGGACGGAAGTCAGGAGGGTTTTTGAATCGGCAGGCGCAAACGCCGTGCCCATCGTTTCGCTCGTCAGCATCCTGGTCGGGCTGATTATCGCCTTCGAGTCCACGCAGACCCTGGCAAAATTCGGCGCGCAAATCTATGTGGTGAACATGATCGGGATCATCATGGTGCGCGAGCTGGGACCGTTGCTGGCGGCGGTGCTGCTCGCGGGGCGCTCCGGCTCCGCCTTTGCGGCGGAGATCGGCACGATGAAGGTCAACGAAGAGCTCGATGCCCTCCAAACCCTCGGCCTGGATCCCATCCGTTTCCTCGTCGTTCAACGCATCATGGCCGCTATATTACTGACGCCCCTGCTGACGCTTTACGCCACCTTTCTGGGCGTCACCGGGGGTGCCTTGGTGGCGTTTGGCCTGGGATTCCCGTGGTCCCTGATCTTTCATCAATTGACCGCCTCGCTCAGGTTGACTGACATCGTTTTTGGTCTGACCAAGGGGGTGGCGTTTGGGGCGATTGTCTCCGGCGTTGGCTGCCTGCGTGGTTTGCAAACCGAGGAGGGCCCGAGCGCGGTCGGGGTTTCCACCACCCGCGCGGTGGTGACGAGCATCGTGCTGATCGTCATCGCCGACGCTATATTTTCCGTCCTGTTCTATTTCCTGAAACTATGAGCCACCCGGCTGAAATCGTCATCCGCGTACGCAACCTCAAGGTGGGGTATGGTGACACGGTGGTTCTCCAGAACATCAATTTCCAGGTGGAGTGCGGCGAGGTGTTTGTGATCTTGGGCGGCTCGGGCAGTGGCAAGAGCACGTTGCTGAAAAACCTGATCGGGCTTCACGCGCCGCTGGAAGGCGAGATATGGATCGAAGGAACCAACCTGGTCAGGGCCACGGGCGATGAACGCCGGAACCTCCTGCATAAGTTCGGGGTCGCGTACCAAAGCGGTGCGCTCTTCGGCTCCATGAACCTGCTCGAAAACGTACGGCTGCCGCTGGATGAATTGACGGCACTGCCCGAACCCTTGAAAGAATTGACCGCCCTGGCCAAGTTGAAGCTGGTGGGGCTGGGCGCAGCCGTCCAGAAGATGCCGGCGGAATTAAGCGGCGGCATGCAGAAGCGCGCCGCCATCGCGCGGGCGATGGCGCTGGACCCGCGGATCCTGTTCCTGGATGAGCCGTCGGCCGGGCTGGATCCGGTGACCTCGGCGGACCTGGATCTTTTGATCACGGAACTGGCCCGCCAGTTTGGCATCACCTTCGTCATCGTCACCCACGAGCTGGCGAGCATCAATAAAATTGCCGACCGGGTCATCATGCTGGACAACCGGACCCGGACGATTGTCGCCGAAGGCCGGCCGGCGGAATTGCGCGACAGCGCCGAGCCGTGGGTGCACCGCTTTTTCAACCGGGAACCGGATGCGGTCGCTTCCGGACTCCACCTTTAAAGGGCCATGAGCAAACCCATCAACAATTTCAAGCTTGGCCTCTTCACGCTGGGCGGACTGGCGCTTTTGATCGCCGGTCTCCTGGCCTTTGGCGCGCGCAGCTACTTTCGGCCGACCAGCACCTATGAAACGTACATCGGCGGGGATGTGACGGGGCTGACGATCGGCTCCGCGGTTGAACTGCGCGGCGTCAATGTGGGCAAAGTGACGCGGATTGATTTTTCCTGGACCGAATACGAGGTGACCGAGCCGAGTTATATCGTGGTGGAGTTTGTGATGCGCGACGATATCGAGCCCGGCAGACCGGGCG
>Ga0206945_1032_pt2 | contig 30283 bp, 34 predicted proteins | sample Alteio_BWOrgHeat_5_FD_152982 | JGI IMG/M metagenome (GOLD analysis project Ga0206945, IMG submission 152982) | Enriched cells from forest soil in Barre Woods Harvard Forest LTER site, Petersham, Massachusetts, United States -... | ecosystem: Environmental > Terrestrial > Soil > Temperate forest > O... | reverse complement strand
CGGAAGCTCAAGCCATTATCAGTTTCGGAGACGGTCAATCAATGGCTCTGTTCGACGATATGGAACGCACCAAGGGAGAAATTAGCCGGTTCTCGGCGCATGATGCACAACAATTTGAGAACTACGCTGCTGATCTTGATCTTGCAGGGAATGTATATCAGGAAATCTTATCATCTGAAGAAATCTTATCGCGTAATGAGTTTCGCGATCATTTAAATGAACACCACGCCGGGCTGGGGTCACGTTTTGTCGATGGAAGTTTACGTCAGGCGCTGAGTTATTATTTTTCTGATCCTTCCGTTCAGGCCGCGTTGGGAGGAACGTCATTTCTATACAATTTTTCTCCAGACGATGTGGGAACTGCTTTTGCCCTCCTTTATCTGGCGCAATTCAGAGCAGGCGGCACATCCGGTTGGGCCTTTTATCCGGGCGGAATGGGCGCATTGATGGAAAAAATGGCTATGCGCCTTGCTGAGCTAGGCGGAGTTATTCGTTTTAATCAAAAAGTCACCGGCATTATCGTCAAGAACGGTAAGGCCTCCACCGTGAAATGCGAAGGTGATGTTTATAATGATTTTGATCTTGTCGTTTCTGGCTACCCATTTGAACGCCTAATATTCGAAGGTGGTTCCGCGCCTAAACCAGCTATTGCCGACGGCGTAGGCTCAAAGATAAATCTGTTACTTGAACGGCCTATCGAATTTGATCTGAAAAATACAGAGCATGCCCAATTCGCACGGGAAACGATGTTTGTTTTTTGTCCGAGTCTTGATTATATGTCACGGGCCTATCAAAGCGCTCAAAAACAGGGCTATTCCGAAAATCCCTATTTCGAGATTGTGCAGCCATCGGTTGCAGATAAGTCTTTATCATGTGGAAAGCATCATCTGGCTTCCATGTATTGCATGTTTTCGGCCTATTCCAGTTTTGCTTCCGACCGTCGGGTGCTTGATAAATGGCAAGCACATTTGCGGGATATTTTTCGCCGTAATGGTATTCGCTTTCCCGAAGGAGGTTCAAGCGAGTTTCTTGACCCTGTAAACCTTGAGCAGAAATTCGGCCTCGTAAAAGGCAATGTCGATCATGGGAATTTAAGTCCAGAAAACTCATTCAACAACCGTGCGGTCATACTCGGACGCCCCTACGCTACTCCTTATGATAATGTGTATATGTGTGGCTCCAGCCAGTTTCCCGGCGGCGAGGTGACGGGTGTTCCGGGACGACGGGCCGCTGAATTGATATTGTCAAACAGCAAAGCTTAACCCTCAGAGATTGCTGCGGGAGGTATTTTCAGGGATATGTAAGATTGGCTGACCCATCGTTATTTATTGATAACAAACAGCTAGAGCGCAAGTGTTGCTCTTGGCAGGCCGGGGTTGTCTGAGAACACAAATTGAGATGATCTTTGCGACACAATAAGATAACCAAATTGTTGTTAACCCAAATTTGAAAACCATTTTGATAGCCATCTTTGTTCCCCTTTTAAGCCTTCGTCAGAAGGCACCGGAGCTTGGTTGTCAATGATGCCTTCTCGCTTCAGGGCGGGCCAAAAACTGGGGCGAATGGGCGTTCTTGCCCACTCCAAGTTCGTACGCAATTCGTCGACAGAGTCTGGCCCGATAACGATGCGAGTAACGGCCGGTCCCGCTGCTGCAAATTGAAGGGCAGCCGCCCCCATGGCGACTCCCTGATCATCACATACCTGCTGAATTCTTGCTGCTTGTGCGTGCTCATCATCAGTAGCTTGTCGGTAGTTATATATTGGTCTGCCAGCAAGAAGACCCGAGTTCAGATTGCCGGCAAGAAAAATATTGATCCCAGCCTGCGCGGCCCGATGAAGAGTCGGCAAGGCTCCTTGTTCAAGTAAGGTATAGCGCCCCGCCAGAACACCACAATCGAGCTTAAGCTTTTTGTTAAAAAAGTCATCAAATGGCTCAAAATTGTTAACGCCTAAACCAATAGAGAGAGCGATACCGTGTTCTTTACAACGTTGGAGAACATCATATGTGCCATGCATAGCCTGAAGAAGAAGTGTTTTATACTGTTCACCATGATTTTGTGGATCGATGTCATGGAGAAGAAGGGCGTCGACATAATCAAGCTGCAAACGAGCGAGACCTTTTTCTATCTGCCGCATTGCGCCTAAATAACTGTAATCAAGGATTTGATTCATCTGATTACCACCAACGAATCCCAAACTAACAAAGGGATGATCAGCATCTGGTGTTACCAGATGTCGGGCAATCTTTGTCGTAACGAAGATTTCATTACGCGGAATACCTCTGCTGATAATCCATTCACCGAGCAGGATTTCTGCTCTTCCGGCACCGTAGAGGGCCGCGGTATCGAAATGACGAATACCTTCTTCCCACGCCGCATCAAAAATCTTGAAAGCTTCGTCGCGTTCAATTCTGCGCCTTAGCCCACCAATTTGGGCTGTGCCTAATGCAATTGTTACCATGCTGCACCTTTCATAAAAATCTATATTGAAACGTTATTAAACTGCCCGCAACATTTTTTCGGTAAAGGTAAGGGAAACTAACGAGGGATCTTCATGAGTTAACCAAAAAATTCCTATTTCATACTTTTATGGTTAATGCAGTTTTTCTGTCGACTTTCAGAACGAGTGCAGTCCCAATCTTATTGGAAACTCAGCTATCGATCATTGGGTGTACAAATAAAAAACTAACAAGGTTTCTGTTAGTTTTTCTGCGTCGACTGTTTCAGGCTCTTGATCATTTTTTCTTTTTACTTTCATGATCCCATGTCACATCATAGAGGGGGGTTACCAACAATATGTTGGATGATAGTCGGTCGCATAAGAAAATTAATATCATGCGTACAAAGCCGATCATTTTAAGTTCCATCTTTGCTGGTGCAAGATATGGCCGCGGCAACTTTCTGAAATATGTCTTCGACTGTGGGAGCTCATATTTGTGGAGGATAGGTCAATGACAAAACAGATGAATTATGTAAGCCTGTGGGGCAAGGCCAAAAGAATATCAAGATGGGCGAATGCCCCGATATTAAGGGCTGTTCAACAATTACCCCAATATTTTGGTGATAATGTTTGTGTTGGCGAATGTATTGATAGACCGCTGGACGTGAGCCAGGATCCCACCCCCACTCCGAAACCATTCATGCCCATTTTAGGGACACGCAACGATGGGATGTTTAATCGGAAAAAACGGCAGGTAAGGGGCGTCGTCTTGATCGAAAATCTGGACGATGAACCCACCATTGTACTTTGTGCCGGCATAAAAATTATGGATGTGATTGCAACCGCTAAAATTGCTGATGGCCTTCAACAAGGTCCATATGGTACAAATCTGGAATCGGAATTACTGGACCAAGTTAGACTATATCAGGCAGCGCCAGGAGATCCAGGCCGTCGCTTTCAATTTAAGACGCAACCAGCTTTTAGGCTCTGGGGCGCATAATTCGTGTACCAGTCTCATTACGCGTTTGAAAATAACTTAAGAATAGATTGCGCCAGCTGGCCCGATATACTCACGGATACGATACCCAACTGGTTTTGAGCTTGGAGCGCCAGAAGATTCGCCGCTTCCTGATTGGGGTCGGCTGCAGTCAAGTTGTCTGACGCTGTTTGAAGGTTATTGATCAGATTGGATAAAAAATCCTGATTGGTTTGAATCAACGCTGCATTATTGTTGAGGTTGCTGGCGTTGGTATTCAATGTCGATTGTGCACTCAACAATTGTGAATCCGCCGAGTTGATGTCAGCTGTTGTTGCAAATCCGTTTGCCGCTGGAGCAATGTTGAGACCGCTTGATGTGATATTAACGCTGGAGATTGTCAGCCCCGCTGTATTGTTCGCGTTGAAACTCACAACCAGGTTATTCGCTGTGTTGTTGAGTAGGTTGGTGCCGTTAAAGGTTGCATCGTTGACTAGCTGATCGAGCTGAGGCAACAGCGCGTTAAATTGTGACGCCAGACCGGCCCTGACGGCCGTATCCGTGGTGCTCGACGCCTCGGTCGCAATACCTTGAAGCTGCTGAACCACTTGGCTGACATCTGAAATCGAATTCGTGGTCGAGTTCACGGTTGTCAGTGACGTTGCGAGATTGTCTTTTAAGCTTGAGAGGTCATTCGCCTGCTGGAGAAAGCCTTGTGCTGCGTTGAATGCCGTCGCGTTATCTGATGGAGAATTGACGGATTTGCCTGTAGATAAGGCTTGCTCTGTTTTCCGCAATTGTTGCGCAGTGTTTGCCAATGCCGTCAGGCTCGATTGCACAGAAAATGAAGTGGGTATATTGCCAACAGTCATGGCCCAAATTTCCTCTGGGTTAGATATGGATTTATTTCTCTATAATTGTCAGTAGGTGGCCATTTTAGTGATTTTTCCCTAAGCCCAGGTTAAACCCTAAAGTTTGTCAAAATAAATGCTAAATGTTTAGGGATTACCCCTCTGAGCAGCGCCAATACCTCACGATGCAATGTTTCTGGGGCGCGCTTAATTGGGGTGTTTGCGGGCGACTTCCAGCTTGTTTGGCCACCCCACACTTCCCCCCAACCCTGATTTGCGCTTCTGCCGGATACCTGATACCTGTCTTGGCCCTGTAAATCCAGACAAGGACCTCGTAGCTCAGCCGGTAGAGCATCTGACTTTTAATCAGGGGGTCATGGGTTCGAATCCCATCGAGGTCACCAGTTTTTCAAGGGTCTATTCTGACCACATAGGTAACACTTTGTACCGGAGACATGGGTTACAAAAGCCTAGGACCGAAGGGGTTGTCAAGCGGTTACCGTGAACACTTCCTTCATAGTTTTGAAACACTGGGAAACACGCCAAATAAGCGCTGAGGCGTGGATGTCAAATGCGATGGCTAGGAGTTTAGGCTGCGCGGTGCATCATAAACTGTGTGGGAGATAGTTGTGGTGCTCTTCGCCCCCTCTTTGGGTCTAGCAATTGAACGATAACTGTGCTTGCGACCTCCCGTAATCCGGGTTTACCGGCCGCCCGGCTTGCGGCCGCGAAAGCGGCTTCGGGGCCTGTCTTTTTTCTTATCGTTCTGAACGCCGTTTTCCATGCCTCGCCCCATCCTCTACCTATAGTAGATTCACGTATAATAGGTTCTGTCGTCAGATCGCCATTCTGGTTTAGTTTTTGTTTTTCACACAATTTTCCCGTGGACAGTTCGATTATTTGTTGAGGATTGGCTCGGGCCTCTTTTTGCGAACGGCGACGCCATAATTGCCATGCTTTTTGCGAAATTCCGTCTAGATTTGCCCTTACAACGCAGATCAACGGATGTGAGAGCTCCTGCCCCGGATGGTCGCGATCAACAAAGGGAATACCCATTTTTCTGTGCGCCAAATCGAACACTTTCTCTGCGTAAGTGGGTTCAGATGGATCCGCTTGCTGCGCCCAGAAAGCCAGCGCCAACTGTTTCGATGGCTGCCCTTTGAAATCCGCTATGCTCGCATAGGCTGCTTTGGCAAAATATTTGTTCGGCCAGCCATGTATCGAACGCACGTGTTTACGCACGCATGCTCTCATATCTCTTAACAATCCAAACCTTTCTTCAGCAGGTATGTCCAGAAGGTCTTGATATAAAAGAACCTTCGATTCGAAAAATACCGTCGCTGCCACCTGGACGCAGGCCGCCAGCAAATCCTGTCCGGAGCCCATTCTCTCGGTTACCATACGGATGAGACCGAGGTTGGCCTGAAGCGCCTTGCTGCCGCCATGGAAAACATATCTTTCCAGCAAACTCCTAAGTCTGACGCGCGGGTCTAGATCCCGTTGAGCTTCATGAGCTTTCGCGTCAAATTCCCGCGTTGCATTAACGAGCTTGGCAAGCCGTTTCACGGCGGCATCCGGATTGCCTAAAGGTCTGTAAATATTATCGTAAAAGTTTTTCCACAGCAGGTCATAAAAACAGCTGAGCATGGCAGTATTTTGGCAATGCCCCTGGACAAAATTTCTTTCCAGTAAATCTAATACATCCTCAGGACTTTCTGCGAAAGCGCTCTGGGCTTCGTCTACGCAACGCTGTTCTAGTCTCGTGGGTTTTTTACGGGCCGATTTTTGATTTAATTGTCCGAGGGATTTCTTGAAGGCTTCAATATGCGGGGTTTTATTGTTTTGCAGAGAGGTCAATTTTTGAGCTGCCTCGGTTCTTAAATCTGGGAGGCCTGCCTTCCCGGCTTCGCGGCGTATATGTTTGCACAAGGAGACGGCATGCTTACGATTAACGCGTGCTAATTTATCCACGGCGACGAGGAGCGCCCCGCGCGTGTTTTGTCTTTTGCAAAAAGGGATAAGTTGGCCAGTGATCTCATAAAGTTCTTCAAGTGCCTGACTATTGTATTTATTTTGTTCAACTGGATCTTGGTAAAGAATTCGTCTTGGCCGCCGGCTTATGAGGGATCTTAATCTGGCAAGAAGGGCATTTCGATAAGCCGCGCTTTCCAAAATGCGTTTTGAAGACTGAGCGTGCTTCATGAATAACCCCCTGATCGGAAATATGAATAACCACTTATTTGAAAATGGGCGACCGCTAATTCAGTACCAGTTTGTAAAATTTGGCGCAAGTAGGGTAGACGGTTCTCGAAAGACAGATGGAGAGTTCAAATCCCTTTCAATTTTAGGAAGACCATTATGCTTAGGACCAAAGAAATCCACACTGCAAATGCTTTCACATATACATAAGTCATAGAGCCCACCAATTCAGTTTGACCATGGCGTTAACCATGATGCAGCTTGCCTTTCAGATAGAAAGGGCTGCAAACACAGGTCTGCATTTTCCTATTTTCTTTCATGTTTCTAGTCTAAAATAAGCTCAATTCTTTTATTAACAAAATTAATAAATTCTAAGGCGGAAGATAATGTCTTCACAGGAATTAACGTCCGAATTCATGATTGCATCTTTCGGCATGGCAAGAACCGAAAGCGATAAAATAGCTTTCTTTGGGGCCCTTGCCCCGGCGATTGAAAAAGGTTCTGTGCAAGTAGATGAAGCGCTGGCTGGTATGGTTGCCAAAGTCGCTACCGCCGAAGGTATGCAAGCTATTCCTGAGGCGGCGCGGCCTGCCTTGTTTGCCATACTTAACACATGTTCCGGACACCCATTCGATAAAGCGATGAGCGTTATTAGTGAAGCCACAGAAAGGCGCGGATCTTATCTTCGGGGTATTCTCACAAAAATCGTTGAAGATCATTTTGGAGAAGTTGGGCCGTTGACAAAACATATCTCAAGACAGGCTGCAGCCGGCGATACAAACATGCAGTCGGTTCTTGCTGCGATTGTCGAGAAAAGTCCTAGCCAGACGTCTGAAGCTTTGACGGCTGTGAAAGAGGTTGTCGTGCCTAGCGGGCTCGATCGAGATAATGTCCGCAAGTCAAAACAAAATACTACGCGCATAATCATTTTCAAGTATCCGGATCAGATAGACGAAACTGTAGCCGAATATATTGCCGAAGCTGCGGTTGTTGAGGGTCAAAGTTCCAGAGAAGGAAAAGAAAACCTCGCCTTTGTCCTCCAGAACCGCGCCGATATGATTGATGCGGCGTTGATGGTCGTGAAAACAGCTGCGACACAGGAAAATATCTATGGCTGTACAGAGGCTTTTATGGCCGTCGAAACATTCGTCGAAAACTGCCCCGTGCGTGCGGTCGAGTTCGTGCCTGCCGTGCAGGCCGCGCTCGCGATTAAAGATAGGCAGCATGAACTCTGCTGTCATGGGCTGGTAACCGCCGCAAAGATAATCACCCATCGTCCCGATCTGGCAAAAGAATTCATACCTCTTGTAAAAACCGCACTGGCCCACACAGAAGATGAGAACATTCCGTTGGCGGCTATGAATTTTGTCAGAGTAATGGCTAAGGTGTGCCCGGGACAAATCGATTTAGACATGGCCAAAAGCGTTGTAAGCATCGCTTACATAGAGAATAAACTCTGGAATTCGGCCCTACAAACTTTTGATCTGCTCGCTACGGAATGTTCTGATTTGATTCCGGAAGCCTTGGCTATTGTAGATGAACTCCCCATGATTGGTGATGTGGCGCAAACGAAAGAATGGAAAACAAGAGAACTGGGACAAATGACTGAGCAAAACTCCAATAAGAATCTGCGTCATGTTACCAGGCAGTTGTTGGCATTGGCAGCCTAAGCGGATCGAGCCAAGCCGCATGAAATATTTAATCGGAAACAAAGAGATATATTCGAATGAGTAAAATGGATATCAGTCAAGAGGTTTTTTCTTGTTACGGGCGTCAGCGATCCGAAAACAATGGCTGATGGTCGTGATCCCAAGAAGGGTTTGGGCTTGGCGCTCGTGGAAGAGCTGCTGAAGCGTGGCGCCAAAGTTTATGCTGGCGCCCACGATCTTGCTCACCTGGGAACAGCTTCGAGGAAAATGCCGAAGCTGCAATGAAGGTGAATTACTCGGGGCCTCGTCGTGTGATAAGGGCTTTCTTGCCTGCATTTCAAAAAAAACAGAGGATGCGTTGTTATTGTCAACAGCGCGGCCGGTTTATTCCCAATGGATCCCCTTGCCAATTATTCCATTTCGAAAATAGCACTTGAGGCCTTTACTCTATTTCTCAGATGGGAACTGCGACACAGTAATACTAACATCATAAGCGTTTATCCGGGTAATATCGATACACATATGACGCGGGAACTTAACGTACCCAAGATGTCTTCTGAAAAAGTTGCAAACATCATCATTGATGGCATCACTGCCGGGTATTCGCATATTGCCACCGATCCTGCATCGAAGTTTATTCTGAAATCGGCAAGGATTCTGAGAATGGAATGGTTGTGGAAGTTGGGTACTCATGCGATGGAGCGGGATCTTAAGAAAAGTCCTGCGCGTCCGCTAACGCCAAGGCCTGGAGCACATGCAGATAAAGACAATAAGCTATGACGTTCTATCCTTTTATGGGTTATTGAACGTAGGTACTTCTGATGGCTAGGGATTCGAACCATTGATAACTCCATAGCGCTTTTTCGGGAATTCCCCATCGGGAAACAAGCGGTTTGACGGCTTAATTCTTATTCTGTATCAAATGCTTGGCGACGGAATCCACATCCCCCGTCCGCCGTTTAGCGGCTGAAATTGAATGCATATTCGCCCTATTATTCTATCCGGCGGTTCCGGCACGCGTCTTTGGCCGGTGTCGCGTCAAAAACAGCCGAAGCAGTTCGTTGCTTTAATAGGGCAGAACTCCCTGTTCGCGAGCACTCTATCTTTGACGGCCAATAAACCCGGTTTCGCACCGGCTTTGATCGTTGGGAGTGCTGATCATAAATTTCTCATCCTTGATATTCTAGAACATATGGCGGTTCCACATGTTGCGCCCTTGCTGGAGCCAGAAGGACGCAACACAGCCGCCGCCGCTTTGGTTGCTGCTTTGGCCGAGACAGAAGAAGACGTTCTCCATCTCGTCCGTCCGTCTGATCATATTATCGAGGACGAGAAAGCTTTCATGGAGGCCGTGGCCAAAGCCGTGGCGGCGGCAAAAAACGGATCTTTCGTTCTGTTCGGCATTACGCCAACGCATCCCGAGACCGGCTATGGCTACATCATTCCCGGTAAAGCGAATGATGGGGTGCACGTGATTACCTCTTTTAAAGAAAAGCCCGACGAGAAAAACGCGCAGGTCCTGATCGCTCAGGGTGCTTTGTGGAACAGCGGGATCTTCCTTTATGCGCCGAAGACCTTGATCGCCGAAGCTGAAAGACTGGCCCCAGAATTACTGGCGCAATGCCGGAAGGCACTGGAGAAAGCAAAGCAGGATCTCGGCTGCATCATGCTTGAAGCCGATGCCTATAAATCCATGACCAGCGAGGCTTTCGACCGTGTCATTATGGAGCGCACCAAACACGGTGCCGTGGTGCCCTGCAATATGGGGTGGAGTGACGTCGGCTCATGGCAGGCTTTGTGGCAGTTGGCGTCGAAAGACGCTCATCACAACATGTGCTCCGGTTCCATCATCACGCGGGACGTCACCAATTCTTATATCCGTTCCGAGGGGCCTAAGGTGGCCGCACTCGGCCTCGACAATATCATGATTATTGCAACAAAGGATGCCGTTCTGGTGGCGCCGAAAAACCGGTCACAAGATGTCAAGGCGATTGTTGACGATCTACGCAAAGACAACAAGGAAATGACGGTCGATCACCCACGCGTCATGAGGCCCTGGGGGTCTTATGAGGGCATCGCCCAAGGGCAGAATTTTCAGGTCAAGCAAATTATTGTCCGTCCCGGGCGCTCGCTTTCGCTGCAAATGCACCATCACCGTGCCGAACACTGGATCATCGTCGCCGGTACAGCGAAGGTGGAGATCGATGGCGTCGAGAAACTGGTCTTCCCGAATGAATCGGTTTACATCCCTAAGGCAACCAAACATCGCCTCGGCAATCCCGGCAAGGCTGATCTGCATTTGATCGAAGTGCAATCCGGCGATTATCTGGGCGAGGACGATATCGTCCGTTATATTGATGATTACGGCCGCGGCGAATAGACCGGAGAAGAACCATGCCCACGTTATTTGACCCGATTGCGATTGGCGGCCTGATGCTCCCGAACCGCATTTTTATGGCACCGTTGACGCGCAGCCGTGCGGGCGCTGAACGGATTCCCAATGCGCTGATGGCTGAATATTACGCGCAACGTGCAACGGCAGGCTTGATCGTCACCGAAGCCACGGTTGTCTCGCCGATGGGTATCGGCTATGCCGATACGCCCGGCATCTGGTCCGATGGGCAAATTGAAGGCTGGCGTCTGACCACGGAGGCGGTGCATAGGGCCGGCGGTCGAATTTTCCTGCAGCTCTGGCATGTTGGGCGTATGTCTGATCCGATGTTTCTCAATGGCGCTTTACCGCTCGCGCCGAGCGCAATCACGCCCAAAGGCCATGTCAGCTTGGTGCGCCCGGAAAAACCTTTCGTTACACCGCGCGCGCTGGAGTTGAATGAAATACCAGGAATTATCGAAGAGTTTCGCACAGGCGCCGAAAACGCCAAAAAAGCTGGCTTTGATGGTGTCGAGATTCATGGTGCTAATGGTTATTTACTCGATCAGTTTTTACAGGATGGCACAAATAAACGCACCGACACCTATGGAGGCCCGATAGAAAACCGCGCACGGTTGATGCTTGAGGTTGCCGATGCCGTTATTTCTGTCTGGGGTGCGAACCGGGTGGGTATGCATCTCGCGCCGCGCGGCGATGCGCATGATATGGGCGATTCCAACCCGCGCGCGACCTTTGGGTATATCGCGACCGAGTTGGGTGAACGAAAAATGGCTTTCCTCTGCGTGCGCGAAGGTCTCGGTGATAATCGTATCGGGCCTGCCCTTAAGAAAGCTTTCGGCGGAACCTATATTGCCAATGAAAGATTCACCAAAGAAACCGCTGAGCGGGTTTTGAAAGCTGATGAAGCCGATGCCGTGGCTTTCGGAAAACTTATCATCGCCAATCCGGATCTGGTGGAGCGGTTCAAAACCGATGCGCCGTTGAATGAACCAAATCCTTCGACTTTCTACCAGGGTGGTGCCAAGGGATATACCGATTACCCTTTCCTGCCGGCTGCACCACGCGCTGCCTATGCGTAGCCTTCTGCGAAGATTTACGTCTTCTGCTAGCGAAAGCGGCGCTGTTATAATTGGCGGCAAGGAAATGGCTTTTACGATTCGACGCAGCAACCGTCGCCGCCGCAGCGTTGCTTTCATTGTCGAGGCTGATAAAACCATCCGCGTTTTTGCGCCGATGCGGACGAGTTTTTCTTTTATCCAATCGATGCTGCAAAAACGTGGCGACCTTGTCCTGCGGCGGGTTCAGGCGCTCGATGCCCTGGGGCGCGCGCCGACCGTTCCACGCTTTGCTCCCGGCGACACTATCCTTTATCTTGGTCATCGCTATCGGTTATATGTCACACAGGACACGAATTCTCCGCAAAGCTGCCAGCTCTTGCCAAGGCGGTTTGAGGTCAATATCCCGGACGCGTTGCTTTCCGGTGAACCGTTGCGCGATGAAGTGCGAACGGAAATCCGGCTGTGGATGAAAAAACGCGCGAAGGTGAAATTACAAAAACGCCTCAATCTCTGGGCTGGCATTTTGGATGTGCGATATCAAAAACTGATCCTGACTGAACCGACCTGGCAATGGGGAAGCTGTAACGCGCAAAACGTCATTCGCCTGAACTGGCGGCTGATTATGGCGCCACTGGCATTGCTCGATTACGTCGCTGCGCATGAGCTGTGCCATGTAAAACATAAAAACCATTCCCGGCGATTTTGGGGGATGCTGGAAAGCTTCATGCCTGACTGTATGGTTCGCCGCCGTCAGCTACGGCAGACAGGGCATGGTCTTGTCTTGTAATATTTTGGTTCTCATTTAAGAATGAGGGTGTAACAGGAGGTTACCATGACCGTTATCGTTGAACGCCACCTCGGCATTATCCGCTCCAACATTATCAAATTCGGTCTCGGCTATGGTGCTGTCGCCGCCATGATTTTGTCGTACAGCGCCAACAAGTCGATTTTATGGATGTTGATCGATGGCTGGTTGAGCTGGATTTACGTGATTTTCTTCGCTTTATTCAAAGCTTGAATGCCCGAGCTCCCCGAGGTTGAAACCATCTCTCGCGGCTTGGCCAAAGCCCTGAATGGTGCCCGTATCAAACAGGTCGATGTGCGCCGGCCCGATTTGCGGTTTCCTCTACCAAAGAATCTCGCCGCAAGGCTGAAAGACCGGCGCATTCAAGAAATCGCCCGCCGCGCCAAATATATTCTGATCACACTCGACAAAAACGAAACGCTGGTTCTGCATCTCGGCATGTCGGGGCGCGTGGTCATTTCATACAAGGAGGAAGAGCCGGATAAACATGACCATCTGGTTTTTCATTTCAACAATAAAGCCATCGTGCGTTTCAACGATCCGCGCCGTTTTGGACTTTGCGATCTGGTGTCGACCGATGCATTACCGCGGCACAGATTGTTCCAGCATTTGGGGTTGGAGCCTCTGGGTGGTAATCTGACGCCGGCTTTTCTAGAAAAAAAATTCAAAGGCAAGAAAACCTCCATCAAAACGGCCCTGCTTGATCAAAGGCTGGTTGTCGGTGTCGGCAATATTTATGCCTCTGAGGCATTGTTTCATGCGGGTATCAGCCCCAAACGCCTTGCGGGCAAATGTACGCAAGAGCAAATCGTCAAACTGGTCCCGATGATCAAGAAAGTCCTCAACAAGGCCATCAACGCTGGCGGCTCATCTTTGCGCGATTATGTGCAGGCTGATGGCGAGCTTGGCAATTTCCAAAATAATTTCGCCGTCTATGATCGCGCAGGCAAAGCCTGCCGCGGTTGCACGTGTAACATTAAAAAAACCAGAGGCATCAGGCGCATCACGCAAGGGGGGCGCTCGAGTTTTTACTGTCCGGTGAAACAGATCTAGCGCTTTAAAACCAAAACGGCCCACTCCCCGATCCTGAAAATCCGTACCGGGTAAATTCTCTGCATCCGGTGGGCCGCAAGAACCAGATTGGCTTGATGTGCCAGCAATCCTGACAAAATCACGAAACCCTCCGGCTTCAGACTGCGCCGCAGGTCTTTGGCCATCTTGGCCAGCGGCCGCGCGAAAATGTTCGCCATGATGAGGTCGTAGGGTGCATAACGGCGTACGCGCCCGGTGTAGCCGCGGCCCTGGGCGATGCGGATCTGGTGGGTCAGGCCATTGATCTACACATTCCCTTTGGCGATACGGACGGAATCCACATCCATGTCCACACCCAGCGCGTGTCCCGCCCCGGATTTCGCCCAGGCCATTGCCAGAATACCGGAGCCGCAGCCCATATCCAACATTCGCCGTCCATGAAACCGGCGTTTCAGAAGCCAGTTCAGCATCAACAGGCATCCGCGCGTGGTTGGATGCTCGCCGGTGCCGAAAGCGCTGGTGGCGTCGATCTCTAGCCCATGCCGCCGGTCGGGGACTTTATCGCGGTGCTGAGCGCCATGAACGATCCAGCGCGCGATCGGCAAGGGTGGGAAGTCCTGGGCTACCTTTTGCAGCCAATCGAGGTTCGGCGTCGCTTGCACGCGGTATATGGGGGCGCGGATTTTCAGGACCGCCGCAGCCACGGCTAGCCGGGCGGTTAACGCACCCCTATCAGGCTTGTCAGCGTAAAGCGCCTCGATCCGGGCTTTTTTGCTACGCGGCGGCGCCAGGATGGTTAGCGTCAAGGGGATGTCACCCAAAGCCCCGGCCAGGGCGTCTGCGGCTTCCGGTGATGTGTCGAAAGAAAGTGACCAGAGGTGTTTAGACTTCAAGGTCCGGCCAGTACAGAACCCAGGTCGTGTTATTGAAAGCAAGCGGTCGGAACCAACCGAAATCCGGGGTCAACTCTTCCTGCGGATGGCCGTCGTTGGGTTCGATGACGCCCCGAATGGAAGACAGAATGCCCTCATAAATACCTTTTTGTCTTAGCTGTTCGAGATGAAGGCCAATTTCCATAGCCGTCAGAAGGTAAAGCGGTCGGATGATACGCCGGTAAGAAACGCCTTCCTCGGCCTTGCGGCTACTCATGAGCCAAGCGGCGAGGCGGCTGAGGCGACTGCTTTCGTGTTTGAGGAGAGCGGCCATCTGGGAAACCTTCCGAACGGACGAGAGAGAGGAAGTGATTCGCAAGATGTACAACATCATGGCAGCGGGCTGCTCAGTCAACAAAGCTTTTCCCTTTTGAGAAAAAACATGGAGGAGTGTTACGCAAAAAACGCAATCGGTCGGGGGAGGGCCGGAGAAATTTTCGCGGCGCGCGATGGCTCAATTCATAAAGGTGGGGAACCAGTTCTCATGCGCTGCACGAAGTTCGGTGAGGCTAAGAACCCCGATGCCTTCGAGCGTTACGGCCTTGCCACCGGTTGTGCCAAGCTTCGTTAGGGGAGCGCCGGCGGCTTTTGCCTTTGTTTCCAGCATTTCCGGTGCTGTAGTCGTGACGACATAACGGGCCTGATCCTCACCGAACCAGAAACCGGCAGAGCCCGCGACACTTAGCGTGCAGCCGAAATCGCCGCCCAGAGCCATTTCAGCGATGGCAACCAGCAACCCGCCATCGGCGACATCATGACAGGTGGTGACGAGGCCTTCGGCGATCAGGTTCTGGACAAACTCGCCATACTTGCGCTCGGCACGGAGATCGACCGGTGGGGCGCCGCCGGCTTCCTTGCCATGGATTTCGCGCAGGTAAAGGCTTTGACCGATATGTTCTCGGCTCTCGCCGATAACGAAAATCACCTCGCCCTCGCCCTTGAAGGGGATGGAGGCGGTTTTGGAGACATCTTGCAGCAGGCCAACACCGCCGATGACCGGCGCCGGGTTGATCGGGCTGCCATTGGTTTCATTATAAAGACTGCAATTGCCGGAAACCACCGGGTAGTCGAGGGCCAGGCAGGCTTCCTTGATACCCTGCACGGCACCGACGAATTGCCCCATAATCCGAGGCTTTTCCGGGTTGCCGAAATTCATGTTGTCAGTGATGGCCAGCGGTTTAGCGCCGACAGCGCATAGGTTACGCCAGGTTTCGGCAACGGCCTGTTTGCCGCCCGTGACTGGGTCGACGACGCAATAGCGGGGCGTGCAGTCGACCGTCATGGCCAGAGCCTTGTTGGTATCACGGACGCGAATGACGGCCGCGTCGCTACCGGGGCCCTGGGCCGTGTCGGAGCCGATCAGGCTGTCATATTGCTCCCAGATCCAGCGGCGGGAGCAAAGGTCCGGTGTGGCCATCAGTTTCTTGAGAATCGTCAGCAGGTTTTCATTTTTTGGTAACGGATAGAGCGCGGCCTCCACCGGTGGCGGGACCGGAGTCGGTTCCCACGGACGGTTATAAAGCGGCGACTGGTCGACCAAGGGGCCTACAGCGATATCAACTTCCTTTTTGCCGTCGCGGTGGCAAATCAGGCGACCCGTATCGGTCAGCTTGCCGATAATGGCGAAATCCAGCTCCCATTTATGGAAGATTTTCTCGGCCTCGGCCTCATGTCCGGGCTTGAGGACCATCAGCATGCGCTCCTGGCTTTCGGAGAGCATGATCTCATAGGCGCTCATGTTTGGCTCACGCTGTGGCACCTTGTCGAGATCGAGTTCGATGCCGAGGCCACCCTTAGAAGCCATTTCGACAGAGGAGGAGGTCAGACCTGCTGCGCCCATATCCTGAATAGAGATGATGGCATCGGTGGCCATCAGCTCAAGGCACGCCTCAATCAAAAGCTTTTCAACAAAAGGATCGCCAACCTGTACGGTCGGGCGCTTGCTTTCGGCATCAACGTTAAACTCGCCGGAAGACATGGATGCACCCTTGATACCGTCACGTCCGGTCTTGGAGCCGACATAGACCACAGGATTCCCGATACCGGCGGCAGCGGAATAGAAGATTTTGTTCTTGTCGGCAATGCCGACAGTCATGGCGTTGACGAGACAATTGCCATTATAGCTGGAGTGAAAATTGGTTTCGCCGCCGACGGTCGGTACGCCGACGCAATTGCCGTAACCGCCGATACCGGAGACGACGCCAGCGATCAGGGATTTTGTTTTCGGATGTTTTGGCGAGCCAAAACGCAGAGCATTCAGATTGGCAATCGGCCGCGCGCCCATGGTGAACACATCGCGCAAAATGCCGCCGACGCCGGTTGCGGCGCCCTGGTAAGGTTCGATATAGGACGGATGGTTATGGCTTTCGATTTTGAAGACGGCGGCTTGCCCGTCGCCGATATCAATGACGCCGGCATTTTCGCCGGGACCGCAGATGACATGGGGCCCCGTTGTCGGCAATTGTTTGAGCCAGACACGTGTGGATTTATAGGAACAATGCTCCGACCACATCGCCGAGGCGACGCCGAATTCAGCCATCGTCGGCGCGCGGCCGAGAACCTTAAGCAACACATCATATTCTTCACGCGACATGCCGTGTTCGGCGAGCAGCGCATTTAGCCCCGGTTTTTCATCGGAAATTTTTTTAATGGCCATGGTCATTGCTTCTTATCCGGAATAACGGAAACACATTGATTGTTCAGGCACTGGGCAACGGCTTCGGGCAGGCAGGGTATTGAGGCCAGGCAGGATGGCCGAACTTCTTTCGCATGATCAGCCGATCCTTTGTTAACCGATACATTGCCGCAAGTCTCGCAAAAAAGGGCACATTGGTCATCCTCCTGACAGGTGAACCATTCCGGATGCGTGTTCCAGATATTTTTTGATTGAGCTTGTACTATCCCCGACATCAGCAAAACAAAAATAAGAGCGCAACACACAATCCTCATTGCAAAGCCTGTGCAATGCTATCGAACAGGAAAGCGCCGTCGGTGCTGCCGTGCAATGGTTCGATCGCATTTTCGGGATGCGGCATCATACCCAGCACATTGCGGCGTTCATTAAACACGCCGGCGATATCCTTGATTGAACCGTTGGGGTTATTCTTATAGCGAAACGCGATCTGACCCCCATCTTCTATGGCCTTCAGCGTGTCGGGCGCCGCGAAATAATTACCGTCGCCATGGGCGACAACGACATTCAGTTCCTGTCCCTTTGTGCACAGGCGAGTGAAATCGCTGTCATTGTTTTCGACCTTCAACGTCACGCGTTTGCAGTTGAATTTCAGATGCGCGTTGCGGAGAAGAATGCCAGGCAATAACCCCGCTTCGCAGAGAATCTGAAAGCCGTTGCAGATGCCCCAGATGCGCATGCCCTTTTTGGCGCGTTCCGCGATCTCGCGCATAATCGGCGAATGAGCAGCCATGGCGCCGGTGCGCAGATAATCGCCATAGGAAAAACCGCCGGGCAAAACGGCGAGATCTGTCTTGGGAAGCTCACTGTCTTGATGCCAGACCATGTGCGGCTTGCGGCCCGTGGCGCGCTCAAGCGCTCGCGCGGCATCGCGTTCACGATTGGAGCCAGGAAAAACGATAATCGCAGCCTGCATAAGGGACAAATTCCTTCGCAATTCATGTTGGGCACAATCTAAAGCGCAGGATGCACTGAAGCAAGAAATTCCGCTATTTTTTGCGTGCGTGCATAAAGCGGTGGATTTCACGCTGCAGGGCGGGAACAACCTCTTTTTCGAACCAGGGATTGCGCCTTTGCCAAAGCCGATTCCGTGGTGAGGGATGCACCAAAGGCAAAAATCCCAGTGGTAAATATTCGCGCCAGGCCCGCACTGTTTTCGTCAGCGTGGCCTTGCGCATATCTTTCAGATAATGGGCCTGCGCGTACTGGCCGATGAGAAGCGTCAATTGCAGATTCGGCAAATGCGCCCGGATTTTGTCATGCCATAAAGGCGCGCATTCTAGCCGTGGGGGCAGATCACCGGATTTGCCTTTGCCGGGATAACAAAAACCCATTGGCATGATGGCAATATGATCGGTGGCATAAAATGCCTCTCGCGTCAGCCCAAGCCATGCGCGCAGATTGTCACCGGATGGATCGTTCCATGGAATGCCGGTATTATGCACGCGCGTTCCGGGGGCTTGCCCGATAATCATCAGACGCGCCTGCGGGCCGAGATGCACAACGGGATTGGGTTCAAAAGGAAGATGGGACGCGCATTGAACGCAGTTGCGAACTTGCTTAAGAAGCCGGTCCAGCTCGGTTGTTGTGCGATTCTTGGCGGTGCTTTTATTCATCTTTTCTGGATTCCACGGCATTCCCATGTATAGGAATTCAAAAGGAAATCAGCTAGGTTGCGATGCATGCATTATAAGAGCTTTTATATCAACCTTGATCGCAGCACCGAGCGGCGCGTGGAGATGGAGGCACAATTATCGGGTTTTGGCTTGCGGGACCACTATTGCCGCTTTCCGGGCAGTGATGGCAACAGCCTCGGCTTTCCGAACGGCAAATTATTGCCTGGTGAGATCGGCTGTTTTACCTCACATTACCTTCTGCTCAAGGAACATATCGGTCAGACGCAGCCCCTCCATGTGGTTGAAGATGATGTGCTTTTTTCGCGCTTTACCGCAGCAGCGGTAGGCTCCACGGCAGAGTCTGATCATGTGAAACATTACGATATTGTTTATACGGATGTTTACATTCCTGTTTCCAATATCCTTTATAAAAAGTACCGAGATATTTATCAAAAAAGTATACATCGCGATGATAAAGGAAACATCGTGAATTCTGATTTCAATATTATTGATATGAAGAATGTTGGCTTTGCTTCAACCACTTCAATGATCATCAACCCGTCGTCCATTGAAAAGATAGTCAGACTCTATGCCGAAGTATTGCAGAACGGTGCGTCAAAACCGATTGATCTTTTCCTGCGCGAAAAGGCGGATGAAGGCCGACTGAAAATCGGCTGCCTTTTTCCTTTTGTCACCTCCGTGCGTCTTGAGGCCAGCGTTTTCGGCACTACCATCGATCCTTCTCCAAAACATTATTCCCAGATCGCCGGAACTCTGGCGCGGCAGGCTTTCTTTCTCGATTGCGATTGGAATAAATGCCGGGAATTTATCCATCGCTATCTGACCATGCCGCTGGAAGACGATCAGCTGCAACTCCTGACGCATATTCTCGGCTTTACGCTCGATGAGCGTTTTCGGTTCGAGTAGGTCACATGACAGCGGAATCGACCATTTTTGCCCTTGCTAGCGCTCCCGGCCGTGCCGGTGTTGCCGTGTTTCGTATTTCTGGGCCACTGGCAAAAGACGCTCTGAATCTCTGTCGTCCGTCCCCTCAACCGAAACCGCGCGAAGCATCATTACGTAAGATTCATCATCCAAAGAGTGATGAACTCATCGATCAAGCATTGGTGCTGTGGTTTGCTGCTCCAAACAGCTTTACCGGCGAAGATGTCGTTGAGTTCCACACCCATGGTGGGCGCGCGGTGGCGCAAGCCATGACCGAAGCTTTGCGCGTGCAAGGATTTCGTATGGCTGAGCCGGGCGAGTTCACGCGCCGCGCTTTTGAAAACGGTTGTCTTGATCTCACCGAAGCCGAAGCCATTGCCGATCTTGTCCATGCCGAAACCGAAGCACAACGGCGGCAGGCGCTGCACCAATTTGAAGGCGCGTTGGGAAAGATGTACGAAGCATGGCGTGCTCGGCTGTTGCGATCGCTGGCATGGCTCGAGGCTGCTATCGATTTTTCGGATGAAGATTTGCCCGGCGACATTGCTGAAAGGCAAACCGCCGAGTTGCGGGTTTTAGTGCAGGAAATCGCGCATCATCTGGATGACAAAAATCGCGGTGAAAGGCTGCGCGAAGGCTTTTCTGTCGCTATTCTCGGTCCGCCAAATGCAGGAAAATCGAGCCTGTTAAACGCACTTGCCAGACGCGACGCAGCCATTGTTTCCGCGACCGCTGGCACGACGCGCGATGTGATCGAGGTGCATCTTGACCTTGGCGGATGGCCGGTTGTTTTGGCCGATACGGCTGGTCTGCGTGACAGCACCGGGGGGATTGAGAGCGAAGGCATCCGTCGGGCGCTGGCCCGTGCGGAACAGGCCGATCTTAAATTACTGATCTTCGATGGCGCCGTATGGCCCACGCAGGATGAGGCGACGCAAAAGCTCATCGATGAGCGCGCGATTGTTATCGTCAACAAGGCCGATGTCGTCGCCAACAAGGCGTCGGCGCCGCAAAACCAGGCAGCGCTTTTTATCTCGGTAAAGACCGGTGAAGGTATCCCGACGCTGCTGGAATATCTGACGCATGAAATTGATGTTCGTTTCGCCGATACCGGCGCGCCGCCATTGACGCGCGCGCGGCACCGGCAGGCGCTGGAGGAATGTCAATCCCATCTGGAGCGCGCCTTGAAAGATAATGCGGCGGAACTACGCGCCGAGGACGTTCGCCTCGCCATGCGCGCTCTTGGCCGTATGACTGGCCGTGTCGATGTCGAGGATCTGCTTGATGTTATTTTCAGGGATTTTTGTATCGGGAAATGAACATTTTTCTGGTGAGCGGAGCGCGCGCTGAAAAAATGTTCCTCCCCGCACAAGCGGGGATTCATGCAAGTCAAGCCGCTATGTTCAGTACATCGCTCAGCTTGTTGAGCAGGTAATCGATATCTTCCGGGTTCATATCTTCAAACTGCGTCAACACACGTTCGATAACCCGCGCGCGATAGCGTTCACGGTCGTGTGTGCCGCCGTCCATCTCCGTTTCATGAACGACATCGATCGCCACCCGCACGGCCGGCAGAAGCTGCATCGGCATGCCGGTCCTGGAATAAATCGATTTCAGGCCAAGCTGGCCACCGTCATGGATCAGAATACGTGCGTTGATGAGTGGCACATTCGCCATGATCGCCAGCGCCGCTTCGAAAAAAGCCACATCGCCCATGCATAGGGCGCGTAAAATAAGGGATGGCGTCAGACGTTTGTTCTTGTGCATTTGCTCGACCATTTTTTCGAGATCCTGCTGGGTCGAGGTACCGCTGAGATCGATGACCGTGCGTTCGCGTCCCTGCAGCATGATATCGGCTGCCACGTTGGGCAACAATTCATGATGGCTGACGAGATAGTCCTTGAGGTTTTCGGACACCATAGTTACGAGACGTTCCGTCACAGTCACCGGTAACGTGGACCGCTTGACCATAGTTTCTTTGACGGCATCGCTGGCGGCAAAACGATCAACCGCCTTATTCAGGCTGGTGTCGCTGATTTTGGCGCCGGTGTTGTTCATCAATGTCGCCACGGCTTTTTCCCCAGCAGAGGCAATGAGGGTTTCCGACAATTTTTCTGAAACATTCGGACGTCCAGCGATCGCCTCTTGTTTCGTGGGAACACCGCTCTGCACGATGGCGGCGAGATCGTCGTCGGTCAGGATTTCTGAATGTGTCAGGATAGGAAGAGCGACGCTTTCAATGTCGTTAGCCAGCTTGACGGCCACGTCATGCGGCAGGCGTGTGGCGCTCCGTAAACTTTGGGACAGTGCTTGACGAACCGTCACCTCGACATCCTTCGCCATTACGCGGACGACATCCTGCGCCAGCTTAAGCTCGGCCTCGGTCAGTTGAGGGTTGTCGATTTCCTCGGCCAACTTGCCGGCCACTTCGGCACGTATTTGCGGCGAAGGTTCGGCGAGAAGCCTATCAACATCGGCTTGGTTGAGAGAGGACATGAGGTGTTATCCTGATCGACAGACGCGAAATATCATGAACCGTTTCAACATAACATAGTCATGTTTCACTCGAAAGCCTCGTTAAAGTAAACGCATGGTCTTGAACTCGGCCAGCAGGGACTTGGCGAGTGGCCTGACGTCGCAGGGGGGGGGGGGCGGCGAAAAGAAGCAGCACCTATAATTCAATATGTTTTTCATAGAAAATGACTTCACGAGAACCATCCATTATCCGTTTTGTCTCCACATAGCCGTTTTGCAAATAAAGTGTCTGAGCCGCGACTTGCGATACGCTGGTATCGAGATGAAGCGTCACGTACTTTTTTCCGCGCGCCTCGTCTTCCAAAGCCGTCAACATCGCTTGCCCGAAGCCCTGGCGTTGAAATGCAGGAAGGACGCGCATACGTTTGATTTCGGCAGCCGCATCAGAAATGCGCCGTAGTGCGCCCATGGCAATAATTTTACCATTCAGCTCTCCAACTAAAAAAGCGCCGTTATTTTTATCATAAACATTTTCAATATTCTGCAAATCATCATCCCATGGGCCCGGCCCTTTATGGGCGCCGGTTTGATCCAAACCGATATTATGAAGATCAATGATGGCTGCCTGATCTTCTCGTTTATGGGTTCGGATTTGCATGGGGAGCATATATATCTTAGTTTGAGACGATTTTCGAGCGCCTTTAAGATGGGCGGAAAAAGCAGGAGCTTCTATGACCACCTCACCCGAACCACGTCCCGAAAATTTTCCGGTTACCATTGCCGCGCAATACATAAAGGATTTTTCCTTCGAAAGCCCCAACGCACCGCAGATTTTCGCGCCCACGCAATCCGCGCCGGAAATACAGATGAATGTCAATCTGCATACGCGTGGTGTAGCGTCGAATAATTACGAAGTCTTGCTGATGCTCAAGCTGGAGGCCAAGCTTGATAATAAAACGGCTTTCATCGCCGAACTGACCTATGGCGGTGTCTTTACTGTCCCGGCGATGCCGGAAGAACATCTCAAACTCTTTCTGCTCGTCGAGGCGCCGCGCGTCCTGTTTCCTTTTGCGCGGGCGGCCATGACAAACGCCATACGTGATGGCGGGTTTCCCTATGTTATGATTCAGCCGGTTGATTTCATGGCGCTTTATATCGCAAATAAAGGCAATGTCGGCACGATGCCGGCGGCAGGAGCGGCATGAAAAAATCCGTTTTAGCTCTCGCGTTAGGTCTCTGCCTTGTGACCGTTGCTGTACGGGCTGCGCCCGTTCCTCAGGAAGCGCTTGATAAAGATTTTACGGCTTGCATGGGGGGCGAAGATCCTGACAAGGATACCCAGCGCCGCGATTACTGCCTCTGCGTTCGTGATCAGATGAAAAATTGGACCCTCGACGAATATGGCGAGGTGGCCGCGGCGGGTGCCCAGACTCAAGATGCCAAACAAGCCCCCGCCCAGCTCAAGACCATCGCCAAGACCTGCATTGACCAGGTTCTCAAATAGCAGTCTAAAAATACCTTTATTAGGTAGCTTCATACCTTAAAACACTAAAAGTAAAAACGCCGTTGGGATATTTCCCAATTTCGGTTATGATAATCCCATTATTGAAATATAGGGCTATTTTACTGCCGAAACGCTTTTTAAGGAGACCCATATTATGGTGCAGGAAATTCGCCAGATTATGCTGACCGGGGATGAGCTGATCCTTGCTATTGAAGCCTACCGACGGGTGGTGCCTGGGTTCCTGCCGCCGGGGAAAATTACGCGCTGCGCCCTGACTGAAGGATCCGTTCTAGCGGTTTCCATAGAAACGCCCTGCAATGACGGTGTTAAAACGGTAACCTTTCTCTTGAAAAATTTTGATATTCTCGAACCGCTGATACGCTTTTGCATCGAGAATAATATCCCCCTCCCTAAAGACGGCCGAAAAACTGCTGATATCAAAGGGAATGCGGCAAGCCTGTGGGTAGCGCTCAATTTAAGCATTGAGCTTCCCGCCTGGGTTGCCCCTATGCAGCTGGTTCACCTTGAGTCTCTGGTTGATTTATCGCCTGCCGATATTGTGCTGGAAGAATGCAATGCCCGGAGTAGGTAGATTTTATAGTAAAATCAAGATGATGTTTACACGATATTTAATTAATAAATTTTTATAGATCTCGGCACAAGAATGATGAACGGAGGATTTTGCTTATGGTCCAAGAAGTTCGCCAGGTCATGTTAAACGTAGATGAAATCGTTGCTGCCATCGACGACTATCGCCAGATTTCCCCCGAATTTTTACCGGCAGGAAAAATCACCAGTTGTCAAATAACGGATTTCGATTCCGTCAATATTGCAATTGAAATAATGCGGGACGGCTTCATAAGACAATCCAGCTTCACGCTTCGGGGTGCGGAACTCCTGAAGCCACTCGTATATTTCTGTCTGCAAAAAGGCATTCCCTTGCCCAGAGATGGCCGCAAGGTGGCTCTCTTCGGTGAAACCGCCGTTATGCTTTGCATCACCCGCAACATGGATGTTGATCTTCCAGCCTGGATCGCTGCGATGCGGCTTGATCAAATCAAGTCGGTTACGGCGCTTTCACCGGCCGATATCGATCTGGGCATGATTGCGCGCCGCAAGGCCTGATTTTTCAGATCTAATATATTCTTCAAAATCAAGGAGATAAATTTCTCTCCTGTGAAATTAATTCTTTCAGCTTCTTCTGGTTTCGCCTCCGGGTTTGTGGTAAATGTAAGCGGAACATAATGAAGGATCGAGCCAAGTCTTTTTATAAACAATTGGAAACGCAAACGGCATGACATCTGTGCACAATATTAATGACCCCTCTGGCGCCGATTACCGCCTCGGCAGCCTTGAAGTGCGTCTCGCCGCAACTCTGGAAGAGGTGGACGCTGCGCAGGCGCTGCGCTATCGGGTTTTTTACGAAGAAATGGGCGCCAAGCCGACGCCTGAAATGATCGAGCGTAAGCGCGACTTCGATGCCTTTGACACCCATTGCGACCATCTGCTGGTCCTTGATCATATGCGCAAAGACAAAAGTCCAGTCATCGGCACCTACCGCCTGATCCGCCGCGAAGCGGCAGCAAAATCCGGCGGATTTTATTCCGCGAATGAATACGACATCACGTCGCTTCTTCAATACCCTGGGGAAATCCTTGAGCTCGGCCGTTCCTGTATCGATGCCGAATATCGCACCGGTCCCGTGATGCAAATTCTCTGGCGCGGGTTGACGGCCTACGTCTTTCAGTATGACATTCGCCTCATGTTCGGTTGTGCCAGCCTGCCGGGCACGGACCCGCAAGCCCTGGCTCTGCCTTTGTCTTATCTCCATTATCATCATCTCGCGCCGCCCGCTCTGCGTCCGAAGGCGCTGCCGGAACGTTATGTCGATATGCGCCTTATGCCACGCGAGGCTTTCGATCCCAACACTGTTTTTGATAACATGAAAATGGATCCGCGTAGCGGTAGCAACAGCCTGCCGCCTCTGATCAAGGGCTATATCCGTGTCGGCGGCTTTGTCGGTGAGGGCGCCGTGATTGATCACCAGTTCAACACCACGGATGTCTGCATCATCGTCAAAACCGATCTGATCACTAGCCGCTATCTTCGCCACTATGAACGCAGCAATAAAAAAGACATCCTGCTGCCGGTAGAATAGTTTTTTTATGAAAGCCATGACCGATTTTGCCTCCGCCTATGGTTCGCGCATGATGGCGGCGTTGCGGGTTGCCGGATTTCTGACGCTGGTTGTCGTTCTGACGCCCGTGCACATCGTCTACAGGGTGCTGCGTCCGGAAGATAAATTCCGCCTGCCGCAATTTTTCCATCGCCTGCTGATTGCACTCCTTGGGTTTCGCGTGCGGGCGCATGGAACGGTCGCATCCGCATCACCCGTTCTTTTTGTCGCCAATCATGCGTCCTATCTCGATATCCTTGTTCTGGCGACGCTGATCCCCGCAGCCTTTGTCGCTAAATCTGAAGTCGCCAACTGGCCGCTGATTGGCTTTCTCGCCAAATTGCAGAACACGGTTTTTATCGAGCGCCGGGCGGCAAAAGCGCATCATCAAAAGAGTGTTTTGCATGAAAAACTGGCCGCTGGCCAAAGCCTGATCGTTTTCCCTGAAGGAACATCGACGGAAGGTTTGGGAGCGCTTCCTTTCAAAAGCAGCCTGTTCAGCGTCATCGAGGACAACGCGAAACTTACGGTGCAGCCGATATCGATCACCTGCACCGAACTGGACGGCATCCCGATGACGCGCGAGTTGAGGTCTTTCTATTCCTGGTATGGCGATATGACGCTTCTCCCTCATTTGTGGAACGTCTTCAAGCTCGGCGGGTTTACGCTGGATGTCGTGTTTCATTCGCCCGTAACAGCGAATAATTTTGCCGATCGCAAGGAACTGGCACGCTATTGCCATCAGCAGGTCGCTCGTGGCATTGAGCAATGCCTGAAGGGGCGCAATCTTTCACTTCCCGGGGAAATGCTGCAATTGCCGGTATTGGCGTAAAAACATGTCCAAGAAAGTCCATATCAAGACCTGGGGCTGCCAGATGAATGTCTATGACTCGGACCGTATGGTCGATGTCGTGGCGCCGCTCGGCTACGCGCCGACCGAAGAGGTCGCTGATGCCGATCTGGTAATCTTCAACACCTGCCATATTCGCGAAAAAGCCAGCGAAAAACTTTTTTCAGAACTAGGTCGGTTACGCTCGCACCGGGAAGCGAAAGCGCAGCAGGGTGGGCGCATGATGGTCGCGGTGGCCGGTTGCGTCGCGCAGGCCGAAGGCGCCGAGATTAAAAACCGCGTGCCATGGATCGATATGGTGTTCGGACCGCAAACCTATCATCAACTGCCCGAGATGATCGCACGCGTCAGCCGCGAAAAAGGCGTTGTGCTTAACACTGAATTTCCACCAGTCGCGAAATTCGATTTCCTGCCGGATACAAGCATCACAACGAAGGTTAGTGCCTTTCTTGCCGTGCAGGAAGGCTGCGATAAATTCTGCACCTTCTGCGTTGTGCCCTATACGCGCGGCGCAGAATATTCGCGCTCCGTCGACGCTGTCGTAAAAGAGGCCGGACGGCTGGTGCATGAAGGCGCGCGGGAAATCACCTTGCTCGGTCAGAATGTCAACGCCTTCCATGGTGAAGGGCCGGATGGCAAGACGTGGGGTCTTGCACGTCTCCTGTATCGTCTTGCCGAAATTCCGGAATTGAAGCGCCTGCGTTACACTACTTCCCACCCGCGCGATATGACTGATGAGCTGATCGTGGCGCATCGCGATATTCCGCAGCTCATGCCGTTCTTGCATCTGCCGGTGCAAAGCGGGTCAGATACTGTTCTGGAGGCCATGAATCGCAAGCATACATCCGACGATTATCGACGCGTGATTGATCATGTGCGTGCTGCGCGACCGGATACGGCACTATCGTCCGATTTTATCGTTGGCTTTCCTGGCGAGACAGATCAGGATTTCGATGCCACGATGAAACTCATCCGCGACATCGGCTATGCACAGGCGTTTTCATTCAAATACAGCCGCCGCCCTGGCACACCAGCTTCGGCCATGACCAACCAAATCGACGAAAGCGTCAAGGATGTACGGTTACAGGAATTGCAAAAACTTTTGCGCGAACAGCAAGAGCAATTTAATATCGCAACCGTTGGACAAACGCTCTCCGTTTTGATCGAAAACAAAATGCAGAAAGACGGTCTGGTTTTCGGTCGTACACCTTATATGCAGGCGCTGCATCTCGCGGCACCCGAATGTCTGGTGGGGCAGGAAGTTCGCGTCGGGATTACAAGCGCCGGTTTTCAGCGTCTTGAAGGCGTGGTTGCAACTGTTTCTGCAGATGCTGCTTGATCCATGAAACCGACGGTCGCTTTGGATATCGTAATCGAACAGGTGGCCTGGAAAAAAATTCCAAAACTTAACGCGCGGCTTGAAAAAACCGCGCAGGCTGTTTTCGAACATCTGCCCTCACCTTTTCACGGGACGTGGTCGGCGACGCTTTTGTTGACGGGCGATACCCAAATGCGTCGCCTCAACCGGGATTTTCGGGGTCTGGATAAGCCGACCAATGTTTTGTCTTTTCCTCAGTTCAGCCCGCGTCAATTAACCAAAAAAGGCAAAAAGAACCCGCCCGCCTATCTGGGTGATATAGCCATTTCATATCAATATATAGTAGGTGAGACAAAAAAAGATCACAAGATATTGATAAATCATATTACCCATCTATTGATTCATGGCATTTTACACCTCTTGGGTTATGATCATCATTCCAGCACAGGAGCAGCCCGCATGGAGCGTCTTGAGAAGAGGATTATGGCAAGCCTTGGCCTGCCGGATCCCTATGCGTCTTCCAATCGGGTTGCCAGGAAAAAATGAACCACTCTCTGATCGCCGCCGCTTCCGAAGCCAGTGCTGAAGAACCCCCGAGTTGGTGGCAGCGCATCGTCTTCCGCTTACGCCAAATATTGCGGCCGCCGCCCGATGCTGAGGTCTTGCGCGAAGTCGTTGAGGAATTGATCGAGGGCCCACTTTCTGAATCTGGTCTATCGCCGGCTGAACGTATGCTGCTCGGCAACATCATGCATCTGCGCGAACGCAAGGCGAGCGACTGCATGGTGCAGCGCGCCGATATCGTTGGTGCCGATGCTGGCATTAACCTGAAAGAGCTGGCTGATCTGATGGCAGCGCATGCCCATAGCCGCATCCCTATTTACCGCGAAACGCTGGATGACGTCATCGGTATGGTCCACATCAAGGACGTCATGCCCTGCCTGACACATCAGAAGATGCGTGATACGCTTGATCTGCTGCGTCCGGTTTTATTCGTGGCACCCTCGATGCCAGTCGGCAAGCTTTTGCTGCAAATGCGCCAGACACGGCAGCATATGGCGATGGTCGTCGATGAATTCGGCGGCGTGGATGGCCTCATTACCATCGAAGATCTGGTCGAGGAAATCGTCGGCGAAATCGATGATGAGCACGACGCGCTCGCGACGCCGCCAATTATCACCCGTGCCGATGGCACCTTGCTGGTGGATGCGCGGTTACCGATTGCTGAGTTCGAGGCACAGACCGGCGTTGTTTTGCCGGTTCTGGAAGGTGAAGATATTGACACACTCGGCGGTTATGTCGCTCATCTGGCGGGGCGTGTGCCGCAGATTGGTGAAAGCTTTCGCAACGATGTTGGTCTTCGTTTTGACGTGCTGGAAATGGATCAAAGCCGGATTGCGCGTTTACGTGTCCGCTCATTGCGGCGCGTGGAGCCCCTAGCCGAGGCCCGCGCTGGAGTTGCCTAAAAAAGCATTAAAAACACATAAACTGGCATGACGTTGTAATGCCAATCTTGCCACCACAATTCTGATAACAGCCCTGGTAGTCGTTGTCGCAAACGCCGGCGCAGCTTTTGAAATTATCGTCGCATGGCTCCAGGCGCTCAAAATCCCGGGCACGCAATTCAACCGTGTCGTTATGCATGAACTGCTCGCTCATATATTTTTGATAGTCTATCAAGGCCTGACGTTGCACCCGGCTGGCACATTCATGCTGATGCAATTCGCAATCCTCACGACAATAATCCCGCGCCTTGCCGCATTGGCTGGTGCAAAGCCTGCCGCCCGGCGTATCGGGCAGCGTATAGGAAACGCTTTTTGACGCAGCGCCCCCAGCACAGGCGGCCAGAGCTAATAAACACACAATCAAGACAGGCAGATAAAAGCGCATGGACGATGTCAAAAACGGGAACCTGGTGCCGGTTGTCAGAATTGAACTGACGACCTACCGCTTACAAGGCGGTTGCTCTACCTCTGAGCTAAACCGGCGAAAATCAAGATCCAGTGTATCTGAAAATAACGGCGTTGTAATCCCTAGCATCACAAAAATTAACCCATGCTTCTGAAACATTTGACGCCCTGAAAAGGGCGGTTTAGTCTCACCGTAATTGTATCGACTCGGAGGTCTTTTATGGAGCGGCTGAAACAAAGTCTCGAAGCTTTTGATGATGTTGTTTTCAAGCTCGAAGACAGCCAGGTCGCTCAGCGTGAGGCCCTGAAAAAGCACGCTGATTTACTCAAGGAAAGCCGGTCGCGCGAAGCGAATGTTCTTGCTACCGCCCAGAAACTTGCGACCCGCCTAGATCAAGCGATCGAACATGTCGAACGGGTTCTGAGGGGTTAGCCAATGTCCAAACTCGCTATCACGCTTTAC
>Ga0206945_1035_pt1 | contig 30630 bp, 31 predicted proteins | sample Alteio_BWOrgHeat_5_FD_152982 | JGI IMG/M metagenome (GOLD analysis project Ga0206945, IMG submission 152982) | Enriched cells from forest soil in Barre Woods Harvard Forest LTER site, Petersham, Massachusetts, United States -... | ecosystem: Environmental > Terrestrial > Soil > Temperate forest > O... | reverse complement strand
CACAGATAAGTGTAGCGGAAATAAGCGGAATGGCCATCAAGGAACGTGAGGTTCGCGCCGCCCTCATGGCGCGAGGAGAGATGGTTAAGCGAACCGCGGGCCGCGCCGAGGTCATTCAGCGGGTTCGCGCCGTAAAACGGAGCCTCGCCGGAATTGGCCCGCACGTCCGAGAAAAAGACGAACGCCGAGGGATGCAGCACCGACGTAGCCTTGAAAGGCACGCCCAGAGGAACCAGACCGTTCGTGCCCTTGAAATTGATGCCATAACAGAAGACCACGCGGTCGAGCGGGTTCACCTCCGTGGACACGAAACGCGCCGACGGGCAGTTGAAGATGTTGCGGCCGCCGACAAAATTAGTGGGGTTGGCCGCGTATTTCCAAAGCGGCTTCTGCGAGACATACGGCGGCAGGGCGTTGAACCACGCACTGTTCCCGTAGCCGCCAGCGGCAAACGTGGCGAGATTGCTCCAATGGATGTTGTCCTGGTCGTAACCGGCGGGCGCGCCGGGAGTGTTGTTGGCGATGCTGAAATCGGGCAGCGTCTGGCCGTTGTCATCCAGGTACATGTTGAGCGCCAGCCCCCACTGCCGCAGGTTGCTCAGGCAGGCGGTGCGATTGGCCTGTTCCTTGGCCCGCGTCAGCGCCGGCAACAGCAGGCTCGCCAGGATGGCGATGATGGCGATCACCACCAGCAGTTCGATCAAAGTGAATCCGCGTTTCGTTCTCATGCGACCAGATTGTCGCTGAAACGGCTTTTGCCCGCTAACGGCGGCTTGCGAAAGATTGTCGGCGGCTTGCGCCGTCCAAAATGGATGAATTACTGGGAATCCTGACTAAAAAGGGAAGGCGGGGAAGAAAACTCTCATCCCAAAGGGATGAAAATTACCCAGCAACCAAAAATCCCAACGGGATTTAATCATTCAGCCCAGGGTTGGAGCGAAGCGACTACCCTGGGTCACAAACCACAAATATCCACAACTCTGAAGGAGTTGCATCACACACCGTTTTGATTCAACTCCTTCAGAGTTGATACATTCGCCATGACGTTAACCCAGCGTAGCCCCGAAAGTATTCGGGGCAACGCTGGGCTGAATGATTGCAATCCTTTCAGGATTGCAGCCGGAGAACTATGCAAACAGTTGACTGGAGTTTATAGAAAACGCCGGCGCAAAAGGAAAGTGGGGTCCCTTAATTTAGTTTCGGGGAACGATTATAGCCGATCTTTGGGTCGTTTGACTTGTATTGAAGGATGAAGCGAATTTCCATCGCTGTGACTTCAGAATCCGTTGCGGTCTCTGACTCCCATAAAATCTCTCTTCGGATTGTAAAATCACGCCGTTGTTCCCGCGTAAAATCGGCAGCAATTAACTCGCTTTTGGCACTTCCAAAATAGTTGATGCTGTCTGTAACGTCTTGACCAATGTAAATTTTGCCGTTCGGGTAGGTTATTTTATAAACAATTTTCACGAACGTCTTTCACCATTTGCACCCTGACGGTTGCTTCACCGCTTCGCCATAAACCGCTGGAATGCTGCCAAGGTCTCGGGGCTGACGTGGTGCTCCATCCCTTCGGCGTCCATCTCCGCCGCGGTTTCCGGCACGCCCACCGACCGCAGGAACGCCACCACGGTCTCGTGCCGGCGCTTGCACTCCTCGGCGAGTTGCCGGCCGGCGTCCGTCAGGAAGATCGCGCGGTAAGGCTTGGTGCTCACGTAACCGGCCCGGCCCAGGCGGGCCATGGTGCGGTTCACCGTCACATGTGTCACGCCGAGGCGGCGCGCCAAATCCACCACCCGCGCCTCGCCCAGCGAGGCCGACAGGTCGGCGATGGCCTCCACGTAATCCTGCGCCACTTCCATGGCACGGTCGCGCCGCGAGCGGCGCAGGCTTTCGGCCTGCTGCCCGGGCGGGCGCGGGCGCGGGGCGCGGGAAGGTTTACGGACGGCTTTCGGCATGACCCAGCGATTGAATCGCAGCCCACCCCATGAGTCGAGCTTAAACTTGTAGCCATTGCTACATTCCTCGTTGACAGCCGGGTAATTCTATTTGTAACCTGAGCTACATTGTTTTGCCTAAGATAAAACTGCCGTGAACGACGACCTCCCCATCAGCCTGCGCGAGCCGGCGGCGGAAGCCGCGGAAGTTTCGCGTCCCGGCGCGGTGTCGCTGGAAGGGATGCACGGCAGCGTCAATGTGCCGGACAGCAAGGCGGGGTTTTGGCCGCAGATGCGCGCCTTCTTCGGCCCGGCGGTGCTGGTCAGCGTGGCCTACATGGACCCCGGCAACTGGGGCACGGATCTTCAGGGCGGCGCGCAGTTCAAATACGGCCTGCTCTGGGTGGTGGGTCTGGCCAGCCTCATGGCCATTTTTCTGCAGGTCATCGCCGCGCGCCTGGGCATCGCCACCGGCCGCGACCTGGCCCAATGCTGTTACGATTGGTATCCCAAATGGACCCGCGTGCCGAACTGGCTGCTGGCGGAGATCGCCATCATCGCATGCGATCTCGCCGAAGTCTTGGGCGGCGCGGTCGCGCTGAACATGCTCTTCCACATCCCGATTTTCTGGGGCGTCCTCATCACGGGGTTGGATGTCCTGCTGTTGCTGGCCCTGCAAGGGATGGGCATGCGGATGATCGAGGCGGTCATATTGTTGCTCGTGGCCACCATCGGCATCTGTTATTTCGCCGAGATTTTTGTCCTGCCGCAGATGCGCCCGAGCTTCCTGGAAATGGGCCACGCGATGCTCACGCCTCACTTGGGTTCTTCCAGCATGATTTACGTGGCCATCGGCATCATTGGCGCGACGGTCATGCCGCATGTACTCTACCTGCACCCTGCCCTCGTGCAGAGCCGTAAATTCCAAAAGGACGAAGCGTCCATGCGCAAGGCGGTCCGTTTCAATACCATTGATGTCGTCATCAACCTCTCGGCCGCCTTTCTCATCAATGCCGCCATCCTCGTGCTCGCCGCGATCGTCTTTTACGGCAAGACCAGCGTCACCATCGCCGGCGGGCAAGTCGTCCAGTTCAACGCCGCGACCGACTGGATCCAGGCGGCCAATCTCACCTTGGCGCCGTTGCTGGGCAAGGCTGCCGCCAGCACGCTCTTCGCCATCGCCCTGCTCGCCAGCGGCCAGAGCGCGACCATCGTCGGCACCATGGCCGGCCAGGTGGTCATGGAAGGCTTCATGCGGTGGCGCATCAAGCCATGGCTGCGCCGGCTCATCACCCGTTCGTTGGCCATCATCCCCGCGGCCGTCTTCATCGGTATCCGTGGGGCCGACAACATCACCGACCTCATCGTCCTCAGCCAGGTGGTCCTCGCGCTGCAATTGCCCTTCGCCATGTTTCCCCTGCTGCACCTGGCCAGTTCCCGCAAGCGCATGGGCCAATGGCGGCTTGGCTGGTTCCTGCTCATCGCCGGTTGGGGTTCCGGCCTCATCATCGCCAGCTTCGATTTCTACGGACTGCCCGCCACTCTCAAACAAGCTTGGCAGGTCCTCTGCGGCGGCTAAACTCAACGGGCTGACACATGTATAAAACCATCCTCCTGACCCTCGATGGCACGCCCACCGATCGCGCCATCATCGGGCACGTCAAGGAACTCGCCAAGCTGGCGCACAGCCGGGTCGTACTTCTTCACGTCGCCGACGGCTGGGCCGCCCGCACCTTCGGGCCGGACGCCGTCAGCCCCGAGATCACCGAGGACACCGCCTATCTGAACCGGGTCCTGGCCGAATTCCAATCCGCCGGCATCCCCGTCCAGGCCGAGCTGGCGTACGGGGACCCGCCCAAGGAGATTGTTAGATGGGTCAAGCAAAAGGGCTGCGACCTCGTGGCCATGAGCACCCATGGCCACCGGTTCATCGCCGACATCTTTCTGGGCACCACCGCCACCCACGTTCAGCATAATATCAGCGTGCCCGTCCTCCTCCTCCGGGCGAAATAGATTTCAGCCCGCCGAAGACGCAGCTGCAGAATCGAATAAGAGGCCCTGAAAAAGGTTGAGGCCGGACTTTCGTCCGGCCTCGAATGAGAACACAGGTTTCTAAACCCACCAATCACACATTCAACACCTGTCAATCAGTGCCGCGCTGCGGTTCGACGCGTACATAACACAGTAACCACCACAATTTGCACCGTTAACCTGAAACCAGCATACCCCACTCCTTTTCCCCAACCAGTCACCAGAACTGGTGACAGGGTAAAAATTTCGCAACCAATTCAAATTTAACGACTTGAAAACACACCCTTGCGGCGCATTCCCAGCCAGGAAGCGGCAAAACCGGCCAGCAGCAGAACGGGCGTGGCCGGCTCCGGCACCGCTTGCACCGTGAATTGCTCACTCGGGCTGCTGGCGTCCACCGTCCCGGCATACGCAACCGACTCGCCCGAATTGGCCGCGGCGGCCAGTTGCGCCGGCGAGAAGGTGGCGCTATAGCTGAACGTCATGAAACTCCCCGGGGCGATGTCAGTTCCAGCGGAAGTGGACTGAAACTGGATGGAATTCGCAACGATGCTGGCCGTCCATCCTGTGGGCCCTGCGGCGCTGGTGGGGTCCGAGGGCAGAAAAAACTGCCCCGGAATCCAAGCATACCAAAACGAAGCGATCGGGGTGGTCGTGCCGCTGCCCTCGCTCACCGTCAATGTGTAATTATAAGATCCCGCTCCGGCCGCCACGCCGCTGACCTGGCCGCTGGCGATGATGCCCTGCGCGTGCAAGGACGCCGCGACGCCGGCCAACGCCAGCGCCAAAATAAATTTCCTGGTGATGACACCCGGGCTCACCAGCCGGATGACGTTTGATTTCAGCAAAATGTTCATTGTTTTCCTTAAAGGGTGGCCTTGGTTCTCCAAAAACAGTACCCACCTAGTTTAAGAAGCCTGAACAATGGAAAGGTTCCCGGAAATTTTTCCGGGGTGATGCCGACGTACCACCTACCGCCGCAGGAACTTGGCGACGGCCTCGGTCCGCGTGCGGACCTGCAATTTCTCGTAGATGCGCCGGATGTAGGTGTGGACGGTCTCGTAGCTAATCTCGAGCTTCTCGGCGATCTCCTTATAGATCAACCCCTGGGCCAGCAGGTCCAACACCTGCTGCTCCCGCTCGGACAACTCGGACAGCTCTCCGCCCGCCACCGGCGCGGTCGCCGCCGGTCTTTGGAAGGATGACACCACCTTGCGCGCGATGTGCGCCGTCATCGGCGAACCGCCCCGCTGCACATCGTGGATAGCCTCGATCAATTCCTTGGCCGGCGTGCGTTTGAGCATGTAACCGCTCGCGCCGGCGGCCAGCGCGGCGAAGATGTTTTCCGTGTCTTCATACACCGTGAGCATCATCACCTGCGTCTGCGGCAGCAGCGTCTTCAACTGCCGCACGCATTCCACGCCGTTCATGCCCGGCAGGTTGATGTCCATGAGCACCACGTTCGGCTTCACCTTGGGCAGGCCGGCCAGCGCGTCTTCCGCGCTGCCGTAATCGCTGGCGCAGCAGAAACCTTCCGTGCGCGCGATGACCTTCGCCAGCGTGCCGCGCAGCTGCTCGTTATCCTCGACGATGGAAACAGAGATCATAAATCAATCGATTGCCAGCGGCACGATCAGCCGCACGATGGTCCCGCCGCCGGGGTTCGGCGAAATCTCAAAACTGCCGCGCACATCGGCCAGCCGCCGGCGCATGTTCTTCAGGCCGTTCCGGGTCTGCTTTTCCGGGGACTCGCCGGCACCGCGACCATTGTCGGCGACCTCCAGGATAAATTTTCCGGGCTCCAACCGCAATCCTACGCGCGCCTCGCCCGCCTGCGCGTGCTTGACGACGTTGTTCACGGCCTCCTTGAAGGCCAGGAAGACGTTGTGCCGCACCTCCGGCAAAATCGGCGCGGGCGGCAGATGCGGCGGCAGGTCGGCGCGGTACCGGATGCCCGCCAGCGCAAAATAGTCCTGCGCGTATTTGCAGGCGTAATTTGCCAGTCCCTCGAGCGTGTCGTTGGCCGGGTTCAACGACCACACGATCTCGTCCAGCGACCGCGTGGTGTCCCGCGCCGTAGCGCAGATCTGTTGCGCGTGCTGCACCACCTCGCCAGGCTGGTCCTTGTCCGTCTCCGCCAGTTCGCCCAGCAACGCCACCTGCGTGAGGTTTGCGCCCACCTGGTCGTGCAGGTCGCGGGCGATGCGCGCACGCTCCTGCTCGATCAGTTCCTTCTGCTGCAAGTGGCGCACCTGCCGTTTCAGCTTGGCCGTGGAAATGAGATAGATGATTCCCGCCAGTGCAGCGAGAAGAACGGCGGCGGCCAGGGTCACGAACCCGGGCTTGCGCCAGAATGGCGGCTGCACGGCGATGGGCAGTATCGCGCAGTTGTCGTTCCATACACCGTCTTCGTTGCACGCCGTCACGCGAAAGACATACAAGCCGGGGGCCAGGTGGTTGAAATGGGCCACGCGTTCGCTGCCGGCATCTGTCCAATCGTCATCCCGCCCGTCCAGCCGGAACTTGAACCGCGCGCCGGACGCCGCCCCGCGTGGCGCGGAAAAACTCAGGGCCGTGAAATGGATCTCCAGCTGCTCATTGCCCGGGGCGAGCGTCACGGCGGCGTTCCAAGCCGAGCCGAGCAGGTTCGTCTTCTGCTCGACCCCGTCCACCCGCGCGGATTCAATGACCACCGGCGGCGGGTTCGTGTCCGGCTGCAAGTCCGCCGGGTTCACTGAGACCACTCCCTGCACCGTCGGGAACCACAGCCGGCCGTCGGCGATGCGGGCCGCCGCCGGTTGCGCGCCGGCCGAACATTCCCGCGCCAGGAACGTCCGGCAGGCGACCGTCCGCGCCGCGCCGGAGGCAAAATCCGCGAACGACTTTTTTTCCACGCGCAGCAGCCCTTCATACGAACCGATCCACAGGTTGTCCGCGTCGTCTTCCACCAGGTAGCCGATGTCATCGGCGGCCAGCCCGCCGTTGAGGGTGGAGCAGGCCGTCCAGGTCCCGTTTTGGAACCGCACCAACCCGTGGCCGGAGGTTCCGACCCACAGACCACCGGGATCCGCCAGCAGGTAGGAGATGTCCACCACCGGCGCGGGGGCGGCGGATAATTTCCCGTCGCGCAGCTGGAAGAGACCTCCCTCCGTGCCGATCCAGAGGTTGCCCTGCGCGTCCTGGGTAATGGCGCGGACGGCACTGCCGGCCGGCAAACCGTCGGCGGCGGAATATATTTTCCAATTCTGCCCGTCATAACAACCGAGGCCGTCCTGGCCACCGGCCCAAAGGTTCCCGGCCCGGTCTTGGTAAAGCGCGAAGACATCCTGACCGATCCCGCCCGCCTCCGGGACGGATTCAAAATTTTGGCCCGTCAGCCGGAACAATCCTTCGTCCCGCGTACCAGCCCACACCTGCTGCCGGTTGTCCACCAGCACCGACCAGGCATTATTCTTGACGCCAATATGGAAGTCCGTCGCCGAATTGGTTTCCACCTGCGACAGGCCGCCACCGTTGAACGCCACCCACAAGCTGCCCTGCGCGTCGGCGGTTATCGACTGGGCCACGCCAGAATGCAGTTTCGCCGGCGAGGTGAATGTCTGCATTTTAACGCGATCCAGCCCGCCACCATCCGTGCCCACCCAAAGGTTGTTGTCATGGTCGAAGTACAACGAAAGCACGGTCCTGTATGACAGCCCCTGCTCGGTCGAAAGATGCCGCCAGACGCCGGCAGAGTTAAACCACACGCCGTCATCCAGCGTGCCGACCGCCAGGTTTCCGTCGTGGTCAACGGCAACGGCCTTGACGTTCTGGTCAAAAGTGACGCCCGGCAGGCCCGAAAGCACGGCGGTGATGTACTCGCCTTTCCAAGGGCAGCCTCCCAGGTTCTTTTCGAGCACATCCCCGCGCCATTGGGTGACCTGGCCATTTTGCAGCCGCCAGTTCTCGCCCGCTTTTCCCGGCACCAACATGTGGGTTGAACGCATAAAAAGCTGCACGGCCATCTCCGGCGGCAGGCCCGCCGGGTGCAGATCCAGCCGACCGTTCCGCCAGCAGAAAAACCGCCCTTCCACGGTGACAAACCAGACCGCGCCCGTCTCGTCCTCGGAGGCGTAATCGATGGTGCCGCTGTTACCGCCGGTATCCAAGATCCGCACCACGCCATTGCTGATCGCGCAAAGCCCGGCGCCGTCCGTGCCCGCCCACAATGTCCGCCGGCTGTCTTCGTAAAGAAACACGATGCGGTCGCTGGGCAGGCCCGGCGTGTTGTTGACGTTGAAACAGGTGAAGGAGTTGCCGTCGAACCGCACCAAACCGTTGAGCGTGCCCAGCCAGAAATAACCGTCGCGCGCCTGGATCATGGCGATGACGGAATTTTGCGGCAGTCCGTCCCCGTTGTCCCAGACATCGACAACAAAGGGCAGACCAGACGGCGCGACCGGGCCGGACGCAGCTTCGGAATGGGAGAAAAGTCCCGCCAGCAACAACCAGGCGAAGAAGCGGAGCCGGACTGGGGCCTGGCGTGTCATTGCAAAGATGTGCATTGCGGCGGCATGAACCGGGGGATTTTGCACCTGCGTCCAGCCGGGGTCAAGGAGCCGAACTCACTGGGGCGGAAAACCGGAAGCAATCGAAGTCCGCGTGCCCCGACGGGTTGCCTGGTTTCACGGACGCACAGAACAATCCCACCTTGGCCCCGATCCATTTGCCTACACGGGCCGTGAAAGGTTTGCCCAGCGCCGTGAAGTTTTTGTCGTCCGGGCTGTAACTGAACTGGCATTGCGCCCCCAACCCGACCGTGACCCGCAGCCACACGGAATCGCCGCGGCATGGGGCGGTCTGTTCCTGCGCCTCGGGGTTTTCCGAGGGGGCGTCCTTGCAGACAGCCTTCACCAGTTGAAAACCGCCTTGGGTGCGTTCGACGGCCAGAGACGAGTAGTCCAGGCCCAGGATGATGATCCCGGCTTCTTCGCCATCGGCCAGCGCGGTAAAATCCAATTTGGTCGTGACGGCAAATTCCGGCGCGGGAAATTTCTGCGCCACTACATTCGGCGCCAGCCAGAGATTGGCGGCCTTGCCCGGCACTGGCGCTGCATTCAACCGCAGCCAGCCGGGCCGCGTGGTCAGCGAATACCATGCCTTCGATTCATTGGCTTGCCACTGCCATTGCAGGCCGAACCGGCCGGAATCAAATTCATCGCTGGTCTGGGGGATTTCGGCGGGAAACGTTTTGCCCACGTCCGGCTTTTTGCAGACCGCCACCGGTTGGCCGATGCCGGAGCCATTCGTCTGGCCCATCACCGGCCAGTCATCGACCCACTTCATCGGTTGCAGATGAACCACCCGGCCATAAGCGCCGCAGTCCTGAAAGTGCAGGAACCAATCTTCCCCGCTCTGCGTTTGCACCCAGGCGCCTTGATGCGGGCCGTTGATCTGGGTGTCGCCCTGCGCCAATACAATCCTATCCTCATACGGCCCGTAGATGTTCCGCGACCGCAGCACGGTCTGCCAGCCTTGCTTGACGCCCCCGGCGGGCGCGAAGACGTAGTAGTACCCGTTGCGCTTGTAAAGTTTTGGGCCCTCGAGGGTCGGATATTTTTTCGGCTGGTAAAAAATGATCTCGCCCTCGCCCAACAGCCGCGAACCATCCGGGGACATCGGGCTCACCCGCAAGCGGTCCTTGATGCCCGCGCGGGAACCGGCATAGGCGTAAACCAGATAAGCCCGCCCATCATCGTCCCAAAGCGGGCACGGGTCGATCAACCCCCTGCCCGCTTGGAGCAGATGCGGTTCGCTCCACTGGCCGGCCGGGTCGTCCGCATTGACGACATAAATCCCCTCGTCGGGTGTGGGGAAAAATATCCAGAATTTACCGGCGTGAAACCGGATGGCCGGGGCCCACACGCCACAGCCGGGCTGCACCTGCGCATAACGCGGGTCCGGAACATTGGGCAGCGCGTGGTTGATGATCGTCCAGTTGACCAAATCCTTCGAGTGCAGGATGGGCAGGCCGGGCGTGCAATTGAAGCTCGACGCGATCAGGTAGAAATCATCGTTCACGCGGATGGCGTCGGGATCGGAGTAGTCGGCGAACAAGATGGGATTCTTGAACCTGCCGTCGCCCAGATCGGGCGACCACGCCCAACCCTGGGCCTCTTCACCCGCTTGAGCAGGGCCGCAGCAGGCCGCGAGCGCAGCCACGGCCAAAATCAAAAGACGGATTTTGAGGCAGAGTTGTGCCTTGGCACCATAGGCAAGCGCGTTTGACATCATAATAAAATTGCTTCCAATCCGTTGAGATGTTTCGCATTGCATACTAAGTATTTAAAATTTCAATATCAACCGCGTTTGCCGGTAAATTTTTACCGGTTGCAACCATCCTGAATCCCATCCATAAATCTGCCATGGAAAAATCTTCCGGCTGTTTCAGCGCCGTCCCTATTAGGAACACCTCGAATATTTGCTCAACGAATGTATCCATGGTTAAATTCCTAACACTCATGCAAAATACATTTCGTCACGGACACCAGGCGGGGCTTCTGCCGGTGATTTGCCTGCTTGGACTGGCCGTTGTTTTGGCTGCCCCGGTTCACGCGGACGCAGTGAAGGCCGATGCCGAAGTCGCCGCCGATGGCAGTGGCGGGTTCAAGACGGTGCAGGCCGCCATCGCAGCCGCGCCGGACGACAGCACCAATCCCTTTGTCATCCACATCAAGCCCGGTACTTACCAGGGACAGATCATCGTGCCCAAGGAGAAGCGCAATGTGCGCTTCATCGGCGACGGGCCGGAGCAGACCATCCTCACCTACGCGCTCAACCAGAACGAGACCAATGCGGACGCCAACCCCCACTATAAAGGCGTGGGCGTGGTCGTGCTGGGGGACGATTTTTGCGCGGAAAACCTCACTTTCCAAAATGTCTCCGGCGACCACGGGCAGGCGCTGGCGTTACGCGTGGATGGCGACCGGGCGGTCATCAAGGATTGCCGGCTGCTCGGCTGGCAGGACACCCTGATGTTAAACAAGCACCGGCAATATCTCACCAATTGTTACATCGCGGGCCGGGTGGATTTCATCTATGGCTCCGCCACGGCGGTGTTCGACCATTGCGAACTGCACAGCAAGAACGGCGGGCATGTGACCGCCGCCAATACCCCGCAAACCCAGCCGTTCGGCTTTGTGTTCCTCAACTGCCGGCTCACCAGCGACCCGCAGCCGTGGGTCAATTCCAACGGAGTGGCGATGAATGCGCCCACGAATGGTACCCCGGCCAAGGCCGATCTGGGCCGGCCTTGGCGGCCTTATGCCAGCGTGACGTATCTCAATTGCGAGATGGGCGGCCATATCAAGCCTGAGGGCTGGAACAACTGGCGCAATCCCACCAATGAACTGACCGCGCGCTTCGCCGAATACAACAGCACCGGGCCCGGCGCCAACCCCGACAAGCGGTTCAAATGGACGAAACAATTGACGAAGGAAGAAGCGGAAAAAATCACCATCCCCGCGGTGCTCGGGGGCGAAGACCATTGGAATCCGGCCCCGTAAAATAATCGCAAGCAACCAGGCTGTGGTCCGCCTGATTATCTGCCGTTGTTATCCCCGCGCTGGTCGTCCTTTTGTTTTTTGGCCGGGGCTTGAGCCGCGGCAGCCGGCTTCCAGTTTTTGGGATACTGCTTGGTCACAGCCGCATGGTGGTTTGCCGGAGAATCATGGAAATCCATCTTCACGGAAGGCGAAGACTGCACTGCATTGACCGAGACCCCGCGCGGCGCGGGCCGCGAAACCCAGCCGTTGCCTTCCCGTGAGGCATATTCATGCCGGCTGCTGCTGTAATAGAGCTCATATTGGGGGTAATAGACATAGTCGTCCTGCACCGCAAAGCTGGTTTCCACCACGGGTGAAGCGGCATACCCCCCGCCGCCGCCCGGCCCGTCCACATACCCCACGCAGCCGGTCAACACTACCAGCAGCGCCACACCCAACGCCAACCCGATCAGGTTGGTTTTCAGAAAATTATTTTTGCCATTCATAAAGCAAAGGTAGTCCAGCCTCCTACCGCCAGCCATGGGGTGTAACCCTACCGATGGATCCGCCGGCGAGAAACTTGATGAATGATTCACTCCATCGCGGCCAGCAAGTCATCCAGCGGCACGATGGCGAAGCTGGTGGCGGAGTCGCTCATCGCATAGGGAATGATGAGTTCGCGGCCATGCAACAAACTGCCGCACGAATAAACCACGTTTGGCACATAGCCTTCGCGTTCGGCTTCGTTGGGAGAGAGCAACGGTTCGCGCAGGCGGCCGATCACACGCGTGGGGTCGTTCAGGTCGAGCAGGAACGCGCCCATGCAGTATTTCCGCATCGCGCCGACGCCATGGCTCAACACCAGCCAGCCGCGTTCGGTCTCGATGGGCGAGCCGCAGTTGCCCAGCTTGATGAATTCCCACGGTTGCGCCGGCGACAGCACCACTTTGGGCGTCTCCCAGAAATGGAGGTGGTCGGAAAACATCAGCAGGATGTTTTCGTCATCCTGGCGCGAGAGCATCGCATATTGCCCGTTGATCTTGCGGGGGAAGAGCGCCATGCCCTTGTTCTGCACGGCGGAACCGTTCAACGTGTTGAATTTGAAATGCACAAAGTCCGGCGTCTCCAGCAATTGCGGCAAGGTGATCTTGCCGTCGTAGGCGGTATATGTCGCGTAATAGGTGAAACTGCCATCGTCCTTCCGGAAATGGACAAAGCGCGCATCCTCGATGCCGTTGCTCTGGCTGGGCGCGGACGGGAACAGGACCCGCTGGGAAACCCGGCTGTCAGGCGCGAAGTGCACCTCGTAGTTCGATTCCGCCAGCAGCAGGATGCCGCGGGCCGCGCGGGTTGCTGCGGCATCGGTGGTGTCCGCCGTCAAGCCCGAGGCCAGAAGCACATGGTGCAATTCCTTCAGCGTGAAATCCTCATGGAGCTGATCCAGCACCCGCCGGCAAAAATCATTTTGCACGCCTGCCTCCTGAAGCTTGTGGCCGAACAACCCCTTGTCGTAGGCGGCATTGGGCACGCGCTCCGGCTCTGCCGAGAACGGCACCGGCGGAGTGAGCGTGATCTCGGATTCCGCGCTGATGACACCCGTGCGGAAGGTGACGGAGGAGATGTGCCCTTCGCCCGTGGCCCGCAGGCTCATGATGAAGCGCAGCGCGCCCGGTGACACCCCGGACTGGTCAGGGTGCGGCACGATGGAAGGGTTGAACAGCGCGGCGGACTCGATCGAATACTCGTTCGTGAAGTAGGCCCCGATGAGCGTCTGTTGCACACGCGACGGCTGCGCGTCAGGCGCAAGATACAGCAGCATCACCTGCTCGTAACGTTTGCGGAAAATAGCCTCCACCTGCTCATGCCGGTCCGCGAATTCGGCCAGCACGCGGTCCAACACCCGGGCCACCTGCTCCTCCGGGAGGGCCATGACGCGGGCGGCAACCCGCCGGGCAATGTCATCGCTGCTGGGGCTGAATGGGCGCATCAGCACCCGCGAACGGTCCGGATTGAGGGTCGGCCCGATGCGTTTGGCGTGGATGGCAGGTCGGGCGGGTTGGGGCATAATTTTGTTTACGGGCGGGGAATTTTTCAGCCGGGCGTCATTGGCCGGCGGGTTCCTTGAAACTGGTGAGCGAATTTTGCAGCGCCTGCATCTCTGCGAGGGACAGCAGAAAAGCCAGCGTGGACTCGGTGCCCTGGTTCTGGCTCACGCGGTCCACATGCAGACCGTCGCGGCAACCGCCGGTGCCGGCATCGTAGAGCGCCAGGCCCAAATCATTGCGGCCCAGAAACCACTCGAAGGCGCGGCGCGCTTCCGCCACCCAGGATACGTCGCCCGTGGCATGATACGCCTCGATGCAGGCGGAGACCGTGGCCTGCGCCTCGATGGGCTGCTGGTCGAACTGCGCGCGTTCCTGGCCACGCCGGTAAAATCCGTTCGAGCCGATGGACCGGAAGGCGCCGGCGTCCGAAGTCTGGATCTTGGTGAGCCAGCCCAGGGTCTTGAGGCCGAGTTCCAGCAGCATCTGGTTGTTCAGGCAGCGCCCGCTGAGGATCAGCGCGTGCGGGAGCTTGGCGTTCGCATAGGAAGCAACTTCCTCAAACCAGTGCCAGTCCCCCGTGGCGGTATCGTTGTAACTCTGCACCAGCCGCGTGGTGAGCGCGTCACGTATCTGGCTCGCGCGCCGGTCGCCGCCGAACCGGCGCAGGTATTCGTCGATGCCGATGAGCGTGAAGGCCCAGGCGCGGGGCGACGCGAATTCGGCCGCCACCGGCAGCGCCTGCTCAAAGAGCTGCGCCGCGAGCATCTGGAAGCTGCCCTGCCCCGCCTGCGACACGCACAAGCCCAGCGCCCACAGCGCATGGCCCTGGCAATCCTCCGAGCCGACCTCTTCCAGCCAGCGGCGGTCGAAGCTCATGAAATTGCGGAAGCGCCCGCGCTGGCGGTCGAAGGCGTGGTTGAGAAACGCCGCGTAGGTGGCGGCGTGCGCCCCGAGCTGCGGCGAGCTGCGCCCCAATTTTTGCAGCATCAACGCCAGCACCAGGGCGCGGGCGTTGTCATCCGTGCAATAGCCCTCGGCAAAATTCGGCACGGTAAAGCTCGCGTGCTGGAAGATGCCGGTCGAATCGCTCATCCGGAACAGGTGGTCGAGCTTCAATTCCGGCAACTGCCCCGCCTGTTCATCGAGCGTCTTGATGGGCGAGGATTTCCGGCCCACGAAACTATGGTCGTGCCGTGCCTGCTCGAAAGACTTCGCATACAACTGCGCCACGCGGCTCCAAATCATGTCGCGCCCCAGTATATAGGCGTTCTTGCGCATGGTATGGCGCAGCGTTTCGTCGCGCAGCAATTCCACCACGGCGGTGGCGATGGCCGGGGCGTCGCGGAACGGCACGAGCTTGCCGCGTTCCGCCGTCAATAATTCCGCCGCGTGCCAGTAAGGCGTGGACACCACGGCGTTCCCCGCGCCGAACGCATACGCCAGCGTGCCCGAGGTGATCTGGGCCTCGGTCAGATAGGGCGTGAGATAGATGTCCGCCGCGCCGATGAACCGCATCAGCTCCTCCAGCTCGACGAAGCGGTTGAAGAAAACGACGTTTTTCTGCACGCCCAGGTCTTTGGCCAGCCGCTCCAAACTCAAACGGTAAGCCTCGCCCTCGTCCCGCAGCAGATTGGGATGGGTCTGCCCTAGCACGATGTAAACGACATTGGGAAATTCCCGGATGATGTCCGGCATCGCGCGCAACGCGAACTCAATGCCTTTGTTCGGCGACAACAAACCGAACGTGAGCAACACCTGCTTGCCCGCCACGCCAAATTCATCCTTGAAATAATTCGGGTCCGCGAAGGGCATGTCTGGGATGCCGTGCGGGATGAGGTCCACCTTGTCCTCCGGCGCATGATAAACGTCGCGCAGAAATTCCCGCCCCCGCTCGCTCATCACCACCAGCCGGGTCGAACGCCGGATCAATTCGCGCATCACACGCATCTGTTCCGGGTTCGGTTCGCGCAGCACCGTGTGCAGAGTGGTGACAATGGGCATCCGCAACTCCCGCAGCAGCGCCAGCACATGGCTGCCCGCCGGCCCGCCAAAAATACCGAACTCGTGCTCCACGCACACCACGTCCACATCCGTGATGTTCAGGAAATCGGCCGCGCGCAGGTAGGAGGTCAGGTCCTGCTCCGCGATCTCAAAGCGCACCTCCGCCGGGTAATCATAACCACCCGCGATATCATTGACCGGCACGACGAGGCATTGCAGCGCCGGGAACTCCGCCGCCACCGCGCAGCGCAAATCGGTCGTGAACGTGGCAATGCCGCATTTCCTCGGCAGATAATCACCGAGGAACGCGACCTTACGAATGGTCGGGGGGGATTGCATGGATCGTTTGGGGCAGCGCGGACGGCCCCCCGTCAACATCACAGCCTCCTGTCATCAGATATATACTCTTTTTTCCGCTGTCCGGCGAGGGAAATTGCGGTCGAACCGGGTAGTTCAACAAGTCAATTGAGCCGCACCGTCTGCGTGCCATCAAGGCGCAGCGACAAATCGACCGGATCGCCCACGGAAACTTGTCCGGGATTCACCTGGTAAGCCCAGACTTCAAAATAGACCGGCTGGGCCTCGCCATAAATCGTCGCAAACGCGCCGTCTACCGCGTCCGCCCCATGGGCAACCTTGACGCGGCCGATGCGCGGCACGTTGTAGCGCGGATCGAAAGTCAGCCATTCCTGCCCCAGATAGACTTCGCAATAAGCGTGAAAATCCATCGGGCTGCCCGGATCCACGTAACCGATGTCCGGCAGATGCCCCGTCACGTAGCGGGCCGGCAGATTGAAGGCGCGGCACAACGCGATGGCCGCATGGGCAAAGTCGCGGCAGACACCGTAACGCCGCCCGATCACTTCCGAGGCCGAGAGGTCGGCCCGGCCGGACATGAAACGGTATTCGATGTTGTTGTGGACCCAGTCGCAGATGGCCTGCACCCGCGGGAGGCCGTGGGCGACCTGCCCGAACTGGTTCCACGCAAAATTCATCAACTTGTCCGAATCGCAATAACGGCTCGGCAAGGTATAGCGCAACAATTCAAACGGCAGCTGGCCCACGGGCAAGATCTGGCCCGTGATTTCCCGGCTGTCGGGCAGCGAGGAAACGGCGATGAGCGCATCGTGCCGGATCTCGTTGCGGCCCGGCATGAGCATCGAGCGATAGGTGATATTGCCGTGGCTGTCCTGAAATTCATACGAAGGCAGGCCGATGCCGAACGAAAGCTTTTCCTGCATCACGAGCACCCGGCCTTCCAGGCGCGGCTTGAGCACGAATAGCACCGGCGTCGGCACGGTCGTCTCGTAAGCGAGGTTGCAGCCGACGCGGACGGTGAGATTCAATGGAGTCCAGTTCATGATTCAATGCAGGTCAATGCGTTTTCTTTTTTGATGCCGGGGGGTTGCTTTCGGCGTTTTCCTTCACCACCGCAATCATCTCTTCCATGCCCTCCTTGATTTCGCTGACCTGCGGATGCACTTCCTTGATCAGGTCGTGTTCCATTTTGGAAAGTTTTTCGATGCGCCTGCCCTGCTCGCGCAACTGGTTCAAAAGGACATTCTGCTTGGTCGAAAGCTGGTGCATCCACCAAAAGCAAACGCCCCAGCAAACCGTACCCGCCAGGGTCATCCAGAATGAGAGGTCATTTTTTACCATACAAATTGCCGACCAAGAACGCCGGGGCAGATATCACTCCGGAGGGCACGATTTTGACCGCGTGCGGAACTCCGACCAGAATGCGCCGATCAAGTCCGCGCCTTTAAGAATGGTCGGCACCCAGGTTGGCGGGCTGGCGGCCTTTTCGCGCCGGGAGGAGGTCAATCCGGCGATCAACACCGCGACTGCCGAAGCGAGGGAACTGACAGTTTTGGCCCGGCGGGTGAGCGCATGGACGTCATCCGACACGACCTTGAATTCCCGGACCAGTTCCGCGCGGTTGAATTCGCTTTCCGCGATCAACAATTGTTTCCGGACGATGAGCGGGGTCATGCGAGAATTTTTTCCAGACATGCGCGGTCTTTCCGGAGTTGGTCCAGCGAGGTGGAAAATGTCTGCCAGTCGCGCAACAGCCTGGCGAGCCGCCGGTAAAGAAAGACCCCGGCCGCCCCGTAGAGGGCGGTCAATATCACTAGGACGAGCACCGGTGAGCAGGCCCACAATAAAAATACGATGGCTGCCGTGAGCGTGAGCCCGGCCAGCATGCCGAATGCCGCCACGCCAAGGGCCAGCAGGAAGGCGTGCAGGAGTCGCTCGCGCTCCTCCTGCACCTCCACCGCCAACAGTTCGAGCCGGTTTTCCCCAATGGTCAGGAGCCGCTGCGCGAATCGCCGCGACGTCCCGGCCAGTTGACTGAAGCTGACGGTGGATTCCTCCATGGCTAAATTAATCGCTGTTGCGGGAGCACCGGCGCCCGGCGAGATAACCGACCAGCACCCCGACCCCGACGCCGATGGCGATGGCCTGATAGGGATTCGCGCGAACGGCTTCGTCGGTGGCTTTCGCCCCGGCGACCGCCTTGTCGCGGACGCAGCCCGCGATTTCCTTGCCGCGTTCCAGGGCGGCGGCGAGGCGTTTGCGGGCTTCCCCGACTTTTTCGCCCGCCACGTCGGCGGTCGCGGCCAGCAGGGCGCGCGCGTCTTCGGCCAGATGGCCCATGTCATTACCGGTTGCTTGTGAATGCTTGTCCATATTTTTTATTATTTCTGTTTGTTTGAGTTTTCCAAAGTTGAGTTTTTCAAAGGAAGATTGGTTGCGTCCATGAGATGGGCGGCGGCCGGCGAACTGGCCACTTGCAAGATCGAATTTCTCCCGCCGAACGGGTTGGCCACGGTTTCCCGGGCCGATGGGTCGGGTATCCATTTGCCATCCACCACCAGGCAGTATTCGTAGGTTCCAGGAGCCAGGGCCGTTTCCTTCCACCAATTGCCGACGCCGGAGGAATGCAGGGTCTTGGCTTCGGGCTGCCAGTGATTGAAGGTTCCCGCGAGGCAAACGGTGGTGGCCGTCGGATTCGTATATTCAAAACGGACCGGCACCAGTTGCAGGCTCGGGGCGTTGTCGTGGTTGTGATTGTGTTTCATAGCGGCAATTCAGGGGAACGCTAGGCATCCGACACCAGAGGGATGCCTCGTTCACACCTCCATAGTGGACGAGGAGGCTGGCGGACACCATGGGGTGTAACCCTACCCGACATGTACGTCCGCGGTTGCCGGCGCCGGCGTAGCGAAGATTTTGCGCAAGACCAGATGCGTGGGGAGATACGCAACCAGCCACAATGCGCCCAGCCACAGAATGACATACAGGTTCGGGTTGACCCAGGTTTGCGGCTGCTGGACGTTGAAACCGTAAACGTAATTAAGATTGATGGGAGTATTCGGATCGGCCGGGTGCGCCCCGGCGGGCGGGGTGAAAAAATAACAGACGAGCAGCAGCCCGGCGGCCAGACCGGTCCACGCCGGCAACGCCCGCTTATCATAGCCGAGGCAGATCAGCAGCCAGACAAGCAGCAAGGGCAGCCAGCCGTGAAAAAGCGAAAGCCCGCGGGTGAACAGGGGCAAATGGTGGTCAAACATATAACTGGTCAGGCCACCCGGAAGGTGAATCCCCAACAGACCGCTGCCGAAGTCCACCAGCCACAGGCATTGCGTCAGCAGAATGCCGACGGCGCACATGCTGATGAGCAGCGGACTTTCCCGCCACATGCCCGCCACCGTGAGGAGCAAGGCGGCATCGCAGAACCATAAAAAATTGGTAAGCCCATACGTGTGCCAATACACCGGAACCAGCACGGCAAGAAAGGCGGTGACGGCCACCTTGGCCGCCAGAGGAATTTTGGGCCGCTGAACTGCGGGTTGCTCAGCTGCTGCAATTGGAATAGCCCGGATGATGGTTGTTGTACCCTCAGAGTTCATGGGCTTTGGGGCCGTTTCCGCCGTTGGCGGGGCGACACCCGGGGCCTGCCAATCAGAATTTCCAGGTCAAGCCGGCGGTGGCGTAGAGCGTGACGCCGGGGTCGAGCTGGGCGGTGCGACCGCCAATGGACTGGTTCAAGTCGGTCAGGTTTTGGAATCGCGCGCCGACAAAGACGCCCCAGCTCTCGTTTAAGTCGTAATGAAGCATCGCGCCCACGTAGGGTCCGTAGAGCAGCGCGGTCCGGGACGAATGCCCGTTTTCCGAAATCACGCCTCCACCGGCCAGGGTGGCGGTTTCCGAGAAGTCATAATCAACCGTAGTCGGGGCCAAAGTCAGGCCCACGCTGGCGGCGAGCCGCAATTTGTGGGTGAAATTCCATTCCCCAAACGGACCGACGCGAAGGCTGAACAACTGACCGGTCAGCTTTTGATAGCCCACCAAAGTAGCGGCGGTGACGGTGCGCGTGGGCGTGTCGCCGATCACGGCGCCGGGGCCTGAGGCGGTTCCCTTGTATCCGGGACCGGGGGGGATCACCCCATTCAGCGGGTAGGCGTCGGTGGTGACTGTCCCGGCTCCATTAAGATTCCCGCGCAGGTCGATCTCCGTGAGGCCAAGGCCGGATTCAATGCCCCAGTCACCGGACTGGCCGGAGAAGGAACCGATGACCCGCTGGTAGACCAATTCGCCGCCGTACTGCGGGTCGCCGGTGGTCGACGAGGAAGCGGAAGAATCCTGGATGGCGTGGAACTGCATGATGTTGCCCACCGCTTGAGAGGCGTTTTGGTAGCCCCAGTTCTGGGTGAACCCGGCCGCGTCCCCGCTGCTGTCCACCCGAACGTAACCGTCATCATAGTTGTGGTTCGCGTCGCCAGTAGCCGGCCCCGGATTGACATTGTTGTCGAAGTGGGCCTTAAAGTTGATGCCAAAGGTCGGGCCAAAACTGAAGCGGTTGGGGTTGGAGTTGTCGGATAAATCCTGGCCGCGCGTGATGAAAGGAGTGAACGCCGCGAGCGCGAGCGCGGTGGAAAGGCCAATTTGATTCATAATTTTTGGGATGGTTGAGGGTGGGATTTAAGGCAGTCGCATGGCCCGGTAGTAACGGGTGCCGGAGAAGATTTCGGTCTTGGGCGCGCCATAGTCGATCCACTGGACGTAGTTGGCCGGGGCGACGATAAAGGGATTGGCAGTCAGCCAACTGGTCATGTTGGTGCTGTATTGCACGGCGTAGCTGCGGCCCGCAGTGGTGTAAAATCCGATCAAGAATCCTCCGCTGGACAGCATGTTGTTGGTGATCATGACGCCCACGCCGTTCAGCACGGTCAGGGGGGTCGCGGCACGGGCGAGATCCTGCGCCACATAGGTGGGGATAGGGATTCCCTGGCGGCTGGCTTGATAATATTCAATCGTGAAATCAACGGTCGCGCCGGGAGCGAGGGGGAAATTATACTGCACATAGGGGACGCCGCTGGTGCTGCCGTTCGCATAATAAACCTGCACCTTGGCCAGCAGGTTCAGAATGTACAACCGGACCGCCGGAATGGTGATCGCACTGTTGTTGGTCACCAGAACGCTGTTTGTGTACAAGGCAGTCTGTGGATCAAACATGATCACAGACGGGATCAAGGAGACGACCACAGAGACATTGGTCGAAACGACAATCGCGGAAACGATGCCCGTGCCGGTGAGCGCGATATTGAAGGGGTTGTGGTTGACGTCATTGTTGGCGATATGCAGCGTGGCGGTCTTCAGGCCCGTGCTGCCGGGCGCGAAGCGCACGGTAAAAGCGGTGCTGCCTCCGGGAACCACCGGGGCGATGGGATTGGCAGTCACGCTGAACATGGCCGAATTCGAGCCGTTGATCGTGATGCCCAGGCCGGTGAGATTGGCCGTGCCGCTGTTGGTGATGGTGAAGGTGAGGTCGTGGTTGGTGCCGACGGCAGTCACACCAAAATCGATGACGCCGATACCATTGACCAGGTTGGTCCCGGCAGGCTCTTGAACGACAATGCCGGGGGCGCCGTTCGTGCCCGTACCCGTGCCGGTGATCGCGATGATGAACGGATTGTTGTTGTTGAGGATATCATTGTTCGAGATTTGCAGCCCGGCAGTTTTCCCACCCGGGCTGACGGGCGCGAAGCGGACGGTAAAGGTGGTAGTGCCACCGGGAGCCAGCGATACGCTCGGATTGGTGGTGACGGTGAACAGGGTGGCATCCGCGCCATTGATGGTCACCCCCAGGCCGGTGAGAATTGCGGTGCCGGTATTTGTGATCGTGTAGGTGAGGCTGGTGTTGGTGCCGACGGCCACCGAACCGAAATCGTTGGTGGCGTCGCCATTGACCAGGTTCGTGCCGGCAGGCTCTTGCACTGCGATACCGGTGAGGCCGTTCGTGCCTGTGACAGGCAGGGTCGCTCCGTTGCCGTTGAACGTCACCCCGGCACTGAACGCCAGGGCCCGGCCATTCATCGTGCTGCTGGTGTCCATCGTGATGGCTTGGCTGGCCAATATCGTTCCGTTGAAAACGGAGAACGTACCGAGAACCGCGGAAGTGCCCACCTGCCAGAAAACATTGTTGGCCTGGGCGCCGCCGGTCAGGATGACTTTTATCCCGCTGCCCAGTTGCAGATCCTGCGCGCACTGGAAAATCCAGACATCGTTTGGACCACCGGCGAGCGTGAGGTCCGATCCGGTTATCAAAGTCGAGGTCGTCATTTTGTAGAGGCCGGGGGCCAGGCTCAACCCGCCGAGATTCCCGCCTCCGGGATTCGTGGCCGTCGGGACGGTCCGTCCGGCGGCGTCATTGTAAGCGGTGGTCAGATCACTTTTCGCCTGGGTCAACAGGGAAGGATTGATCACTGCACAGGGCGGTCCGCTGGCATCCACGGCATAGATCGTCCCGTTCACCTGCGCGCAGGTCACCCCGATGGCCGACCCGGCGATCGGGCTGGCCCCGATATTTCCATTGATGATGCCGCCACCGGTCGTGGTGATCGCAGCACCCGAAAGGATCACGAAGCCGGCGGTGGAAAGGAGGTTGACCGGCGCCGGGCCCGCGGCGGCGAGTTGCTGCGGAATGGCCAGAGCCAGCAAAAGCGCGGTTAAAATTCGCGTGGCCGGGTTCAATTGAGTGAACGTTGCCTTGGTTTTTTTCCAGAAGGTTGCGATCATATTTCTTTCGATGTTGTTCACTTCTCCGGGCGCGTCACTCATACGAATCAATGCACAACGATCACCGCCGGGCGCACGACCACTGCCGGACCAGCCACGACGACATCATCATGCCGTCCGTACCGGGCGTGCCCGCGATGACCGTCGTCAACAAAACAGCCGGTGGTGGTGAGGAGGGTGAGGACGCTGCTGATCAAAAGGATTTTCTTCATGCGTGACATTACGTAGCGGGCGGAAACGCCACCATGGGGTGTAACCCTACTTATCAACCACAGACGTTTCAGACTTTCCGGGCGGAATTTTTCGGCGGATTGCTAAGGCTTGGGCGGGACTGCCTGCAAGCCCGCCAGCGCCCCCACAATGGTCTTTTGCACCGACGGGTTGGCAAGATTTCCCAGGTGTCCGCCCTGCTTGAAGACGGTCAATTGTTCCGGGGTAAACGTGGCGTGAAGCCAGGCCAGATCCGCGTCGGTCAGAAGAAAGTCGTTTTCATTGACGATGACCCGGACGTCGGGATTGGCGCGCAAACCGGCGCCATACGTCCGCAGATCCCCGGCCTTCTCCAGCGTCTCCGTCACCGGCGATGCCATTCCGCGGGCCTGATAATACGGGGCCGCAAATTTCGCAAAATAATCCTGGTAGGAATATTGCAGGATTTCCTGATAGACCGGGTTGCGCCGCAGATCATAGAGCGAGTGGTGTAGGATCCCCTGATTATTCCGGTGCTGGCTGCTGAAGATCATGTCCCGCAAGGAGAGCCGGAACGTCAGCCCGATGAGAAACTTGGACTCGATGGCGTCAAACGGCAGCGAGGTTTGCGGCGTCAAGGTGGTCTGGCTCAGGGCGGCCACTTTTAGAAACGTGTTCTCAATATTGTCGGTCCGGTTCGTTGCCGGCCACTTCAGGGGCGCTTGGTAAAATTCGTCCAGCTTGTCGATTCCCTGGCGCAACCGCACCGGGGTGTTGATGGCCACATAACGGTCAAACCGGATCAAGGGCTGCTGGTTTGTCGGCTCGGTGGCCGCAACGTACAGGGAATCAAATGCGCCCATGGAATATCCCATCAGCGCTTTCGCCCCCAGCCGCCCGGGGTACAACTTTGCCAACCGGCGGTCGATGTCCGTCAACGCCACATGCAGGTCGTGGCCATCCACCGGCAGATAGGCCGGCAGCGCCGCCGTGGAGGCGTGTTCCATGAACTCGGAGTTGAACGGGCTGCTGACGCACACGGCGGAGAAGCCGCTTTTGTAAACCAGCTCAGCCAGCGCGAGCGAGGGCGACGACAACCGGTGACCGCCCAACCCGGGGACGATGTAAACCACGGGCGCATTTCCCGGTTGCAACCAAAACGTGAACTTCAATTTCCGGCCGGTCGCCGGGATCAGCGCCGACTGCGTTTTGCCGCGGTTGGGAAATTCAGGGTCTTTGAAGGTAAAGAAAACGGATTCCAGGGTTTCCAGCGAGGATGGATCCTGTTTTCCCTTCACCTGAAAATCCGCCACCCGGTTCGCGCGTGCGAATGTCCACGCATATTGAATTTCGGAATACGGGTCTGCCTCGGCCTGGCTGAAGCGCACATATTCGTCCACGCTGTCGGAAAGGTCGTTATACATGACCGCGTAGGTAAAATAACTGTACGGGCCGAGATAGGTCAGCGGATCATTGGCATCGAAATCATAGGGAGCGATGTAGAGCAACGGATTGGCCGCCGTGTCAGCGGCCAGGCCGACGGTGTCGCGCTCATTGCTCGGCCCGAAAATGGGCAGCATGATATAGCACTCCGGCTTCCAGCCCCACTGGCCGAACGTCTGGCCAAAATCCGCGTCCGACTTCGGGATCTTCCACTTGGTCCCCACGTCGAAGAATCCGGCCACGCCAACGGTAGTATTGCAGAGAAACCGGTAGGATTCGTCGCGTGCGCCGAGCCATTTTTTCTGGAGCAGGTTGTTGATCAACCGCCCGGGGTAAGTGAGATTGCGGCCAAAATTCCCGATGCCGGTGCGGACCGGCCTGATCACGATGAACCGGTAAACCTTGCTCGTAGGTTTGATGACATCAGTCATCAGCGCCTTGTTGAAACCCCACATCACCCGGTTGAATGGTTCGATGGGGTCGGGGACGGATTTGGGAAGGACCACTGTTTCCGCCGCCGGCGGGTTTGTGGAATCAACGAACGCCTGCCCCCGAGCGGACGGAATGAGGCATGACGACAGCAGCACTAGCATCAAACTTGAAATGGTCCGGCCCGGTGAGATTTTCAAGCTGAAGAAATGCCCGAAAACCGGGGGGTATGCCATGGGGTGTTACCCTACCCTGCGTGACGGGATGTTCTTCCCATTCCTGCTGTTACGAACTGCGGCGGGGACCGGTTATACGGACGGCGGACACGGCGGGTTTGACGGCGGCGCAATCACCTGGCGGGCAGCGTCGGCGGCGCACAGAACTTCGCTCACCTTTTCCATCAATTGGGCGATGGTGTAGGGCTTGACGAGGGTGGCGGCGGGCCTCAGGTCGGGGGACCGGGCAAATTCGTCCGGCAATACTGTGGTGGCCATGATGACCGGCAGGGGCATTTGCGCGGCACGGATCAGCTTAAGCAACTCGAGACCGCTCAGTTTAGGCATGCTGTTATCAGTGATCATCAGATCGTAGCTGCCGACATTGAGCGCATCCCAGGCCACGGCGCCATCCGCGGCCCCGTCCACCTGGCAGCCCCAGAGACTCAACGCTTCGGTGGCGAGTTGGCGGATAAAGCTGTCGTCCTCCACCATCAGGATGCGCGGGTGCAGATTCGGTTCGCGTTGAACCGGCATAACTGCGGCGGCCGGTTCTACCGCAGGTGGGATGGCCTTCTGTGTCATGGTTACCAGTATGCCAGCCCGCCGCCTGATTACCATGGGGTGTTGTCCCCATCCTGAATCATATCTTTGATTCAGCGATGAAAACAGGTGGGATTGCGACCGACACGGACTGTGAGATCCAAGGGCTTCCGGCCGAATATCTAACAGCCGCCGGCTACACGATGGTGAGCTGGACGCTGCTTTCGATGATGCCGGCGCTGATGGCGTAGCGGGTGAGGCCGGCGGTGTCGTGGATATCGAGCTTGTCCATGAGGTGGGCGCGGTGTTTCTCCACCGTCTTCATGCCGATGCCCAACTCCGCCGCCGTCTCCTTGTTGGCCTTGCCCTCGGCGATCAACTGCAGCACCTCCATCTCGCGCGAGGTCAGTTTGGCCATCTGCTTGCGGGGCAGCCCGAACCGGTCCGGCGATTTTTGTTTCTCCAGGTGTTTGGAGATGGAAGGGCTGAAGAACGTCTTGCCCTGCTGCACCTCCCGGATGGCCCGGCATACATCCTGGGCGGAGGTCTGTTTGAGCAGGAACCCCCGGGCCCCGGACTCGGTCGCCGTTTTGACATACGCGTCATCGCTGTGGGCCGAGAGCATGAGCACCTTGGCCGCGGGCAGGTCCTTGAGGATCTGCCGGGTGGCCTCCAGACCGTTGAGCAGGGGCATGGCGATGTCCATCAAGATCACGTCCGGGCGGAGCTTTTTGGCCAGCGTGACCGCCTGGCGCCCGTTCTGGGCCTCCCCGACCACTTTGAGGTCCTTCTCCAGTTCGAGCATCTTGCGAAACCCTTCGCGCACGATCATATGGTCCTCCGCCAGCAGAACAGTGATTCGATTCATAAAATGATGGGTCTGGTTTTACCGGGCTTTACCTGCGATTCCCCCCCCCCAGCACTCTTCTTGCCGAAGGGAACCCGGGCCGTGACGGTGGTGCCTTTGCCCGGGGAAGACTCGATGCCAAAACTGCCCCCGACCATCTCCAGCCGTTCGCGCATGCCCAGGAGGCCCAGCCGTTTTCTCCCCTTGGCGTTCAATATACCTTCCACATTGAAGGACTTGCCGTCGTCCTTGATCCGCATGCAAATACAGTCCGGACATTGCTGGATGCCGATCTCCACCCGGCTGGCCTTGGCATGGCGGGCCACATTGGTCAGCGATTCCTGGGCGATGCGGAAGAGCACCGTGCGCCGGGCCGTGTCCAGCGCTTCCAGGCCGGCAAAGGCCGTCAACTGGGTGCGGACCCCGGTCTGGGTGGTGAAGTTTTTCAGGAAGGAATGCAGGGCGGGGATCAAGCCCAGGTCATCGAGCACCGCCGGGCGCAGCTCGCGGGCGAACTTGTGGACGATGTCCACCGACTTCTCCACCAGCCGCTGGGTGCGCGCGATGTTCCGGTCAAGCCCCTTGGTGTTGACGGAGGCCTCCTTGGCCAGGGCCGAGAGCCGGACATTGATGCCGGTCAGGGTCTGGGCGATGACGTCATGCAGCTCCCGGCTGATCTCCCGCCGCTCCTCCTCCTGCGTCAGCAGGATCTGCCGCGACAACTGCCGCAACTGCTCCTGCAGCCGGTCGGACTCGGCCAGCAACTCGCTATAATGGTGCTCGCTCTTTTTGAGCGCAGCCTCCACCGCCTTGCGCTGGGCGATCTCCTGTTTCAGGTCCAAGTTCGAAGCGGCCAGTTCCACGGTGCGCTGGCTCAACATCTCCACGATTTGATTCAGATGGATGGCGGCCTCCCGCGCGCCGGGATGCACTTTCTCAATGGGGGTGATGGCCTCGGTGAAGAAAATCCCCGCCTGCTTGATAAGTGCGACGCGTTTGCCGGACGGGCAGCCGGGCAACACCTGGGTGACCAGGATTTGTTCATGGAGCTTGGCCATGTCCAGCGTCTGCAGGCCGGCGTTCAGCGCCTCCCGGCCCAGGCCGGCCGCCAACCGGCCGCGCTCCCGCGGGCTTTGCTTGAGATAACCCAGCAATGCCGCCTGATAATGTCGGGAAAATTTGCGTTTCATGGCCTGCCAAATCCACGGGCGACCCGCCGCACGGACCGGGCCGATTTTACCACCAGCCGCCGGGTGCTGGCGATTTCGTTTCTGAGCCCCTTCGTGTTGACCCGCGCCCCCTGTTTCAATGAGAGCAGCCGGACATTGATGCCCAGCAGAGACTGGGCGATTTCGTCCTGAAGTTCCCGGCTGATCTTCTTGCGTTCGTCCTCCTGCGCCATCAACACCTGGTGCGTCAATTGCCGCAACCTTTCCTGCAATTGCAGGGAATCCCGTAACAGCCGGGTGTAATGTTCGCCGCTTTGCTTGAGGGCGGCCTCCACGCTCTTGCGCCGCAGGATGCCATGTTGCAATTGCCGGTTGGTGGCGGCCAGTTCCGTCGTGCGCCGGCCCAAGGTCTCGTTCAGCCGGTGAAGGTCGAGCTTGCTCTGCCGCGCCGCGCGATGGGTCTCCACGATGGGAACGATGGCCTCGGTGAAAAAAATCTCCGCCCGCTTGACCGCCGTGTTCGTTTTGCCGGGCAGTTTCAGGGCGACCAACGCCTGCTCGTGCATCCCGGCCAGTTCCAGCGTCTCCAGCCCCAGGACAACCGCCTGACGGCCCAGCCGCAACGCCGGCTGCAGATTCGCCCCCTGCCCTCGCTGCAAATGCGTCCGCAGGGCCGCGGTGTACCGCTGTGATAGCCGGGTCAGATTCTCTTTCATTTTACCATGCTGGCTTTGGCGGGGTGGAGCGGAAAATTTCATCTCTCATCGCAGCCATAGCTCACCCCAGCATCCGAAGTCCCCGCGAGTTCGTATATGGGGTGAAACCCTACCCACCTGCCCGGCTGACCGCCTTCGCTCCGGCGGGCGGTTTTGCGCGCAAACGCCTCCGCAACTCACAGTAGGGTTACACCCCATGGCATCCGCCGGGCAATCAGTTGACACTGGGATCATGAAAAACAAGACACTGCTCATCACGTTCCTGTCCGCCGCCGTTCTGACGGCAGGTTGCGACAAGGAGAAAACCACTTCCCAACAGCTTGAAAAAGTCCAAAACGAAACCGCGCAGGCCGCGCAGGACATGAAGGATTACACCTACGCGCAGAAGGCTGAATTCGTCAAAGACATGCAGGCCCAGCTGGACAAGCTCAACCATGACCTGGATGACCTCTCCGCCAAGATTGAAAGTTCCAGCGACGCGGTCAAGACCGAGGCCCGGCCCAAGCTCCAGGCGCTGCGTGACCAGGCGACCCAGTTGAGCCAGCAGCTTGACGCCGCCCAAAACGCCACTGAATCCACCTGGGACAGCGTCAAGAGCGGCTTCCAGAAGGCTTATCAGTCGACGGCGGATGGCTTCCAGAGCGCGCGCCAGTGGGTCAGCGACAAAATCGCGCCTTGAACCGGTCGGGTTATACCCCATAGCCGGAAGGCGATACAACCGTCAACCTGTCTCCAGTGTTAAAAAACCAATCAGTAATTATCGAAAGAAATAAAATGAAATCCATGTTCCCCTCAACGCTCGCCATTGTCGCGGGTACCCTGCTCATCACCAACGCGTCGGCGCACGCCGACACAGATAGCCGCATCGAGTCGTCGGCCACCAAGTCCTACGTGTTCAAGACCTACCTCGCGAACGACTCCGTCAAGGTCGATTCCAAGGATGGCGTTGTGACCCTCACCGGCACGGTTGCCGATGCGAATCACAAATCCCTGGCCGAAAATACCGTGGCGAGCCTGCCCGGCGTCATCAGCGTGAACGACCAATTGACCGTCATCGGCGAACAACCCCCGGAACATTCGGACACCTGGATCGGCTGGAAGGTTAAATCCGCGCTCCTGTTCCACCGCAATGTGAGCGCCACCGGCACCACCGTGGACGTGAAAGACGGCAACGTCATCCTGACCGGCCAGGCCAGCAGCATGGCCCAAAAGGAACTCACCACCGAGTACGTCAAGGACGTTGAGAACGTCAAGAGTGTCGAGAACGACATGACCATCGCCGTGAACCCGCCCGTCCCGGACGGCACCATCAGCGATAAGATCGATGACGCCTCCATTACGGCCGAAGTCAAATCATCGCTGCTGTCGCATCATTCGACCAGCGCCCTGCACACCTCGGTCTCCACCGCGGACGGCGTGGTCACCGTGAGCGGCATCGCCAAGAACGACGCCGAGAAGAGCCTGGTCACCAAGCTCGCCACCGATATCAACGGTGTGACGAGCGTGGTCAATAACATGACCATCGGGCCAATCGCCTCGATGTAGTCATCCGTTTTTGCCGGCCGGCGGGGAAACTCGCCGGCCGCAAACCAACCAAAAATCATATGTTATATACGCTTGCAGTGATCTTGCTCGTGCTGTGGTTGTGCGGTCTGGTGACCGGTACCACCATGGGCGGCTTCATTCACATCCTCCTGGTCATCGCCATCGTGATGGTCCTGGTCCGGGTCATCGGCGGCCGAAATCCGGTGTAACCAATCATCCGTCCAATATGAACACCAAAGCTATCGTTTCCGTCCTGTTGATCACCCTGGGCATCGTAGTGCTGGCCTATTCAGGCCTGAGCTTCACGACGCCGGGTAAACCCGTCGATTTTCTGGGGATACACGTTGCAACCACGGACAATCATTTCATCCCGCCCGTCGCCGGGGCGCTCATGCTCGTCGGCGGAATCGCACTGCTGCTCGTAAAACCCCGGCAAGTCTGATGCCGGAAGCCGCAGCCCCGGCCAACTCATTGAAGACGCACCATGGAATCGAATCTCAAATCCACCGGAAGCGGTTTTGACGATGAAACAGACGGCCCGGTCAAAGCGACCCAGCCAGTGATCAAACCCGTGGCCTCCGCAGAAACGGGCGGCTTGGAAAGCTTCCGGCGTCTGAAATCGAACGAGGTGGTAAGTCCCGGCGACTTCGTCAAAAATGGACACCACGGGTTCGAACTGTGGGAAGGGCCAAGCGGGTTCCGCGCCGCCTCGTTTGTCAAACCCATCTACCGCAGGCAGTAAGCCGGACAGGGAATATTCTCCGCGTCGCGCTCATTGATTATCATGGTGCCGACGGAGGGGGTCGAACCCACACACTCTCACGAGTACTAGATTTTGAGTCTAGCGCGTCTGCCAATTCCGCCACATCGGCCGCCATGCAATAATCAGCGCGACCGCCAAAATACTAGAAGCCGGC
>Ga0206945_1034_pt1 | contig 30704 bp, 29 predicted proteins | sample Alteio_BWOrgHeat_5_FD_152982 | JGI IMG/M metagenome (GOLD analysis project Ga0206945, IMG submission 152982) | Enriched cells from forest soil in Barre Woods Harvard Forest LTER site, Petersham, Massachusetts, United States -... | ecosystem: Environmental > Terrestrial > Soil > Temperate forest > O... | reverse complement strand
GAAACCGCCGACCGATTTGCGTCAAGGATGGACTTTGCTTAAGCAGGGAATGAATTTGCTTCACGCACGACCGAAGCAGGTGAAATCGGCAGCGTGCCAGGAAGTGGTGCATCGATTTGATCAACGTCCAATCCCGGACGGCCAACGTTCAACCTCCAATGAAGAAGCTGGCGGGTTCTCGTTGGCGGACCTTCCAATCTTAAAGTGCTGGCCGAAAGACGGCGGACGATTCATCACTTTACCTAACGTGCATACCCGCGACCCGGAAACTGGAGCGCGCAATCTCGGGATGTACCGGATGCAGGTCTACGACCAACTGGCTACCGGGATGCACTGGCAAGTGCACAAGGTCGGAGCGCGTCATGGAAAACTCTACTACCAACGCAACCAGCGGATGCCAGTGGCGGTAACCCTTGGCGGCGACCCGGCTTATACCTTTGCCGCGACCGCTCCTTTGCCGGATGGATTGGACGAAATTCTTTTTGCGGGTTTCCTGCGCAAGAAATCGGTCGAGCTGGTCAAGTGCCTAACAAACGAACTGGAGGTCCCGGCGGATGTCGATTTTGTCCTCGAGGGTTATGTGCAGCCCGGCGAATCGCGCCCGGAAGGACCCTTCGGCGATCACACCGGATTTTATACTGCGCTCGAAGATTACCCGGTCTTTCATTTGACCGCGATTACTCATCGGCGCGAAGCGATTTATCCGACCACGATTGTCGGCATTCCGCCGATGGAAGATTTCTATCTTGGCACGGCCAGTGTTCGGATTTTTCTCCCGGTCTTTAGGATGAACTTTCCCGAGATTGTGGATATGGCACTCCCGGCAGAAGGCGTCTTTCATAACCTGGTCTTTGTCAGTATCCGCAAGCAATATCCGTATCAGGCGTTCAAGGTCATGCATGGGCTGTGGGGCATGGGCCAGATGATGTTCACCAAGTATATCGTGGTCTTGGATGAAGATTGCGACGTGCACAATACCAGCGAGGTCCTTTTCCGGCTTTGCGCAAACACGGATCCGAAACGTGATAGCACGATTATCACTAATCCGAGTGACTCACTTGATCACGCGCCAAGCATCCAAAATGTCGGGTCACATATGGGGCTCGACGCAACCTGAAAGTTACCGGGCGAAGGTTATCACCGCGGTTGGCCCGAGCTGGCCACGATGGATGAGGCGACGCAGAGACTGGTCGATCAGTTACAAAAACAAGCGGGTTGATCGCACCGGAGGTGCGATGAACCCTTTGTCAGAATATCGTTAGCCTGAACTAAGGCCTGCGAAAGATTCCGCCGGTCGAAGGATCGCGGACCAACGCACCCTCCGGAATCCCGCGGACATCGATGACCGCGTGATTGCCATATGGACTGTAAACGTAGCCCGGAGTGCCGCTTCGTTCTCCGTAAGGATAACCGCCCGGAGGCGCGTGATAATATTTTGCGTTTTCGGAGTCAATTGCCGCCCCGACTAACGCGCCGGCAAGCAAGCCAGCTCCCAAGCCGATGGCCGCGCCGCGCCCCCCGCCAGCTCCCGCTCCAATCAACGCCCCGCTGGCCGCGCCAACAGCCGCGCCCGTGCCGGTGGCATATCCTGGATAGGTTCCGCACGAGCTCAGCCCAAGCGAAACAAGAACGGCTGCTGCCGCCGCCGGTACAAAATGCTTTTTCATGGTCTTTATAGATTCGAAGTCTGAACAGGGGACGGATGTCAGGCAACTGCTATTCAAATCGCTCGAATGAGTTGTCGCAGGACGCAAAACAACTTGTTCATCCGCGAAAGTTTATAATCGCGTTCGAAAACGCGGAAACCGTCCCGCGACATCTGCCCGAGCAGCCCGCGGTAAATCGCGCCCATGATCTCGGCGCTAACCATCGCGCGGCGATCCTCGCGCGGGAGAAGCTCCGCCGCTTTCGCAAAGTATTGCCGGGCTCGGACGGCTTCGAATTGCATCAGCCCCACGAAGCGCTGGTCGTAAATGCGCGCGGCCAGATCTTGCGCTGAATAATCAAAGCGGCGCATATCTTCGCCTGGCAGATATACGCGGCCATTCGCCAGGTCTTTTTCGACGTCGCGTAAGATATTTGTCATCTGGAGACCGAGGCCCAGCTCGACCGCGTATTCCTTCGAGGCCGGATTGCGGTAGCCAAAGATTTCGATGCTGACCAGACCGACGGCGCTTGCAACCCGGTAACAATATTCGCGCAAGGCGGCGAAATTCTCATAACTCGAAATGGTCAGGTCCATCTCCACTCCATCAATAATCTCATCGAGCACGGGCGGAGTGATCGGATAGCGAGTCATCAATTGCCGGATTTCCGGAGCCAGACCTGGCTCCTGGTCAACGGGCCCGCGCAAAGCCTGCCGCCAGGCGCTTAGTTGGCGTGCCTTTTCCTCCGTCGAAAGCCGGGGGGAATCCGCAATATCATCGATCAAACGACAAAAAGCATAGAAGATGGTCATGTCACGACGGCGTTCCTTGCCTAACGAGACAAAGGCAAAGGCAAGGTTTGACTTGCTCGCCCGGGTGATCTCTTCGGCACTGGAGTCAGACACGGCCATCGCTAGTAACGAATCCAGGCCTCACGATTTACATTCCCAATTTCACACTGACGAAAAAGTGAAACCCAGCTCGCGAGCAACCAGCCGGTGACGAAAGCGCGCCCAATCGCGTAAAGGAGTTTCCAGACAAGCAAGGCCATCGCTCGATCAACTGCGGTTTCGCGGATGATCACGTCGGCCAGGGATAAAAACCAGTAATGCAGCCCGGCGACGAGCAGGAACCAGATAAAGCGGTAGAGGTGTCGCCGAACGAACCGCCAATGTGCGCGAAAGGCTTCACCCAGACTCTCATTGTGCAGGACCAGAGAAATCTGCATCGCTGCAAATGAGATGATAAAAAGAGACATGATGGTGCGGCCGGCCGGCAGATAATCCAGGATTCCCGGCAATTCGCGAAAGTAGGCGACGAGAAGCGGCAGACGCAGAAGCAAGGTACTGACGAGGACGACAATCCCGAGCCATTTCATGACAAAGCTAAACCGCCGCACGGCGAAACGAAGGAGTTCGCCTTCTCGAAAGTGCGCCCCTTTGATCCAAACCAGGGCAATCGCAATCAGGTAGACTTGGAGATAGACCGCGCAGAGATATTCAAAAATGAAGGCGATAGTGTCGACCGCGGCCGAGGTTTGAAGAAAGTGCGCTTCACTCATGAAGCCGGCGCGATTCGGCAGCAGCCAGTAAATCGCCGGTTTCAGCAGCGAAGCGATGGCTCCGATTAAGACTGCGAGATAGATCAGCCAGCCACCGATTCCAAATTGTCGGCGCAACGCCCGGACCAGGCTGAAATGCAACCCGCGCCAGTTAATCAGCAAGAGCACCGCCGCGCCAACCGAGAGCGGGTAGGTGGTTGCTGCGGCATCGAAAATTCCAGCGATCGATTCAAGTGTATGAAGCAAGCTCTCACGCCAGACTTCGGCAAAAGAAGGCCAGTGCCAGCGTTGAAGATGAAATTGTTCGAACCGCAGATCGGCCGTGGAAGTAATCGGGGTAAAAATGGCGAATTGAAAGGCTGCATAAGCCAGGGCAAGGAAGGCAAGGATCAGCCAAAGCCGTTTAAAGCGAAAGACGCAGCGCAGGCCGTCGCGCAAAGCGATCCGGACCGGGTTGGTGAAAAGGACAAGCAGATAGCCAAGGAGGAGCCCGAGCGCGGGGTATACGGTTGGAGCGATCGAGTATTGGGTTAGTGAAGTAATGAGGCAGGCTCGCATTCCCTCACTCCACTACTCCATTACGCCATCAGCGCCGCCTAACGAATAAAGCCGAAGTGCCAGCCGAACGGCCAGTAAACGAAGAGCCCGCGGCCGACAATGTTTTCTTCGGGCACCGGCCCCCACCAGCGACTGTCGTAGCTGTTGTAGCTATTGTCGCCCATGGCAAAGTAATGATGTGCCGGAACGACATAGGTCATCTCCGGTGTGTTTAGATAGCCGGGGACAGAGTAATCGGGGGCCAACTGGACACTGACCGGCCCCTGGGCGTAGCCGTGATAAGGGTCTTTTGCCGCCATCACCCGGTGCATGCCGAAGTTCTGGGCCAGTTCGCCGTTGACGTAGATATTGGGAGAATCAATCCGTAACTCATCGCCCGGGGTCCCGGTCAACCGCTTGATATAGTAGGGAGCGCCGGCATCCGGGTCCTCGCGAATCCCCAGGATGTGGTTGGTGCGAAAGACAAAGATGTCACCCCGATGAGGATGGACAAAGTTGTAACTGAACTTGTCCACGAATACCTGGTCACCGGTATCAATCGCCCCCCGTGCAATCACCTGCCCGCGGCGATAAGAGTTCCCCGGATAAACCTGAAAATCCTGGCGGAGAGTCTCCAGTGGCGCATAAACGGTAAAGGATTCGCGGCTGCACTGGATCTTGGAGTAAGTAAAAAAGAAAAGAAACTTTGCCGGGGTGATACTCTCGACCACGTTGTCCTCCTTGGAAACGACGTCGATGTAGTTCCGGCCGAAAACGACAAAATCGATCGCCTGTTTCAAGAAGCTGGGCTTCGGGTCATTCATAGGGCGGCCGATGATTCCGTTCAGGGTCGGCTGCATCGAACCGGTCGGGATCTTAAACGGCTGGATAAAATAGGAGCGAATCCCAAGCGCGACCACAATCGCCACCAGGATGACTTCCACGTTTTCGCGCCAGACCGCGTCCTTAGCCGGCGGCAGGTGGTTGCTGATCAACTGGTCGAGTCGTTCGGCCTCCTCGTGCGCCGCCCGATAATCGCGCGCCTTCGTTGCCCCTCGGACCTTTTCGATTTGCCCTTCGATCTCATTGATCGCCGAGGCGCTAAGAACGTCGCGCCGGTAACGGACCAGCTTCTCCGCGTGACGAATGAGAAGATGGCAGTGCTTGATATAACGGGGCTGAAACATGCGGCGAAACGCTAATCGAGGAATGAGATTTGCAAAATGGTCACTGCGATTTCAGGACCGCGATGAAAGCTTCCTGAGGAATATTGATCTTGCCGATGCTTTTCATCCGCTTTTTTCCTTCCTTCTGCTTTTCCAGGAGCTTGCGCTTGCGGGTAATATCGCCGCCATAGCATTTGGCGGTCACATTTTTCCGGAGCGCGGAAACGCTTTCGCGGGCGACAATTTTGCTCCCGATCGCCGCCTGGATGATCACCTGATAAAGCTGTCTCGGGATTACTTCCTTTAATTTGGCGGTGAGCTGGCGGCCGCGCGCCTCCGCCCGGTCGCGGTGGACGATGGTCGAGAAAGCGTCGACCGGTTCGCCATTCACCAGCAGGTCGAGCTTGACCAGCTTGGCCGCGCGATGTCCGGCGTGCTCGTAATCCATTGAGCCGTAGCCGCGGGTGATCGACTTAATCTTGTCGTTGAAATCGACCAGAATCTCATTCAACGGCAGTTCGCAATGCAACATGACCCGTCGCGTGTCGAGTGATTCGGTGTGATCCATGCCTCCGCGTTTCTCGAGAATCAGCTGAAGGAGATCACCGATATACTCGTTAGGGCAAAGAATGTAGGTCTTCACGATGGGCTCGCGAATTTCTTCGATCAGGGTCGGATCGGGAAGATGAGCCGGGTTATCAACCAGCAAGGTCTCGCCGCGAGTGGTGAGGACTTCGTAGATCACGCTCGGGGAAGTGGCAATAATATCCATGTCGTACTCGCGCCGGAGTCTTTCCTGGATGATTTCCATGTGGAGCAGTCCGAGAAATCCGCAGCGAAAGCCAAACCCGAGCGCGACCGAGCTTTCCGGCTGATAAACAAAAGCCGAGTCGTTCAAGCGCAGCTTTCCAATCGCGATCTTGAGATGCTCGAAGTCAGCCGTATTGATCGGATAAATACCGCTGAAAACCATCGGATGAATCTCCTGAAACCCCGGCAAAGGTTCTCGGGCGGAATGGCGCAGGTCAGTAATGGTGTCGCCGATTTTAATCTCGGCGGTGGTTTTCATGTTTGCGATCACATAGCCGACATCGCCGGCGTTCAGGAGCGGCTGGGCAAACATCTTCGGAGTAAAAACGCCCACTTCTTTCACTTCGTAACGTGAATCGGCGCTCATCAGTTTGATCTGTTGCGAAGGCGCGAGTTTTCCTGAGACCATGCGCACATACGCGACCACTCCGCGGTAGATATCGAAAACGGAATCAAAAACGAGCGCGCGCAGAATGTCATCCTTCGGCTGGACGGGCGCCGGGATCCGTTTCACGATCGCTTCCAGAATCTGGTCGATCCCGATTCCCATTTTGGCGCTCGCTTCAATCGCCTCTTCGCCTGGAATGGCCAGAATATCTTCGAGTTGGCGACGGACCGCAGGAAGATCGGCATTTGGCAAATCGATTTTGTTGATCACCGGCACGATGGTCAGACCTTGTTTGTGCGCGAGATGCACGTTGGCCACAGTTTGCGCTTCGACCCCCTGGGCTGCGTCCACGATCAGGAGAGCGCCTTCGCAAGCGGCGAGCGAGCGCGAGACTTCGTAGGCAAAGTCCACATGACCGGGAGTATCGAGCAGATTGAAACGGTAAGTCTTTCCGTCCGCGGCGGTATAGTTCATGGTCACCGGATGGGCCTTGATCGTGATCCCGCGTTCCCGCTCAAGATCCATGGAATCAAGCAGCTGGTCCTGTTTGTCACGCTCATGGATCGTGCCCGTTAGTTCGAGCAATCGATCCGACAAAGTTGTTTTGCCGTGATCGATGTGCGCGACGATGCAGAAGTTGCGGGTTAGCTCGATCGCCATGGAGGGGGCACTATGCGGGCGCGGCGCGGGATGGTCAATCGAGCGGGGGTTAGGTTGCCACTAATGTGCAGAGACTCACGGTGGGGATCCGCGACCATAGCAAACAGCGCTCCTCATTCAGCCGTGGTGGTTATCAGAAGTTACTCCGGGAGTCGGCTTGCGACTAGGAACCGCCGGTGTGATCCAGATTGCTCAGAAAACCTATGGCAGCGGCATAGGTCGAGCGAGCTTTGCCTGGGTCGCTGATCGTAACTCCAAGGTCACGCAGGAGCCCGTCCTTCAAGCCATAGATCCAGCCATGAACGGCTAGTTCCTGCCCGCGTTCCCAGGCGTCGAGGACGATTGTCGCCTGGCAGACGTTGTTTACCTGTTCGATCACATTAATCTCGCAAAGTCGATCGTAGCTTTTTGATTCTTCGCTAATCCCAGCCAGGGTCTGCGCGTGTTTTTGATGCACATCCTGAATGTGATGCAGCCAGTTATCACTGAGGCCCAGCCGATGATGGCGGAACGCGGTCTGGACCCCGCTGCAACCATAGTGTCCGCAAACAATGATGTGATTCACCTGCAAGATATCGACCGCAAACTGAATCACCGAGAGACAATTCAGGTCGGTGTGCACCACCAGATTTGCGATGTTGCGATGAACGAACAATTCTCCCGGCAGCAGATCAACAATTTGATTTGCCGGGACCCGGCTGTCGGAGCAACCAATCCACAAATATTTCGGTGATTGCTGCCGGGAAAGTTTTGGAAAAAAGTCCGGGTCCTTTTCTCGAATGCGCGCCGCCCACGCCTTGTTATTAGCAAAAAGATGACTGAGATCGGGCATCCTGGTTAGTGAGAGTTAGTCCGCTCCGCGACTCGGTCCGGGTTTTCCTGCTTCTTTTTGTTCGAGATAGTGGAGCAAGGTCTTGTTGTAATCCGTGGCATAGGCACGCAGTCGAATATTGTAACTGAAAGTGCGGGAACGACTCAGGAAGAGGTGGACCGGCTGCTTGATAAATTTGGTCCCGTGATGTCGCACCGTCTGCGGGTGATCTTCAACCCCGGGGACGACAGTCATGGCGCGATTGATGGTGATGAAACGGTAATCGTGCCCCCGAAACGCGCGAAGCGCATCCTCGTTCGGGTGAGCCAACTCTGGAAAAAGAACATCGTGACCCACAATCGCGTCGTCGGCCCGAAGTGGTCCGCTCCAGGCCAAAGTGAGGAGGAGAATAGTCAACAATCGGGCCATCAGTGGTTGCGCAAGCGCCCGCTCAACCTGGCGAGCAACCGATGACGGACGATGGCGTTGCCGGGGAGAAAGAGACGCGCTGCAGAAGCAGCGCGCCTCTGGCGAACTCGAAAAGGCAAAATTGCGCCCTATTTCTCGTACCGCTTGGAGACTTCGTCCCAATTGACCGTATTCCACCACTCCTTGAGATAATCAGGACGTCGGTTCTGGTATTTCAAGTAATAAGCATGCTCCCAGACGTCGACTCCGAGCACGGGAGTGTTGCCATCCATGAGCGGGCTGTCCTGGTTCGCCGTGGAGGTGATTTCGAGCTTGCCGCCCTTGTTCTTGATTAACCATGCCCAGCCGCTGCCAAAACGTTTTACTCCGGCATCGGCCAGCTTTTCCTTGAAGGCATCGAAGCTGCCAAAGGTGGAATTAATCTCATCGGCCAACTTCCCCTTGGGCGGGCCACCGGCATTGGGCCCCATGATTTGCCAAAACATGGAGTGATTGGCGTGGCCCCCTCCGTTGTTCCGCACTGCGGTACGAATTTCTTCCGGAACCGCGCTCAGATTGCGGATCAGGTCTTCAATCGATTTGTTCGCCAACTCCGGCTTGCCTTCGATCGCTTTGTTCAAGTTCGCGATATAGGCCGCGTGATGCTTGTCGTGATGGATCTCCATCGTTTTCGCATCGATATGCGGTTCGAGAGCGTCGTTCGGGTAGGGTAATTTGGGTAATTCGTATGCCATAGGAGAAAACTGGACTGCTTCTGCCCGAAGAACAGTTATTTTTTTCCCAACCCGGTGGCAACGGTCCTTGTGCGACGTTCACCGCAAAGTTGGCAAACTCCTGAGCACCGTTGCGTTGCACTTGAGTAAACAACCGATAAAACCCCGGCTTCGCGGCGTAAAAGCGGAAATGCAGATCCGGTCCGCCGCGATCGGTTGGAAGGAGCGGCCGGGCCAGTTCTGGATGAATATGGAGCGCGGTCGTGCGGTCCTCACGAAACCCAACGATATGAGCAAAGGCACCCATGATTGGCTCTAGGCGATCGAAACCTTTGCCGTTCAATTCCGTCACGTGGAGGCTGCCGAGAGCGGGATCGCCGGTCTTTAGCGGCCGATCGAAGGAAAGTGTGTATTGCAGTCCATTGACTATGGTCGTTAGGCGGTCGGGCTCCATTAGCAGCCGCTCGGCGTGGGCGTCGGAAATAATCAGCGCCATCGCAAATTCCTGAATATCGGTCGCGATCGGCTGAATATCCGCCCAGAGGCGATAGGGACCTGGCTTTTGTGGGGTGAAACTAAAATCGTAACGCCCGGGGATTGTCGTCGGCGTGGGATGGACGTGATGATAATCGACCAGGCTGCCGTCGTTCAGAAGAAGATGAATCTTTTGCGTGTGCACTTCGCGCAGCTGATCGAGGGTGACCGGTTGGCCGCCGTGCAAACTTGTCAGGATTAAGTGCGCCTTTAGTTCGCTCCCGACGATCAGAGGCCCGTCCGTCTCTACTTTTGCCTTGATCGTGAAGGGAAGAAGTTGTGGCCGGAGAGAATTGGCCGAGAGCCGAACCAGGCTGCTCACACCCATGCCGCACCTTGGACAAATGTCGCCAAGTCTTCCGATGACGTCGGGATGCATCGGGCAGCGGTATTGTTGCGAAAGGACGCGCGCCTGGTCTATGACCCGTGGATCGTAAAGCCGTTGAAGGGTGAGAAAGCGTTTTTGCAACTCGCTGCTACTGGCGCTTGCCATTACCTGGCGCGTGAGCTCCTGCAGTTCCGCTCCGATCTGCGCACCAACAGCCGATGGAGCTTTTTCATTTTCCGCAGCCAAAACTCGTAAGGCAGAGATGAAAGCGTCGCGCTGCGCATTTGGATTCTCATTAACCGGTGGCGGCGATTCCTGGTTTTGGAGGAGGACGCCCCACGCGTTTGCGATCAGCGAAGGAGGCGTGGGTGTTGGCTTCGGCGTCGCCATGAGTTGGGGGATGGGCGTAGCGGCGAACAAATTGAGCAGAGGGCTCAAACCAATCGCCAGAGCGACCGCTTTTCCAAGCATCGAGCGGGAGGCACAAAGACAATCTCTCGACGGCATCTGATTATTTTGCGCATCAACAGCCCATTTGCGCAACTACGGGCAGCGATTCATTCCCGCGCGGTTACTTGCACAACCGAAGGGTAGAGGTTACGTCCAGCCAGTTTGAGAACGAACGATCCTCTGATCTGCTGGCTGACGAGAACGCTCTGCCTGATCGCGCTCCTCGGCGGCGGACTGTGGGGTTGCGAGCGAAAAAATGAGGTCGCGGCGGATTCGCCCACGCCTGCGCCCACTTCCGCACCGGCGACAACGGCAGCAAATCCAGCAGCGGCAGCGCCCAGCGCGGCTCCGACTGCTCCAGTAATCTCCGGCCCTGTTACCCCCGCGATGGTGAGCCAGGGTCCGGACTCCATCACCCACTTCCTTCATTATCCAAAGGACCCCGAGACCTCGAAGAAGGATGGGGCAGTCCAATTTTTTTGTGAGGTGACCGAGAAGGGCGAGGTGGAAAGCACTCATGCGCTGGTTGGGAATGAGCCCGCGTTCCGGGCGGCGGTCCAAACGGCGCTCGATTGGGGACACTTCACCCCGGCGACAGTAAACGGCAAAGCGGTCCGATCTTACCTCGGAGGGACGGTGCTATTTCTGCATCAGAACAGCGAGGAAGTGATGGTTGTCTCACTCGCCACCTATGATCGTGACCGGGTTGGCAAGATGGAAAACTATATCCAACCCCAGGTGATCGGCGGTCTTCGCCACCCGTTGGAAAAAGTGATCAGCTCATTGACCAAAGGCATTCTCGTCGCCGGTCGCGCGGAGGTGGTAGTCAATGTCGATGATAAGGGAACCCTCACTGGAACCTCGGGAACTTCCGAAAATCCAAAAGGCAGCGGCCTGGGTGATCTGCTCATCAGCGCGGTCAAGCAGGCGCAGTTCAGTCCCGCTTACGAGAACGGGAAACCGGCTGCGGGCGGGATTAACGTAGTCGCGGACTTCACTCAGTTCTAGTTCTCAGCAAAATCCGTCGCCGATTCACCCACCCGGCATTTTCGAGCGCGCGATCAATCGCTACGCGGCCGCCGAACTTGTCGCCGATTCCTCGCCCGTTTTTGAGATCTTCTTAAAGTGCAGCTGACCAACGCGGCGCCCATCGGTCTGGGAAACCGTGACCAGGTAATCTTCGATCTGGACCTGTTCGCCTTGTTTCGGCAGATGACCGAGTAATTGGGTCACATAACCGCCAACCGTGCTGACATCGGCATTTTCCAGTTCGATGTCCGCCAGGTCGCGTAATTCGTAGAGGCCAAGTCCACCGGCGACCATGAATTCGCCTTCGTTGATTTTGCGGAACTCGGCTTTCTCCATATCGAATTCGTCCTGAATATCGCCGACCAATTCTTCGAGCACGTTTTCCATCGCCACCATGCCCACGGTGCCGCCGTATTCATCGACCACGATGGCCAAATGAGTTCGCCTAACGAGAAAAAGGTTGAGCAGCTGCTCGAGCGACATCATTTCCGGGACCGGAATGAGTTCTCGCTTGATTTTCATCAGGTCGGGATGGGGATCGCGCATTAAGGGCACCAGTTCCTTGATGTGGATCAGGCCGATGGTGTGGTCGAGGTGCCCGCGGCAAAGCGGAAAACGGGTGTGGCGCGATTCGAGCGCTTTCTTCACATTCTCCTCGAAGCTCTCCTCAATATCGAGATAGACCACTTCGCCACGCGGGGTCATGATGTCGCGAACCACCCGGCGTCGCATATCGAGGGCATTGACCAGGATGTCGCGCCCAATGGAAGAGACTTCGTCCGATCTTTCACTCTGATCGAGGATGACCCGCAGCTCTTCTTCGCTATGCGCCAGCTCGCTGCCGCTGGCCCGCTGCAGACGTAATAGCCTAACGAGCAAAAGGTCGGATGATTTGTGCAGGAGCCAGATTGCGGGACGAAAAAGAAGGTAAAATCCCTGAAGCGGCCTAACGAGTCGCAGGGCCAGGGACAGCGGATGGGCAATCGCAAGATACTTCGGCGCCAGCTCGCCAAAGACAATGTGCAAAAAGGTAATTCCGAAAAAAGCGAGCGTAACCGAGACCGTGGTCACGAGCGCGGCGGAATTAACGTGCGCGAGGGCGAAGAAAGGCTGGAGCATGGTGGCGAGGAATTGCTCGCCGACCCAGCCCAAACCAAGACTAGCCAGGGTCACTCCGAGCTGGGTCGCCGAAAGATAGGCATCGAGATGGGCCCGGACATGCTTGGCCGCCACCGCCTCCAAATTGCCTTCCTCAACCAACGGATCGAGCTGGCTCGCCCGCACCTTGATCAGCGCAAATTCGCAACCCACGAAAAACCCGTTGAGCACCACCAGGGCCGTAATTGCCGCCAGCTTGCCAAGGAGCACACCCGGCGAATCCCATTGATCGGCGACGGCTTCGGCCACGGTCGCGAAAGCCAAAAATGTGAGAGATAAATTCATGGAGCGGATGCTGAAGCCAGCATCCGATACCGGCTCTGCGGCCGGCTACCAGCTCGACTTGGTCACGCCGGGAATGAGACCGGCCGAAGCGAGCTCCCGAAAAGTGAGCCGGGAAATCTTGAACCGACGAATGAAGGCCCGACGGCGACCGCTTACCTGGCAGCGATTGACCACGCGGGTGGGACTGGCATCGCGCGGAAGTTCGGTCAGCCCGACGTAGTCCTTCTTCGCCTTGAGCTCAGCACGCAGAGCGGCGTATTTCGCCACGGTCTTGCGCTTGCGGTCATTGCGATTGATCCAGGAAGTCTTCGCCATAGGGAACGCGGAAGTTAGCGGGGAAACTGCCCCGCGCAACCAATTTGTTACCGGGCAGATTCAAGGACAGGATGAGGTTTTTGTAGTCAATCAAACGTCCTTTTTATACGCTCGGAAGGTAATTCTCCATTGATGTTCCTGCTCAGAACTGCGTTTCTACCGCCCACGATTGAAGCTTTCCGCGACCTGCTTGAGCGCAGCCTCAGGGAATTGGTGCAGGAAAATAATGCTCCTCAGGTCTTCGTCGAGGGCCGCGATTATCCGTGTCTATCGGCAATCCGAATCGATTTGAGCGGATCGGTGGTTACGGATCGTCTTCCGGTGCCACATCAACTTCCGCAGGCCAAAGCTCAATCTGCGCTCGAAGCCGATCACCTCGAAATTTGCGCCTCGCCGATGCGAATCCAGGGCGCGCCGGTCCAGTTCCATTGCCGGGCGGAAAAGGTGAAGTTCGGGGAAGCGGTCGATGATTCCGGCGACCTGATGCTCCTGCTGCAGCAGGCCGATTCGGGCAAGCTGGAGCTGGCGGTTGCAATGTCTGACCTGGAACAACTGGTCCGGACCTTGGTCACCCCGCTGGCGAGAAAACAGTCAATTGTCCTGGAAGATTTGCGTTTGCGGTTGACCTCCGAAAACGAACGTTCGCTCCGGGTCGAATTGAAAGTCCGCGTCCGCAAACTCTTTCTTAACACTCAAGTCCATTTGACGGGCAATCTTGAAATCGACGACGAGCTGAACGCGCGGCTATCCAGCCTTGATTGTGCCGGCGACGGAACCCTCGGCACCCTTGCCTGCGGGTTTCTTTTTCCGCATCTCAAACGACTCGAGGAGAGAGAATTCTCGCTCCTGAATCTGCCCTTCGGAGAGGTCAAGCTGCGCGATGTGCGGATTGCGATCGGCGATCAACTCCAGGTAAAGGCCGAGTTTGGAACCGAAAGCGGAACCAGTCTCGGAACAAACCGTTAGGCGAAAAACCCGGTTTAAGTCGGATTATTGCTTGCTCAAGCGGCGAAAGAGGAGCGCGCCGATGACCAGAAAGAGCACGTTCGGAAACCAGACCAACAGCTCCGGGTGAACGTGCGGATTCGCACGCATCGTATCCGCGATGATAATGAACAGGAAATAGAACACGGCGACGATCAAACCCGTGGTAAATCCGACTGAGGTTTCGCGCCGGTGAGTGGTTATCCCTAACGGGACACCGATGAGCGCAAAAGCAACGCAGGAAAAGGGAAACGAAAAACGCTTGTTAATCTCTGTCTTGGTCGCGCTCCGATCGCGCCGTTCGCCAGACTTTAGTTGTTCCATCAGTTGCGAGAGCGAAAGCGCCGACCGGCTCGGTCGTTTCTTCTCCTTCTCGTAGAGCTCCTCGAGACTGATGGGTAGCGTTCCTTCGGCCAGGCTGATCCCATCCCGGATCTTGCGCAGATCGTAAGGGTCCTTCGCGTCGCGCTCCTGGTATCGCGCATTGTAGAGATGGAGCAGCAGACGTTTGTTAGGCAAATCGGTTTCGAGCAGGCCCGTCCGCGCATGGGTTACACGGACCGGAAGATCATGCTCGTCCATCTGGAAAACGATGATGTTCTCGAGCTTGTTGCCTTCCTTTTTCCCAACGTAAATCTTGCGCCCGGGGAATTGGTCGATCACCTGGTCGCCGCCGAACAATGCGATTGGGTTTTGGGTCGCCAGGTCAAAGATGCTGCTCCGCAGTTTTTCCTGCGCTGCCGGAGCGACATCGACGTTTAGCCAGAGGCAGATCGCGGTGCAAGCCAGAGAGAGCAAGGCCAGCGGAAGAGTGACTCGCGTGACGCTCACCCCGTTGGCGCGAAGAGCGATCAATTCGTTGTCTGCCGATAATCGGCCAAAAACGAGCAGGATCGCCGTCAACAGGCCCCAAGGAATAGTGAAGATGAGCGAGAAGGGCAGAACGTAGGCGATAAAAGTGAGCAGAAACTCCAGCGGCACATCGTGGTTCACCAGCAGCGGCAGGAGTTTCCGAAAAATGTTGCCCACCACGAGCACGAGACTGAGGACTACGATCGCAAAAAGTACATTCACGATCAGCTCGCGCCCGACAAAGCGGTCGATCAATCTCATCCTCGCATTTCTTCGGTGCGCAGGGGCGATTGTCAACGCGTAGCCCGGTCAATTCGAAGAAGATTGCCTGAGGTCCGCCGGCTGCGGAGAAGTCGTCTTTTTGTCACTGAATTGTCAGGTAGAAGAGCGAAAAAAAGATTGACCTTTCCCGGGAAAATCACTACACCCGCGGTCCTTACCTCACTCACCTTACTTGCCACATTATGAAAAGTTTTGACCGCAACGAACCAACCAGCGCGACCGCGCCTAATCCGCAGAAAATTTCCGAGAATCGCTCCAGCCGCCGCCGTTTTCTGGGCACGGTGGGAGCTGCTTTAGCCGGCGGCGCGGTCCTCGGCAAACTTCCACAAGCGGCCGGGCAAGATTTGGATTCAGCCGTCGGCGATGGCGTTTTGTCGCATTCTCCGCGGGTTAATCAAGCGACCCAGCTGCGGATCCAGACGGCCAAGCGAGAGGGACAGATTCGCGTTCCACAACACACCACCAACGGGGATGAAGAACGTTATGCCGATAAGTCAGGTTCCTACAGCAAATGCCTGCTTCAAGATCGCATTGGCTTGGTCAACCTAAACGCCTGGGCCAGCTTCAAAACCGCGCTCCAAAGCGGAAATTTTTCCGATTTCCAGAACATGATCATGGGCGGCACGCGGACCGAGAACGGTCCGATGGGTTCCTATGCATTTACCCTCGAAGGCTCGGACAACAGCCAGTTTGGGAACGAACCGTCGCCGGCCAACCAGATTAACCAGATCGTTGTTCCACCGGCGCCAGCGGTTGCCAGCGAAGCTTACGGAACAGAGTTAATCGAGATGTATTGGGCTTCGCTCCTGCGCGATGTCTCTTTCAGCAACTATGCCACTGATCCGACCGCGAATGCCGCGGCGGCGGAGCTGACAAACGAGCCAACTTATGCGGGTCCCAGGAATAGCAGTGGACAAGTGACGCCAGACCTTCTCTTCCGCGGGGGTTATCCGGGCGAAACACTTGGACCTTACGTCTCTCAGTTCATGCTCATTCCAACGGTCTTGGGAGCTCAGCCGATCAGCCAGCAACTCATTACCTATGCGACTGGCATCGACTACATGACTGATCCGACCACCTATCAGCAGGTCCAAAACGGAATCAGCACCGGACTTTCGATTCAACTCGACCCGCTGCTCCGTTACATGGATAATGGCCGCTCCGGAGGTGCCTTTACCCGCGTCGACGTGCTCTTCCAAGCCTATTTCGTCGCCCTTCTCGTCCTCGGCACTGCTGGCGCCCCGCTCAATCCCGGAAATCCTTACACGGGTTCCACGAAACAAAACGGCTTCGGCACTTTCGGCGGGCCGGACATTGCCGCCACCCTCACCAGCGTCGCGCGCGTCGCCCTGAACAGTGTCTGGTATCAGAAGTGGCTCGTTCATCTCCGCCATCGTCCCGAGTCCGGCGGCGCCCTCGTTAGGCAGGTCCTCCGGGGTTTTGGCAATACCCTCCAGGCACGGCCCAACGACAACGTGCTCAATTCGCAAGCGGTCCAGGCCAGCTTTAATCAGTACCACGACTATTTTCTTTCCCAGTCGTTCCCTGAAGGGTCACCGGCCCATCCAGCGTATCCGACCGGACACGGCGCCGTGGGGGGCGCCTGCATCACTGCCCTGAAGTTCTTCTTCGATGGAAATTTCAAAATCCCGAACCCGGTGGTCCCAACCCCGGGCGGTCTGTCGCTCGTGCCCTACACTGGGACCGATGCGGGAGATCTCACGGTCAACGGCGAGCTGAACAAACTCGCCCACAACGTTTCCTTTGCTCATGGGATTCATAGTGGAATTCACTGGCGCAGCGACACCGATTCATCGATTCAACTCGGTGAAGCGGTTGCGATCAGCGTCCTGCAAGACCGGGCCCGGACGTATCGCGAGCCGTTCACGGTCAACCTGACCAAGATTGACGGCACGATTGCGACGATCTCCAATCAGTAGGCAAGGCTAATCGGGGTAGCGCCAGCCCGGCGCCCACAGTTAAAAGCCAGAGTTCGGGCGCTGGAAAACCGCCGCTCCGACTGAACATTCGTTAGGCAGTTTGCTTACGGCACGAGTTGGTTAACTTGATCGCCGAATGTCAGACCCGACCTATGACGTAGCCATTATCGGTGGCGGCCCCGCCGGGAGCACCGCCGCGACTCTGCTCGCACGCGCCGGGCGTCGTGTACTCGTTTGCGAGCGCGACAAATTCCCGCGCTTCCACATCGGGGAATCCCTTCTCCCAGCGAGTATGAAAACGTTCAGCCGTCTCGGGGTGCACGAGAAATTCCAACGGGCAGGTTTTCTCGACAAGTATGGCGGCGAAATGACCAGCTCCTGCTGCGATAAGGGAGTGAAGTTTTATTTCAAAGACGGGATGCATTCGCGGACCGACCATTCTTACCAGGTCCCCAGAGCCGAGTTCGACAAAGTCTTGCTCGACCACGCCGCCGAAAATGGCGCTGAAGTGCGTGAAGAAACGGGAATTGCTCAGGTCAATTTTTTTCCTGATCGAGTGGAACTAGAAGTAGAGCAAAAATCGAGCGGGCCGGAAAAAATTAGCGCGCGCTACCTGATCGACGCGAGCGGAAGGCATTCGGTTTTGGGGAGCAAATTTGGATTGAAACAAGCGTATTCACACCTCCAAAAAATCTCGATCTACGCACATTGGGAAGGGATGGATCGGGAAGAGGGACGCGATGCCAATCTTACCCGGCAGGTTCGCGGCCTTGATCGCTGGTTCTGGTACATTCCCCTGCCTAACAATCGCTCGAGCATCGGCGTGGTGCTTGATGCCGCGCTCTACAAACAAGCAAAAAAATCGCCGGAGCAGTTCCTGGAAGAAGCGATCGCCGAACAGCCGTTTCTTCATCGGCGAATGGCCGGTGCTCGCCGTGTGACCAAAGCTTACGCGAGCGCCGATTTCTCCTATCGACAAAGCCGTTTCGCCGGCGATCGATGGCTTCTTGCCGGCGATGCAGCGGGTTTCATCGATCCAGTCTTTAGCAGTGGCGTTTTTCTCGCGCTTCTTGCCGGGGAACAGGCGGCTGACATCCTCGACCTGGTGCTTGATCATCCACAGAAGGCGCCACGGCTTTTCAAGCAATACGAGCGGTTACTTCACCGGGCAATGGATGGTTATCTCCGGTTTGTTGAATCCTGGTATTCCAAGGAATTCATCGAAGTGTTTCTTTATCCACAGGACGTTCTCCAGATTCCGCCGGCAGTGAACGCGGTCCTCGGCGGAAACATCAACGGGGGGTTCGCGATCCGCTGGCGGATGGCCCTCTTTTATTTCATCGTTCGATTGCAACGCTACCTGCCGCTTTGCCCGCGCCGCACCCTGATCGCACCGCAAGCGCAGACTGTCGCGGCCGAGCCGTTGCGTCCCGCGGCCTGACCAGGAATGCGTCGATTTCTTGTTCCCTTGTCCGTCGCCTTTTGTCTCCTCGGCCTAACGAGTTGCCAAACGCTTAGGCACCAGTTCGTTGAACCGGAGCCCAACTGGCAATCGCGCACTGGTCAGCTCCAATATCGCGGTCTAAAGACTTCGCTGATTGGCGAAGTCCTGGTCCGTTATTCCAGCGCGGGCGATTTCGAACTCACCTTCAGCAAAGGCCCGGGAGTAATTCTTCTCACGGTGCGGCAGGACGCGAAATTTCTCCGGATTAGCGGCCCCCTCGCCCGCGGTTCCTGGTCCGGGCCGCCTAACGAAACGCCGGTCCGCCTGCGCGGCTGGGCCTCCTTGCGCGCGCTCCTGCTCCGCGCGCAAAACGAACCGTTCGTTCGCCAGACGCTTGGACAGGAAACTTTTACTTTCGCGTTCTGAGCGCGGGCCGCGGATGTCGTACTCCCGATTCATTGCTCATCTGGTCACCAACCGCCGCGGGCGGCTCTGGCTCGCCCTCGCGGTGGTGACCGCGCTCAGTCTTTGGATCCTGGTCACCCGCCTTCGTCTCGATACCGAAGTGCTCAACCTGCTTCCGGCCAAGTTCGCCTCGGTCGAAGGCCTGAAAATTTACAATCGCGACTTCGCGCAAACTCGCGAGTTGACCTTTGCCCTGATCGTTCAGCCTAACGATGTCGATCGGCTGGAGGAATTTGCCCCGGTTTTTGCCGAGCGCCTTCGTCAGCAACCGTGGTGCACTCGGATTCTGAGCGGATCACCAATGGAATCGCCCGAGAGCATACCCGAGTTGCAACGAATCGCCGTCCCGCTCCTGCTGAATCTCGAACCTAAAGCGCTCGAAGACGCAATCCAGATCCTGCAACCCGAGAAAATGGTTGCCCGGCTCACCCGTCTCCGCCAGGAAATTGAGGCGGGATCGCCCAAACCAGAACTTGAATTGCAACTCGATCCGCTGGGCTTGCTCGGCCCGGGGCTAAAGCCCTTCGCCGGCAACGCTTCGCTCGAAGAGGATCAGCCGCTCACTTCGCCTGATCGCACGATGCGATTGGTGCTCGCGGTCACAAACCAACCCGGGATCGGCGCATTCGATTGCCAGAAACTGATGGACGAGGTGAACGCTTTTCGGGCCAAGGCGGGGGAAGGCTGGGAGGGCGGGCGGCTCCAGATCCTGGTCACCGGCCGTTCAGCCTATGTCGCCGAAATCTCCCGGGGCATGCGACACGACATCGTGGTGACTCTGCTCGGCTCGATGCTCCTGGTCGGTGCCGTGTTCTTCGTTGGTTTTCATCGCTGGCTGCCGCTGATTGGAATGGGACTCTCGCTTCTCCTTTGCTGCCTGATTGCGCTCGCCGCCGGCCTGCTCATTTTTCATCAGCTCAACATGGTGACGATCGGCATGTGCGCCATCCTCATCGGTCTCGGAGTGGATTTTGCGATCCTCATCTTTGGACGTTATCAACAGGCCCGCGACGAAGGTGCCGAACATGATGCAGCGATCGAGGAAGCAGTGGCCAAACTTGGTCGGGCGGTTTTTTTCGGGGCCTTAACGACCGCGGTTGGCTTTCTCGCCCTGCTCCTTGCCAACTCCGCCGGATTTACTCAGCTCGGGGTCCTGATCGCCATCGGTATCCTCGTCGCGGGTCTCTGCATGACCAGTGTGTTCCTCCTTTTCACCAGCGCCCAATCTCCGCCGCAGCGGAGCGATTGGATTCTGACCGTCGTTAGGCAATACGTTCGCCGGGTGTTGCGCAGCCCCGCGCGAATTCTTTGGCTGGTTCTGCCGCTCTTGCTCGCCCTCTTCATCCTCGCGCTTTGGCCGCGGCTTCCTTTGCTCTTCGATTTCAGCGCCCATTCGATGGAGCCAAAATCGAGTGAAGCCGCCCGCGCACTCGCCGCGATCATGGACAAAATGCCGGTGCGCTGGGAACCGGTGCTTGGGATTTTGCGCGCGCCTAACGAGGAAAGCCTCCACCAAATGTGGCAGAGCCTCGACGCCCGTTGGCAGGAGGTGGCGCGCGCCGGCAAGATCAAACACTTCTCAACCCCGGCCGCGCTTGCGCTTTCGCCTAAGCTGATGAGCGCGAATCGCAATCGGCTCCGATCGATTAACTTTGCGGCCGCTCGAGAGGGTCTGGCCCGGGCGATTAGCGACCAAGGATTCAGCCGGGAAAGTTTCGACGCCGGGTTTCGGCTGCTTGATCAACTGGAAGCGGTCGCTGCGGGAAGCAAGCCGATCCCGGACTGGCGCAGCGAACTTCCTGCGAGCTCGAGCTGGTGGTTTCTAGTCGATCGTTATTTCAGCCATGATCCGTTACTAACGGTCGGCTTCGTGACCACCAATCACCCATTGGAAACCCATGCCCAAAAGGAAATCCTCGAGCACGAACTGCCGGTGCCGGGCGTTCCCCTGAAGCTCTCCGGTTGGAGCTTTACCCTGACTGATTTGATCCCCTGGTCGCATCAACAATTGATCCTGATCAGCATCCTGATGGCATTCTTCGACGCCTCCTTGCTGGCCATCCTCTATCGCGACGGGCGGCTCTGGCTGATCCAGGTGGTGACTCTCGCCCTGGCCATCGGCGCGATGATCGCAACCATGAAACTCGCCCGCTTCCCGCTCAACCTGCTTAATGTCCTCGCCTTCCGACTCGTCCTCGCAATTGGTGTCGATTACGGAATTTATGTCCTCCTCGTCTGGCAAAAAGCGCGGAAGACCGAAATCGAACACGACGTTGCCGGAGTGGTGAAACCGGTCGCGCTCGCCGGCCTGACCGCGATCGCCGGATTTGGTTCGTTAGGCTTGGCGAATAACCCGACCCTTAGCGGGCTGGGCGTGGCTTGCGCGATCGGGTTGGCCTGGAGTCTGGGCGCAACCCTCTTTTTCACCCTCCCGGCTGCGGCCCTGGTCCAGCGCTGGGCCGTCGAAGAAAATCCAAGCCGCGACCGGCGGGAGTTGCGAACTTCTTCCAGTTGATCGATGGCATCCCTGCTTTCTGATCTCCGGTTCGGTTTCCGAATACGGCCGCCGGAGAGTGAGTCTTAACCTATGTCGCTCAGACTTTCTCTTTTCCTGATCGTCATCCTGTCCGTTCACGCGCCAGCGCAGGCCCAGCCGCTCGCGCCTAACGACGTTCGTTCCCTGCTCGAGCAAATTCGCTCGAAACGCGCGGCCGCACCCCAGCTGCGGGCGGATTTTGAGGAGGAAAAAACGGTTCATCTGATGAACCAACCGATCAACAGCAGCGGCAAAGTCTGGTTCGCGGCTCCGAACAAGTTTCGCCGCGAGGTGGAGGGCAATTCGCCGAGCCTGACCGTCAGTGATGGGCAGCAGCTCTGGATTTACTATCCAAAATTTAAATCGGCGGAGCATTATTCGTTAGGCAAACATTCCCCGCTCGACGCCGGGATCGCGGCCCTGACTGCCGCGCTCAATCTCGAAAATGTCGAGAACAATTATCACATCAGCGCGACTCAATCGGACCAGGGTTACGAGCTTCAGCTCTTGCCACGAAATCCCTCGCTGAAACGACTGTTGAAGATGTTCACCATCGAACTGAATCGCGATCTCCAAGTGCAACGCACGGCCATGGCGCAGCCGAACGGAGACCGCATCGCCACCACTTATCGCAATGAATCCCGCGCGGCGATCCCGCCCGACACCTTCGAATTTACGCCCCCGCCCGAGACTAATGTGACCACGCCTCTGGGGCGCTAAGGGCTCTCTCCCGTCATGGGACGACACAGAGGTCGTTCCTCCATGCTTGCGAGGTCGTTCCCACGATATTCTGCCCAAAAAATTCAAATCGGCTTGGCCAAGATGAGAACTTCGCCTACAAGTCAGCCAAGCTTATGAATTCCATACTTGATCGGATCGATGCCCGGATTGCCGCCTGCCATCTTCTTACTCATCCTTTTTACCTCGCCTGGACCCGGGGCGAATTGCGTCGTGAAACCCTGGCTGATTATGCCGCCCAATATTATCAACATGTGGCTGCGTTTCCGACCTATCTTTCCGCTCTGCATGCGCGCTGCGAGGATCAGCCGACCCGGCGCCACATTTTGCAAAATCTGATCGACGAAGAAGCCGGTGAGCCGAATCATCCAGAGCTCTGGCGCAACTTCGCCGCGTCGTTAGGCGTAAGTCCCAGTCAGCTTGAGAAAGTCGAACCGTGGGCCGAGACCGCGGATCTGGTCGCGACCTTCCGAGAGATCTGCAGCCGGGGCGAGCTCGCTGAAGGCCTCGCTGCTCTCTACGCCTACGAAAGCCAGATCCCCGCGATCTCCGAATCGAAGATCGACGGACTCGTAAGGCATTATCACTTCACCGATCCCGAGAGCTACCGCTACTTCTCGGTCCACATCGAGGCCGATAAGGAACACTCGGCCGTCGAGCGCGGGTTACTCGCTAAAAGGTTAACCGCCGAAAATAAGGAAGCGGTGATTGCCGCGGTCGACCGGGCGCTGACCGCATTGTGGGAGTTGCTTTCCGGGGTTTCTCGCCGGCACGCGATCGCCTGCTAGCGCTGAATCGAAACCACGCTATCCGGCCCGCGCCGCTTTGTCCTCAAAGCGCTTTTTCAAAACAAACACTTAGCGGATCATTCCGGTAACGCCCATACGGTTCGATCCGGTAATACCCTGACGTTTCGTAAAGGCCCACCGCGGGTGGCTGACGTAAACCCGTTTCCAGCCGCACCACCGAATACCTATCCGCGCGCGCGCACACTTCCAATTCGCTCAAAATCAGTCGTGAAATTCCGCGACCTCGCGCTTTCGGTTCGACAAACATGCGCTTGATCTCAACCACTTTAGGTTCGTCAGGCGCAAAAGGCCGCCATGCTCCGCAGCCGACCGCCTTGTCCTCAAGCCAGGCAACGACAAAACCTGAACCCGGTCCCGAAATCTCATTGAACCGCGCCGCCTGCATCTCGGGATACAATTCCCCCAGTTCCCGCCAAAGCTGCTCGACCAGCGCTTTCACTTCCGCGGCCGAGCCGGACATTCGCCTAACGAGACAAGGCGGTGACGCCACGCTATTCCTTTTTTGGTCGCAAATAGAGTGTGCCGCCGTTGAAATCGAAGATCGCGCCGTGTAACCCGAGATATTCCGCGCCGAGTAATCCTGCGGCCTGCATTTTCCCGCCGGTAATCCCTGAGTCGAGGTCACTGACGGTTACGCTCGCACTCTTGATCGTGAAGTCACCGATTCTCAGCTCCGGGAAATGAGCGTAACTCACTCCCCGGCCATTGGTCCCGAGTCCGTGCGAAATCACTCCGGTATCATAGCCACCGAGCTTGGCTTGTCGGGCAAAATCGCGACCGATGGTGGTAAAGTAAGCTCCGGTGTCCACCACCAGCTTGGTCGTGACCCCATTGATCACCGCCGGCAATTCGAGATGATCATCCACGATGGTAAGATCGACCGGGGTATATCCCTGTTTCGTGAGGATAGAGCGAATGCCGCTTGAAATGTCCTTCATCGGGCCGCCGGGATGGGCGAGAATGAGGTGATTGGCGAGATCCAGGACGACCCCGTACTTCAACATCTCACGCAATCCAAACAGACCATCCGAAAGCCCGTATGGCCGATAAAAACCGCCGCTGTTCCAATCAGAAGCGACATAGGCTTTCACATTCATCAGCCCGAGATTACCCATGGTCAGCTGGTGAATGGTGACGATACTGATCTTTTCTGTCCCTTTGCCAAAGGCTCCATGTACCGGCACATTCGTCGCCGTAGGTTCGAGCCCGAATTTCTTTACGCTCGCTGAGAAAATGAGCGAAGCCGGCGAGCCGGTGTCGATCGTTAGGTCGCCGACTTTGCCATTGGCATTAATCGGTAACCGGTAAGTATTTTCGGCACGAACGAACTGCGCCCCGCCATAACCGTGACCAACGACAAATTGATCGAGCTGGCTAAGAGGTGCGGCGCCCTGGACACGACTTAAAGCCAGCGCGAAAGCGAAAATGGGGATCAAGGCGCACTGTTTCATGGGCGGGAGTGGTAGCTGCTAATCGCGGGCAGGTCAAGATTAGCCCGACTCCGAGTTAGCCGTCTTACCCGGGGGGCAAAAGCGAAAGCCAACGTTCGCCGCGGAACGGTAAACTTCTTCAGTTTCTCTGGCGCACAGACTAAGCTCGCGCGATGGAGCACCACTTCCTGCGTCTAGCGCGCGTTTTTCGTTCCGCGCCGATGGATTTCGTCGCTTCGCGCGCGGATGAACGAAACCTGGCTGGCGCAACCTGGGACGGAAAAATCTGATTGCACCGCTATGACCTGATCGTGATCGGCGGTGGCGGCGCCGGCCTGATGTGCGCCTTGACCGCCGGGCAGCGCGGACGCCGGGTCGCGCTCCTCGAGAGCAATTCGCGGCCTGGTCTCAAGATCGGGATCTCCGGCGGCGGCCGCTGCAATTTCACCAACCTGCAGGCGGCGCCGGAAAATTACCTGTCTGAGAACCCACGTTTTTGCACTTCGGCGCTCGCCCGTTATTCGCCGCAGGAATTCATTCGCCTGGTCGAGAAACACCGGATCGCATTCCACGAGAAAAAGCTTGGGCAGTTGTTTTGCGATTTCAGCTCACGCCAAATCATCGAAATGCTCCTCGAGGAGTGCGCCTCCGCCGGGGTCGAGCTGTCCTGCCGCACGCAGGTGCAGACGGTGGCCCGCACCAGTTCCGGCTTTTCGTTAGGCACGAATCGCGGGCCGATGGAATGCTCGTCTCTGGTCATCGCCACCGGCGGCCTATCTTATCCGCGGCTCGGCGCGAGCGACTTCGGTTATCGGATTGCCCGGCAATTCGGCCTCGAAATTGTTCCGCCCCGGCCCGGGTTGGTTCCTTTGGTCCTGGCTCAGCCGGAAGGGGCAACCTTCAGCGCGCTCAGTGGAATTTCGCTTCCGGTGATTGCTCGGATTGACGGCACCGCATTCGAAGAAGCAATGCTCATTACCCATCGCGGATTGAGCGGGCCGGCGATTCTACAGATTTCCTCCTTCTGGTCGGCAGGTGCAGCGATCATGCTCGATCTCCTTCCGCAACATCCGGGGGACGAGTGGTTGCGCCGGGCGCGTACGAGTAACGCGACCATGCGATCGCTCCTTGGCCGGGAATGGCCGGCCCGTTTCGCCGATCTTTGGTGCGAGCGTTACGCTTCGACCAAGCCGATTGCCCAGATGAACAAGACCGAATTCGATCAACTCGCCCGGCTGGTCCACGCCTGGCCCATTCGCCCTAACGAGACCGAAGGGTACCCCAACGCCGAAGTGACCGTCGGAGGGGTGAGCACCGGTGAGCTTTCTTCGAAAACCATGGAATCGCGTCAGGTTCCCGGACTTTATTTCATTGGCGAGGTGGTCGACGTCACCGGCTGGCTCGGCGGTTACAATTTCCAATGGGCCTGGGCGAGTGGGCATGCCGCCGGCGAAGTTGCCTAACGAGTAAAAGACGTTGTCGCGGCTCGCGGGAGAGCGCAGAGTTCCGGCGAAATGAAGACTTGGATTGGCACTTCCGGTTTCCAATACAGCGAATGGAAGGGGACCTTTTACCCGGAAGATCTGCCCGCGAACAAAATGCTTCCCTATTTCGCCGAGCGCTTACGAACCACCGAAATCAACTACACCTTTCATCGCATTCCTTCCGCGAAGACAATCGAGAACTGGAAGGTGCAGACTCCGGAGAATTTTCGTTTCGCCCTCAAAGCGCCGCAAAAAATCACTCATTTCGCCAAACTGCGCGATTGCCAGGACACGCTCGGCTATTTTTGCAAGGTGATCGCCGATCTCGGCCCGCGGCTCGGGCCGGTCCTGTTCCAACTCCCGCCAAATTTCAAAAAGGACGCGGAAGTGTTGCGTTCCTTTCTCCGCGAACTGCCCAGGGTGCGGGCGGCCTTTGAATTTCGACACCCATCCTGGCTCGACGAGGAAATCTTCGAGTTGCTTCGCGCCGGCAATATTGCCCTCTGCCTTGCGGATACGGAAAAACTGCCCGCGCCCACGACCGTGACCGCGGATTACGGTTATCTCCGTTTGCGACGTGAAGATTACACCGCTGACGATGTGGCTCGCTGGACGGAATTCGTTAGGCAGCAGGCCACAAAGTGGCAGGAGGCGTTCGTTTATTTCAAACACGAAGAATCCGGGATCGGCCCGAAGCTGGCCCAGCAAATGATCGAGCTGCTTGAGTAGCTCTAATAAGGTGGCCAGCGTTTTCGTTACCCGTTACCGGCGGGACCGGTTACATCGGTTCACGATTGCTTCCCGCGCTTCAGGCGCGCGTGCCATCTTTGTTCGCGTTCTGGTCCGTCCCGGCTCGGAAAAGAAGCTCGGGACGCGGCCAGACCGAACCGCGAGGACAAGCCTTCCTTTCCTACTCAAAGCGTTTTCAGATACTCGATCAGTTCCTGCTTTTCGTTCGGGGCCAGATTGGTCCCGTAATCGTGCCCGGCATTTGAGTTTCCAGGCTTGCTCGTGTCGAAGAGATAAGCGCCCTCATCGGTGAACCCCATCGTCGCCTGGTCGAAATGGGCCGAGCCGCGATGATAATTTTTCGGCCGTTCGTTAGGCGGAGTGAGCAGTTCGGTCATCGTCCGCACCGAACCGTTGTGCAGATAAGGCGAACGCGCCCAAACTCCGCCCAGCGTCGCCGCGAAATATTTTCCGGTCGTCCGGACCCCGGGTTCCTTCGGCGCTTCGTAGCCCTTCAACTCCAGTTCGGCGAGAAACCTATTGAACCCGTCGGCCTGCTGCTGGTTGAAAGAATTGGCCCGCAACGGATCGGTCCCAACTTCGGCGACCGGATACAAGCGGTGATCGGTTTCCGGGCCGGTATGACAGTCCGCGCAGCGATCGGCGAACCACTTTGCCCCGCGCTCGGCCGTGGCTTGATCAATTGCGAAAGGATAATGGGGCGGCTGAATTTTTTCCGAAAGCGTGGTTTGCCGTTTCACGTCCGCGAAATTGAGCCCGGCCTTGTGCCCGTCGAGCGCCGCGCCCAGGCCTAACGAGGCGAGGAGATTGCGGGCAATCGGTGAACGTGTGTTCCCATCCCAATGCACCCAGGGACGCTTCGAGACGTTCCAGACCAGGCCGAACTTGATCGGGGCGTAGGGCTGTGGCGAATTGAGCAGCGCGGCAGAAAGCAAACCAAAGGCGTCGTTTCGCCCCGGGCCCGATGCCGGCGGCAATTTTTCGGGCGGCGGATCGGGCACATGCAGCACCGCGCGGATGTTATGGAAGAGCTGAAGCATCGCATGGGCGCGTGAAGCGATGTCACTCCGGGCTTCGAACGGCCCCTGGAGATCGGCAGGTGCGATCGCATGCAGCCCGCCAGCTTGAATATCGTTCGCACCTAACGGGTCCGCTTTCATCGTGTCGACGATTTTTTGCTCCTGTTCCGTCCACGCGGCATCGAAGACCGAGGGTTTGGCGCCGAGATAATTGACCAGAAATTTTTTCATGTTCCGCGGCTCGGTGGTCTTGTACATCGCGACCAGATTCGAACCGAAGAACGCTTCGACGTCGAAATCACTCGTGGTCCCGAGGATCCGGATCGGCCGTTCGATGCCGGTGGAAGTGATTTCGGAAACGTGACAGGAAGCGCAGTTGATCCCGACCGCCGGCAGATTGCCCAAATGTTTGACCGCGGGGCTGCGACTAAATCCAATCGGCCATCCGAACTCGTGGTCGGCAATTAACCCGAGGTGGCTCAGGTCGGCGGTTGGAAACAGTTCTGGATAGGTGGCGATGAACGCGCGCAGGACTGGCTCCGGAAACACCTCTGTGCCCATCGAACCGTGGAGGAAGAAATCGAGATCGTCCTTCGACCAGCCAGGGACTTGGGCGCGCCAGATTGAGTCGGCTTTCTTGGTCGGCGCGCCGAGACCTGCTCCGGAAAGAATCGCAAGGATTGTGACCAGGGCAAAAGCGAAGACCAACAAAACACGTCGCATCGTTTCCCTCTAACGAGGAGGTTCGCTGAGTTCAATCCCAATCCAATCATTGCCGCGGCGCTGGGCATACCCCGGGCTTGCTGGTCTTGATCGAGAATGAATAATTCGCCCATGCAGGAGATCGCCGCCAACCTCGAGCGCGTCCAGGCGCGCATTGCCACCGCCGCAGAAAAAAGTGGGCGTTCGCCTAACGAAATCGAGCTGGTCGCGGTCACCAAGACGCATCCGGCGGAAACCGTGCAGGGCGCAGTCGATGCCGGGCAGACATTGTTCGGCGAAAGCCGGGTCCAGGAAGCGCGGGCCAAAATCCCGCTCCTGCCTGCACGTTTGCGCTGGCATTTCATCGGGCACCTGCAAAAAAACAAGATTCGCCACGCGCTCCCCCTCTTTGAACTTTTTCATGGAATCGACTCTCTCGCGCTCGCGCGGGACCTGGAGCGGATCGCGAACGAAGAAGGAATACGCCCGCGAATTTTGCTCGAAGTCAATCTCGCGGCGGAAGCGAGCAAACACGGTTTCACGCGCGAGAACCTCCGTCGCGATTTGGAGGAATTGTTGTCGTTAAGCCGGGTTTCGATCGAGGGTCTGATGTCCATACCGCCGCTTGGGCCAGAGCCCGAAAGCTCGCGAAAATATTTCGTTGCCTTAAGAACGCTGCGCGATGAGCTCGGGTCGGAGTTCAGTCTTCAGCTGCCCCAGCTTTCGATGGGAATGAGCAGCGATTATGCGATTGCCATCGAGGAGGGCGCAACCATCGTCCGGGTCGGCACGGCGATTTTCGGTGAACGCGAGCGAGGGACGCTGAAATGATTGCGGTCCCCAACCTTGAGTGTTGGAGTGTTTGCTCTGGCCCAGCGGTTTGAATTGCCTCGCGCTGTGCAGTTGATAGGCTTTCTTGATGCGTCTCGAGCCAGTTAATATCGAGCAAATCGGAAGTGAGCTCGCCATTCAGTGGAAGGACGGGACGGAAACGTATTTGCCCCTGCGTTTTCTGCGCCAGGCCTGTCCCTGTGCCGCCTGCGGGGGTGAGCCGGATGTGCTCGGCGACGTCGTTAGGCCAAACGTCAGTTACACCGGCCAAAGTTTCGAGCTCGGTAGCTGGAACCTGATCGGCGGTTACGCGCTGCAACTGAACTGGGCCGACGGCCACAACACCGGGCTCTATCCCTTTGATTACCTACGCCGGATCGACCCCACCCGACCGGCCTGAAGGCGCGCAATGAATCCACTGGTCAAAGTCGCGCTCCTCCTCTCTCTCGCCGCTCTTTGCGCGAGCGGCGTTGTGACCACCCACCTCAGCCACCAACCGCCTTTGCCTCCCTTGGAGCACGATCTCTATTCCACGGTCAATTTTCAGCTCGCCGCCTTTCGCTGCGAAGATTTCGCGGGTGCCTACCAAAATGCGGCGAGTGAAGTGCAGCGAAAATTTTCCCGGACCGAATTCGAGCTGATGATTCGCCGAGACTTTGCTTTTCTCACCCGGACCGCCCGGGTGGAGTTCGGTGCCGTGCGGATCCACGAGAGGAGCGCGCTCGCCCAGGTTTTCCTGACCACCTCCGATGGCTTGACCCGGGCTTATCGCTTCAGTTTCGTCGCCGAAAATCGGAGCTGGCGCATCGATGGAGTTGAGTCGTTAGGCTCAAACTCCCTGATCCGACTCCCTGGAATTCACGTTTAAAGGGATCGTCGGCTAACCAGCCGGAAGGGTAACGCGAAGCACGCTCGTGCCCGGCGTCGCAGGTTCCAATCTACTTCCCGCCGCGTTCGCCGGGACCAGAAAAAATTCTCCCGGCTCGAGTCGCAGTCCGTTCACTTCAACTCCCCCTGCCAGGCAAAAAAAGAGGGCAAACGCCGTCACCTCCGAAGCGATTCGCGCCTGATTAAGCAACCATTTTTCGACTACGAAATGGGGACAGTGGACCAACTCTTCGTTTTCCGGGTAAACCAAGGTCGGTTCAAAATCGGCAAAATCTGTCGCCCGCAAAGCTTCCTCGATCTGGAGAGAACGCGGTTTCCCCTCCGAATCCAGTCGCTCCCAATCGAACAAACGAAATGTCGTGTCGCTATTCTCCTGGATCTCGACCAGCAGGTTGCCCGCGCCAATCGCGTGCAGCCTTCCGCCCGGAGTAAAAAGAACGTCGCCGGCTTTCACCGCGACTCGATGCATGAGCCCGATCGGCTCACCCTGGCGGAGCGCAGCCTCAAACTCCGCCCGCTCCACCCCGCGCTTCAGGCCCAAATGAATCGTCGCCGCGGGCGCGGCCGCGAACACGTACCACATCTCGGTCTTTTTCCCCGCGCCCTCCCGCGGATGAACCTGGAGTGACAACACATCTCGAGCGTCGAGTAACTTGGCCAGAATCGGAAAGCGCGCGGCCTCGCCCGTGTTCGGGCCAAAGATTTCCTCCCGCTCCTCGGACCAGAGCTG
>Ga0206945_1033_pt1 | contig 30859 bp, 19 predicted proteins | sample Alteio_BWOrgHeat_5_FD_152982 | JGI IMG/M metagenome (GOLD analysis project Ga0206945, IMG submission 152982) | Enriched cells from forest soil in Barre Woods Harvard Forest LTER site, Petersham, Massachusetts, United States -... | ecosystem: Environmental > Terrestrial > Soil > Temperate forest > O... | reverse complement strand
ATTTACCACCCTGTCTGGTTTGCAAAGTTTCCCATCGACCAATCATACATACATAATCCCTTTATCCCATATGAAGTTTTTAACAATGGATATTGGGACAAGTGGATACCTTGATCCGCTTGATCCTTTTGCAAGAACGGTTGTGGAAATTAACGCCGCAATACCGAATGCCGATATTGAGCGTGCGGTAGCATTGGAACTAGAAGCTGGGATGCGAGATGAAGACCGTGAAAAAATTGAACGGTTACGTAAACTTTATGAAAATGGCGATGCAAAAGCCGCGTCAGAGATTGGTGATATTTATGGGGGGAATCAAGAGGAGGCCGTCAAGTGGTACAGAAAAGCAGCCGAAGGGGGCGATGCTCGCGGAGAAGGGGGCTTGGGGATCGCTTATTTAGAAGGCGCCCCCAAAAATTACGAGGAAGCGTTCAAATGGTTGCGAAAAGCAGCCTCTCAGGGTGACCGATCGGCCCAATATAAGCTCGCTGAATCATATCTCATGGGCAAAGGTCTCACCCAATCCTATTCTAATGCATATTTTTGGGCAAGTATCTGTGCCGTTGATGGCGATTGGGGATGCAGGAATTTGCTGACAAAAGCTGCCAGAAATTTAGAATCCACTGAGATGTCGAGAGTTCAGTCCGAAGCATCTCAATGGAGTAAACACTTCAGGAAACCAACGAGCCAATAATATTCGTCCGTAATGGACGATTAACGACGGTCAAAAGCTGACCCTGCGATCAATTCATTTTTTCTCAGATTGGGGTGCTTTTGGTTCTGACGGATTCCCCTCTGTTGCCATGAGCATTCCGTCCTCTATTTTCAGTTTTCCTTCATTGATGGACTATAGAAACCATCTAAAAATAAGCCCATTTTATAATGTCATTGACATCGTTATTTTATTGACGTACAATGTACGTACAGGATAAAAATATGTCTACTGTTACAACTCATCGCAGATCTCGATCTAAGAGATTCAACCTGAGAGCGACAGCCCGTCAAGAAAAACTGATTCGGACCGTTGCTCAGCAGCAAGGCATGAATGTAACCGAATTTATTCTTGAGAGCGCCTGTAAAGAAGCAGAGCAGGCCCTTGTTGATCAGCAACAATTTAATTTGTCGCCTACCCAATGGAAGGCTTTTGCCGAAGCGCTTGATAGACCAGTTAAATCTAAACCCAAACTGAAGCGCTTACTTACCGAGCCAAGTATTCTTGAGAAGCCTGCGTGACCGGCTCTGCTCAACAAACAACACCCCCTCTATCAAATGTCGAGAAACTCACCGAGAGCCACAATCTAAGCCAATTCGATTGTGGGAATTCGTCTCTAAGCGACTGGCTTCGTCGATATGCTTTCCTGAATCAAAGAAACGATTCGGCTCAAACCTACGTCGTTCATAGAGCCAATTCTGTTGTGGGCTACTACTCCCTAGCAGCGGGTAGTGTGAATCAGAAAGAGGCTTCGGCCCGTATAACGAAAGGACTCGCTCGGCATCCGATTGGAGTTATCTTGCTGGCGAGATTAGCCGTTGATAAGCGTGTGCAGGGATGCGGCCTCGGTAAAGCCCTTTTGAAAGATGCTCTTAGGCGAATTGAAGGGGCGGCTGAGACGATAGGTGCCCGAGCTGTACTGGTCCACGCCATTGATGATAAGGTGAGAAAATTTTACGAACGATTCGACTTTGAACCTTCTCCTGTCGATCCTTTACAGTTAATGCTTCTGATGAAAGATCTTCGGGCTCAATTACGTGGGATTTGATGGTTTTGAGTGGGCATGGTGCCGGTAAGGTTGTTTCAAAGGGTAAATTCTTAAGCGTAGCAGAGAGTTCGGACCGGATTTACGGATCCCGAGGGTCAAAAACTGACCCCCGCAACCATATGAAGAAAGATCCCCGGTTACCTGAAATGGTGGGTGGCCGGGGATTTTTTTGTTCATCTAGGGGATTTTGTAAGGGTAACAGGTCGCTTGCAAAAATTTATACTGGAATTTGAAGCTGGAGATTTTCATAATTCACCGTAGGAATCACTCTTTCTCGCGCCTCTTTCTTTTTCTTTAGACCCACCAATCCCATCCGCGCAAGCAGCGAGACATCATTTTGAACATTTTTTAGATCTCTATGTGTCATTTGAGATAGTTCGTAAACCGAGCCGGGATGCTTCTGGCGAATGGCATGCAAAAGCTCCATTCGTTTTGGAGTCAAAACGCGTAGCATGCTTTTGAGATCGACAAAATAAGTGGCCCGCTTTTTCTTGGCAGCAATCCCATTCTGTGCGCCTTTGACCGCTTGCGTGAATTCCTTTAGACCCTCACCGAGGCTTTTAATTCCGACTGTTATCCGTTTGATTTTCATTTTTTTCTCCTCTCTTGTTCCACTTCTTTCCGAAATGACTCAACAAGTTTTTCAATGGTTCCAATATGAGGTATTCTATACCCTATATATACTTAAAACAAGCGCTTCGCGCCGAATATTTCCATAGGTGCCACTGGCAGAAAAGGGCTTTGGCCTGGTTTCTGTCCGTGTGCCGTGGCGCCTCAAAAAGGAAATTTCGTTGCAACTGAGAATTTAAGAAAGAGTTGTTCCTGATAGTTTCCAAATCAATACTTGGGTTAGTTTGATTTTTAAATAAGAAATAAAGGAGTTTCTATGAAGAAGATTTGCAGTCGAAAAATTGCCCTCATTGTTTCATATGTTTTTCTATCCGCAATATCCTTTGCAGACTCAATATCTCTACCAATAGCGCCACCACCCAACATGGTTTCAACTGTTGCCATAAATGTTCATGTACGACGAGCTAGCGGTTTGCCGGCTACAAGTGGAATACCTGTGGCAATGACGCTATCGCGCAATGGAAATAATATTGGAGTATCCGGCGTTACTGACAGTAGGAGTATCGCCACAGTGTATTTTAACGACATTCCTATGGGTGTTTACCAAATGACCACCTATGCCAATTCAAACGTAGTCAGCACATACTATGTTAATAACCCGCCATTGCCGCCGACACCGGTTACCCAGGTGACAATTGATACCAACCCCAAAAATATTTCTGTATGGGCTAATCTCGATTATTAGTCTTCCACGAAGGCGATTCGAATTGAATAAAAGCGCCGGTCTCCCGTAAGGGAGGCCGGCGCTTCTTTTTTCCTGTCTGAAAATTTAGAGATTATTTAAGTTTTGGTTAGGCATTGATCCAGACAGCCCTCCTAACCTGGAGTATGAAAGAAAGTATTTCACGCTCCCTTCCCCAAGTTAAGACCATTCCCCGGATTTGTCGTCTGGTTCTGGTGGCGACATTGATCGTTAGCGCCACGCGTATCACTCCTGCCGTGGCGAGTTCCCAAACGAAGACAGATCCCCTACACGCCAACCCCGCGTTTTTTTTTGAAAGCAACCAAGGACAAACCAACGCTTCCGTCAAATTTTTCTCCCACAGCGAGGCCTACACCCTTTTTTTAACCGCTTCGGAAGCCGTGTTCTCTCTGCCGGTTCCCGCCCCTTCTGTCGATCAAGGCCGTGATGTCGTGCGCATGAAATTGAGGGGCGGCAACGCCTCCGCGGTGGTGCGGGGACGGGATATTTTGTCGAGCAAAAGCAATTATTTGACCGGCAACAACCCGAAAAAATGGCGGACGAAAATAGCGCGATATTCCCAAGTGGAGTTCAGCCAAGTTTATCCGGGGATCGACATGATCTATTACTGGAATAAAGGCCAACTGGAATATGACTTCGTCGTCGCGCCGGGCGCCGATGCCGCCGCCATCTGCATGGATTTTCAAGGGGCCAAAAATCTCGAGCTCGATCAGCAGGGCAATTTGGTTTTAAATCTGAGCGGGAGGAAACTCGCCTTCAATGCTCCGGTTCTCTATCAGAAATCGGGGGACACCAAGAAATATGTGGAAGGACATTTTGTGTTGGTGGGGCATGGCCAGGTCCGGTTTGAAGTGGGGGCTTATGATAAGAACAGTGAATTGGTTATCGATCCTTCCTTGATGTTTTCAACCTATCTCGGCGGCGCCGGTGACGACCGGGCGAACGCAATTGCGCTCGACAGTGCAGGAAATATTTATCTGGCGGGAACAACGGTTTCAAATGGTTTCCCGGGCTCGGCCAGCGGTTTCCAACCCGCCAAATCCACCGGAACGGATGTGTTTGTCACCAAGATCAGCGCCGCGGGGGCCATCGTGTGGTCGACTTACTTGGGAGGCGCTGGGATCGACATCGCGACTGGAATCGCCGTTGACGGTTTGGGGATTGTGCATATAACGGGATCCACGACATCCGCTGATTTCCCAACCGCAAACGCTTTTCAAGCCGCCAGTGGGGGCGGGACCGATGGATTTGTAGCGGCACTGAACGCCGCCGGCACGGCGTTGGTTTATTCGACGTATCTCGGGGGAGCCGGTGAAGATGAAAGCTTGGGAATCGCTGTGGACGCGAGCGGGAACGCCTATGTGACGGGGGATACCGATGTTGCGAGCGCGGTCACTTTTCCGACGACCTTGGGGGCTTATCAGACCCTTCAAGGAGGCGCTTACGATGCTTTTATCTGTAAATTTTCTCCGACCGGAACCATCTCCTATTCCACTTTCGTGGGGGGGACGGGCATTGATGTCGGGAAGGGTATCGCGATTGACGGCAGTGGCAACGCCTATGTCACCGGCCGAGCAACGGCCGCCTTCCCCACAATAGCGGGCGCGTTTCGAACCACCATTCTCGGCGCATCCGATGGATTTGTGGTGAAATTGAATCCAACCGGGACCACCATGCTTTATTCCTCGTATTTCGGGGGAAGTGATCTCGACGATGCCACCGCGATCGCGTTGGACGGAACGAATCCGGCCACGCTCAATGTGTACATAACGGGATCGACGGGTTCTACGGATTTTCCCGCGATTTCATTCCCCAGGGTCGTCGGTCAAGCCAGAGGTACGGGCGACGATGCTTACGTATTCAAGTTGAACATGAATGGCGGCGGTGGATTATCCGATGGAGTGTATTCGACCTATTTGGGTGCTTCGGGAGTCGACGCGGGAGCCGCCCTTAAACTTGACGCGCTTGGCAATGTTTATGTGACGGGACATACGGTGGCGACTGATTTTCCCGTCACGCCGAATGCGACCCAGAGTGTGAACAGCGGGACCGGAATTGTTTTTGTGACGGAAATCGATCCCACGGGAGCCGCTAAGGTTTTCTCAACCTATTTGGGCGGTACCACCGATCAAACCGGGAATGGGATTGCGTTGGACAATTCCAGAAACATTTATGTTGCAGGATGGACGAATTCAATAAATTTTCCGACGTCCAGCCCGATCCAGGCGGCCAATGCCGGCACGTTCGATGCTTTCTTGACGAAAATTTCCGCGCCCTCTCCTTTGCCGGCGGTCGCCAGCCTGAGCCCGACCTTGGGTCCTATTGGCGGCGGCACCACGGTCGTCATCACGGGTTCTGGATTTACTGGTATCACGGGGATGGGAGGCGTCACTTTCGGCGCGGTAAACGCAACGAGCTACACTGTCAACTCCAACACACAGATCACATCGGTCGCGCCGGCGCACGCGGCGGGGATCGTGGACATCGTGGCGACCAGCACAATGGGAGCGTCGACGATCGTGTCGGCTGACAGCTACACTTATTTTACGCCGCCACCTGCAATCACCGGTGTAAGTCAGTCGTCAGGTACGACGACCGGAGGGACTTCCGTCGTCATCACCGGTTCTGGTTTTACAGGCGTCACCGGCGTGGCAGGGGTAAAGTTCGGCGCTGTGAACGCCACGAGCTACACCATCAACTCGAATTTACAGATTACAGTGATCGCCCCTGCGCATACGGCAGGAATTGTGGACATCGTCGCGACCAGTCCCGCCGGATCATCTCCGATTGTGGCGGGCGATGCTTATACATTCGTCACGCCGCCGCCCGCGATCACGGGCGTAAGTCCATCGTCGGGAACGACCACGGGTGGTATTTCAGTTGTGATTACCGGCTCCGGATTCACCGGCGTCGCCGGCGCTGCAGGATTAAAATTTGGCGCGGTGAATGCAACGAGTTATACCGTTGATTCGAATATACAGATCACGGCCGTCACTCCATCGCACGCAGCAGGAATTGTTGACGTCATTGCGACGAGTCCGGCCGGCTCCTCTTCAATCGTCGCAGGCGATGTGTACACATTTGGTACTCCGCCGCCGGCGATCACCGGCGTTGTTCCATCATCAGGTACGACGACCGGCGGGACGTCCGTCATTGTCACCGGTTCTGGATTTACGGGTGTCATCGGCGCGGCGGGAGTAAAGTTCGGTGCGGTGGACGCCACGAGCTACACCGTCAACTCGAATTCACAGATCACGGCCGTCACTCCGCCGCACGCGGCCGGGATTGTCGACATCGTCGCAACCAGTCCTGCCGGTTCATCTTCAATCGTCGCGGGCGATGCCTATACCTATTTCGTATTTACGCCCGCGCCCACGATTACCAATTTGAATCCCAATTCGGGTTCGATTGGCGGCGGCACCGCGGTCGTCATTACTGGTTTGGGATTTATCGGTGTTGTCGGTGCGGGCGGAGTCACACTCGGCGGAGTGAACGCCGCGAGTTACACCATTGACTCAAACACGCAGATCACAATGATCGCTCCTCCGCACGCGGAGGGAAGCGTGGATGTCGTGGTGACAAGTCCGGCGGGTTCATCCTCGATGGGACCAAATGATATCTACCTATATTCCCCGATGCCGGCGCCCACCATCACAAGTGTCGATCCAAAGCTAGGGCCGATCGGCGGCGGCACATCCGTCGTTATCCTTGGTTCCGGGTTCAAGGGAATGACCGGCGTGACCAGCGTTCAGTTCGGGTCCGTGAACGCCGCGAGTTACTCGGTTGACTCGAATACGCAGATCACTGCGGTTGCGCCGACGCAAGCTGCGGGCAGCGTGGCCATCGTGGTGACGAGCCTTGCGGGATTATCGTCAATTGGGTTGGATAGCGCCTTCGCCTATACCGCTGCCGCGCCAGTGATCCCTTGTTTGGATCCCTACCTCTTTCCCTCTCCTGCTGTGGGAAGCACCGCTCATGTTGCCTACTGCATGGCCGAGTCCGGACTCGTGAAGATCCGGGTCTATAACGAAATCGGAGAGCTCGTGGACGCGTTGGAGGAGAGCAAATCGGTTGGTCCGCAGAATTCCAGCATCAACGTTGGAAAGTTTGCGCCCGGAGTTTATTTCTATCTTTTGAGCCTTCACTACGATACCGGAAATACTGAAAAACACGCCAAGCAAAAATTTGTAGTGCTACGGTGAAACGGATCGGATTCATATTCTTGGCTGGTTTTTTTCTCTGTGGCTTGGCTCGGGCCGACGAAAGCGTGCAGGCGGCGGGAAAATTCGCCATGCCTTTCACTCAAGAGGGAGGTACGGCGCGGGCCATGTCGATGGGGTCGACGGGGGTCAGCATGCCGCAGGGGTCGGCATCCTTGTTTTGGAATCCGGCCGGGCTCGCTACCCAGTCCTGGATGGAAATCGGCCTACATCACATCAGCGGACTTGGTGACTCCAATCGTGAGACCTCTGTTATCGGCATGCCGTTGGGTTCTTTGGGTGGTTTTGCCGCTTCCCTAAACTATGTGAACAACGGAAACTTTGAAGGTCGCGACAGCATCGGAAACCAGACGAGCAATTATAGCGCCGGAGACATGGGCGGCAGCCTGGGCTGGGGCAAGCAATGGTTCCCGGGAATTTCCGGGGGAGTGGCCGTAAAATACAATCGGCAAACGCTGGCCGCCCAGTCGTATTCTGCAACGGCGTTGGACGTAGGGTTTTTGTGGCACCCCGTTTCCCTCTTAAACTTGGGTCTGACCTATTTCAATCTGGGCACGAAGGTCGCCGATACCGCTCTTGATTCCGGCTGGCGCGGAGGCGCTTCCTATAGTGTGCGCAAGAATATGTTGTTCGCCGTTTCCACCGAGTTGAAACCGGGCGGATTCGATCGCCTCCAAGTGGGCGCCGAAGGATTCGTTCATTCTACTGTTGCTGTGCGCGTTGGTTTCGTGCAAAGTTTAAAATCTACCGAACTCACCGGCGTAACCGGGTTGACCGCCGGCTTGGGCATTCGAATAGACAAAAATCTAATGCTTGATTATGCCTATCTCCCTTTTGGCGAATTGGGGGTCTCCCAACGCATCAGCGTGACCTATAATTTTTCGAATCCCGAACCAAAGGATAATCACCGGCTTAAGTCTCCTTCCGGCCCCCGCAACCATTTATAAAAAGAACGCCGGTCACCCTTGGTGGATGACCGGCGTTCTTTTATTTACTGCCGAATTGCCATCCCAGGCCCAGAGACAGGACTGGGAAGTTCAGCGTTGAAGTTCCGATGCGGCTCTTGCTTGCGCCCAGAGTATTCCAGGTGGCTTCCATCGCGCACAGGAGGTGGTCGGTGAGCATCTTCTCCAATCCGCCGCCGAAGGAAAGCGCGAAACCGGTAGACGCCTCGCGATCGGTCACCCGCGTTTCACTGGTTCCCGTATCCGCCCAGGTTGCCCCATTGCTGGGAGTGCCGCGGGTGGTCTCGAAGATACGCGCCACGCCGATGCCCACATGCACATACGGCACCCATTTGGCATCCTGCATGAACGAATAACGTCCAACCAATTCTCCAGTATAGATGTTATCCACCGCATTGACGTCTAAGAAGCTGCCGCCTTGCGTTTTGCCGGGCAGGTATCCGTAGTCGAGCTGACCTCCCACGCTCACGTTCGGCGTCATTTGGTACAGATAGCGCGCGCCCGCGGCAGGTCCCACCTTCTGTGTGGTATCCAGGTCATTCGCCCAGGTTGGAATCGCCGCTCCGGCGTTTAAGCTAACCTGTGAAGTCCCCACCGGCGCTGCCAGCACCGCTCCTGCGCCGATGGCCAATATTCCCATTAATCCGATCAATCGTTTAAATAGGCTCATTTCAGATCCCCTTTTAGGTTAACGTGCTGACATGGTCGGAGCCTGGGTGTTGCAGCTGCTGCCTCCGCCAAAGTCCTGCATGGTATTGTCAAAATCCACCACGAAGTGCAGGGTGTGGTTACCCGTGACGACCAAGGCAGAACTTAACGGCAATGGCGAGGTGGGCGAAAGACCGCTACCCCCACCGTTGCTGGCGACTCCTGTCGTGCTGAAGTAACCAAAGACTTCGGTCGGCGTTCCGGTGACGCAGGTAATCGTAGCGCCGGTGGCCGGGTCCACAGACGAGCCCCCGCTTCGGCAGATCTGATTGGTGACCGACACGCCTTTTACGCATGCCGGAGGGGTGCTGGACGTCGTGCTGGCGGCGGGCGTCATGGTAATCTGGCTGTAAATACCCACGATGGCGCAGGGATAGGTTCCTTTGGGTACGGATCCCGCTCCCAGGGTTGGGCTATTGATAAAGTTCTGAGTGGCGTTCGATGAGTTATGCAAGACATGTTGTGGGTTTGAGCAATCTGTGTTTTTCGAAAGGTAGAGATCTTGGAAATTAATCTCCACATCCGAGGGGCTCACGGAGTCCGTTGCCATCGCCCGCGTTGGTAAAAAAGCCGCCATACCCAACATCAATAAACTTCCGTATCGAATAATATTATTCATCGTGGCGCCCCCTGAAGCGTAAGAACCGCTTGACTGGATACTCCACCGCCGGCCGATGTGTTTGCGGACGGATTGGATTTCTTTTGACAAGCCATCAAGCTGCAGAGCATGACTCCACCGAGCATAGCCAACAGTACTGCATGTATCCTTCGAAGCTTCATGATGCCCTCCCTTTTTAACAACGAACTTGAAATGAAGTTTTAGTCAACAATTGGTGATCCCAGCGCACTTCGAGATGCCACTGACCCGCATAGTCGGGCTCGCGCACCTCGGCGGCGACCGAACCTGCCAGCGCGGATAGACCGCGCGACGCCGGCTGGAACTGCAGCCACAACTGGGCTGTGCTGGCGGCTTCGGCGCCAAAATCGATGGTGGAATGTGAGTGCTCGGCGACATGGCCGCTCGGCATGATCCAGATGCCCTCCAGTTCGTGCTTTCCAGTGGTCGCATCCGCCAATGTCAAATAGCCATAAATCGAGCCATTGCAACTGAAGGATGTTTCTGGCTCGAGGGCGTCAACTCTTGATGTCATTACCAGCTTGGTCAGCGACTGCGCCTGCGAAAGTCCGGTCAGAATCGACAACAAAAAAACCGAGAGGGGGGCAATTCGCGCTGACATGTTAGAGCGAGTATTAGAGGAGCCGGATGGAGTTGCAAGGGAAATCTAAGAATATAAAGCCGCTTTGATCGTCCAAACTAGAAGCGGTGATCCCATTTCTCTCGCGATTTGATTAAATAATTTCTCGTGATTCACTCTCTCGAAATCATTCTTCTCCTCCTGTGCGTGGTCATGGCCCTTGAGGCCGTTGCTCAGCGCGTGGCGTTGCCGTCGCCGTTTCTTCTTCTTCCGGCGGGAATTTTGCTGGGGTTTATTCCCCGGTTCCCGCGTGTCATGCTCGATCCGGATTTGGTGATGTATGTGTTCCTTCCGTTGTTGGTTTATTCGGGGTCGGCGCTGGGGTCGTGGGTGGAGTTTCGGAAGAATCTTCGGCCGATCACGCTTTTGTCCGTCGGTTGTGTTTTGTTCACGACAGGGTTTGTGGCGGTGGCGGCGCACTGGATTATCCCGGGTTTTGGATGGGCGGGGGCATTTGTGTTGGGCGCCATCGTTTCGCCGCCGGATGAAGTGGCCGCGATCAGCATCGCGCGGCGGCTCGGAATTCCGAAAGGACTTTCCGCGATCCTCGAGGGCGAAGGACTGGTGAACGACGCCACGGCGCTTACCGTGTACCGGTTCGCGGCCGCCGCGGTGGTAACGCACTCTTTTTCAATGATGAATGCGATGTCGAGTTTCACGCTCGTGGTTTCGGGCGAAATCGCTTGGGGCCTTTTTGTGGGATGGGCGATGCTGCGGGTTCGCCGCGCGCTTCGCAGCACGTCGCTTGAAACCGGCCTTTCGCTTTTGACGCCGTTCATCGCTTACTTGCCGGCCGAACTTTTGGGAGGGACCGGCGTCCTCGCGACCGTGGCGGCGGGGCTCTACGTGAGCTACATGAACTCGCACTTGGTCCGCGCGACGACCAGGCTCCAGCTTGTTCCCGTTTGGCAGATCATCGAATTCGCTCTCGACGGAATTTTATTTCTCGTCGCGGGACTGCAGCTCCACCGCATCCTCGAACCGCTCAGCCGGACCGACCATCGCATGCTGCTTGGTTACGGGATCGGCATCAGCCTGTTGGTGATCGTGGTCCGCATTCTGTGGGTGTTCAGCACCAATCGCTTTCTCAAGATGATGCGCTTGTCTCTTCGCCGCGGCGAACCGGACCCGGGTTGGAAGCGGATTTTCATCGTGTCCTGGAGCGGAATGCGCGGCGCTATTTCGTTGGCGGCCGCGCTGTCCATCCCTTTGTTGACGAGCGCGCGGCTGCCGTTTCCCCAACGGGACCTCATTATTTATCTGACGTTCTGTGTCATCTTAAGCACGCTTCTTTTGCAGGGGCTCACTTTGCCGCGGTTGATTCGTCTTTTTGGCATCGATCGGGAAGGCCGCCGCGAACGCGCCGAGGCCGGACATAAGGAAATCGAAGCGCGCCACCGGGCGGCCGAAGCGTCCCTAGCCCTCTTGGCGGCGAGACGGAAAGAAGGGGCCTATCCTGAACCCCTGCTGGATCGCTTCGAGGACCAATATCGCGATCGCAATGATCAATTTCGCGCGCATCTCGACGGCGATCACGACGGCGCCGTCCAGCATGGAGCGCACCGGTTCAATCTTCAAACGGAGCTGATCGAAACGGAGCGGACAGTGATGCTCCAGCTGCGCACATCGGGAATGATCGATGACGACATCCTCCGGCGGATTGAAAAAGACTTGGATCTTCAAGAGATGCGGCTTCGACAGGGCATCGCGGTGCATCATTTTCACGCTGATCAAGACGGGGCAATCGATGCTTGAAATCCTTACTGCGAAGGGGGGCGCTGTTTCGGAAAGAGATGCGGGTACCGTTTCAGATAATAGGCGGCGGCGATCCCGAGGATAAAGAAGTCGTCCAGCAATCCAAAAACAGGAATGCTGTCCGGAATAAAATCGAACGGGTTCAACAAATAGAAAAACGCTCCATACGCCACCAACTTGTCCATGGACGTGAGAGATTTTGAATTGAGGACCGTGAAAAGTTGGGAAATTCGCGACTTCCAATCGTCGCTTTTCTTTCTAAATGAATTTATCAGGGTCGTATTTTTATCGACAATGTCTTTGCGCGTCACATCCAAACCAATATGGGAAAGCGTCTCAATGGCCGCCTCCGGTTTGGCTTCCCACTCTTTTAGTTGATCGAGAGAGCATCCCATGCGAGCCGCCGCGTTATCGAAGGGCTCCCAACCGGACAAGCGCACGTCCACGATGCTGGCCGCGTCCGGTTTTATCTTGTCCTCCGCGATCAGCTGTTGGGTGACGCCGATCAGCGCGTTTTCATAGAGTTTGGGAAGGGGCCGGTTCCGGTTTTTTGGATCGCGCCAGCGCCGTATGGTCATACCGGAGAGGCCCATCCGGTCGCCCATTTGCTCCGGAGAGAGGCCGGCATCGTCCATGATCTTTAACAAATGTGAATAAGTCATCCATAATTGTTAACCGATGTCTCAGGGATTGTCAAGCCGAAAAGGCGATTCCAACCCGACGGAAACGCCCGGCTTTTATATTGTTCTATAATCCCGCGCCTTCAAATCTATTTTTCAACGAGGAAAAATATCCATGATGCTCTTCGAACCGCTTTTCAGCAGCCAGTATGCTCCTTATGAGAAAGTCGCTCTCGTCGCCAACGTTGCCGTGGCGCTCGCGGGTCTTGTCTATGCGCTGCTTTTGATGGGCCAAGTCAAAAAGGCCGACCAAGGCACGCCCCGCATGCAGGAAATCGCCAAGGCCATCCGCCAAGGGGCCGACGCTTACCTTTACCGGCAGTTCCGCGTGGTCGGCGTCTTGATCGTTTTTTTGACGGTGTTTCTTTATATGGCGGCCCGGATATCGCATGCGGACCCGGCCATCGCCGTCGGCCGGGCCCTGGCCTTCCTGGTGGGATCGGTTTTCTCCGCTTTGGTGGGGTTTGTCGGGATGAGATTGGCGACCATTGGCAATCTACGCGTCGCTGCGGCCGCCACGAAAGGGTTCGGCGGGGCGCTTCAATTGGGGTATCGGACCGGGACGATCACCGGCATGTTGACCGATGGGCTTGGGCTTCTCGGCGGTTCCATTATCTTCCTCATCTACGGCGAGCATGCCTATGAAGCGTTGATCGGTTTTGGTTTCGGCGGCACGCTTTTGGCGCTCTTCATGCGCGTGGGCGGCGGCATTTACACCAAAGCAGCGGACGTGGGCGCCGATTTGGTGGGGAAACTCGAAAAAGGGATCCCCGAAGACGATCCCCGGAATGCGGCCACGATCGCGGACAACGTCGGCGATAACGTCGGCGACTGCGCCGGAATGGCGGCGGATATTTTTGAAAGTTACGAAGTGACGATCGTGGCGGCCATGATTTTGGGTTTGGCGACGTTTGGGCACAAAGGCGTGATTTTTCCGCTCTTGGTCCGCGCCATCGGCGTGATCGCGAGCATCATCAGCACCTACAGCGTGCGGGCCGGAGACAAGGGCACGGCTTCCGAAGCCATGAGCAGCGTCAACCGCGGTTTTGTCATTGGGTCGGTGCTGAGCGTCGTGGGATTTGTGGTCCTCGGTTTTTTCTATCTGCGATTCGACGCGGGTTATTTTCTGCGCTATCCGCAGGCCGCCGGCGGATATCCGAACGGCTTGAACGGACTTCCTTTCTGGGCGAACCTCGGGTTCCCGGGGTTGGACATGCGCCCCGCCTGGACCTGTTTGATCGGCATCGTCTTGGCGGTGGCCCTCAACAAATGCACCGAATATTTTACCGGCACGGAATATTCGCCGGTCAAAGCGCTGGTTAAATCCTGCGAAACGGGCCATGCCACCAACATCATTCAAGGGTTCGCGCTCGGTTATGAAAGCGCGGTGGGGGCCGTGATCGTTATCTCGGCGGCGATACTTTCGAGCGTGTTCGTCTATGCCGGGACCAGTCCGACTTTCATCGCCTATGGCGTGGCCATGTGCGGCATCGGCATGCTGACGCTGACGGGAAACACCATTTCCATGGACGTTTTCGGCCCGGTCGCGGACAACGCGAACGGCATCGGCGAAATGGGTTACGACAAGAAAGCGATGGGCGAGGCCAAATACAAAGAAGCGCGGCAGATTTTGGCGGACTTGGATGCGGTCGGAAACACCACGAAGGCCATCACGAAAGGGATCGCGATCGGTTCGGCGGTTATCGCGGCGGTCTCGCTTTTCAACAGCTTCATCGTTTCGGTGGGGTCGGGCGGCCAGGGCGAGACCGCCAAAATTTCCGCCGATGTGTTCAATGCGGTGGCTTCTCATCTCACCTTATCGGACCCGACGTTGTTCATCGGCATGCTGCTCGGCGGCGCCGTGCCGTTCTTGTTCAGCTCGATGACGATCCGCGCGGTCGGCCGCGCGGCGTTCTTGATCGTTCACGAGTGCCGTTTGCAGTTTCGGGACAAAGAAATTTGGGAAGGCTCGAAGAAGCCGGATTACGGCCGCGTGGTGGACATTTGCACGACGGAGGCCCAGAAAGAACTGGTGGGGCCCGGCATGCTTGCGCTGCTGGTCCCGGCCATCATTGGTTTCAGTTTGGGAATACTCGCGCTCGCGGGGTTTCTGGCGGGCATGATCGTCACGGGGCAGCTGCTCGCGGTTTTCATGGCGAATGCCGGCGGCGCGTGGGACAATGCGAAAAAAATGGTTGAGGATGAACCGGTCAATTTGGAACTCAACACCGGCAAGGGAAGCGAAAAACACAAGGCGGCCATCACCGGCGACACGGTCGGAGATCCGCTCAAAGACACCGCCGGGCCCGCGATCAATCCGCTCATCAAAGTGATGAACATGGTCAGTTTGCTCATCATCGGATTGATTCTTCCCTACGACCACAAGTTCCTTGAGCAATTGAAGCCTTTCGGCGTGATGGTGGACCCCAAAGAACATGGGTTCGCCTTCTGGTTCGTCTTGCTCGCCTGCTTGACCGGTCTCATCTGGGCCGTCTGGCAATCCAAGCGGGAAACGCGTCACTCGCATTAAAAAAAGGGAGGGGGTTGGGACTCCGTTCCACGTTTCTCGAGTCACTGCGTCCCAACCCCCTCCCTTTTTTTAATGCGATCGTTTCCAGCGGAGGCCTGAAGCCGTGATGATGATGACCGCGCAGATCATGATCACCACGGTCAGTGCGGTGTTGGTCAAGCCGATGAATGCTTTGCCGGGTTGCGCGGCGAGCGGCAGGAAATTTTGGAAAATGCTTTGCCAGCCGGCGGTCAGCGTGGTCGTGGCGATGAAGATCATCGGAAGCAGCGTCACCCACGCGTAGCGCCTCTTCCCCATGTTGATGATGACGGTTGTCGCCACGCAGAGCGCGATCACGGCCAAAAGTTGGTTGGCGATCCCAAACATCGGCCAGATCGTCGAGACGCTTCCCGTCAAAATAAAATAGGACCAGGTCCCCACCACCAGTCCGCTCGAGAGGATCGTTCCCGGCATCCAGTCCGTCCTTTCGAAAGGCTTGTAGATTTTCCCTAAGAATTCCTGCGCGATGAACCGCGCGACGCGCGTTCCGGTGTCGATGGTGGTCAAGATGAAAAGCGCCTCGAACATGATCGCGAAGTGGTACCAGTAGGACATGAGGCCCTTCATGCCGGGGAGGGCCGAAAAGACTTGCGCCATTCCCACCGCCAATGACACGGCGCCGCCGGTGCGGCCCGCCACTTCTTCGCCCACCTGCGACGCCAACGTCGAGAGATTGACCGGATTCATTCCGAGCGCCGCGAATTTGGCCGCCGGCACGTTGATCGCAAAATAGTCGGCCGGGTACAGCGCCGAGGCCGCGATGAGCGCGGTGATGCCGACCAATCCCTCCATGAGCATCGCGCCATAGGCGATCGGACGGATGTCCATTTCATTGTTCAGCATTTTGGGCGTGGTCCCGGACGCCACCAAGGCGTGAAAACCCGAAATGGCGCCGCAGGCGATGGTGATGAACACGAATGGAAATATTTTCCCGGGAATGATGGGGCCGCCTCCTCCAACGAACGAACTGAACATGGGCTGATGCAAGGGCGGGTTGACCCAGATGAGTCCAATGATGAGAAACGCGATGGTGCCGAGCTTCATGTAGGAGCTCAGGTAATCGCGCGGGCACAGCAGCATCCACACGGGGAGGATCGAAGCGATGAATCCATAGGCCGCGATCGCGATGGTGACGCGCGTGGGGGAGAGCGACAGAGCGGGTCCGATGAATGACGTTTGGATGTGTTTTCCAAAGATCACGGCGGCGAGCAATCCCAGCACGCCGATGACGGTGGCCTCGACGATTTTTCCTTTGCGGAACCGGTACATGTAAAGGCCCATAAAAAGCGCGAGCGGAATCGAGCAGGCGATCGTGAAAACCCCCCAGGAACTCTCGTGAAGCGCGTTCACGACGGCCAGCCCAAGTCCTGCCAAGGCGACGATGATCACGAATAAAACGGCGATCGCTGCGGTGAAGCCCGCCACCGGACCGATCTCTTGCCGGGCGATTTCAGCAAGCGATTTTCCATCGCGGCGCGAAGAGGCCGTCAGGATGATGAAATCCTGCACGGCTCCCGCCAGCACGACGCCGATCAAAATCCAGAGAAAACCCGGAAGGAAGCCGAATTGCGCGGCGAGGACCGGGCCGATCAGCGGGCCCGCGCCCGTGATGGCCGCGAAATGATGGCCGAAGAGGACCCATTTGTTCGTCGGGTGGTAGTTTTCTCCGTCGTAATGCGTGTGCGCAGGCGTTTGCCGCGCCGGGTCCAGTGCGACGACTTTGGACGCCAGGAACGCGCTGTAATAGCGGTACGCGAGGGCCAGGACACACAAGGTGCCGATCATGAATGGAAGGGCGCGCATAGCGGCGGATATTAGCAGTTGGTTTGAGCGATTCGCCTCGTCAAGAGAAGTCGAATAAAATTCGCCATTATTTAACCCCGATTTAAGGCGATTTTAAGGGGGGGACAGCTATAAGGAGGACTCATGAAAAAACCCCTGGCCACGCTGTTATCCTGCATTTATTTCCTCGCCAATGTCGCCTTCGCGCATGCCGGTGAGTCCAACCTATGGAAGGAGCGGCAAAAAAATCAATTCGCGGCCCTTCCAAGTCAATTGCCGCTTTCAAATGCTTCGCCGTCAGACCTCCTGCGCCAAATTCCGGAAATCAGCAAAAGCCTCGAGGCCGTCCAGTCCAAGCTTTCAAAAAATATCCAGGCGGACATTCCAGCTGCTTTTCGGCAATTGATCGAGGCGGTCCCGGCCAATGCCGGCACGGTCAAGGAAGTCTTCTCAGGCGGGACCGGCAAGAAACTGGTGTTGTTGATTCAGGACGTGCACATGGACCGGGAAGCCCAGGAAAATATCGCTTCGGTCCTGCATTCCTTGTCCGAGAAACAGGGGCTCCTTTTGCCGCGGAAAAAATTCCCAATCGCGGTCGAGGGGACGACCGGCGCCTTTGATTTTCATGTTTTTGAATCGTTCCCGGATGAGAAAATCCGGAACTCGGTGGCGAGCACCTTTCTTCATCAAAATTTGATCTCCGCTCCGAGTTACCTCGGCATGACGTCGCCGTCGGCGCTTATGGAAATTGTCGGGGTCGATGACGCGACCCACTACCGGATGAATGTTGAAGCGTATCAAAGCGCCTCTGTCCAAAAAGAACGGGTGCTTCATTTGCTCGATTCCGAAAAACAAGCCTTGGTTTCGTTGAAATCAAAGATTTTGAACCCGGCCCTCGCCAAATTTGACGCGCGCCTGAGCGGTTACCAAGAGGGAACGCTCAGCTTTGGCGATTACGTCTCCGCGCTGACCCAAGCCCATCAAAACGCCGGTTTGGGGGACATGGACCTTTTGCTGGAGCAATTCATGGCCGCCTATGGCATTGAAAAATCCCTGGACTTCAACGTGGTGGAAAGCCAGCGCGCTTCGGTCATCGAGAAAATCGCGAAAAAATCCTCGGAAGCGGAGCTGCATGAATTATTGGCCGAAAGCCTGGCCTATCGCCTCGGCAAGATTGGTTACGCGGCCTATTACCAAGCGGTAAAACGTCTGATCAACGAACACGGCATTTCGCTGGCGGCGGCGCCGGCATTCGACCAATACATCCGTTACGTGCTGCTGGCCGATGGAATCGACGCCGAAAAACTTTTTAAAAGCGTGAAGCGGACGGAAGCCGCCGTTATTTCCTCTTTGTGCCGGACGAAGGCCGAATCGGACCTTATGGATCGGTCGCAGTTCTTGTCGTTGGAACGAAAGCTCGTCAATTTCGCGTTGACCCCGGAAGAATGGAAGGAGTACAGCCGCTCTATGGACCATGGTCCATCGTCTATAGACCGTAAAAATTTATCCTCCTTCATAAATTTTTACCAAGAGGCCGACATCCGCAGCCGCACCATGGTCGACCATCTTCAATCCTTGGACCGTCCCGTCGTTGCGATGGTCGTCGGTGGTTTTCACACGCCGGAGATAACCGAACTGCTTCGCAAACAAGGCCGGTCCTATGCGGTCATCCAGCCCAAGATCACGAAGATCGACGGCGCCGCCGGTTCGGAGTATCTATCGATTTTCAACCGGGAAAAAACGCCGCTCGACAAGATGTTTGAAGGAGAGAAATTATTCTTGGCTCCCTCCGGTGGTTTGGCGGGAAGTCCCGAACATCCGGCCGTCGATGGAAAAATGTATGGAGCGATGCTGGCCCTGGGGGCCGCCCCGGGAGCGGACCATGTATCCACGCAAGTCCCCGGCGTTTTTGCGACCACCCACGATGTCCCTTGGTGGGGCCATTTTTCGGAAAGCTTCGACATTGAAGGATATGGGAAAGTCCTCTTCTTCGTCGCGATCGGCGGATTTTTGATTTGGCGGTTCCGCCGAGAATTGGCCGCCGTCCTCGCCAAGGTTTTGTCCTCGGTCACCACGCTCCAGGTCGGCCGCGCGATTTTTGGAAAGGAGGTGTCCGAGGTCAGTCTCCGTCGTTATTTCGCTCCGGTGTGGGAAGTGCTGTGGTTCGCGGCGATGGTCTTCTTCCCGCCGCTCGCGCTTGTTTTTATCGCGCTCCACTTCGCGCGCGGGAACACTGTCCCGACGGTCCGGAATGTATCGATTCTGCTCAGCGCCTTCGCCGTCGTGTTTGTTCTCCCCACCGTTATCGCTTTCTCCGCTGTTGGTTCTCCCTATGACCATGTTTCCATGTTCCTGCTCGTGGCCGCTCCGATCAATTGGGCCCTCCATCAGATTTATAACCCGATCGCGCTGTGGCTTGGCTGGCCGGTATTGACGACGGCACCCTCCGAAAGTTCGACCATTTCCATGGTGGGACCGGACGGCATCTCCTTTGAATGGCCCTGGCAGGGATCGGCGAAAGCCAAAGCCCTGTTGGCGAGCAGGGACAAGCCGAGCGCCGACGAGGCGAGAGACATCGATATTGTCCGAAAGTATTCAGAGAGAACAGAAGCCGATCGTTATGACCTGAAAGACAGCGGGATGGCATTTTGGGCGTTAATTCAGGCATTTTCAACCAAGAACGGTTTGACTTTAAATGATCGAAAGAAAATGCTGCTTTTCTTTTCCGACAACCATGCAGGTGATTACTTTTCTTTGGATGAGAAAGACCAGATCGAGGTCTGGGGTTATCTCTTGGTCCGCTTGTTGGTTTTGGAGGCAGCGGCGTCGGAAGCGCCGGATAAAAAAGAGCTGCTGGATTTTGGCGAAGCCTATAGGCCGATCGTGGGGGAGCTGTTCGATTTGCTCGAAATGGATGACTCAAGGAAATATTTTGAACAGCGTTTGTCCTCCTTGGCGATTCAACAACCCAAAATCGGAAGATTTTACGCCCGTCTTTTTAAGGTCTGGCCGGAATTCCAGAAAGATGAATTTAGATTTTATGAAATTAACTTGAGATCCCTGCAGATAGAAACGGAAGATTCGTCGAGTGAAGAATCCTTTGCGGAGCTATATAGACGTTTGAAGCCCGCGCTCTCCAAGAAAATTGCCGATGAGGCGGCCAAGGCGAACAAATTGAATGGGCAGTTGCTGGCGCTTCGGGCTTTGCTGCTTCCCAAAGCGGAGTCAAACGCCGAAAAAGCTTGGAATAATCCCATCGATTTCCTTTTGGAGCGTTCCGCCGGACGTCAATTCGTGCGTTTTGATCCGGATGGTTATCCGGAGGAAAGCACGGGGGCCGAACTTGTCAACGCCTGGAAATTTCAATTGGCATGGCTGGAACGAATGTCCAATGAACAGGGATTTAAAATGTTGCTGATCACAAATATGGACCGTTATCTTGGAAGTGTGGTCCAGTGGTTGAAGACGACCAAACAGCCTCAATCCATTGATCAACTTCTCGAGAAAGCGGCGCATTATCTTGAACAGAACGACCCGGACGTTGTGCGGACCGAACTCGAAATACCGGCCCTCCCGGAGCCGGCGGAAGTGACGCAAGGGTTGAATTTTTTGAAGAAGTTATGGGAGGTTAAACACGGCCATGGAATGACGGTGCGTTTGGCCCACAACAATCAGACCTTCGATGAAAAATTCATTGATGAATCGGCCGCCTGGCTTCAAGCGGCTCCCGGCGAGAAAGGGATCATCCTCGGAGAAAAGACTCATTTGCCTTCCTCCATGAACGTTTTACTGATTGTCCAGCATCGGACTTTTGAAGATTACACAACCGAAAAATTTGAGCCGTCAAGGGCGATTCCCCATGTGGTGAAACAAATTGCCGATTCCGATCCCGCCCACCCTTGGGGTGAGCATAAGTCCGTGGCCCTTTCAATTAAAGCCAATGAGGAGCTGTTCGCCTTTCTTAAAAAGAATGATTCCTTGTTCCAGGGGTTCTACTCCTCCAATTTTGGCGATATTGAAGTGATAACGGATTCTCATTTTGGCGAGGAAAATAACGATGAATTGGCGCCGGTGGGAGAAGAGTCCGGCGCGGACCTGGCTTTGGCTGGGGCCGGACCCAGGAAAGGGACGACTGGGGGGCTCACCGCATTCCCGACACTGCGGATCGGCCGCTTATTGTTTCTTCCCGACATCATCACCCGTCTTTTCATCGCCCCGATTATTGAATTTCCTCTTTTTGTTTTGGCGATGCTTTACCCGCCGTTGATGGACATGTTGGTCGAATGGCATTTGCCGTCGGATCCGAACGTTTTGACTGCCGCGCAGCAAGCTGAAATCCGCGCGTCGGTCCGCGCCGGGATCACGCGGACAAATAATTTCTCGTTGTTGGTTTTGATTTTTAGCAATGCCATCGGTTTGATTTCAACGATGATTGCTTCTCCGGCGCTTTCTTGGCAGGACGTGCTGCTGATTTTTGCAATCGCGAATATGTGCTGGCATTTCATCGAAAACGCCGTTCGCATTTGGCTCGGAAAACCCACTCTGACGCTGAGCCGGTTATTGGCTCTTGAGGACTATAGAAGGTTGTACGCGGCGGCCATGGCCAATCCTTTGGAAGACACTCCCGCTTTGGAATGGTTCGATTTGATTGAGGAACAGAAGGGGCTTTACAATGGACCTTTGGTGGTGAGAGACGCGCTCCGTTTGGCCCAAGGGCGGTCGCCGATCATTTGGAACCGGTTGAAGGAGGCCTTGAATTTAAACAGCCGATTGGTTCTGCCGGAACAGTTGGGCGCGATTGAGAATGTGACGGCCGACAGCATCGAGATGAGCCCCAGCGGCCGGTGGGCGGTGGCGCGGGAAGGGATGCGGATCAATGTGCTGCCGAGATGGGCGGGTGATAGACGGATTTCAATCACGGTGAATGGCCAAGGGCCGATCAACAATATCATGTTCAATGCGGAGGAGAACCGGTTGTTGGTCATGTATGGATTGGCGGGGCGGCAGCGGCTGCGGATCTACGATCTGGAAACGAATCGGGAAAATAAAGAAGTCGGAAATGAGAGCAAGGACTTGGGTGATATCTCCGACGCCCGGTTCAATTTCACCGGGACGCGGCTCATCGTGAGATATAGGGAATCCGACGGGCAGAAGAAGGTCATGCTGATCAATTCGGAATCGGGGCGCATGCTGTCCGATCTCCGGGTCCGCTCGGCGGAGTTTTCTCGCGATAGCGGACAGCGCTGGCTCGAAATCCAATCGGATGCCGGGGCGAAAGTGAGATTGAGTTTTTTCGATATGCTCTTGGGAAGCAGGATCGTCCTGTCAAAAAACACCTACGAAGAATATCAATCCCGGTTCGCTCCGAACGGGAGTAAATTCTTTTTGCATTACTCCGCAAACAACAAAGAGCGGCTGGCCGTCTACTCCTCCAACACGCTCAAGGCAAAAAACATTCCGCTCCCGGGCGCCGTCGAAGGGGCTGAATTTTCGCCGGATGGGAACTTGTTGGCGGTGTGGTTGTCGATCCAGTCAAAGAATGAAGGCGATGCAAGATATAGCTCGAAGAAGGTTTTAAGGATCTACGACACCTCGACGGGGAAAATGGTCGGGGACGAGATCAAAAATTTGGGAGATATCCACAAAGTAATTTATGCGCGGGATCGGAATTACTTGGCGGTGGTCGGCCCGGGAAGGATTGCGTTCCTTGATACGAACACCGGCAAAGTCGTGGGGGAACAGTTGTTGGGCTTGGGGAAAATAAAAGACACGAAGTTCGACGCGAAAGGGGAGCGTCTGTTGATCAGAACGGAGAACGAGAACACTTTCGAGGGAAAGGTGCTGGTCATGGACCCCGCGACGGCGAAGGCTTTTCCCAATGTCGCCTTAACGCTGCCGCGAATTCAATCGGCGGATTTCAATCTTCTGGGGACCCGCGCTTGGGTGAAGTATTTGGCGAAGGGGTCCTATGCCATTCAATTTTTTAACCCGGAGACGGGAACTCCCGTCGGGAGGGCTCTTACCGGTTTGCAGCAGCCTGTTCACGCGGCTGACTTCGATGTTGACGGTATTCATATGGCGGCCTGGCAGAATATGAGCGGCGAGGAAGCCGGACCTGGGCCGCAGATACAATTGTCTTTTTTAGATGCGCTTGAAGGCAAGCAAGCGGAGGGATTTAATTTGGGCTCGGTGGCCGTCCTGGAGGGGCGGTTCGCACCCGGCGGGAAACGCTACATGGTCAGATACGCGCGCGATCGCGGTCAATATTTGCGGTTTTTCGATCCACAATCCGGTCTCCCGGTGGGACCCGAGAGTCCTGATATTGGGCTCTATCCGGAATTTAAATTTACTCCGGACGGGAGCGCTTTGCTGGTTAATTCCGGCGGGAACGCTCAAAAAGCGCTGAGATTTTTCAGTTTGGAAAATGGCGAACGGATTCAGGAAATACTTTACAACGGTGATTGGGAAGATTCCCAACTCACTCCCGATGGGAAGCATCTTCTTTTAATGACCCGCTCCGGCATTGGAAATCGCCTGACATATTACGACGTCCGGACCGGAGCTATGGTGGGGGAACGAAGCGAGGCGTTGGAAGGGATGGTTAAACCGTTAATTTCGCCCGACAGCCGGCAAATCATGTTCCGCCGGACCGTCGGACTCGAAGTGTGGCAAGGCCCGGTCCCGCAGACGCTCACCGCATTTCCGACGCTGTTGATCGGCCGCTTTTTGTTTCTTCCCGACTTCATCACCCGTCTTTTCCTTGCCCCGATTGTTGAGATCCCTCTTTTCGTTTTGGCGATGGTTTACCCGCCGTTTATGGACACGTTGGTCGAGTGGCATTTGCCGCGGGGGCCGACAGGCAAACCATTGTCTTCGGCGGAGCGTGAACGGATCCGCGCGTCTGTTCGCGCGGGAATCAAACGGACGAACTCGGTCGCCCTCGTCATTTTCTGTTTGCTGACGGATTTCGGTTTTTCACCCGGACTTTCTTGGACCGACTTGGTTTTGATTTTCTCAGTCGTCCACATGAGCTGGCATTTGCTCGAAAATGTTTTCCGCGTTCTGTTTGGTCTGCCGGCGCCGACCACAACCGATGGGACTTCTGCGCAGCCGGCCGCCGGAAACCTGCCTGAGAAAGAAAAAACGGCTCATCATCGCTTTGAGTTTGGTTAAGAATTTTCCCGGCATGTCCGTGGAAGACCGAGTGGCGGCGACGGCGGAGGCCGGAAAAATATTGTCCGGCCAAGGGGATGTTGAAGTGACGGCCGGGCAAGTGCGGGATTATCTAGATCTCCGTTTGAGACAAGCCACCCTCGAGCGGCGGTTAAATGCGTTATCGAAAACCATCCCGGCCAAGGTGATTTGGCTCAAGGCGCAATATTTTGGTTCGGGAGACGCCTCCGTGGCCGCGCAATTGAATGAACGCGGGAAAAATGGAGAGCTTGTTAAATTATTTGGAATCGGCGGCTATGAGGATGATCGATACAAGGATCCCATCCCGATGCCGCTATCGTTGAAAGCGGCAGAAACCGCTGTCTATAAGCACACCGAAAACTCGGAAATGGAGAAAGTGGACAATGAGGACTTCTCCATTTCACGGATCATGCCGGATGGGACCGTCATCGCTTTCCTTGGCGATGGGATGGGCGGTTATGGGCATGCGGAACAAGCCAGCCGGCTGGCCGCGGCGGTCATGATGAAGTCGCTGGCCGGCTTCTGGGAAAGGCGGCATAAGACTCCGGCCCTTCTGAATGACCGGGGGCTTATCCGGCAGGCTTTCCGGGAAGCTGTCGGTCTGGCTCAAGCCGCTTTGAACCGCCAGCTCGGCGGGACCGCCGCGGGCACCACCGCCGTCATGGCGTTTTCAGTGCCAACGGAAAAGGGAGACTTCAACACCGTCATTATGTCGTTGGGCGACACGCCGGCGTATGTCCTGCGCCCCGGCCAACCGATTCAACAAGCCACCGCGCCGGATCTCGCATCGAAACCCGGCCACGAATTGGTCCTGTCGCTTGAAGACGTCAAGTCGCATTGGGACAATTCCGAACAACTTCAATTCCTTCGGGATTTTCACGACTCCGCCTATTCCGCGACGGAGGAACAAGCGGATTGGATGGCAAAAAGTTCCACTGTCAAAGCCTATATCGGAGGAGAGATCGGAAGTAACCCTGAAGATCACATTGTTTTCACGGAAACAACGCTCCAATCGGGCGATTCCATCCTGCTGGCGAGCGACGGAATCAGTTTTATTTTGACCCAGCGCCGGTTTGATCAGGAGGTGGCGGACGCGAAGATCCTCAAAGATGTTCCCGCGCTTGTCGGCCAAACGGTTCGAGGCATCAAGAATGGCCCCCGTCGCGCTTTCAAATCCACCGATGACGAAACCATCCTCGTAATCGGATTGGCCCATCCTTCCCAAAACAAAGACCATTCGGCTCCGCTGGATCCGGAATTGGCCGGAAGAATTTCGGCGGCCGAAGAAGCGGCCATGTTCATTATCGACGCCGTTGAAGCGGGGAATTTTGATCCCGCATTGAAAAAGTTCCTCGAAGTTGAAGACCTCTTTTCTCACGATGATTTGGCGGTCAAGGAAGCGGCCCAAGCCAATGACTTGTTGATGGGGGCCGCCAGCATCGTCGAGAGGTTGTCCAATATTTATTTCAATGAAAAAGAGCAAATCGGCGAGAAAATACCCGGGACGGGATCTGTGCGACAGCTCGGGATGGTGCTGTCGAGCAGGGACGAAGAGATGTATCCGGACCAATTGATTCTGCTTTCAGCGGACAGCCAACCGACAATTAAGATGTTGAGCTTGAAAGAAGTAAGGAAAGGGTTCCTGGAGAGATATGTGCGCCAATCGGTGGGCCTCTTCATACCCCATCTTCCTCCCTATAAGGAGGCCTTGAAGAAAGCTTTTGATAAGGGAATCAGCGCCGAGCAATTGGATGGAAAAAATTTGAAGGAGGTGGAAGCTTTAATCGCCGGATCCAGTGAAAATCATTCGGGCGATCCGATTCTCACTGCCGCTTTCACTCTTTCCATCGGCCGATTCCTTCTTGGATGGACCGTCCGCTTGGGTGCGTCCCAAAAATGGGTCGACAACTTCACCCGTCTATCCATCGCGTTGTTCATAGAGCTTCCTGTTTTTATTTTGGCATTCCATCCCTATTTCCTCCAAAAATTTGTGGATTCGCATTTCCGTGAGGGATTTACTCCCGATACTCCTGAAAATCGGGCCGCGGTTCGGGCGAGCATCATTGCGATCAATATCGTTTCGTTGGTGGGATTCTTTGTCGGCGCCGCTGTCGGATTGATGGGAGGGCTCTCTTCCCGAGAAGTGTTGTTGTTGGGGGGCGCCATGGCGGGCGGCGCGCAGATGTTCGCGCATCTCGCGCTTAATTTGAAAGGAATCCTGCATCGTGAATCCAAGGTTTTGGTGCTCACCTCAATTCCCGAAGACCGATTTTCAATTGATGTGGAGGCCTTTATTTTCGATCAAGCGAAAGTATTTTTTGCCCTCTACGGGTGGACGGTGCTGGGCGAGAGAGGCTCTCCAGAAACAGTCGTGAGATTGGGGGGCGGCACCTTTGGTTCCGCTTATCAATTGAAGGTCCGTGATGAAGTTGGGAATGAGCGGATTGTGGTCGCCAAGACCGCGGCCTCCGATATTTTTAAATATGAAGAACAAAATTTTACGATGCTTCAAAATGACGTTGAAGTTTATGAGCACCTTTATCAAGGAAGGCAGTCCTACAATTCCGGGCTGGAAGGAATTGAATTTCCTCCCTATTATGGAAAAGTTGTTTTAAGAGAAAAGGGAGGCGAGAACCCATTAATCGTGTTCATGGGGCTCGCCCCGGGAAAATCTCTTCAAAAAGCCATGCCGAAAGAAGACGTGGACAGGGCGGCCTTGGCGGTTCGATTGGTCCAGTTATTTGTCCACTTTAGAAACAACGGCTTAATAGCTTGGGACCCTCAACCCGACAGCTTCCTTCTCGATGGGACGAAAATATCGCCCATCGACATGGGAGGTTATGAGAACGTCGCCAAAAGGAAAGATTTAATGATTTTCATCCCCTTGATTGTTAGGGCGATGACATTTTATGGCCGATCATTTGTTCCTTCCCCATATTTGCGTGCGATATTGAAGGCCTTTGACGACAATGCGCGGTACAAGATTTCCGAGAAGGAAAAAGGGGCCCGGGACGCCTTCGAACAAGCCATCGCACGACAAGATGCGCTGGAAAGGAGGATTGCATCGTTGTCCGATGACCAGGTTGATGAAAAAGAAATTTTGGCGCGGTTGAATCAAGGAAGCGAACGCAAAGCCCAATTGAAAGATCTCATCGATTTTTTCAGTCCATCGGCGGAGTCATTGGAGCTGGATGATGCCGGTAAAGCAAGAGCCGATGCTTACGATTCCCTAAACGCGGAAATTTCAGATAAATTCAATGCCGTTGGAGATATTTCGAATGAAGATCTGGCCGCGCTCCTTCCGGCGCTGGTGCTTTTGAAAAAGACAAAGGAAGTTCCAGTAAAATTAAACACTGTGGAAAAACCGGAAGCCGATGAAAATCAGGGGTCGGTTGTTTCCGTGCGGGCGTCCGGCGCTGCGAATGGAGAGGAGGTCAAAGCTGAAGTTGAGTCCGCCCTCGCTTTCACTGGAGAGGGGCGGAACAAGGGAGGCAAAGTGGTTATCGCGCTTAAACCGTCCGTTTTCGCGGAATTCGCCGGCAAGTATGAAGGCGGAGGCGTTACGTTTGTTCCCAATGACGAACGGCTAAAATTCTCCAATGACTTTTTGAAGGAAATCACCAAATCGGAAAAGTTGAGCGGCGTCAGCGTCGTGGTTTCGCGCAAGACTCGTTTCTCGGAGAGCACTCTCGAAACATTGGCGGAATTGCAGAGTTCTTCTCCTGCCGGTTTCCTTAAACTTTATTTGCTCCTCGATGAAGCGACCCGCATGGTCCTTCCTGTTTCGATCTCGGAACTGTCCAATATCGTCAAGTTCCAACGCCTCATCGCCGTCCAGGCCTAGCGGCGAATTAGATATACTTGCGTCACTTTAATTATAAGGAGACGCGACCATGGAAACCACTGCCACGAACAAGGCCATTCAACTCGGGGATATCGCTCCCGATTTCGAGCAGGACTCGACGGAAGGGACCATCAAATTCCATCAATGGGCCGGAAATAGCTGGGTCATCCTTTTCTCCCATCCGAAAGATTACACGCCGGTCTGCACGACCGAACTGGGCACGGTCGCGAAACTGAAATCCGAATTCGACAAGCGCGGCGTGAAGGCCATCGGCCTGAGCGTCGACCCGCTCGCCGACCACAAGGGCTGGACCAAGGACATCGAAGAAACCCAGAATTGCAAGATCAACTTCCCGCTGCTCGCCGACGGCGACCGGAAAGTTTCCAGCCTTTACGGCATGATCCATCCGAACGCCAATGACACGTTCACGGTCCGCTCGGTGTTCATCATCGACCCGAACAAAAAAGTCCGGCTCATGATCACCTACCCCGCCAGCACGGGGCGCAACTTCAATGAAATTCTTCGCGTGATCGATTCCCTGCAATTGACGGACAAGCACAAAGTGGCGACGCCGGCCAATTGGAAAGACGGCGAAGACGTGATCATCGTGCCCGCCTTGAAAGACGAAGCGGAAATCAAGAAACTCTTCCCGAAAGGATACAAGGCCGTCCGCCCGTATTTGCGCATCACGCCCCAACCCAATAAAAATTGACCGCAATTCATTGAGATCCAGCGGCGTCCTCCTCCACATTTCTTCCTTGCCCGGTCCCCATGGGGTCGGGGACCTGGGGGAGGAAGCCGTCCGGTTTGCCGCCTTCCTGCACCGCGCCCGGCAATCTTGGTGGCAGATGTTTCCTCTCGGGCCGCCCGGCATCAGCAACTCGCCCTATCAAGTCCTCTCGGCGTTCGCAGGCAACCCGCTCTTCATCAATCTCGAAAAGTTGGTTCAGGGAGGACTCCTCGACCGGCCGGATCTCGCCGGTTTTCCCGGCCATGATTCGGCCAAAACGGATTACGAAGCCGCTTGGCGTTATAAAAAAATCCGTTTTCGCAAAGCATTTTACCGGTTTGAGTTTGGACCGAAACGGGTTCGCGCCGGATTTGAGAAATTTTGTGAAGCGCAATCGTTCTGGCTGGATGATTACGCGCTCTATTGCGCGCTGAAAGAAAAATATCACGGCGTGTCCTGGGAAGGGTGGGACGAGGAGTATCGCCGGCGCAGACCCGCGGCACTCAGACGGGTCGCCAAAGAATTCCGGTTGAAGATCCGCTATCACCAATTCCTCCAATTCCATTTCTTTAATCAATGGCGGGCCCTCAAAGCGGCCTGCCGAGAGCTCGGCGTGGGGCTCATCGGCGACGTGCCGATTTTTGTGGCGCATGACAGCGCCGATGTTTGGGCCCATCAGGAGCTTTTCTGGTTGGACAAGAAAGGGAAACCCACGTGCGTGGCGGGCTGTCCTCCCGATTATTTCAGCCGCACCGGCCAGCGTTGGGGAAATCCGCTTTACCGTTGGGAAGCGTCCCGCCGCACCGGTTACGATTGGTGGTTGAAGCGGATTGAAACCATGTTCAAATTGTTCGACGCGGCCCGTCTCGATCATTTCATCGGGTTTCATAATTATTGGCGAATTCCGGCGGACCAGCAGACAGCCGAGAAGGGAAAGTGGATCTTGGGTCCAGGCGCGCCATTTTTTGAAACATTGTTCCGAAAGCTGGGGCGCTTGGACCTGATCGCGGAGGATTTGGGCGCGATCACGCCGCCGGTGGCGGCGCTTCGCGACCGGTTCGACTTGCCCGGCATGCGCGTGCTTCAATTTGCGTTCTCCGGAAAATCTTCCAACCCGTTTCTTCCGCACAATTATCCGGTGAACACCGTCGCTTATACCGGCACGCATGACAATGACACCACGGTGGGATGGTTCAGCGCGCTGAACTCACGCGACCGCAAACGCGTATTGAATTATGTCGGGAGCGAGGGAAAAGAAATTAATTGGGACTTGATCCATTTGGCGATGGGATCGGTCGCAAAAACGGCGATCGCGCCGGCGCAGGACCTGTTGGGCTTGGGGACCGAAGCGCGCATGAACCTGCCTGGAACGCCGAGCGGAAACTGGGAATGGCGCTTAAAAAGGGGAAGCTTGACGCCGCGGATTACCCGGCGTCTGGCCCATTTGACTGAACTTTATGGCCGCGTCTAACAAACACATTCTTATTGAGAACGTGGCGCCCTCCCTGGATGGCGGGCGTTATCCCGTTAAAGCGATCGTGGGGGAAACCTGCACGGTGCAGGCGGATATTTTCCGGGACGGAACTCAGCCGGTTCGAGCGGTCCTTCACTGGCGGGTTGGGAAAAATCCAGACTGGTCGGAAATTCTCATGGCCGAAGATGGAAACGATCGTTGGCGGGCGTCATTTCCGTTGAGCGATATTGGCGCCTATGAATTTTTCATTCGCGCATGGAGCGAAGGGGACGGTCCACGTTCCGATAGGGAGGAAACAAAACCTTTTCGCGTGGTGGTGGACCGGCCGTTGGCCAAGTTCGGAGCGTGGTATGAGCTTTTCGTCCGGTCCCAAGGGTCCGTTCCCGGCCGGAGCGGCACCTTTCAGGATTTGGAGAAGCGGCTTCCGGATATTAAAGCGATGGGTTTTGATGTCATCTACCTGGCGCCGATACATCCGATCGGCCGCACGGCGCGCAAAGGGCCCAACAACCATTTGAATGCGGGTCCCAACGATCCCGGTTCTCCCTGGGCGGTCGGCAATGAAAACGGCGGCCACACGGCCGTCGAGCCC
>Ga0206945_1031_pt1 | contig 31584 bp, 23 predicted proteins | sample Alteio_BWOrgHeat_5_FD_152982 | JGI IMG/M metagenome (GOLD analysis project Ga0206945, IMG submission 152982) | Enriched cells from forest soil in Barre Woods Harvard Forest LTER site, Petersham, Massachusetts, United States -... | ecosystem: Environmental > Terrestrial > Soil > Temperate forest > O... | reverse complement strand
AGCTGAATAGGGTATCCCCACACCCTTCCCCACTGTGGGGAACCCCTAGCATTTGAATCCGTCCTTTGTTCACTAGGGTTTCGTCGCTGTTTCGCCTCCTGGCTCCACCCCCGACTTCGGTCGGTTTTTGCCCTCACGGGCTATGGGCTGCGCGCGGCTCACGCCGTGCTCGCCCAAAAACCTCCCTCGTCGCTCACGCGACCACCCACGGGTTCACCCACGGACGGGTAAGATTTTTGTGAAAAAATTCCCACATATCGCCGTGAGGCGATTTTGTTTTCCCCAAGTCACTACGCTCCGCGGTATGCTATGATATTTCCCGCATGACCGTCGCTGTTCCCGGCCGAGCCTCTATTACCTTGGCGGTTCGTCACAAACGTATATCGCCAACAAGACGCCCGTCACTCCAAGGCCGACGGGCCTTTCTTTACGGAGTAGAGGTTCGCTTGGGAATATGGATGAATGGCACATTGTCTTAGGCGTCCGCGAACGATGGGGTGAAGAACACCCCTTTGTTTTGCACCCGCATGACAGGCGACACCACCTCTACGCCGTCGGCAAGACGGGGACCGGCAAATCAACGCTCCTCCATAATTTAGCTATTCAAGACATTGTCGCCGGGCATGGTGTCGCCTTCATTGATCCGCATGGCGACGTTTCGCAAAGCCTCCTTGATTACATTCCACGCCACCGCATCGAGGACGTGGCATATTTCAGCCCGGCGGACTCGGAGCATCCAATCGGCCTCAATCTCCTCGGTGCCACGCCGCCGGACAGCCGACATTTGGTCGCCTCCGGTATAGTTGGCGTTTTCAAGAGTATATGGGGCGACTTTTGGGGGCCACGGATGGAATATATTTTGTATGCGGCGGTCGCCGCCCTGCTCGACTGCGAAAATGTGAGCCTACTCGGCATCCAGCGTATGCTTTCCGATAGCCGGTATCGTGCGTGGGTAGTAAAACAGGCCAAAGACCCACTGGTGCGGTCATTTTGGATAAATGAATTCGAGAATTACGACAGCAGGTTTTTAAAAGAGGCCATTGCGCCGATACAAAACAAGGTCGGGCAATTGCTCATGTCGCCGCATCTGCGGAATATCGTGGGGCAGATTCGCAGTCGCATTGATGCCCGCTTCATGATGGACAATGGCCGCATTTTCATCGCGGACGTGTCCAAAGGAAAATTGGGTGCGGACAAGGCGAATTTGATAGGGGCGTTCCTTGTCACGCAATTCCAGCTTGCAGCCATGTCGCGAGCGGACGTGGCTGAACACAAGCGCAGGGATTTTTACCTCTACGTGGACGAATTCCAGTCGTTTGCAACTGATTCGTTCATTTCGATCCTGTCGGAAGCTCGCAAATACCGGCTGTGCCTGACGCTCTCGCACCAATACACCGATCAATTGCGCCCCGAAATCCGGGATGCGGTCTTCGGCAATGTAGGGTCAATGGTGTCCTTCCGCGTCGGCCAGCGGGACGCCGAACTGCTTGAAGAAGAGTTTGGTGGCGTGTATCCGGCAAAGCGTTTCACCGATCTACGCAATCACGAAATCTGCACCAAGATTCTGAAAGGCGGCGAACCTGGCGATCCCTTTGTGGCGCGGACGCTGCCGATGTGGGGCGAGCGGCACGATCACCGCAAAACGATCATTCGTCGTTCTCGGGAGAAATATGGGACGGCAAGACGGGTCGTGGAAAATAAGATAGGCCGGTGGTTCCGGACAAACTGACTATTTCTTCTTTGGCGGAGGACTTGAAGGATGAAAACCTGAAGCCTGAGACGAGGGACGATAACTGTTCACCGCATTCGTTGGGCTACGGTTTCCACGGGTCGGTGTGCCTTCATAACTCGACTGCCCTCCGTGGTAGTATTCCTTTTCTTGCGGCGTCTCCAGCACGAGCGGAGCTTGGAATGGCCTCAACACGAGCTTCACTGGCGTAAAAGCCGCTTTGAAAAGTGGGGTGATGAAGTCGTGGTGAGACGTTTGCGGGTCGGACTTTGCTGCACTTTCTTGCGAAGACACCGTTTTCTCGTCGTGTTCGTTGCGAGGTTTGGGAACGTCCGTGCTGTCCACTTGCCCGGCGGGCGTGTCTTGCCGGGAAAGATCCGCCATTTCACGCTCCATGGCCTCCGTCGCTTCTCTCTGCCGTTCTTCGGATGATTTCTCCGGTGGTCTTTGTGGCGGCTCTTGGGCCGACGCTATCATATTGCTCGCGCCCGTGTCTCGTCGGGCGGCAAGGCCATCTTCCTCATTTGCCGCCCATTCGTGCCGTTCCACATCAACCGCATCATCTCGCCTACGTATCGGCGCTCCCACTGACACCACTTTCGTTATGAAAATCGGAGGAGGTTGTAGGGCTGATTCAGGTTCCATCTGCATAGCCGACGGCGGCGGGGTGATGGGTGCGTTCAGCACAGCTACCGGCAGCATCGACATCCTCGGTGCCGGCGGCAAAGATGCCGTCGGCAATTGTGGAGCCACTGCGGCGTGGATGCTCGGCGACGATTGCCAGCCAGTCGGCGGCATGAATATCCGGTGCGCCTTGGAATATTCGACTTCCTGGCTCGCGTTCACCGCTAGCGCGATCACGCTCAATATGGATACGAATGCCCGATGTTTACGCTGCTCTATGTCGGCCATAGGCTTCTTGTAGCTGTGGAGTTCCCCGGCAGTTTTAACCAGCGATATGTTTTCATGCAAGCAAAAGCTTGAATGACACTTATTAGATACATATACTCACCGTCAATCCTGAGTTATGGGCTCACAAACGAGATTGCCGTTTTCAGAAAGTCCGTTGAGCGGGAAGCAGCGCTTTAAGCTGCGGACGCTGAATAATTTTGTCTTTGCCATCGTCGTCTTCGTCCCATTTGCCCTACTGACGGCATATTTCTCATCGCCCCGGTTTTGGATTGCGTGGCTTTCGGATGCCGCCTTCATCGCCATCCTCTACTACTTCTTCCGCGTATTTTGGGACAAAAGGCCCATTTGGATTCGCTGCCCGACCTGCGAGAAGCGGATTGCGACGAATACGCCATGGAAGTGCGGGGCATGTGAGGCGAAAAATGAGCATGTGGACGACTTCCCCTTCATCCATCGGTGCGAAGCCTGCGGCGTCGAGCCGAAGGCATATCAATGCCATCACAAGGAATGCGGGAAACTGATTTTTCTGACGAACGATGAATCGGTGCGCAATTACGCATACTGTGTCAACCCCATAACCGAAGCTAGGGACGTGGAAATTGAGCATACCGAGTTCGGGCTCAAACAGCGTCGGGGAAAATACCGACTGGAGCTGGCACTCCTTTACAAGGAGGTGGAAGAGGCTGAAAACAAGCTCGGCAGTGTCGAGCCGAAGACGCAGACGCCGGAAGAAAAGGTTGAGGAACATCGCGCCAAGCGCCGGGCCAAGACGATAACGGCGACGGAAATTTACCGGAGGGAGCGCAAAGTCAACGAGGAAAAATACAAAGATGATCCCGAAATGCTCAAACTAGTCAATGAGGACTTGGAGGATTGGTACAAAAGCGGGGATTGGGAGCGGATAGTATAAAGCCCCGTTCGGAAGAACGGGGCTTGTGGGTTTTTCAGGGCGTCATGCCTGCTTGGCAACGAGACGCGGGTCGCACGTTTCCGGGAAGGTATACGCGTGGGCGTACATCCGGTACATGCGCGCACGTTCCCTCGACATCGTTTTGTTGGCTTTCAACTCGCGATAGAGGATGTAGCGGAGCGCTTGCCCACATCCCTTCGGCATCCGGGCAATGTCTCGCTCAATGCTCTGGACGAAGGGCATGGCGGCCAATTCCTTGTCTTCGCAGAGCTGAAGCATCTCCTCGTGGGAATCGAACGGATACCCATGATCCGCTTCGTGCTGAAGGTGGGGGAAAATCCGGTTATAGATTTCCCGGTCGGTCAGGAGGTTGAACAAGGTGTAACTGACGTTGTTGAAGAACGATTTGATTGCATTCATATATTAGCAGTTAGTGAAAACCATCACTTCATGTGCTGGGTTTCAGCCAACTGCCAACGGGGAACCTGGGGGGATTTCGGAAGGAATCTGTGTGTATTATATCACTAAAACAGCCTAAAAGTCAACAGCAACTCCTTGTATTCACGGTGGTTGCATTGAGCCTTTCGTTGGGCCGTGCTTTAATGATGAGCGGACTTTTAGCTCATTACACCCTCAACCAAAGGAATTCTCATGTCAGGATGGATCAACTTCAAGGAACTTCGGGCCAAGCTCGACTTTGAACAGGTGATTCGACACCACGGCGTCGAGGTCAAACGCAAGGGCAACCAGCATCACGGCTTCTGCCCTCTGCCGAATCACAACGGCAGGAAAAACTCGGCGTCGTTTTCGGCCAACCTGGGAAAAGGCATTTTCCAGTGTTTCGGCTGCGGAGCGAAAGGCAATGTCTTGGAATTCTCTGCCTTGATGCAGGGAGTTAACCCCAAAGACGGCGCGGCTTTGCACGAAGTCGCCGCCGAATTGCAAAGGCTGTTTTGTCCTGAGCTTGGGACTATTCCCAAAGGCAGGGAGAAGGCTGAAAGGCCAAAGCCCGAAGCCAAGCCGGCGGAAACGCGGCCGGTCGTGGTCAACGCCCCCTTGGATTTTGAACTCAAGGGGCTAGACCCGAATCATCCGTACTTACTCAAGCGCGGCTTCACACCGCAGACAATCGAGCGGTTCGGCCTTGGTTCCTGCTCACGGGGAATGCTCAAAGACAGAATCGCCATTCCCCTACAGGCACAAGACGGCAAGCTCCTGGGCTATGCCGGTCGGGTCGTGGACGATTCGGTAATCACGGAGGACAATCCCCGCTATCGTTTCCCCGGCACACGGGAGCGCGACGGTAAACTGTTTGAATTCCGAAAGACACTATTCGTCTACAACGGCTTTCGGGCCAAAGCGCCAGTTGATGACCTCTATGTCGTAGAGGGGTTCCCCTCGGTTTGGTGGCTCGATCAAAACGCCCTGCCCTCGGTGGTGGCGACAATGGGCGCGAACTGCTCGGAACGGCAAGCGGAGCTGATTGTGTCATTGGTGAAGCCTACCGGGCGCGTCTGGCTCATGCCGGACGGGAACGAAGCGGGTGAGCGATGCGCACAATCGCTTCTACTTCAAGTTTCGCCGCATCGCCTTGTGCGGTGGGTGAAACTGACTGACGGCAAACAGCCGACGGATTTGTCAACCGAACAACTGAAAACATGTTTCATAAGATGAAGCACAAGCGGCCTCGAAAGGGGCCGCTTTTATGGCTTGCAAAGCGAAGACGGCATACGAAAATGATGGTTACTATGAGTGATAAACCTCTGGCTTCACGCCTTGAAGGCAAAAAAGTTGGTCAGTGGAACGTTATCAAACGTAAACCCAAGGATGCCGCTGATTCTAGCGGATACTTTTCATCGTGTTACTACGTCGAGAATGACAAAAAGGAAAAGGCGTTTTTAAAGGCCTATAATTATGTCTATGCGTTTAATCGCAAAGCGGGTTCTGCTGACACGTTAAAATTCATGACAGAGAATTTTACCTATGAACGCGATCTGTTAAAATTGTGTGGCAACAGCAAAATGCGCAGAGTAGTGATGGCTATAGACAGTGGTGAATATGAAGAGCCCGGTGAAGTAATTACGGTCCCATTTCTAGTTTTTGAAGAAGCGGACGGCGGCAACCTAACTAGTTTTCTACCAATTTCCAACCTCTCATGGAAACTGCAATCATTCCACGGAGCGCTCTTAGGGGTATCCCAATTGCATAAGGCAAAAGTCGCGCACCAGGACATCAAGCCTTCCAACATTCTAATCTTTGGAAAAACCGTTGCCAAGATTTCAGATCTGGGATCGGCAACTCAATTTGGAAATGCGTCAAATTGGGAGCAGCTCGACATTGCGGGCGACCAAAGATATGCACCCGTCGAGTTGCTCTACAAATATTTTAGCCCGAATTGGGAAACACGAAGATTCGGCGCGGATTTATTCATGCTTGGCGGTTTGCTAACCTACATGGTTGCTGACGCAAATTTCCTGAGCATGTTATATGCAAAGTTGGAATCTCACCAACGGCATAATTCGTTCGGCGGAAATTTCAATCAAGCCATGCCATTTTTGGTGAATGCTTATCATTTGGCATTATCCGATCTGAAGCCGTGCATTCCAGAAAAAATCCGCGATGAGCTCGTGCAAATCATCGCAGAATTAACACATCCCGACCCCGACAAAAGAGGTAATCCACGGCGGCTTGGCAGTCCGCATGGGCAGTTTTCACTAGAAAGGTACATTTCAATAATCGATAGATTGTCAAAAAAGATAAAATGATTCTTCTTGCCGATTACGAACAGAAACTTGTTGTACCGCGATGGTTGAACTATGCAAAGGCGGTTAAGACGCGTGAGCTTACAAACCCGGCGATTGGCCAATTTGTTCTGAGCGAGCTTACAAAAAAGCACCTTGCTTCGGATTATTCAGAATTCAAATATTCGCCGACACCGCACAGAGCCGCTGATTTGATGGGTGCGGCTTTTGTAATTGGCGATGAATCAATAGCAAAGGAGACTGCCCGTTTTATAAAGGACAATCCTGTTCTGCATCAGCCTGTCCTCGACTTGGCTAGCCATATATTAGGTGAAAGACTTCCAGGAGGGGTGTCGTCGGATATTCGTACCAGAATCGCACAAAGCAGAAAATTCCTTTCCGAATATCCAAACAATGCGCTGGCATGGATTGAACGGGCGAGGTGCCACACTATCGCTGGGCATGTTGAAAAGGCCGAACAATGCGTGCGAATTGCGATAAATCTGGCTCCATACGATAGGTTTATTGTTAGAAGCGCCGCTCGCTTCTTTCTACATTCAGACAAAATTGATCAAGCATGGGATTGCATTAAGCGGGCCTCGGCGGTTCAGTTTGACCCTTGGATAAAAGCCACGGAAATAAGCATCGCGGAGGTAATGAAGAAGAGTGTAAAAAAACTAAAGGGACTTGTCCCCACGGGAGCTACACCCGACACCATGTTTTTTTATTCCGAACTCATCGAATCATACGGAATGCTCGAGCTCCTAAACGGAAATGACAACCGGGCGAAAAAGTTTTTCAAACTCGCTTGGGCAAACCCAAGCCATAATGTTGTAACCCATAGTGAATGGATAGTGCGAGCACATTTTCCTGCAATGGCAGAAATGGCCGAAGGAAATTTCGGTGAAAGCATTGAGGCAACTGCCTGGCAAAAATATCATCATATGAAAATTGATGATGCTCTTGTTGCGGCAATCGAATGGGGGTTAGAAGAACCGTATGCGAAAAACGCATTTAGCTTAGGGTCAAGCCTTGCCTTTCAAAAACATAATTACGATCAAGGCGTAAGAATTGCGAAAAATGGATTGAGGGCTTCACCAAATGAATTCGGCCTCCAAAATAATTTGTGTTTTGGACTGCTAAAAAGCAACAATGTTGTCGATGCGGAAGCTGCATTTTCAAAAATAGTGGCACCAACTGAAGGGGCCCCGCATATCGTATATACTGCTACGAAAGGGCTTTTGGAATACAAAAGGGGGAACATCATAAAGGGGAGGATCTTGTATTCTGAGGCAATTAGCGAAGCCGAAAAAATAACTGATAAGCGCCTCCTAGCCAATGCAGTTATGAATTTTGCGATCGCAGAAATAGAAAGCAACACACCTGAGGCAAAGACATACGGGAATACAGCTCTAAAGCTTTTTGAAAAATTTAACGATGCTTCTGTAATAATGACACGCCAACTTTTGAATGAACGTCTAGAGAGTTTGAATGAGAATAGTATCCCCTCGGTATTCAAGGATTTCCAAAAGCCAAGAATTCTAATACCTCCACGTATTTGAGGATGGCAACGTCTCACTGTGTAGAACTAACGACGGGAAACTTTAGCCCGGAGTTGGCATTTTTTTCCGTGGCATCAAGGATGTGTCGGACTAATTCATCGGTGCATTCGCTTTCGATTGCCCCACTGTCGCTCTTGGCGCTCATCGTAACGCTCATGGGACTTGCGATCTTCAACGCGCTCGAACTCGAAAGGCCGTCGGCAAGGGAGACCGGGGATTGCCCTAGATTTTGGTAGGGATGTCCGGCCTGGCCTCGACAAGGAGGTTGCGCGGAATGCGGACAATGCGCTCGTCCGGCCCACAACCCGCCGTAGGCGGCAGTTTGGGCTTGGCGGTGTCCGTTATGTCTATGCCAATCACGGCAAAGTCGCCGTTTGCCAGTTCCCAAATGTCGGGGCAGTTGCAAAGGGCAATCGTCTGCCTGCCGTTCGCGTGCGGGTCTGGTCCGATTCTGCGGAGAAACATGAGTTCCGTGTTCATGTCACACTAGAATCAAGGAAGCGCAAAAACAATGCAAGAACTAAATACAGTGCATATACTGTAGTCCGTATATGCTGTTTCGGGTTCTTTTGCGGGGTGGTAAAAATTCCGAAATATCGAAAGGTTCTCGGCGAGAACATCCGCACGCATCGCCGGAACACGGGGTGGAGTCAGGAAAAATTGGCCGAAAAGGCCGATCTACACCGCAATTACATCGGCGACATCGAGCGCGGAGAGGAAAATGTCTCCGTTGACGCCCTCATGCGAATTGCCTCTGCCCTAAAAGTCAGTTTGAGCGATCTAGTACGGAATGTCTAAGAAACCTTGCCTTATAATCGTGTGATATAATGGCGGGCAATGGAGGTTCCACATTGGTTAGCAGAACACTGGCTGGATTTGGTTCAAACCATCGGCATTATCGGCGGACTGGTGTTTACCGCGTTCGCGCTTCGCAGAGATGAAAAGGCGCGGACGATAACAAACACGATTGCCATCAATGAACAATACAGCCGCATCTGGCACGATTTTTATGAACATCCCGAACTTGCCAGAATCCTGCAAAAGAACGTGGATTTGAATCAACAGCCGATTTCCAACGATGAGGCGCTATTCGTCAAAACGCTGTTTTTGCATTTGGATGTCGTGCGCCGGACAATGGAAGCGGGCATCTTCGTGAAAATTCAAGGGCTACAAAAAGACATTCAGGAATTTTTCACGCTGCCAATCCCAAAGGCGGTGTGGGAGAAAATCAAACCGTTCCAAGATGGAGATTTCGTGACGTTTATTGAATCCGCTCTGAAGTAGCGTTATCCCTCGGTGACGTCCGAAAGGATGGGCTGCTTTTGGATATTCCTTTCAACAAATGCTTCGCGTTCGGACTGGCGTTTGTAGTGCCACGTCCCGCGCGGCTTGTCCGAATCAAACGGCGTCCCTTTGGTTGCTTCACGATAGTCGCGGGGACATATCCAGACTGGACCGAGCGGATTCACCGTCACCTCGGCAAGTGTCGAAAGCATGGCCTGGGTGAGGATGGGTGGGGTATTCTGTAATAGGCGTTCGGCCATGTTGTTCCTGCGTTCGGCTGTTTTGAACACAAAAAGGACGCGGAAGGGATATTCCCTGTATCCGTCGCGCTTTCCGCCGTTGCGGACTGCAAAACCGCCGGATTTGTAATGGTCAAGGTAGCAGCCGGCACGGGTAGCAAGAGTGTCTTGGGTTTCGGTCGAGCGATCCACTTCAAGGAAAAATGCGTGCTCAAACACGCTACCCTCCGCTTCCGCTTCGTGAATGCGAATGAAGCCATCGGGCCTTACCAAGACTTCCGTGCCGCCGTAGCCAGAGCGGAACGCCTCGAACTGGTGCAAGAGGGGCCAGGTTGAAAATTCAGCAATACTGAAAGCGCCTGCCGTTTTAACCGCCAAATGGAATGCGGCTTTTACGTCCATTACTTCCAACTCGTGCCGGATTGTAAATTCGGAAACGCGGGTTCGCTTATCGAGTGTCGATGGACCGAGCTGGGGATATTCGGCAAGGATGCCGTGCTCATGAAGCACTGGAAAGGCCTTGGGTGTCAAGGAAAGCACCGCCGGTTCATACGCCTTTCGCTTTCGTTCGCCAATAAATCTAGCAGCTTTGAGCTTTTGTAGGCGCTTTTTTGCGGCCTCACGGCTGCCGTCAAAATACAGCGTTGCAACGTGGCCGACGGTCATCACGCGACACTCAAAGAGGCCGCGTAAAAGGACAATGTCGCGGTCTTGAAGATGTAAAGCGTCAGGTCGTCTTTTTTCGGTCGCCATGCGGAGCAGTATATCAAAATCCTCAACGTCATCACTTTGGAATAATTTGTTTCACCAAGCGCTCAAAGATCTCAGCTTTCAATGCACACTCCCATATCCGAATCACTCGCCAGCCGTTTCGCCTCAATGCAACAGTTTGAAACCGGTCGCGCTCTCTGTTTCTGCGAAACTTTGCATCCCAGAATAGCCCCCGACTTTTAGGCTTGCGATAGCATTTCGGACAGCCATGCCAAAAACATCCATCAATGAATAAAACGATTTTCAGTTTCGGAAATACAAAATCTGGATGTACAGTTGGTTTGAAAATCGTCCCATCAGAAGCCTGACAAGGATTAGCTAGGCCCTCGGAAAAACTGATAATTTGCTTCCGCCGCCAACCCTTAATGCCTGATTTCCGAAACAGTTTGATGACATCGGCTTCGGTAGTCTTGTTTCCATTGCCGCGGATTCGGGACATCAACAAAGACCGCTCTGTCTTCGATAATCTATCCATGTGAAGATTTAACCAACCAGTTTTGAGATAAAATATTCCTCAACCCTCTTTTCCCATTCTGCGGGTTGTTCGAGAACGGTATTATGCGGGTTTTTTATTATCTGAGGACAGTAATCCTCATTGTTCATCTGTGCGCGATCAACGAGGTAAAGGTGATATTGGCCCTTTTTGACGCGCGAGACATCCATCTCATTACGAGACCAGTGGAAATGGGGAACACCTGAATAGGACTTCACCTCAATAAAACGGTCAATATCCTCAGACATCACACCCTCGTAGGACACGATGTCATAGCCCGCTTGGACATCGTAATCAGAAATGATCTCCACATTCTGGATTTGTTTGTGTGCTACTAGACGTTTTCTTTCATATTTGAGGACAAATTCTTCTGCCTCTCTGCCATATATTTGCTTTTGAGCTAGCATTTTTTCTAATTGGGAAATACCCATCTTCCTTCTTTTGATTTCCGGGATGAGTTCCTTGTCGAAAAGTCTCTTGAATTTTGGGTTCACAATGAGCTTCCAGATGTTCGTATCTGGATGCGGTTGCAAAAAGGTGAAGCTCACTAAAAGCTGACGGAAGTTCGCGTACCGTAATGGGAATGCGGCGTTTTCAATTTGAATTTGTCTATAGATGATGTCGTACGAAATGTTTTTTGAGCAAAAAATCTCGTGGAAAACATCGTCATCCTTCAGCGCAGTCAAAATCACTTCAAGCAGCTTATTAGAAAGGTATTTTTCATTGGCCAATGTTTTCACAAACAGTGGATTAAGGGCCACAAGACCGTCATCACTGATAGTGATTGCCCCCACAGCTTTGGCCAAAGGCAGACATCCATCGAAGATTGACACACTGTCGATTACTCGGTTGTAAAAATGCTGCCTGACATTTTCAGTCGTCCAAGATTGGTCGTTGTTCGAAAGCTTGCTAAACAGCTCGTAATAAAACTTCGGTGTCCCCAGATTGTCGTACTGACTAAGCTCTTTTAGCATAATCAATAAGCAAAGCCTTGATTAAGTCTGTTTCGTCCGTCTCGTCGACTCGCGAGAATAGGGGGATGTCCTCATCTATGATTTTCTCCATCCTTTCCACTTTTGCCCTCAGCCGATCATCAATGACCCCGTCCAAAGAATCAGAGGAAAGGAGATAAAAATATTTTGTCACCTGTGTCGGCGGCAACCCATATCGATGGATCCGGTCTTTCGACTGGATAAAGCTAGCGCAATTGTAATCCCGCTCCAGATATATCGCGTTGTGGCAACCCTTATGAAGTGAGATGGATTCTGAGACGGCAAACGGGTTCGCAATCACAACGGCAAATTCAGAATTTGCGGGATCGTTGAACTTCTCCACGATTGATTCTCGCTCTGCCTGATCGACCTGTCCAATCAGCAGCTTAGACACGATCCCTTCTTGCGCTAAATATTTTTGCAGTTCCTTTGCGTTTTGGATAAAGATTGACCAGACAATCACCTTGCCGTTTCCCGGCGCAACTTCCGAGCGGTAAAGATCTTTAATCTTGATGTACTTTTGGGGGATGTGTTCTTTTGAATAATTAAAAATCTTAGACAGAACTACAGAGTCATCCTGGAACTCCTCCGGCAATTTTCTTCCGATGCTTGACAGTGATTCAAAGTCCTCATTATCGAATGCTTCAGCAATCGGTTTCAGTAGCAACGCAGGGTTCGTTGCGGCTTGTCTGAGTCGAATCAGCTTCGCTTTATTAAGGACGTCCTTCACACCCGCCGAACTATTATTCTCAAACGACTTCACGTACTTCGTCTCGATGAAATCGTAGATTTCTCTCTGTTGCGGATCCATCTCAACTTCAATCACCTGCTCCTTGATTGGAGGGAGCTTCAGATCGGCTTTTTTGATACGAATAAAATACGGAGAAATATTGTTGGTGAATTCTTTCACACGATCGCCGTCAGGATCGCTATTCTTCGTCATATCCTCCAAATTGGACCGATGGAACTTTAAGATGTCCTTGTACTTGAACGGGTATAGATATTGGAAGAGGTTATATAAATCTTCATATCCGTTTGGCACAGGCGTTCCTGTCAAAATGATTCGAGACCTGGCTTCCTTGGCGATTTCGACAGCACTCTTGCCCCATACCCCGTCCGGATTTTTTATACGATGTGCTTCGTCGACGACCACCATCGTCTTATTATTCTTCAGAAAAGAGACGATTTCATCCTGAAGGGTATCGACGCCACCATGGGATACGAGTGTCACCTCGCAAGGATTTCCGGAATACAGATGCCGTTCCTTGTGAGTACGTGAAATCGTACTGTCACCCGACAGTCTTTGAACGTCAGCCTTTACCCCGAAGCATTCCTTGTATTCATTTTCCCAGGGAGCGAACGACGACAGCGGGCCTATCACTAGAAGCTTATCGACATGCTTGGGATCGTCATTGGGCAAACTCTTCAAAAAAGAATATGCTCCGTAGACGATTGTCGTCTTTCCGGCCCCAGGCACAGCGAAATTACAGGCGTTTTGGGAAAACGCCATGTGAAATGCGGAAAGTAATTGCAGAGGATAGAGAGGCCGGACAATCTTGTGTTTGACGGTCTTCTGAAAGGTATCGAAGTTTTCGACTAACTCAGGATTGTCGTGAAATCTATCGTTTCGTATGTCTTTTGCCTTCTCGGAAAACTCTTGAAATGTTTTCTGCTCCCGATCGAAGCTGGCCACTTCGCTTTGGGCAGCTTGCAAAAGTTCAGAGTTTATCGAGAACTTCGAAAGCAGCGACTGAATCTCCTGTAGTGTTGGGATTTTAGTTTTCTCCTCGTAGGGGACAATCAGTGTGTCTCCATCTCTCCTGAACATGAGTCGCTTTAGTGAAAAAACGAGACGCGTATTTCCTAATATACTGACAATATCCCCGGTTATAAGGAAAACGGAGGCTTTCGAGTCAATGTCAATTCTCACGGATTGAGCCGTCATGGCTGCTATATGCGTTTCTCAAGCTGGTAAACGGCCTTTTGAATCTCCTTCAACTTTGCAAGGACAGCCGCCTTATCAGTAGATTTGTCGTCTACTTTCACGGATACGAGCAGTTGTGAGACAATCGATAGTGTGCGATCAGGCGATCGCTTTTGGAGCATGTTCAACAGCTTTTGTATCAACTTTTCGAGTTGGCCAAGAACTTCGGGAGTAGAAAACGCCTTGTGGCCTTGGTCGATGGCATCGATTGCTTTTTGTGCATCTTCAACAAGGTCTGACGGCTTGTTGGCGGCCTGAGCATACCTCACATCGGTAGTGTGCTTTCGTACATTAGCAATCAAAGCATCGAGGACTTCGTCCCTGAACTTAGAATCTCGATTCGACAGAGATGCTTCGATATTCTGAGATGAGATATTGATGGGAAACGTGGTGTCAATCTTCTCTATCGCAGGAATGGCGGCCTTAAAGTGTTCATCTCTAAAACTGGTCCAAATGGCTTTATTACCAAAAAAATGCTTATCCTTCTGCCCGTCCGCGATTATGCGGAACTCCTTTCCGTCATACGATTTTCCTATCTTAGCCCTTATGTAGTCAAAACAGATTATTTTAAGGTCATCAACATCGCCTGGAGTGTAGCAATCAAACGCCTTGCTTGATTCCTTGTTGTAGAATGTCTTTAGCCACTTTTTCAAGAATAGAAAAAGATCTTCTTTACCGTCATTTGGAGTGTCCGCCATCGCATAAATACCCTCATACTTAAGGTATTCCAAGTACTCGTCGATGACATTGACTACATCCAGCCAATCCTCTATCTCGGACTTGTCTTCGCCCATCCAATCTGCGATTTGCTCGATAGACTTCTCATGGGAAAACTGTTCTTTCAGTTTCTTGTAGATTTGTTTTGCCTTAAGATATTTTTCGATCGGATTGTATCCAAGCTTCTCGTCCTCACCCATCTGGTAAGTTGTTTCGAGCTTCTCGACTTCAATGGGATCATCTTCGAGAGCGACAGGCAGGATAATCGCCCGGAAATGCGATTTTTTCAGGCGGTTAAGAAGCATCACACGGCGGTTGCCGTCGATAACAATACCGTCGCGAGTGACAATGCCGACCTTCATTTGCCCTTTGTCCTCGATGTCCCGTTTCGTTATTTCATTCCGGACTTCTTTCGATTCCCAAAGGAGATCCTCAAGAACTTTTTTTCCTTCTTCAGTTTCTGGATCAGTGGTGCGCCCCTGTTTTTCCAAGGTTTTTGTGCGGCTTAAAATACGGCCATTATATTTGTTGTATATGAGACACTCCAATGGGATCTCGTACACATCCATAGGAACTAATTTGCCATGCCAAAGGATGTCCTGTCTTCCGTAAGGTTCCGCCGTTCTGCGAATATGGTCGATTTTCTCAGTACGAGTCTGTTTGTTCATAGATGTTAGGGGACGCCCCTGAGAGTAAATAGGATAATTAGGAGATTATCCTATTTATAGCATACATTGCAAACACTTGTCTTGTCGGAATCCGCTCTTTGCCTGGAATCAAATTGGGGATTATCATTTGTTTTTCTTCCGGCTCATTTTGAAGTATGAACTGCCCGATGTCCTCAATCAGACGCCTTGGCTCGAAAGTTTCAGAAATGTCTCGCCCCACATAGGCATCTTGGAATTTATGGGTGTTTCCGATGGCTTTCTCAAACCGTTTGTCGAACTCATTGATGAATTTTGTCCCTTGAGTTCGATGCTGTGATTTAATCAGCCTTGCTAAACGTCTGTATCCACTTTTTCGGATAGATTTGATTTTGAAATCTTTGCCAGCCCCTAAAAAGACCGAGGAACACCACTTGATTTCTTTTTCGGCAGTGCTTGCCGGGGCTTTGGGATTAAAATTGGTCAATGCCACTGTCATATTGCCATCTTTAAATGGATGTCTGCGAAATTTCGCCTTTGGATTTTTTTGGGGGGGCTTATCAAACTTCGCTTCAGAAAATGTGTTCAGATTCGTGATGTCCGGAATTTCTTTGGATAAAAGATTAAATTTTATCTCGGAATCGTGTATAATCTGCAACCTCATCGAAAGTCTTACGCTTTTTGCCAGGGCAGAACTCAAGTGCGGACAAACAGCATTCCCGATCTGTCTCCACTTGTTATTCTCACCACCCGAAAATTGATAAGAATACGGAAATCCCATAAGGGTCGCAATTTCCCTGATTGTCGGAAGCCTATATTCTCCATCACCCTTTCTATCGTATTCGGATTTATAGATGAGAGCCTCTCTAGTGCTCGCAGACCGAGTAGCCATGATTGTACGACTCGGCTTGTCTTCATTTTCGGGAATCGACATTTTGCCCATGTAAGGATGATTTTGTTTTGCCGCTAAAGCATCCTTCCATTGACTCTCATATATCCCAGAATCGTAAAAATGATCAGTGATATCTTCGGCTGTAAACTTCAAAAATGAGTAATTTGGGTCCGTATACACCTGCTTTGAACAACCGATATTGGGCGCAGGCATTTTTCTTTTTATCTCACCTATGCTGCGATGCTTTTTGCTGATGAAAGCTGTTAAGTCTGGGAATTTTCCGGTGGATACGATTTCGCCGCACACAAACCGCTCTCGCTTCTGCGATGTTCCAAAGTCAGCCGTGTTGAGTATGTTTCCGTTTTCCGAGCCTTTCAAAGCAATCTCGTCTGGATCAATTTTATGATTTGTGGCCCATTCTTCTAGCTTTAATTCACGAAATGTATAAGTTGGATTGATGGATTTTTTGGAATTGGGGACATTTTCCATGAACCAAGCCACAAGCTTTGACGCCGGTTGATGCTTTTTGACAGCGACAACTCGTAAAAAGGATATAATCAAATCGATTCCCAACGTTTTGTCTGCCTTGCCACCTTTATTTGAAAGAGAGAACAGAACGCAAGGTGGACTTCCAACAATGATTTCGGTGTCTGGCAACTTGTTTATCTCATCAATTGATGAACCAAAATCCAGGACGTCTTTTACTTGATCTGTGAGATTGTGATTGAGGTTGTGTGTTTTTATTGCGACCGGCCAATTATCAATGCCCATCACTACGTCAAACCCCTGCTGCCGAAAACCTTCAGAGAATCCTCCAGCACCGCAAAAGAAATCTATGACTTGGGGGGTTCTAATCATAAGTATATTGCTCGCCCCATTTTACTCCGATGGGAAAATTTATACAAGAACTTCTGGCAGGATTAGAAGTTCGAAAAACTGCTAAAATCAGTCGTTTTTTGCGTTTTTCGCCCTGTACTGCCGGCCCGGCGGCGGCGATCGACGATTCTGCGGAAATCCATTTTTTGCAGTCTTCCAGACAAAAGTTGTTTTAATAAACTATTTTAGCCGCCGTTTTGCTTTGACTGGTTCTTGCACTGTATCTTTGAACAAATCATCCGCAAAATTCTCCGCCCTATCCACAACCTGTTTTCGGGCCTTCTCGCTCGTCAACGCAAACGGCAATTTCACATAGCAGCGGTCGAGGTAGCGTTTTATTCGTTCCGGTGATGACGGCATTCTCGCCACATCCGGCGTCACAAGTGAGACGGGCGCATTCATGCCGACAAGCCGCCCGACGCCATGGCGCTCCTTTTGGTCGAACAAGACGGCCATCGCACGGAAAAGCTGCTCCTCAAGGCTGCGGAATTGCACATGCGACAATTCCTTGCCCATAACTGGGACAAGCACGGACGATTCACTCGTGCTCTCGCTCTCTGATTCCGTCCAAGTACTGCTTGTTCCTGCGGAATTGGCACTCGATTCGTTCCATGAGCTGGCATCTTGGTCGTCTCCGCCATGGGTCGCGCCGCCCGTACTCCTGCTCCCCGTCGTTCCGGTGAACTCCCCACCGCCAGCGCTCCTGCTTTTGCCCCGCGTGACGCTCGTGCGCATTTCCTCCCGATATTCCATGACCTTGGTGCTATAGAGCTCGTGCTTCACTTCGTCGGGATTCATCACCCCAATGAAAAGCCATTGTGCCATCGCCCGGAGGTTTTCTTCGTGCGAAAGGCGAAACACGACCTTGCTTGACGCGTTCTCCATGATGGAATTGTAGACGCGCTTGCCGTTCTCACCGCGATCAAGTAACTGGTTGGGGAACTGGTGAGCCATGGTGAAGTGAAGACCGAAGCCGCGGGCTTCGTCGAGGTTTTCGGAAATCGTCGGCGAAATGAAGCGCTGGAATTCGTCGAGGTAGCAGTAAAAGGGCTTTACGCCGTCGCGCTTGCCGCGTTCCTGGGCGGCGGTCCAGAGATCGCTCAAAAGGAGGGTGGCAAAGAGTTCCGCGTTCTCTTTGGACACTTTCGCGCACTCGGTTGCAAGTGAGACGAGGATAATCGAGCCTTCCTCCAATGCCCGGCCTAAATCGAGGGACACGTCGGGCTGGCCGAACATGGAGCGCATGGTTTGGTTGCGGATGAAGCGTTGGAGACGGTTGACCGTGCTGCCGATCTGCGCTTCAAAGTCCTTCGCATTGAGGGTATCGGCAAACTGCCAGTCGTGGCGTGACGGCCGGTCTTTCAAGTCGGAAGTCATCGCGTAACGCACCTGCTTCGCCACGCGGTCGGTCAAATGCTCGGCCTCAACGAGAGTGAGCTTTTTCTCGTAGAGAGCGCGGATGACGTTTCCGGCCCACCGGGCGAAAAGGGGTGTCTGGTTGGTCCCGCCCTGGCCCCAGACGTAGGCCATGGCGTCAGTGATGTTGTCTACGAGGACGGCCGGGTCGGCGGTCTGCCGCTGGCGGAGGAGGTTGTATGAGATGATCCAGTCATCGCGGCGCAGATCAATGGGGATGATGGGAGCGTCGATGCTCTGCTCGTTCCACGCGAGCCATTGGATGAGGCTGTCGTATAGCGAGCCGTGGGGGTCGAGGACGATGAGGCCGCACTTGCTTTTGCGCCAACTGCGGATGTCTTGGCGGATGAGGTTTTCGAGAAACTTGGATTTGCCGGTGCCGGTGCCGCCGCAGACGTAGAGGTGCTTGTCACGTTCGGTGCGGGAGAAGCCAAGCGTGGCACTCCGGCCTGCAAGCTGGCCGAGAACGAGATCGTTACCGGGGATGTGGCGCATCACTGCTTTTTACCGGGTTTTATAAAAAATGAAACTTTTTTCAAACTTTCGCCATTATAAGTTGTTTAACTTAGAATGAAGCCTAGACGATTGAAAAAGTATTTTTGCAAAGCCGCTATCATTGGACTCGTTAGCGGGTTGGTGAGTCTCGGCTATGGCGAATTCGGGCCGACGTTAATGGGAGATCATTTCGTTGAGATATTATGGGTGATTCGTCTCGGAACTGCGGCTGTCATCGCTTATACATTGTGGCCGTTGTGTATTGAGTGTCGGAATGGTTCAATTTTGGACTATGATGAATGAGTTTCTGCATGAATAGCTTGGCGTCGGGAACCTTGACGCCTCCACCTTCCCACCATTCCCGCTCACGCGGGCCAAAATCAGTCGCCAGATTGAACATTTTGCCGCGTATTGGCGTCCGGTGGCGTTTTGACCGCCGGCTGTAGCCTCCGCCGGCCAGTCCTTGGATTAAAGTTCTGGCATACGGACAATCAACAACAAAACAGAAGTGGTGTTTCCATCATTGGCAATTTGGTGCAAAAGATTAGATTTGTAATGGATGCTCTCTCCTGCCTTTAATTTTCGAATGTACGCGCCTAGTTCTGATCCGCTCTCAATAGAAACTTGAATTGTTCCATGCACAACATGAATGACTTCAACTCCATCATGAGAGTTTTCTGGAGTGCCGCGAGCCTTCCGTTTTCTGGCTGGAGCTAGTTCCAAAAAGTCTATAGACAAAGGCTGGTTATTCAATTTCCTCAATGGTATTGCCCATAAGAAACTTTCCGGGTCTCCCCCGATTAAGAGAGGTGTTGGTTGATTGCCATCTTTGTCGGGGAGACAGAGTGAATAATGGTAATCTCGTTCAAAACGTCGCCTTCCTTTGGGATCGAAGCGTGTTTTGAAAGCTTCAAAACACTCCTCCAAAACATCCTCCAACTTGCACTTGTATCCATGCCTTAAAATTTGTCGGAAACAGCCTAGACTTTTACGGATGTCTCCTTGTTCAATACGCTCGATCTCTTCAGGAGCAATGTTTAATGCTTTTGCAATTTCGGCGCGGGTCCTCCCGCCTCGCATTTTCTTAAGATATTCCCCAACCCATTTCAAGAGAACCGGATCAGGGCCAGGTCTTAAGTAATAAGGAAAAAAAGTGCGACGACCTAATTTCTTTTCCATGACCGCGTTATATATCCAAATTTCTATTTTCTTGTCAAATTCAATCTAAAACCTCTTTAAGTACCTTTGGCCAATTCGTGTTTAGGCGGGAGCATATTGTACTGCCGGAGCTATCGCTCAAAAATGGATTACTGTTGTGCTTGTGGCGGTGCATGAACAATTTCGCATCTGGAACTTCTATTCCGCCTCCTTCCCACCATTCTCGTTCTCTGGGGGCAAAATCGGTCGCTAGATTGAATGTTCTGCCGCGAATGGGTGTCCGGTAGCGTTTTGACCGCCGGCTGTAGCCTCCGCCGGCCATCTTCTTGCCTTCTTCAGAAAACCAAGACTTTTTTGGGACAGTTTTTTGATTTGGGTCGAAATGGTAGCTCACCACCGTGAGTCCTTTGATCCAATAATATACATGTCCAAAATATGCTGCGTGAGTCCACTTTTCCCACAGTTTCGGGGAGTAGCGGTTGCTGTTTAGTTTTGGTGTCCACAGCAAAAGCCAAAGGACGTATATCCCTTTTCGAGCATAATCAACCGTCCGGCGCATAATGGTATCGAGCGAAAGCGAACTGATTTGCACTTCGATGGCAACCGGAACGCCGTTGATGTAGGCACAAACGTCGGGACGATTGGTGCCAAGTGAGCGTTCCAACGCCACACTGCTGGCCGCTGGGTGCTGTTTTAACGCTTCAAAAATCTGCTTTTTGCAATTCTCGTGAGCCTCGGATTCTTTGGCCCCAAATTTGCAAGCAAGCGGGTTGGTATGAGCGAAATAATTAGCCCGCTTTCTGCCGGATTTGAGGATGACTACGTCGCCGCATTCGGGGCAGAGGAAGGGGGCCTGTGCCTTGTTCGAAAAATATGCCTCGACGATCTCGCCAGTGAATTTTCGTTTGGCGCAAAGCATTGTGAAAAACGTGCATCCATTTTAACACAGTGCCTGGGAAGTGGAGAAACTGGGGAAATCATGACCAGTGTACAAATGCCTGATAATTTGCTAGAATTATCGTGCCTTTGGACAAGCGAAGTTTTCACCAGACGGGCGGCCATTGTCGTTTTGCCAAAGCATACCGATTTTCCACTGTTAAACATTTTGCTCGTTTATGCCTTGCGGTTGAATTTCGGTCTGATACCGTATGCGCTCGTTTTCGCTTGGCGAATCTGCCAACGAAAATACGTTTTAAAACGGGTTGTAAAAACGTTTATATAAATGGTTTTACAAAAAGAGTTTTATATGGGTCGATTTCGGAATATAACGAGCGACATTAAGGGTGGCCGAGGAACTGACATGAATATGGAAAAAAAAGGATAAAACAGATTGGGTGCGGATTGTGCTTTCGCGAGCATTATTGGCGCTGAAGGTTCGCCCACACTCTGACATCGTTGGTGAGGCCGTCCAGGTCCTCATCCTTTTTAGCCTCGTCCAAATTGGGAGGCCAAATTCGCACAGATTCGGAGATTGTTCTCCAAGCTTCTTCGCGCAATGCTACCGATTCTGTCTTCGATGCCTCCAGGTTGAGGTAGCAAGCTTTGTTAAATAAAATGTCAGAATGATCTTGCGCGTGTTGGCCTTTGTTCTCGCCCTTGTCAGCGCGTTTGGTTAAAACTTTATCAATTGCCTGAATTGCAGAGTTCAAGTCACCCAGCTGTCGGTAGAGACGACCGATAAAAACTATGATTGTGCGATTTGTGGGTGCCCAATTTGTTTGGATTTCCTTTAGCTTTTCGATCGTATCCCTTCGTTCTTGATTGGTGTTCTCTTCTTCCTTGGGATTGCCCGATTTTGGTTGGCTTAAAAGGGCACATGTTCGAGCTAATGCTGTTGCGAGCATTATGGAATTGTGAACACTCCCTTTAAATTCTGACTCAAGGGCTTTGACCTGTTGTTCAACGATTTTCCGATGGGTTGCCAAATGGTCGTTGAATTCTTTGATTGCTTGATTTGCAATCTGCTTTGCATTTTCAGCCTCGGTTTTTACTTTGGCCAACGCTGCTTCAACTTCTTGCTCGGCGACTGCATTGATGCGCTGTTTTATCATCATCCGGACGTCTCTGTATGTCCTCATGTTGAAAAAAATGAAAATGGCGCCGACAACTCCGGCGATTAGCGTGATGGTGCTGTAACAATGCTCTAAAAACTTTTGATGGCTATCTTCCTCGGCTTGCAAAAACTCTTCATGATCCTTTGCGTTTTTTGAAAGCGTTTTTTGAAAATCAAGCAGCTGGTTTTCAAGTTCGAGAAAAGGGGCGGGTTGTTGTACTGCCGGTGGTTGAGGTGGTATTACCACCGAGGGATTTGGCAACGGTGTCCCCGGCTGTGCTGACGCTTGGGGCGGTGCCACCACCGTGATGTTTAGCGACTGTGTTCCCGGCTGAGGCAGGTTTTGTGGCGGGGTCGTCGGTTGCTGTTGTGCGCATCCTGGGGTTATCCAGCATATAGCCAAAATGACTATGCCGAGAATTGCTACGCCTGATAAACAAATAGGCTTTATGCCGCTAATGCCTTTTAGAACATTCATAGTGGCGAGCATAAAGTTGCTTGCCATTGGGACAAGTCAAATCAGAGATTGATTGGGACTGCGACCGCCTAGTTTCGAAGGGTCTAGCGGCATACAACATTGGTTTCTGAAACCGGTATCGGCAAAAGTCGATACCTTACCCCCTGGGGGAGGCAACTCCGGCAGGGGGCTAGGGGGTCGGGGCACGCCCCTCGCCACGCATGAGAAAACCCGCTTCAAGCGGGTTTCTCGTCGAACGTGCTACGGCAGCTCACCAAGCTCGGCTATCGCCTGCGATTCAAGCAGGTCTTCAAGCACCGCAGATCGGACAAAAGGCGAAAGCGATTCGAGCTCGCGCGGCAGTTCGTTGTGTGACATGGAAGTTTGTTTTTCTAACCCGTAAAGTTCGACCTTTACGCGTGGCGGAGTGAAGCCGCCCGCACTCTTGACGCACCGGCCGCTTGCGGACGGTATACTGGAAAGAGGGCGGCGGCGAACGAGTGTTTTTGAGGGGCGAGGGGGAAACAAATCCAGCATGAGGCGTAAGCCGAATACCGCTGTGCCGCGAAAAGCTTGCCGTGTCAATTTTTGTGGTATACTCGGCCCATGAAAGAGCCAGGACTAGATAATCGGCATCGTGACCAGAATCCGCCCAAGGGCGGCCAAATTGACCAAAAGCGTAGCGATGCGTTGAACAAAAACCTACCGAATCCAATTCCGGGGTTTTCTGGAAACGCGAGCGTGGGCTTCATGCGTCAAGAAACCGGCAAGACAGGACTCGCGGCCATTCGGAAAGCGGCTAAAAACCGCTAGTCCAATTGCCGTATTCAATCTGGACGAATGCCGCGCCAGCGGCAACGGGTAACCTGTCTCGGCCTCAAGCCGAAATTCGTCTCCCTAACCCGTATAAAACCCGTCAGGGCGGATCACTGCGAGCGGGGGCGGGTTTCTGAATACCTGGAAGAAAGCCCGCCTCGGCTCGCCCGCCCGTCCCCCGCCGAAGTCTTGGGTGTTTTGCGAACTGGAGGGTCTCCAGCCGTAGGGGGCAAACGGGGGCGAGGCTGGATGCCCGGAAGGAAGTCAAAATTCACAAGTCTTCGGCGGGAACCCGTATGAGCGGACTCTACGAGCGAACACGGGATTTCGAGCAAGAGCAATCCCGTGATGGCTCGCCCGCTCATTCCGAAGGCCAAAGTCGTGCGGGTTCAAAGTCCTGAAGGGCGTGATTCGGCAGCACGCCAAAGGCAAGAACCCGGCACGTCTTTGGCCGCTCCCCCGGCTTCAAACCCGTTGAACCCGTCTTAAACTGTAAAGGACATGGGGTGTCCTTTAACCCGCTCCCGTCCGTGGGTGAACCCGTGGGTGGTCGCGTGAGCGACGAGGGAGGTTTTTGGGCGAGCACGGCGTGAGCCGCGCGCAGCCCATAGCCCGTGAGGGCAAAAACCGACCGAAGTCGGGGGTGGAGCCAGGAGGCGAAACAGCGACGAAACCCTAGTGAACAAAGGACGGATTCAAATGCTAGGGGTTCCCCACAGTGGGGAAGGGTGTGGGGATACCCTATTCAGCTTCAATCAGAGACATTTTTATTGCTGAAATGGGTTCGTAGATGGTCAACAATCAGGCACCATCAATTTTCACCCTTTAAACGCACACCGATTTTCTCCGGCCGTCAGAACCCCGGCGCGGGCAGGCGTCGCCCGCCTTGTTCAAGCGTGATCCAGCACTTCCCGTAATTTGCGCGCCAGCGCGGACGGCGTGAACGGTTTTTGCAGCAGCACCACGCCCTTGTCCAATACGCCTTGATGCACGATGGCGTTCTCGGTATAGGCGGAGGTGAAAAGAATCTTCGTGTGCGGATACAATGCCCGGACGCGGTCGGCCAGTTCCTTGCCGCTCATGTGCGGCATGACGACGTCCGTGAACAGCAGATCAATATGTCCGGTATCGCGCTGCTGTTTCAAGCTCAAGGCTTCCACGCCATTGGCCGCCGCCAAGACCGTGTAGCCCAGCCTTCTTAACAGGGTCGCCGCCATCTCCCGCAAGGCGGGATCATCCTCGACCAGCAGGATGGTTTCCGTCCCGCGCGGCAGCTCAAGCGAGCCGGGATGCCGAACAGGAATCGCCTGGCGCTCGACCTGGGGCAGATAAATTTTGAAGGTGGTGCCCCGGCCCGTCTCACTGTAAACGCTGATGTGGCCGCCGCTTTGCTTGACGATGCCGTAACAGGTGGACAAGCCCAGGCCGGTCCCCTGGCCGACGCCCTTGGTGGAAAAGAACGGCTCGAAGATGCGCGCCTTGACCTCCTCGCTCATGCCCGTGCCGGTGTCCGTGATCGCCAGCATGATATAGTCGCCCGCCTTCAATTCGGGATAACGCCCCACACTCTCCTGGTCGAAGGTGGCGTTCGCGGTTTCCAGCATGAGTTTGCCGCCGTTGGGCATGGCATCGCGCGCATTGATGACCATGTTCATGATGACCTGTTCAATCTGCCCGGCATCGACTTTCACCAATTGCAGTCCGGGACTGGGAGCGATCTGCGTGTCCACGGCCCCGCCCATGAGATGTCGAAACATGCCCTCCATGCCGGCCAGCACCTTGTTAAGGTCCAGGGCCTCGGGCTGGAGGAATTGCTTGCGGCCATATGCCAGAAGCTGCTTGGTGAGCCTGGCAGCCCGGCCGGCGGCAACGCTGATCTCGGTCACATTCTTGGCCAGCGGGCTCCCGGCGGGCAGGTCGCTGAGCAGCAGTTCGCTCTGCCCGATGATGGCCGTCAGGATGCTGTTGAACTCATGCGCGAAGCCGCCGGCCAGTTTGCCAACGGTCTCCAGTTTTTGGGACTGCGACAACCTTGCTTCAAGCCGTTTGCGATCGGTGATGTCGCGCTGGATGGCCACAAAATGTGTGATTTTGTCCGCCGCATTACGGATCGGCGCGATCTGCCATTCCAGGTCAAATTCCTTGCCGTCCTTGCGGTAATTGACGGTTTCGCCCGCAAATGTCTCGCCGCGTTCGAGGGTTTGCCGGAGCCGCTTCAATACCGCCTTGTCCGTGCGCGGCCCCTGTAAAATCCGGGGGGTCTTTCCCAGCACTTCCGCCGCCGTGAAACCTGTCATCGTCGTGAAGGCGGGATTTACGAACAGGATGCTCGGCCCCGGCAAGTCGAGTTCCGCGTTGGTGATCACGATGGATTCGTTGGATTGTTTCACGGCGGAACCGAGCAACCGCAACGACTCCTCGGCCCGGCTGCGCTCGGCATTCTCCAATTGCAGGGCCTCATTGGCCTTGGCCAGTTCGGCGGTACGCTCGCCCACGCGCACCTCCAGCTTGTCCCGCGCCGATTCCAACGCCACATCCCGCGCCTGGATCTGCGCGAGCATTTCATTGAAGCCGTCCACCAGCTGGCCCAGTTCGTCGTTGCTTTGTTTCGCCGCCCGCGCCGAATAATTCTTGTCCACCGCCACCGACCGGGCCACCCGCGCCAACAGCAGGATGGGGTCGGAGATCAGCCGCTGCAGCCGGTTGGCCAGCATCAGGGCCGTCAGCAGCGACACCAGCAACACCAGGCCCGCGATGCCCAGGTAGCGCATGAGGCGTGACGAAAGATCGCGCAGGTCCGAGGCGACGAAGATTTCGCCGACCAGTTCCTCGTGCTGTTTCACGGGACGGAACAGGTGCAGCTGGCCCCCGGCAAATTCCTGGCCGGTGATTCGCATGGGCGGAGGAATGAACGGCACCGCGCCGTCCCGCTGATAAACTGCAAACACCCGGCCGTCCCGGGAATACACGCAGGCGGAAACAATGTTTTCATTGGCGTGCAGCGCGGCCAGCGTATCTGTCGCCGCCTTGGGATCGTTGAAATCGATCGCCGCCGCGCAGTTGTTGCCCACGGCCTCGGCCAGGACGGAAACACTCTCGACCAGTTCCCCACGGAAGATCACCGTGTCGTAAGCGATAAACGCGGCGCAGGCCAGCAGCAGCGCCACGCTGCTGGTCAGCATGATGACCAACATCTGCTTGCGCTGGATGGACATGTTCTTTAAAAGTCCCATAAGCGTCAGTTCGCCCTGCCCTTCACCACGTCCGCCACCGCCAGCAACCGGGAACTGATGGTCAGCCCGGCCTTTTTCGCCGCCGCCAGGTCGATCTCCAGCCGGACATTCCCGTTCTTGAGCACGAAGTTGATGATACCGCCGTCTTGCGCGAAAGGTTCGTCCTCACCCACGGTGAGGACCGGCAGCGGGCCGGCCTTGGCCATGATCCCGGCCATCTGCGACGCCTCCGAATCACACACGAACAATATCTGGCAACCGCCCGGATCCTCGCCGGAAGCCAGATGTTTGATGACGCACGTCCGGCCATTGACGGTTTTGCCCTCGACCGCGTGAAGCAGATTGTCATCGAACTTGTCGCGCCCCAGCACGCCGATGGTGATCGGCGCGTGGGCATTCGCAAACGTCCCGGCGGGCCATTCAACATATTTGGTGAAGTTGAAAAGAAAGAGCGCCTTGACCTGGTATTCCGTCATGGACACATCCATGCCCGCGGCGTTGCCCACCGCCAACAGCAGCCCGCACAAGCCGATCAGGCCGGCCGCCTTCCTCAAAAGGCGCCGCGGCAATGATTGGCTGACGGTTCGATTCATGAATGTCTAAAAATGCCAGGTGACGCGCACCATGACGCTTCGCGGGATTTCCGTGATCACGGCGGTTTTATAACTGGTGAATTCAGGATGGCCGCCGTCCGTGAGGTTTTCCCCGTAAACCCCGATCTCCAGCGATCCGGTCGGCCGCCATGACACGCCCAGGTCCGTGCGGACATACGAGGGGATCCGGGTGGTCGCGTTGCCGAGGATCGGGTCAATCGGGTCGACATAAAACACCGCGCCATCCAGTTCAAAGTGGTGCGACAGGTCAAGATACGAGCGGATCTGGAACTGGTTCTGCGGATTGTTGTCGTAGCTCGGCTGCGGGTTCTGGTGCGCCTGTAAAAAACTGTCGCTGGCCGTCAGCCGCCAGTTGCCGGTCACGCGCCATTCGCCCGAAATCTCCGTGCCATAGGTCTGGGCATCCGAGCTGTTTTCAAATGTGAGCGGAACGACCACATGCGGAACCGGCGTCGCTTCAAAAAAGGGAGTGCCTTGAACCGTCGTTATAAACCGGTCATAAACATTGTAGAACGCGGCGAGGTCGAATGACAGCGACTCGACCGGTTTGATCCGGTAGCCCAGCTCGTAGGAGGTCAGCACTTCCGATTCGAGACCGGGATTACCGAACACCGAAACGAGCACCGGCGGCCCGGCTGGCGGCTGGACGACTGAACGGTTTTGCCGGAGGCCCCCTTCCAGATCAGACGGGGTTCTGACCGCCCGCGAAACGGCGGCCCAAACGGTCTGTTTTTTGGTCGGCGTCCACAGCAGCCGGACGCTCGGCTCGATCTCCAGCCCGGTCGAATCGTTGTGCTCGAATTTTGAGCCGAGGATGAGATGCAGCCGGTCGCGCACCAGCGTGACGTCATCCTGGATAAACGTGCTGAACAGTTGTTCCCGCTCGTTCGGAGGCGTGAGCGCCGCAAAAAAGCTCGGGCTGGTTTCCGTTGCGAGATAGCGGTAGCCGGCCCCCCAGACGATGTCCTGCCGGGTCCCGAGGGCAAACCGATGCTGGAAATCCAGGTCGTAGGTGTCGTTTTTGATGACGATGGGCGCGTCCCCCTGTTCCGAGTGGTCATAATACAATTGCAGGTTCAATTGCGACGTATCCGAAAAAATGTGGGTCCAGCGGCCCAGCACATTCCCGCCCTGGTCATCATCGATAAAATTGACGCGGTTCACAAATGGCGGCGTCAAAGATGTTTCGTCCACCGCCTCGCCCGCGCGGTTGTTGTAGTAATCCCCCTGCAGCGTGAAATTGTTTGCGGCGGACGCGTCCCAGTCGATCCGGAACCCGCCGCGGGCCGAGTTCCAGCCATCCGCGGCATCCTGCCCGGTGGAATCGGAAAAATTCTCCCGGTTGAAGTAGGTCAAATAAACGCGGTAGAACAGGTTCGTCGCGGCCTGGCCGCCGTAACGAACGGTGGTCGAAGGTTGATCCTCCGTTCCATAAGTCACCGTGGCGACCCCGCCCTGGGTTTCCCTGGCGCTTTTGGTGATGATATTGATGACGCCATCCACGGCGTTCGCGCCCCACAGCGTCGCCCCCGGCCCGCGGATGACCTCGATGCGGTCGATGGTTTCCAGCGGCATGTCCTGCACGTTCCAGAAGACCCCCGCCGTCACCGGCGAATAAACCGTGCGACCGTCCACCAGCACCAGCAGTTTGTTCGCATACTGGTCGTTGAACCCCCGCACGCTGACGGCCCAGTGGTTCGCGTCGATGCGCGCCACGTCCATCCCCGGCACCAGCCGCAGCAGCTCGGGAATGCTCGTCATGCCGGAACGCCGGATGTCCTCCTGCGTGATGACATAGATGGCGGCCGGGGAAGTGAACAGGTCCGTTTCTTTTTTTGAAACGGAAGTGACCTGCACGTTCACCAGTTGCTCCAGCGTCAGGTCTCCCACGTCATCCGCTGACTTCCCCGGCGGACCGCCATCCGCCCCGGATGCGGTTGGACAATGGATTGCCAGCAGACAGGTCACGCCAGCAAGAGTCATCCGCCGGACGGTCTTTGGGGTGATCATTGGGTTGGATTTACCGCTTCGTTTCCTGTTTTCCGGAGGAAGCTGGTGTTTGTTTCATCATCCAGCATCTGGCGCACCTTGTAGGCGAGCGTCGTCGGCGTATAGGGTTTGGACAGGAACTCAACCCCTGCCTCCAGCACTCCGTGACGGAGGATGGCGTCGTCCGTGTAACCCGACGTGAAAAGGATTTTGAGATCGGGATAGGAGGTTTTCAGCCATTCCGCCATCGCCTTGCCACCCATCAACGGCATGACGACATCGGTGATCACCAAGTGGATCGGCACTCCTTTATGCTCGTGCACCACTCGCAACGCATCCTGGCCGTTCGCGGCCGACAACACCCTGTAACCCTGGGCCTCCAACACACTGCGGGCCAGATGCCTCACGGAGGGGTCGTCTTCCACCACCAGCAAGGTCTCCGTTCCGCGCGGCAACGGCCCGGTCGGACCCGACCGGGCCTTGACATCCAGCGGCTGCTCAACCCGTGGGAAATAAATTTTGAAGGTCGTGCCTTGGCCAATCTCACTGTTCACTTCAATATAACCGCCGGATTGCTGGACAATGGTCTGACAGGTTGCCAAACCCAACCCTGTGCCCTTGCCCTTGGGCTTCGTTGTGAAAAACGCTTCAAACAGGTGCGCTTTAACCTCGGCGGTCATGCCGGTTCCCGTATCGCTGACGCTAAGCATCACATAATCCCCGGGAATAGCGCCGGGGTGCGTGGCCGCGTAGCTTTCGTCCAAAGTGGCATTGACAGTGGCGATGGTGAGCTTGCCGCCATTGGGCATCGCATCGCGGGCATTGACCACCAGATTCATCAGCACCTGCCCCACGTAGCCGGGGTCGGCCTTGACGCGGCCGATTTCCTTGCCGGGCACCATCGTCATGGCGATGTTCTCATCCACCAGCCGCCGCAGCATCTTGTCCAGATCGGCCACTGTGTCATTGAGGTCGAGCACCACGGGTTGCACCGTTTGTTTGCGGCTGAAGACCAGCAGTTGCCGCGTCAACCCGGTGGCCCGCTCCGCCGCGTGCTCGATTTCCCCGGCAAATTTTCGCAGCGGACTCTCCGGCCCAAGGCCTGCCAGGATCATGCCGTTGTAACCCATGATGACCGCGAGGATGTTGTTGAAGTCATGCGCCACGCCGCTCGCCAGATGACCGACCACTTCCATTTTTTGGGCTTGGATGAACTGGGCCTCGAGCTTTTTGATCCGGGTGATGTCATGGCTGTTTTTCGAGGTGCCGATGACCTCGCCATGCCGGGCCTCGATGGGCGTGAAACCCACCGAGACGTTGATGAGGGTGCCGTCTTTCCGCCGCCGCACGGTGTCAAATGCCGGCACCGCGCTGCCGTTCTTGACCTCTTTCATGATCCGCAGATATTCTTGGTAATGATCAGGCGGGAACAGGATGGCGATGGGCCCCCCGATCATTTCTTCGGCCGAGTAGCCGTACAACTGTTCGGCCCCGTGGTTCCAGCCGACGACGATGCCATCCACCGTTTTGCTCACAATGGCTTCATTCGAGTATTCGATGATCGCGGCCAGCCGGAAGGCGGCTATTTTCGCCTGCTGCGTGTCAGATATTTTCCCGCTTTGGTCATCGCTGCTCATGATTCGCCTTCTTCTCACTTCAACCGAAAATGATGACGCAGATTCCGCCATCATTTCATTCCAACAACAAAGTTATTAAACTTATAAGTTGTAAAACATTGGTCAGCTTTATTGATTTAATAGTTTGCAGAACGAAGCCGCGGCAGCTATGGGGTGTAACCCTACCATGTATTTCAACAGACCGCTCTCTCTTAGACGATTCCGAAAGCGCCAGTGCGGCGATTGATTTTTTGGGGGGGGAGAACTAACGCTTTTCAGCGTCCATCAAGGACATCTTTTGCCGCTGAAACAGTCGCAGTTGGTCACTGACCAGACACCGGCTTGAAGCTACTGGTTGGCGGGCGGGGTGCTCTTGTGCTTCTTCTTGCCCGACGGCGAATTCGTGCCTTGATTACCATTTTTCGCGGCAGCGGCGGCGGCGGCAGCGTCCGCAGCCTGCTGCGCCGCCAGTTGCTGGGCGTATTGCGCCTGCAGGGCCGCAGCCTGGGCGTTGCGCGCAGCCCAGAAATCCCGGTCCTGCGCCGCCTTGGCCAGCGCCCGCTGCCGGGCGGTCTCAATCCGGTCGGCGGGGATGCCCCATTGCGTCAACAGATCCGGCGACAAGTTGGTGTAGGAGATGAATCCCCCGCCGCCATCATCAAAATAGGTGATGCCGTCCAAGTCGCCGTGGGCCAATGACACGTTGGTGTAGACATCGCCCGAAATGTTGGTGAACGTGACGGTCACGTCCTTGAGGTCGATTTTTTCAGGCGTTTGCGCCAGGCCGCTTGTGGCGGCCAGCAAACAAACAACAACGATCCATTTCATCATTCGCATAACTCCCCTTCTCCGCTGAATCTTTCTTGGAATAGCAGGCGGGCTACCTGCCGTCAATCCCATCCACCTGCGCATTATCCAGCAGGAACGGCGGGCCTTGCCTATTCTGAACCGTTACATTCTTGAGCCGGATGCCTTTGGCGTTTTTGACCGT
>Ga0206945_1030_pt1 | contig 31780 bp, 26 predicted proteins | sample Alteio_BWOrgHeat_5_FD_152982 | JGI IMG/M metagenome (GOLD analysis project Ga0206945, IMG submission 152982) | Enriched cells from forest soil in Barre Woods Harvard Forest LTER site, Petersham, Massachusetts, United States -... | ecosystem: Environmental > Terrestrial > Soil > Temperate forest > O... | reverse complement strand
GCCAGTTCAATAGCAACAGCACTCCGGGCCGCCCGTTGATCAGCCAGGAAATGTCCACCGGTTATCCAAACAATGACGACGGCCACCCTGCCCGTTTTTACCTTTTCAAGAATTACACACCGCAGGCGTTCGTGGGCGATGACGCCAGCGAAAATGCCGATCCGACCATTTTCCTGACACGCCAGGCATTTATGACCAAGGAACTCGCGGAAACATTTCGCCGAACCAGCCACGAAGGCTCCGCGGGGATTCTTTATTTCTCTTACTTCACCTGGTTCCAATCCCCCTGGTCGGCCGGCGACATGAAACCGTGGCCGACGTATTACGCCTTGAAGACCGCCCTGCAGCCCGTCCTGGTCAGCGCCGAATTGTTTGACCGGCATTTCTATTCCGATACGACGTTTCACGCACGGGTATGCATCGTCAATGATTCGGAAAATGGTCGGGCAATCCCTGCTGCCAGCCATTTGATTTGGCAATTCCAACACGACGGCCAGATTTTGTCCCAAGGGACGGTGGAGGCGCCGGCGGTCAAATATTATGAGAACGGCTGGCTGGATGTGGAATTCAAAACGCCGCAAACATTGCCAGAGCCGCGAACGGACGGACAATTAGTCCTCAAATTGGAGGCTGACGGAAAAACCATCTCCGAAAACAGCTATGACGTGGTCCTCGCCACACCTGACTGGGCGAATGGCGAACCGCCACAAGCAACAATGGCGGTAAAAGCGGCAAATATTTCATTTTGGAACCCTGGCAAGCAACCGGTTGATAGTTTGTCCTGTTTGGCACTGACGGACGTCGCTTCGATTAAGGCCGCAAATCCGGCAAATTTGCTGATCATCGGCAATTTGAACCACACCAATTTCTCACCATCTGAAATGGAAGACCTGACCAATTTCGTGTCCCGAGGCGGCAGCGTTCTCATGCTGCATCCGGGCAAGACTCTGCCCGGGCTTTTTCCAGACCGGATCAAGTCATTTAAAGCCAAGGAAGGCGAGATCGTCACGATGCACGTTACCGAATCGCCCGTGTTTTCCGGAATTGAACCGCTGGATATGGCTTGGTTTGACCGGGGTGGGAGACACCTGCCGGTAGCCTGCACGGGAGTTTATAGCATCGTTGCCGGGCGTCAGGATATCACGGGGCTGGCTGACCAATGCGATATCCACGGCTACCTGAAGACGCCGGCCGAACTCAGCAAATACAGTGGATCACCGCTGGTTGAACTGACCATCGGCAAAGGACGCCTGATCGCCAGCGAACTCAATCTGGAAGCCGGCCAGAACGATCCCATCACCCGCCGCCTATTGATGAACCTGGTCAGCTATCTGAAACAATAGCCGGGCTATCTCTCAAAAAATGTCAGCCACAAAAAAACTCAATTGCTAAAACAGACAGCTACCCGCTCTGCCACCATTCAGAGCGGGTAGCTGATTTTACAAAGGTAACGCCAAATTGGCAATCATTGCGATTGGGCAACTATTAACTTAAATCGGAATGGGGAATCCGCCGCGTTATTTCCGCGACATTATTATTGCGGACTTCTCGCCGGCATTTGGGTGGTGAACGGGATTTCTCCGCGCAACATCTTGCCGGCCTCGCCCGTAAGCCAAAGGTAGTGATCGGTCGGCACGCCTTCGTAGTCACACAATTTTACCCCGGCCGGCGGATGGTTGGAGCATTTGAAGATGGCCGTGCCTTCGTCCATCTCGTCGAACATCGCCACGTAGAGCATCTTGGCCTTGGCATCCACCGCTTCGCTGATGAGCTGCCAATAAAACCGGCCTTTCTCGCGCGGAGTCTGGTTGAGCGGGTAAATCATGGAGTTGTCGCCCTGGCCATGGCCGTGCATGTTGTACCAGCTGAATCCCGGATAAACGCACGGCACATAATCCACGTGCCGCTCCGCGCACCAGGCGATGTCCGCCTTCACCTCTTCCTTGTAGCGCGCCGCGTCAAACTGATGCACGAGCGGGGTGAACCGCTGGACCATCCACGGCATGACGATGTCCGCCGACTCGATGAGTTGATGGAGGTAAGGATCGGGGTTGGTGTCGATCTTCAGTTCGCGGAAATAAGTCGGCACGCCAAGCATGACGGAGCAGCCGCCGTATTGCGGATCGTGTTTGAGGAAATCGATCACTTTATCGATGCCGATATCGCGGATGTTGTAGCCGCGATCTGGAAAACCCAAACCCCAGATGACCACCAGCGGTTTGCCGCGATGGTAAAGGTAGTTGTTGGTCGGCTGCGAAGTGGTTTTTAGTTCGTCCACCAGCTCCTTCCAGTCTTGGATGATCGCCGAACAATCCTCGCCCTGGTCGTGGAGACCGGAAAGGTCATACATCACGGCAAACGCGCGCCCGTACTTTTGGGAAGCGGCCATGGCATGCTCCAGAACGACCCGGCTTTTCTTGCGGTCTTCCGGGGTGCGAAGTCCGCTGAAGAAGCGTTGAACAAAGACGCCATCGATGCTGTATTGCTGCATCCATTTGAAATGCAGGTCCGTCGTGCTCTGGTCCCACGAACTGAAAACGCGCGCGGTCGTGCCGTCCTGATTGGTCAGCCCGGTGGGGTACGTCTTTTCGTATTCCGCGATGTCAGGCCAGAAATCCGGATGCAACGTCGCCGCCGAAAGCTCGCCCCGCTCGCTGCTGTAATGAGTCCAGCCTTCACCGGAACCATCGCCTTCCGCGCGGAACCAGCCCTGGTAACCGCACATGACGCGGCCTTCGTAGGTCGGAAAGTTGGACGCCGGGCTGTGCTTGCTCTGGGCTTGAACCGAGATGACGCAGCCGGCCAGAAACACAGTGGTGAGAAGAATATTTTTTATAAGTTTCATGATAATTTTTTTAAGGCGAAAGCGTAGGCGCCGATGGCCACGGCTTCGCTGGTGCCAAGGCGTGATACGCCCACGCCCAGGCGCGGGAGCGGATCGTATTTGATTTTGCGCGAAGTGCCGGGCACGGCTATTTCCCGGGCCCCGTCTTTGAGAAACTTCTCCAACTGCCCCGGATCTTCCAGATTGTAGGCCACCGAGCCTAGCCGGCGAAAGCGCCCGCCATTAGGGCCGGTATAATCGCCGTTCAATTCTGCCACCAGCGACGGCAGGAACAACGGCCAGGCCCCGGAAACCCCGCCGCCGACCACCGCCAGCCCGTCAACCAACGTCAGCGCGTTGGCCATGGCGTCCCCCGCCACTTCGCCCAACTGCCGGAAGGCTTCGACGGCGGCCTTCCCGTCGCCCGGCAGCTTGCCGGTTCCGATATCGAATATCACCTTGGGCTCCGGCGCCTCATCAAAAGCCAGCCCGGCTTTTTCCGCGTACACCCGGCGCACGGCCCGGATGCACGCGCCTTCCTCGGCGTTCATCTGCGGAGCAAGCTTGTTGCGCAGCAGCCACACTTCGCCGGCCATCGAATTGTCGCCGGTGAACAACTCGCCGTTGCGCACGATGCCCCCGCCAAACCCGGTGCCCAGCGTGACGCCGAATAGATTGTGATAACGCTTCGGGCTGCCGGCCTGTTCGAGCAGGCCGTTGACGTATGGCAAAAATCCGGCGATGGCCTCGCCATAAACAAACAGATCGCCGTCATTGTTGATGTACGTCGGGATGCCGAACGTTTCCTCAAGCATCGGGCCCAGCGCGATGCCACCGCGGAAACCGGGCAGGTTGCCGAGATCCCCGATGATGCCGGCGGGATAATCCGCCGGCCCGGGAAAGGCGAAGCTGATGGCCACGGGCGGCGCCGGGCACCGGGCTTTTACCCGGTTGAAACCTTCGACGATGTTGGCGAGGCACTTTTCGAGATTGTCGCCGTTGGACGGCATCGCGACGGTTTCGGTGACGACTTGGTTGCCGCGGATGGCGGAGAAACGGAAGTTGGTGCCGCCCGCATCGAGCGTCATCACCACCCTGGACTCATTCGCGCTGCCGGCCATTTGGGAATTACGCAGCCGGAACTTCGCGGTTGCGCCCGATCTTGTGGCCGATCAACCCGTAAAAGCCGACGTAGGCATAGGCGATCAGCGGCACGATGAAGGCCGATTGCAGGCTTCCCGTGACGTCGGCGATCTTTCCCATCATCGGCGGCAGGCATGCGCCGCCGACCACCGCCATGACGAGCAACGACGAGACCTGGCTCTTGTAGATGCCGGTGCCTTCCAGCGCGAGGGAAAAGATGTTCGGCCAGCCGATGGAAGTGAACAACCCGACGCCGACCACGCACCACATGGCAACATGGCCGCCGATGGCGATGGCCGCGATCAACAGCGCGGCAATCGTGGCGCAGAAAATGGCCAGGGTGCGGCCCGCGTTGCCCTTGCCGAACTGGAACAGCAGCCAGCAAAGCGCGAGCATCGGCAGATAATTTTGCACCACCGTCCAGCCGCCGGCGAAATCAAATTGCTTCTGGTCCGAATTCCAGCTGCGCAAAACCCAGAAAAGCAAAAAGCCGAGGATGGGGATGGCGACGAGCCAAAGTTGTTTGTTGAGGCGTTTCATTTCGCTCAATTCAACCGCCCCCATGAAGCGGCCGATCAACATCCCGCCCCAAAACAGCGAGACGTATTTGCTGGCGTCGATCGCGCTCATGGCCGCGACTTTCGGTTCGCCGAGAAAATTGATGATGGAGCTGCCGATGGACACTTCGCCGCCGACATACATGAAAATGGCGATCACCCCCAGGACGACGTGCGGATATTTCAGCGCGCCCGCGCCAGGCTCAATCCTGCCTTCGCCGACATGCGGCAGATAAATCGCGAAAAAAACCGCGGCGAGGATCAAAAAGACGATGCAAAACGCGAGATAGGGTACCTTGACCGAATCCACGCCGGAGACGCCGCTTTTGGCGAAATATTGAAAAATCAGGTAGCCGCCGATGAGCGGACCCGTGGTCGTGCCGAAGGAATTGAAGGCCTGCGCCAAATTCAAACGGCTCGAAGCCGTCCGTTCCGGCCCGAGAATGGTGACATAAGGATTGCACGCGATCTGCAGCATGGCGAATCCCATGCCGACAATGAATAATGCGATGAGAAAAAGCGGGTAAGAGACGCTGGTCGCCGCGGGCCAAAACAAGGCGCTGCCCAGCGCGGAAATCAGAAGCCCGATGACCACGCCGTTCTTGTAGCCAATTTTTGCGATGGGATCACCGGCTATCCATGAAATAAAAAAGTACAACAAGGAACCGACAAAGTAGGCGCCAAAGAAGGCGAATTGCACGAGCATCGCCTGAAAATAACTCAACGTGAAGGCCTCCTTGAACCGCGGAATCAGGATGTCGTTAAAGACGGTCATGAATCCCCACATGAAAAACAGGACGGTCATGATGGCGAACGGGCCGCGATAGGTTTGTCCGTTGCCGGATGAGTCGGTCTGGGTTGTCGGTGTCATGGAATTGATTGCTTTTGATTTACTGTTTTCTGGAACCCGCTTTGTTTGCCTTGTTTCAATGGCGAAGACCAGCGATTTTTTCAACCCTGCGGTGAATCCGCGATCGGTTGCTTGCCCCGAAAATTAGTTTTTGAATCACGGCGCGTTAGCGGATGTTGGCTTCCCCATCGCATATGGATGGGCTGCTCATAGAGCGCATCAAGAGATTATCCGGGCAGATTAGCCGGAATCATGGCTTTGGAAGTATCCCCGAAAGCGGGGATGCCCAATCGAACGGCTTCGATGGCAGCACCTCCCGGCAGCCTTTCTATTTTTCCAGCCTTACTGGGCAGCTACGCTGCGATTTAATTGGCGGGACAAAAATCACAACTCCTCGGGCTTGCTGAGCAATGCCGCGACGCGTTGCAGGAGCCGGCCGGCGGCGCCGCCGTCCAGCACTCGGTGGTCGAAGCTGAGGGTGAGATAGGCCTCCGTCACGGGCACAAAGGCATGTGCGGCGGGGTCCCAGTGGGGCATCTTGCGGCCCGCGCCAATGCCCAGCACGAGGGTCTGCTCGGGCAACGGAATGGGCGTGGCCCAGATGAGCCCGAAGGAGCCGAAGTTGGTCACGGTCGCGATGGAGCCGCCGGTCGCCTCCGGCGGCAGCTTGCGCTGGCGGGCCAAATCCACCAGTTCGTCATAGCGTCCGACCAGTTCCGAAAGCGTTTTCTTATCGGCGTCGCGCAGCACGGGCACCAGCACGCCGTCCTCCGCCTCCACCGCAAAGCCCAGGTCGATCGCCGAGGGATGCACGATCTTGTTGCCGATGAGCCGGCCGGCCACGGCGCTGTTCTCCGACAGGGCGATGCCCAAGGCGCGCAGTGCATAGAGAGCCGGGCCGGACTTGGGCTTCTGCGTCTTGCGGTGCGCGAGCATGGCGTCGATCCGCACGGGCAGGCCGACGGTGGCGAGCGGGCGGGTCCAGCTGCGCCGCATGGCGTCCGCCACGGCCACGCGCATGGAAGAGGCGGGCGTGAGCTTCTGTTTCTCCAAGTTGCTGATGAACGCCTCAAAATCCTGCACGGTCACGCGTCCGGCCGCGCCGCTGCCCGCCACGCCGGACAAATCCGCCGCGTGCAGCCCGAGCTCGTCGATGCGGGCCTTCATGCGCGGAGAAATGTAACTCGCCCCCGCGGCGTTGGCTGGCACCGGCAGTCCACGGACAGTCGGCTGCACCTTCTTGCCGCCGGCAGAGGCGGGTTTTCCCTCTTTGACTACGCTGGAATCGTTGTTGGTCGTCTGCTCCACCGGCACGGAATCGAACCCCGCGCGCGCGGCGTCCTCCTTGGTGGCTTCCAGATAACCCAGTACCGCGCCGACGGCGTAGCTCTCGTTGACTTGCGCGAGATAATCCTGCACCCGCCCGCGACAGGGTGTCGCCACGGCCATGGTGGCCTTATTGGTTTCCACCTCGATGACGTCCTGCCCTGCCTCGACCTCCGCGCCCGGCTGGACAAGAAAATTGATGATGGTGGCCTCGGCGATGGATTCGCCCAATTGCGGCATGATGATGGGGACTTGCGGCATAAAAATTATTGTTGGAGCAGTCGCCGGGCGGCCGCGGCGATGCTGCGCGCGGTCGGACGATGCGCGGCCCAGAGATTGGGATGATACGGTACGGGAGTGTCCTTGGCGTTGAGCCGTTGCGGCGGGGCATCCAACAACCCGAATCCTTCACTGGCCACGCGCGCGACGACTTCCGCCGTCACCCCGCCCCACGGCCAGGATTCGCCCACGCAAAGCAACCGACCGGTGCGCGCCACGCTGGCCATCACCGTGTCGGTGTCCAGTGGCTTGATGGAACGCAAATCCACGACCTCGATCTCGTAGCCTTCCGCCTTCAATTCATCGGCTACGGCGAGACATTCATGCACCATCGCGCTGTAAGTCACGATGGTCATGTCGCGCCCCACACGGGCGATGCGCGCCTTGCCGACGGGCAGCGCCTCGGTGGGCAATGCCTCAGCCTTGAGATGGTAGTAAAGGAACTTGTGCTCGCAGAAGATGACGGGATCGTCGATTGCCACCGCCTCGATCAACATGCTGTAGGCGTCCTCCACGGTGGCCGGAGTCATGACGACCAGTCCCGGGTAATGGGCATAGATGGCCTCCATGCTCTGGCTGTGAAAAGGTCCGCTGCCGGAAGTACCGCCGCCCGGCAACCGCACGACGATGGGACACGGGACGCGGGTGCGCCAGAAGAGCGTGGCCGCCTGATTGACAATCTGGTTGAAACCGACCGTCGAAAAATCCGCGAACTGCATCTCGATGATGGGACGCATGCCCTCGATGGCCGCGCCCACGGCGGAACCGAGGATGGCATCCTCGCTGATGGGCGCGTCCAGCACGCGGCCCGGAAATTCCTTGGCCAGGTTCTTGGTGGCCTTGAACGCACCGCCGAAAGCGCCCACGTCCTGCCCGTAGATAAAAACACGCGGGTCATCGGCCAGCGCCTTGGCCTGCGCTTCGCGGATGGCCTCGAGGTAGGTGATGCTCATTCCCCGCCCTTCCGTTCGCCGCCTTCGGACAAGTGGCTCGTGGACATCGCGCACCATTCCTCGCCAAACGGGTCGGGCGCGGGTTCGCGCTGCACCTGCGCCACGGCTTCATCGATCTGATGAACGGCCTCGGCGCGCCACGCGGCCACCGCGGCGGCGTCTGCCCAACCCTGCTTCGAAAGATAATCCACGGACACCTTGACGCAGTCGCGCCCGAGCGGCGACGCCTTCAATTTGGGGTCGATGTAGCCGGCGTCGTCATGCTCACCGTGGCCGCAGAGCCGGAGGAGATTGGCGACGACCAGTTGCGGTCCCCCGCCCTTGCGCGCCCGGGCGACCGCCTCGCCGATGGTTTTCAGACACGCGTCCAAGTCCGTCCCGTCCACTTCGCTGCCCGTCACGCCGTAGCCCAGCGCCCGATCCACCAGCGCACGGCAGGCAAATTGTTCGGAGGCGGGGGTGGAATAGGCGTATTGATTATTGGCGACGACGAGGACGAGCGGGAGTTTTTCCACAGCGGCCTGGTTCAAGGCCTCGTGAAACGCGCCGGTGGAAGTGGCCCCCTCGCCGATGCAGGTGGCGCCAACCGACCCGGAAAGTCCCTTCAACCGCCGTCCCAGCAGTACGCCGTTAACCACAGAAATCATTGCGCCGAGGTGGCTGATCATCGCGAGGTAGCCGGCGCGGGGATTGCCGCGGTGGACGTTACCATCGCGCCCGCGCATCGGGCCTAGCGCCGAACCAAGGGAGGTCTGGAGGGCCTCCAGCACGGTTTCGCCAAACGCCAGACGGCCGGCGGTATCGCGGATAAGAGGCGCGAAAACATCGCCTTGGCGGAGCGAAAGGCCCACGGCCACGCTCAACGCCTCCTGCCCGCGGCTGAGGAACACGCCGCCGTGGATCTTGCCGGAACGGTAGAGGCTGGCCAGCTTGTCATCCAGGATGCGCGCCAGCAGCATTCCCTGAAAGGCTTTCAGGTAAAGTTCCCTGAAAGGAATCTCTTCGACCGCCGGTTCCGGGCGGTGGACAGTTTGAACCATAAAACGATTTTATGCCCAAGCAAGAGCGCGGTGCAACGATTCTTTCAGTGCGCCGGAAAATTTCGTTTCCCCCGCTGCGGGTTTTCGTGTTGAATGGGCGGAAGGTAACGGTCAACCATGAATTCGCCTGCCGCCCACATTTTGCTGGTCGAGGACGACCCGGATCTGCACCACGTGCTGTCCGCGCTGCTGCAGGAGGATCACATCACGATGATCGGCGCGGCGGACGCCTCCGAGGCCTTCATCCTCGCCTGCCAGAAAAAACCCGACCTCATCGTGCTCGACCTCGGCCTGCCCAAGGGCGCGAGCGGGTTCGAACTGCTGCTGCAATTGAAGGAGAGCGAGAGCACCAAGTCCATTCCCGTCATCGTGCTCACCGCCCGCAACCGGATGGAGGACAAGCTGCGCGGGTTCGAGCTGGGCGCGGTGGATTACCTGACCAAACCCTTCGCCTATTCGGAATTTCACGCGCGCCTCCGCGCGGTGCTGCGCACCAAGCGGCTGCAGGACGAACTCACCCTGGCCAACCACCAGTTGATCGCGGCGCGCGAGGCCGCCGAGGCCAACGCCCGGGCCAAGACCGATTTTCTGGCCACGATGAGCCACGAGATCCGCACTCCCATGAACGGCGTCATCGCCATGTCCGAGCTGTTGCTGGGAACCCACCTGAACCACGAGCAGCGCGGTTACGTGGAGACGATCAATTCGTGCAGCGAATCCCTCCTGAACATCATCAACGAGATCCTCGACCTTTCCAAGATCGAGTCGGGCAAGCTGGAGCTGGAAAAAAATCCGTTCGGCCTCCGTTCCTGCATCGAGGACGCCCTCGACCTGCTGGCACCCAAGGCCGCCGAGAAGAACCTCGATATCGGCTACCAGATGGCCGACCACATCCCGGCCCAGCTGCTGGGCGACGTCCAGCGCATCCGGCAAGTGCTCGTCAACCTGGTCGGGAACGGCATCAAATTCACCAATTCGGGCGAAATCTACCTGCAAGTCGCCACGCATTCCGCCCCGTCCGCCAATATGGCCCATCCCGCCAAGTGCCATCTGCACTTCTCGGTTCGCGACACTGGCATCGGCATCCCGCCGGACCGGCTGGCCCGGCTCTTCAAATCGTTCAGCCAGGCCGACGCGTCCACGAGCCGCAAATACGGCGGCACCGGCCTGGGCCTGGCCATCAGCCGGCAACTGGTCGAACTGATGGGCGGCAAGATGTGGGTGGAAAGCACCCCGCAAAAAGGTTCCACCTTCCATTTCATCGTCCCATTGGAAACGGCGCCCGGTCAGGACCAGGCCCACGCCGACAGCCCGCCGCCGCAACTGGCCGGTTTGCGGGCGTTGATCGTGGATGATAATGCCACGCACAATCACGACCTCGCCGCGCAGTTCAAAAAATGGGGGGCCAAACCCAAGAGCTACCTCGATCCGGCCAAGGCCCTGCAAGCCTTGAAGGATGGCGAAAAGTTCGACCTGGCCATCCTCGACATGCATATGCCGGACATGGACGGCCTGAGCCTGGCCCGGGAAATCCGCAAACTGCCGGAGGCCGGCAAGCTGCCCCTGATTTTGCTCACCCCCGTCGGCATGCGCACGGATTCCGCCGCATTCAATCACGCTAATTTTGCCAACTATCTGACCAAGCCCGTCAAGCCGCTGCAACTTCTCCAGACGCTCATCCGTGTCGTGGAGGGGAGCAAGCCCCCGCCGCCCAAGCCCGCCGCCACGGGCAAACTCGACGCCGCCCTCGCCAGCCGCATGCCGTTGCGGGTCCTGATGTGCGATGACAACACGATCAACCAAAAGGTCGCCGCCCGCATCCTCCACCAGATGGGCTACAAGGCCGACGTGGCCGTCAACGGGCTGGACGCCCTCCAGGCCCTCGAACGGCAGCCGTACGATCTGATTTTCATGGATGTCCAGATGCCCGAGATGGACGGCCTGACCGCCACGCGGGCCATCCGCGAACGGCAGCAGCAAAAGCAGCCCAACTTTGACAAGACCATCATCATCATCGCCATGACCGCCAACGCCATGCAGGGCGACCGCGAAAAATGCCTCGCCGCCGGCATGGATGATTACCTCGCCAAGCCGGTCCGCCCCGAGGATGTGCGCATCGTCATCGAGCGCTGGGCGGAAAGGGCCGCGGGGAAGGAAACGAGCAAACCCGCCTCTCCAGCCAATGGATCCAACCAACCCGCTCATACCATGAACAACTCCCAACCGAACGCCGAACCGCCGGTGGACATGGACCGGTTAAACGATCTTTCCGATAATGACCCGGCCGCGCTCCGCGACCTCGTGGAGCTTTACCTCAAGCAAACGACCGGCCAGCTTGAGCAGCTCGCCCAAGCGGTCAGCGGCGGCGACGCCAAGGCCGTGCAGCACCTGGCCCATAGTTGTGCCGGTGCAAGCGCTACTTGCGGGATGAACCAGTTCGTGCCAATCTTACGCCGGATGGAGAAACATGGCATGGAAGGCAAACTAACCGGAATCGAAAAAGAGCTGCAGGCGGCGAACCAGGAGTTCGCGCGCATCCGCGATTTTTTGAACCTCCAACTGGCCAAAACCCCGGCGACATGAAAAAAGTTCTCATCATCGAAGACGATCAGCTGGTCTCCACCGTTTACTCCAACAAGCTGACCAACGAGGGCTACCAAGTCCAGGTCGCCGATGACGGCGAGGCCGGCCTGGCGCAGGTGAGCGCCTTCAAGCCCGACCTCATCCTCCTGGACCTGATTCTGCCCAAGCTCAACGGCGTCGACCTGATGAAACAGCTCCGCGCCAATCCCGAATACGAACAGTTGCCCATCGTCGTCTTCTCCAATACTTATTTGAGCAACGTCATCAAGGAAGCTTGGAAGGCCGGCGCCACCAAGTGTTTCTCCAAAACGAACAGTTCCCCGAAGCAGATCATCGACTGCATCGGCTCGCTGCTCAACGACACCCCGATGGCCGGGGAAGCCCCCAAGCTGAAGATGGCCGGGCCGGAGGCAGCGGGCAAAAAGACCGTCGCGGAAAAGCCCAAGTTCGAGGGCAACGTCCCGGTTCCCGTCGTGCAGGGCGAAACCCCCGCGCAGGCCTTCCGCGAGAAATTTCCCGGGGTCCTGAGCAACCTGCGCAACCTTCATCAGCAGCTCGCCAAGAGCAAGTCGCTCGACACGCACGCGCGGCTGCTGCGGGAGATGTGCTTCAAGATAAATGCCCTCACGGGCGGCGCGAACCTTGCCGGCATGATTTCCATCTCCCGGATCGCCGACGCCCTCGAGGCGCTCACCAGCGAACTCCAGTTCAAGCCCCAGAGCGTCACTCCCTCCACCCTTCGGACCATCGCCAGCGCGGTGGATTTCCTGGATGTCCTCTTCAAGCGCGACAACGTGTCCGAGTCCCACAAGAACGAGCCCGTAAACATCCTCGTTGTGGATGACGAGCTTATCTCCCGCCGCGCCGTCACCCATTCGCTCGAAAAAGCCAAGCTTGCGTCCCAGGACGTGGACGACCCCATCGCCGCGTTGAAGCTGGTCGAGGAAAACACCTACGACCTCATCTTTCTGGATGCCGACATGCCGGGCATGAACGGTTTCGAGCTTTGCGCCAAGATCCGCACCCTGCCCGCCTACAAGAAGACCCCGGTCGTGTTCGTCACCTCGCTCAATGACTTTGAGGCCCGCGCCAATTCCACCATGGCCGGCGCCAATGATTTCATCGCCAAGCCGTTTTTGTTCGTGGAGCTGGCCGTCAAGGCCCTCGTCTACATCCTCCGCGGCAAGCTCGAGGCCGCCAAGGCCTGACCCGTATGGAATCCCTCCATGCCCCCTGGCGCATCGAGTACATCCTTTCGCCCAAGCCCCAGCTCGACGCCAGCCTCTTCACCCGCGTGGCCCAGTCCGGCGATGACATCGCCAACCTCGTCATCGCCCGCGACCGCACCTGCTTTGCGCTGCTCAACCGTTATCCGTACAACGGCGGCCACATCCTGACCGTTCCCTACAAGGAGGTGCCGGATCTCAACGGCCTCACCGAGGAAGAGATGGCCGATCTTTGGAAGCTCACGCGTCGCTGCACCAACGCCCTAACCGCCGTCATGAAGCCCGATGGCTTCAACATCGGCATCAACCTCGGCAAGGTCGCCGGGGCGGGCATCGCCGAACATCTCCACATCCACATCGTCCCCCGCTGGAGCGGCGATACCAACTTTATGCCCGTCATCGGCCAGACCGGTGTCATACCCGACGCCCTGATCGAGATCGCCGCCAAGCTCCGCGCCGAACTGGCCCAATAGCCCGCTGTGCCCACCGAAACCCTCCATTACGAGAACGCGCGATTCGCGCAGCAGCTTTTTAACCACGAACCGCGCAACCTCCAGATACTCGAGCGCCAACTCGGCGTGAAGGCCACCGCGCGCGAAGGCTGGATCAAGCTCGAAGGTCCCAAGGAGGGCATCACCCACGCCAAGCAGCTATTCGCCTCCATGGAGAGCCTGCTCAAATCCGGCACCCCCGTGCGCAACCGCGAATTTGCCAGCGCCCTCGCCGTCCTCGCCCACGACGGCGCGGACGCCCTGAAAAATTTGACCGGCGACCGCACCCAGACCTCCCCGGTCAAGGCGCCCGTCACGCCCAAGACCGTCACCCAGAAAAAATACGTGGACGCCATCCGCGCGCACGACATCACTTTTGGCATCGGCCCCGCCGGTACCGGCAAGACCTATCTGGCCGTCGCTCAGGCGCTCGCCGCCCTGCGTGACGGAAAATTTTCGCGCATCATCCTCACCCGTCCCGCCGTCGAGGCTGGCGAAGCGCTTGGTTTTCTGCCCGGCGATCTTTACGAAAAGATCATGCCCTATCTGCGCCCGTTGCATGATGCCCTGCACGACATGCTGCCGCCCGACGAGCTCCAGAAGAACACCGAGCGCGGGGTCATCGAGATCGCCCCGCTGGCCTACATGCGCGGTCGCACGCTCAACAACGCCTTCATCATCCTGGACGAAGCCCAGAATTCCACGACCGAACAGATGCTCATGTTCCTCACCCGGCTCGGTCACGGCTCCAAGGCCGTCATCACCGGCGACGAAACGCAGATTGACCTCCCCTCCAACAAACATTCCGGCCTTCTTGAGGCGCACCGCGCATTGAAGGATGTCGACGGTATCGCCATCGTCGAGTTCACCCGGCGGGATGTCGTGCGCCATCCGCTGGTCCAGCGCGTCATCGCCGCCTACGAGGCGCTTCGCGGTCCCCGGGAAAAATCCTGACGCATGAGCGCGGCCCGGTTCAACGTCGTCGTCACCAACCGCCAGCGGATAAAAAAGATCGATGTCCGCCGGCTGAAACAAACCGCCGCGTCTCTCCTCACGGAAACCGGCGTGCCCTTCGCCGAACTGGGCATCAACCTCGTCACGGCGGACGAGATGGCCCGCGTGAACCAGACCTTTCTCAATCACGAAGGCCCGACCGACATCATCACCTTCAATCATTTGAACTCTGAAGAAGGCGGTGTAGAGCCCAAAGGCGCGCTTTACGGGGAATTATTCATCTGCATTGATGAAGCCGTGCGCCAGGCCCAGCAATTTCGCACCACCTGGGAATCAGAACTCGTCCGCTACGTCATCCACGGCGTTCTCCACCTGCTCGGCTATGACGACTTGAAGCCGGGCTTGCGCCGTAAAATGAAGCGCGCGGAAAACCGGCTGCTCCGCCTGCTCGCCGCTCAATATACTTCCGCCGTGCGGGTTCCGCGCCGCCGCAAATAATCTTTGCGAAACGCCGGTTTTGATAGGAGATTCACCCGTCTAAGCCGTTGTGAAAACGAAAACCGCCTTCATCCTTGTCGTGACCGTGATAGCCGCCTGTCATTCGCCGGCGACCGAGTTTCGCCTGTTGAGCGGGGATAATACGACCGTCCATTCGGACTGGAATGCCACCGAGAGCGGCAACGAGTTTTTTGTGGTCACGGACGGCGTGCCGACCAAGCCCTTCATTTCCACGCAACATTATCTCGGCAGCAATTCCGTTGGCTTCACGGTTCCCACCGACACCAGCGGCAACAAGGAGCGGGTCGAATACAAAATCCTCCGGACGACCGACCCCGACGGCCTGACTTTCACCAATGCGCGATACTGCGGCTTTGCCTTCATGCTCGCGCCCTCGCCGCTGCCGTTCACCGATTCGTCCATCTTTTGGCAGGCATGGCAGGGCTCGCCCTGGGGCGCGCCGGCCAGCTTGAAATTCGGCTCCGGCAGTTCCGCGCCTTATCTCATCCGGCTCAACATCCGCAACGCCAGCGTCGGGCCGGATTCCTCCGTGCCGGACATCCAACTCTGGTCGAACAAGGTGATCAACCCGGGCACTTGGTACAGCTTTGTCATCTATATCCAGCCGCGCTACGATACCAACGGCAACATCAAGCTCTGGATCAACGGTACGAACTACCTCGATTGGACCGGCGAAATCGGCTACGACCCCACGCAGGTGACCAACACCTACGCCGGCCTGGACATCAAGGACGGCATCTACCAGCCCGATTCCAACAATGGCCACACGATGTATTTCGACCAGGTCCGCGTAGCCGATACCTACGCCGAGGCTTGCCCCATCATGCCACCCCAGTTGACCAACGCGATTCTCACCAACCACACCTGGAGCATGCTCGTCAGTGGCGATGCCGGCGCCAGCTACACCGTCCAATCCTCCACCAACCTGACCGACTGGACCACTCTCGGCGCCACCAGCCCGCCGGTCGTGCCATTTCATTTCACGGATAATTCCAGCCCGGCCGCGCGCCGCTTTTACCGAGTCATCGCTGCGCCTTAAAAACCGCCCGTGAAAAAATTTCCCCTCACCTGCTCCGCCCGCTAAACTCCCGGCGTGGAACATAAAAGTCTTTTCATACGCTGGCGGGCCAATTTCGTCACCGGCCTGTTCATCGTATTGCCCGCGGTGGTCACCATCGCCGTGCTCGTCTGGGTCTTCGGCACCGTCTCGAACGTCACCGACACGCTGCTCTTTTTCGTGCCGCGCGATTACACCCATAAAAACAATGGCGACGGTCCGATGCATTGGTATTGGAGTGTGATCGCCCTGCTGCTGGCCGTGCTGCTCACCAGTGTGGTCGGCCGGCTGGCCCGAAATTATTTTGGCAAAAAGATGATTGAGTGGGCTGACCTCACAATGATGCGCGTGCCGCTCTTCAACAAGATCTACGCCGCCATCAAGCAGGTCAACGAGGCCTTCGCGACCGGCGATAAGAATTCCTTCAAGACCGTCGTCCTGGTCGAATTTCCCAGCCCGGGAACCTATTCCATCGGCTTCCTCACCGCCGAGCAGGAGGGCGAAATCCAGGCCAAGGTGCCCCGCAGAGTCGTCTCCGTCTTCATCCCCACGACGCCGAACCCCACCAGCGGCTTTCTCATTCTTGTGCCCGAGGACAAGGTCACCAAACTCGAGATGTCCGTGTCCGAAGCCGTCAAATACATCGTCAGCCTCGGCTCCATAACGCCGCCGGACAAGCACACATGACCGAATCCGCCTCCGGCATCATCCTCCGCGCGCGGCCCCTCACCGAGACCAGCCTCATTCTCCACTGGCTGACGCCCGACCTTGGCCGTTTGGCCACCGTCGCCAAGGGTGCCCGCCGGCCAAAGTCCCCTTTCCGCGGCAAGCTCGACCTCTTCTACGAAGCCGATTTCAGTTTCACCCGCAGCCGGCGCTCCGACCTGCACAACCTCCGCGAAGTCAGCCTGCGCGACACCCACGAAGCCCTCCGGCGCGACCTCGGCTGGCTGCAACAAGCCGGCTATTGCGCCACCCTCATCGAACAGACCACCGAGACCGAAACTCCCATCGCCGCCGTCTTCGATCTCATGCGCGGTTTCCTTGAGCAACTGTCCCAACAACCGCCCCGGCCAGCCGCCATTTTTGCGTTTGAGATGAAATTGCTCACCGAACTTGGCCAAGCTCCGGAACCGGACGATGCCCGCCTGACTCCCGGCGCGCGGAAAATTCTCACCGACCTCGCCGTCAACGACTGGCCCGGCCTGGCCCGCCTCCAATTGAGCGCGCCGCAGGTCCGCGAAATCCGGCAGTTCCTCCACAGCTTCCTGATCTGGCACTTAGGAAAGATTCCCGCCGGGCGCGATGCCGCTCTGGGTTAAACACCAGTTACATACCATTCCAGTCTGTGTGACGAATGGGTGACAATCACGTCCGGCAATTGTAATCCGCCGCTTTTCTGCTAGAACGGGGTTGGCGTGAATCCGGAAACGACAACCGAGCAGACGGCGGATAATGTCCGCCAGCTGGTCGGACATGCGGAAACCGTCCTGGCCGGCGACAGCCTCGAGGCCGTCCACGGTCGGTTCGCCAAGCATGCCCATGAATTCATGGCGGTCCTCGACGGCGACAAGCTCATCGGCCTTTGCGCCCGCCGGCAGATCGGCATGATCCTCGGCGCGCGGTTCGGTTTCGCCATCAATTCCCGCAAGCCCATCCGCGAACTGATGCTGCCCGTCTGCACCCAGATCAGCGTCGCCGAATCTTTTCCCGAAATCCTCCGCAAGGTTTTCACCCGCCCCGACGATGTGCTTTTCGACGACGTTATGCTGGTGGATGAAGCCGGCGCGTTTGTCGGGGTGGTTTTTGTGCGCACCTTGGTGCGACTGCAACAATCGTTGCTCCAGCAAAACATCACCCAGCTCGAAACCAAGCAGATCGAGCTCAATCGCAAAAACGACGAACTGGAGAACGATCTGCGCCTCGCCAGCGAAGTCCAGCTCGCCCTGCTGCCGCAGCAATATCCGCAATGCCCCGCCGGCGAAAACAACTGCCTCCGCTTCCACCACTGTTACTTGCCTTCCGGCGTCGTCAGCGGCGATTTCTTCCACGTCTTCGCCATCAACTGGCACAAGGTCGGCGTGTTCATCTGCGACGTCATGGGCCACGGCGTCCGTTCCGCCTTTGTCACCGCCATGCTGCGGACCCTAGTTCAGGAACTCGGCCATCTGGGCGAAAATCCCGGCGAACTCCTCACCCGCGTCAATTGCGAGCTCAAGTCCATCCTCAAGCAGACCGGCGACCTCGTTTACGCCACCGGCTTTTATCTCATCCTCGACGTGCAGACCGGCTCCGTGCGCTATGCCAAGGCCGGCCATCCCGACCCGCTTTGCCTGAGCCGCGCCACCGGCGCCATCACGCCCCTCGCTTGCCCGGCAGACACCCGCGGCGCCGCGCTCGGCCTCTTTGAGGGCACGCGTTACGGAACTGCCGAGGCTGTTGTCGCGCCCGGCGACGTCCTTTTCTTCCTGACCGATGGACTTTGCGAAATCTTCAACCCCGACGGCGAGGAATTCGGCGAAGCCAAGCTCGCCGCCTCCATCCGGAATCGCGCCGCACGGCCGCTCAAGGAATTGATGGATGAAGTCGTCAGTGACGCCCTCAACTTTTCAGCAAATCACCGCTTCGATGACGATGTCTGCTTTCTCGGCATGGAAATCGTCCGGCTGGAAAACGCCGCACCGAAATAGGTCCGGCTCAAATCAGCGGCCTTTAGCGATCCTTAGCAGCGAGCTTCTGCATTTCAATCCCGGCGAGGATGAACGGCCCCACGCCCTTCAAGTCATTCGCCACCACCGGTTCGCCGACGTAGTAGGTGAACGAACCGTCGCGCGGCTTGCCATAACTGCCCAAACCGGCCACCGCACAGCATTGCATGATCGAAACTTTTCCGCCGTCGTCTTTGACAAGCCGCGTCAGCAGGCCGTTATAACCCTTCTCAATCGCGGGGATATAATCCTTGGAGAGATAGCCCTCGTTGACGCCCTTCGCCAGCGCGTAGACAAACATCGCCGACGCCGTGGCCTCGAGGTAGTTCCCCTTGCGCGGGCCTTGATCCATCACCTGCCACCAAAGCCCGCTGTCCGGGTCCTGCCATTTCACGATGCCATCGGCGGTCTTCTTCAGCTCTGCGATGAGTTGTGCGCGGGCGGGATGGTTCGCGGGCAGAAAATCGAGCGTGTCCACGCACGCCATCGCATACCAACCCACCGCACGACCCCAAAAATTGGACGACGTCCCCGTCTGCGGATTCGCCCACATCTGAACCTTTTTCGAATCCCAACCATGATAAAATAGCCCGCTCTTCACATCATAAAGGTGTTCGTCAACGAGATTGAACTGCTGCGCCACGTCATCGAAATCTTTCGGCGTGTTGAAAGCCTTCGCACATTCGGCATAGAACGAATCACCCATGTACAGGCCGTCCAGCCACATCTGATTTGTGTAGCGCTGCTTGTGCCAGAACCCGCCCTCCGCCGTGCGCGGCTGCGTGTCCAACTGGCGGCGCAGCATTTGGGCGCATTTCAGATAACGGTCCTCCTTCGTGAGGCGATAGAGCGCCAGCGCCGTCTTGCCGGAGTTCAATGCGTCGAGCTGATATTCGTCGAGCTTGTAGCCGTGGACGCTGCCGTCATCGGCGATGAACGAGCCGATGGCGTTGGTCGCAAAGGCAACGTAACGAGCGTCCGGTGAAACTTCGTTCAACTTCAGCAGCGACAGCGTGAACAGGCCGGCGGTGTAATCCCATTTCGCCTTGCCGCCTTCCTTCCAAGCCAGGCTGTCCCCGCGCCGCGCCATCTCGGAATCCGCCATGCGCCGGGACCATTCCAGCGGCGGCGTGCCATTGAAAGTCTTCGGCACATCCGAATCCGCCGCGCGACCGACGGCGGTCGCCAACAGAAATGCCATGATCAATGCATGCCAAGCACCGCACAGCCTGCAACCTTGGGCGTTGAATGTTGAATGTTGAATGTTGAATGTTCTCATGGTCTTAAAAGTGCCGCCGCCGCCCAGAGCATGGCCGCCTGCCCGTGCAAATCGCCCGTCTTGCGCGCGCGCTTGAGATAATATTCCCGGTTGTCGCCCTTGTTCGTGCCTTCGCAAACGCTGTCCACATTCGCGTTCGCGTCCAGATGCTGCACCAGGCCCAGCCAGGCCTTGCGCGCCGCCGGCCCGTAGGTCGCCGCGTCCAGCCAGCCGTTCTTCACCCCCGTGACCAGCGCGTAATCAAACATCCCCGTGCTGGAAGTCTCCGGCCACGCATCGGGATCATCGATCAATTCCCGCCACAAGCCATCGTCTCCCTGATATTTCAACAGCGCCGCCATCATTGTCTGGTAGCCGGCCATGATGCGCGCGCGTTGTGGATGGTTCTCCGGCAGTTCGCGCAGCAATTCCGTCATGCCCGCCGCCGCCCAGCCATTGCCGCGGCTCCAGTAAAACGGCGCGTTGGTCCCGTGAAAAAACAACCCGTTTGTTTGCTGCAACCGGTCCAGATATGCGGCCATCGTCCGCGCGGCGTGGTCGAGATACTTCGGGTCGCGCGTGGCGCGGAAGGCCTGCACCTGCAATGCGGTGATCATATACATATCATCCACCCAATAGCGCGCCTCCGCCGTGATGCCATCGGGCGTGGTGTTCGTCCATGCCGCATCGGCGAAAACCAGCCCCTGCGCCCGGATTTTTTTATCCTTCGTCTCCAGATAAATCTCGAGCGGCACCACACCAAGGACACTGAAGTCCACATGGGCATTGGCGGAGACATGCTCCGCGTTCTCCGGCACCAGATGCGGATGGAACCGGTGCACCAATTGTCCCTGCAAAGGCCGGTCGCCCGTCAACTGCGAGACCTCCAGCGTGCCATACCAGGCGCAGACCTCCGGGTAGATGACGAATTTCCGCTTGGGATTCGTCTGGAACTCAAATTTGCGAGCCTCGAAATTTTCCGCCAACCGCCGGCCCACCTCGGCCGGCGAAGCGCCGGACGGCCAGTTCGTGAAGCAGGTGGAAACAACGACGCCCTGCTTGGGCGTGGCCACGCAGCCGGTGAGGCCCAATAATATCGCGAGAAGCAGCGAAGCTCTGAGGTAATGATTGGCCACGTTGAAGGAGATTCTATTTCTGCGCCACATTCACCTCGATGGGCGACTGCAAGCCCGCAGCGAATTCATCCACGTATTTCTGCCATGCGGCGGCATCGGCCACCTGCCCCGTCTGGTCCCAGGCAAAGCCCGCCCAATAATCCGCCACGTTGTCCGCCGAAACATTGGCGATGACCAGGTCGTTCTGCTTGTCCTCCGCCTGCTTCACCACCAGCTTCGGGTCAGCTACAATGGCCAAGCCCTCGCTGCCCGGCTGTTTCTCCATCTTCTGCCAGGCGACCAGCGTGCCGTTGGTGGAGTTGAACGTGAGCTGCTCGCCCGCAACCTTCTTCAAGCCCAAGCCCGCTGTGAGCGTGACCGGCTTCTCGGGCCGCGTGAAGGGCGTATAAAAAACCTGGTAATGGTCGAGATTGCGCCCGGCATCCAGCGAGATGCGCCGGACTTCACTGACGCTGATGCCATTGACCTCAAATGGCTCATACACTAATTCAAATTCCACGCGGATGGGCCCGGCGGCGAACGTGCGCGAATCCACGAAGTTCCGGGATGTCCAGAGCCGGTCGGCGGCCCACAAGCCGTCGCCGCCATCGCCGCGCGTCGAACCCGAGCTATAGTCGTCGCGACCTTCGCCGGTGTCCTTGTGATAGTGGTCGGTCATGTACCATTCATTGATCACCAGCTTCGGCACGCGCTTGGCCCAGATATCGATGGAGCTGCCCGTGAGCGGCTCGCCCTTCCATGTCTCCAGCGCCTTGCCGAAGGTGCGGTGGGCGATGCGGTTGTTCTCCCACGCGTAATCATCAAACCGCTCGCGGACAAACCGGCCATACGCCTTGAAATCGCCGGTGTTGTATTCCTGCTTTTCGCCGACGCTCACGGTGAAGGTCTTCGTCTCGCCCGGCGCGAAGTTGCCCTGAAAGATCAGTAGGTTCGGCTGGTGATAGTCGTTGTAATCCGAGTCCACAGCCTGCGCCAGCGCTTCCTTGCCGGCGGAATCAAAGACGTGAAGCTTCTCCAGATCTTTCTCACCGAGCGGCGCCAGTTGCGCCGTGGTCAGTTCAATCGTCTGGCTGGGCCGCGCGATCTGCAGGTGGTTGACGGCGGTCACGGTCAGTTCCGCGGCAAAGGAAAATACGGGCAAGACGAGCAACGAAACGGCAACGGGAATGCTTCTGCGAAATGATGTGGAATGCATGGGCGGAAATATAAGCACAGGACCGCCCGGATGCCAAAAAGATTTCGCGTCAGAGCGTCTGCACCGCGTCGCGCCGGATCCAGCCGATGCGGTCGTGGCCGTCGCCGACCTGCAACCAATCGTCGCGCCGGTCCAGCACTGTCAACTCCACACCGTCATGGGCGGTATAGACGCTTTGCGCGTCATCCAGCGGGCCGCCGCGCACCGCGGCCTCGTGGCCCACGACCACCGCGCGCGGATTGGCATGGCGTTCAAAACACAGCGTGCCGGTCCCCAGCCATAATACCACCGCGCCAACCCCCGCCAGCCGGGTTAACTGGCTCAAGGTGGGACGCAGCGCCGGTTTCCATTCGCGCGCCGCCAGCAGGCCCAACCAGATCCAGAAAAAAACGGAGGCCAGCACGGCCCACTCGTTCAACGTCAGCCGCCCCAGCGTGCGTTCGCACCAGCCCGGTCCGACCGAATCGCCGCCGGAAACCTCGTTGCGGGCAAATTGCAGGTTCGCGCGCACGTCCGGGTCGCGCGGCGCCAACCGTTCGGCGTGAGAATACGCGGCGATGGCCTGGCCGATCTGACCTGACTTGAACGCCGCATTGCCCAGGTTGAACAGCAGCGCGGGGCTGACCTGCCCGTCCGCCGCGATTTTCTGGTAAGCCGCCGCCGCATCGGCAAATTTTCCCTGGGCGTACAGATTGTTGGCGTCGGTGAACTCAGCAGCCGGGTCCGCTGCCCGCGCGCGCAACGCGAGCCCCGCCAGCAAAATCAAGATGGCTGCGTAGCGTTTCATGATTTCAAATTCTGGATCTCGCGCAACGCCGTTTCGAGGCGCGGGATGAAGGCTTCCAGCTCCTGGCTGGATTTCACCGGGGCGAAACGCGCCTGGTCGCAGGCTTGGAACAGGTCCTGCAACCGCCCCAGCACCGGCTCCGGCACCCGCATCGGGCGCAGTTCATCCTCGATCACCGACTCGGTGATGGCCGACGCCGGCAGGTCCAGCCGCTCGCCCAGTTGTTCCTGCAACAACCGGAACAACGTGGCAAAAAAGTTGTCGGAATCCTTCCTCACCGCGAAGTGTTTCAAATCCGCGATACCGCCGGCGATGACCGCCGCCACGGCCAGTTGCCGGCGGAGCCGCGGGTTGTTGGCCAGCGACTCGGCGCGCTTGCGGCGCACCAGCAGCGTCATCCACGCCAGCACCGGCAGGCTTTGCACCGCCCAAAAAGTCGGACGCCGCACGAAAGCCGTGCGGTTTTCCGCCAGCGTTCCCAGCCGCACCTTGATCGGCACGATGTCCTGCGCGGGCGGCGGCGGCTCGTTCTTGACCGCGGCCATCACCGGCGCGGACGAGGCCAAGCCCGGCTTGACGTCGAGCGCGATCGGCGGCTGCGTCAGCGTGCGGTACGTTTTCGTTTCGGGGTCAAAATAACTGAAGGACAATTGCGGCAGCGCGCGGATATCCTGGGTTTGCGGCACCACCACCAGTTCAAATTCCTTCGTGCCCTGCATGCCGAGTTGGTCGGTTGTCTCCGTCTTGGTACTCGGCGGATAGACCTTGAACTGCTGCCAGATCGAAAGTGGCGGCAGCACCACCGAATCCAGCGAACCCTGCCCGGTGATCTGCACCTTCACCGTCACCGGGTCGCCCGCCGCCACGTCCGTCGGCGCGGCGGTCATCTTCAGCGTATAATTTCCCACCGCACCCGAGAAATCCGCCGGCGCGCCGTCCGGCAGTGGTAGGACCTGGACCGGCTGCGGATCGGTGGAGATCGTGACGCGCTTCTGCTCGTCATGTTGGAAAATCCCGAACGGGTCGAACGGGTCGCGCTGTCCGCCTCCGGCCCGGGGCAGCTTCAAGACAACGGAACTGTCCAAGGGGTCGATCTTCAAGTCGCCGGTCTTGACCGGGGTGAGCGTCAGGTAAAACGGCACGATGGTATAACGGGCGCTGCCCACCTGCGTCATGCGCTGCTGGCCCTGCACGAGCTTGCCGAAGGTGAAACCATCCGCCGTGAACGGGGTGAACTGAAACCCGTCCACGCCCAGGACATTTTCGCGCAGGTAAAGGTCCACCTCCGCCTGCTCCATCTCGCCCAAATAGAGCTGCTGCTTGGGCATCACCAGCTTGAGCATGGCCAGTTGCTGGTCGGCTCCGGGCTGGTCGGGGGTCACAGAGGCGTTGCGCACGGCCTTGATGGTGATGGGCTGGCTCCGCAACGTTACGCCGCCGACCGTCACTTCAATGGGCGGAATCGTGAAGTCACCGGGCTGTACCGGCGTGAGCGAGTAGGTGTAGGTCACCGTCGAGGAGCTTTCGCCATTTACCCAACTGAACTGGCTCGACTGGCCCCCGTAACCGACGCGTAAATCCTGGATGGCGGGCAATTGCGGTTGATCCTTGGGCGACCCGCCTTGGAATACCAGCGAGAGCTGCGCGCTGTCGCCCACCGCCACGGTGTCGCGATCCAACGTGGCGGAAAAAGTGGCGGCCCGAAGCGAGGCGGACGCCAGCAGCGCCACCAAAATGATCCACACCCCGATTGTCATCGGGTTGCCGGATTTGCGTCTAAACCATAAAAACCTGTCTCGCATCACTTCCGTCTATTGTTGCCGATTGCGCGCCCTCCGCGCAAGCCGGACGGTAATAATGACAACGCCGGCGCGATAATGTTCGCAAAATTTAACGGGCAGATTGGCGGTTTTTCTCCACCAGCGCGGCGGCCAACCCCTCCGTGGTATGCGGTTTGGCCTCGACCGCCGGTTTTAAATCCAGCTTTGCCAGCGTTTTGGTCGTCTCCGGCCCGACGCTGGCAATCTTGATTTGCGAGAATTTTTTCAGCAACTCCGGCAGTTTGAACCGCGCGTGGAAATGCTCCACCGTCGAACCGCTGGTGAACGTGAGCCAGTCGGCCCCCTCCGCTAAAAGCTTTTCGCCTGCGCCGAACGGATCGTCGGTGTCCGCCACGGTGCGGTAGCAAGGGATGTCATCCACGATCGCGCCCAGATCCTCCAGGGCCTTGGGCAGGTCCGGTGTGGCCGCCTCGGCGCGCAGCAGGCACATCTTGACGTTCTCGATGCTCTGAAATTTCGCAAAGGCCTTCGCGACCTCTTTCCCGACGTAATCGGCCGGCATCAAGTCCACCTTGAGGTGAAGTTCCCGCAGCTTGGCCGCCGTGGCCGGACCGACCGCCGCGATGCGCATTCCGCCGATGTCGCGCATGTCCTCATGCACCTTGAAGAACATCTCGAAGAACGACGTTACGCCGTTGGCGCTGGTGAATACGAGCCATTCGTAGGAATTCAGTTCCAGAAAGGCCTCGGTCACGCTGCGTTGGTTCTGCGGCGGTGCGAACTTGATGACGGGAATCTCCAGCACGTCCGCGCCCAGCCCGCTCAACTGCCGCACAAATTCACCTGCCTGCGCGCGGGCCCGCGTCACGACCACGCGCTGGCCGAACAACGGGCGTTTCTCGAACCAGTTCAATTTTTTGCGCAGCTTCACCACGTCGCCTAGGATGGTCAACGCGGGCGGGGAGATACCTTCCTTCGCGGCCAGCTTGGCGATGGTCGCCAGCGTGCCATCCACGGATTTTTGCCGGCCGGTCGTGCCCCAGCGGATGATGGCCACGGGCGTCGCCGGCGGCATGCCATGGGCGATGAGGCTGCGCGTCCATTCGTCCAACCGTTCCGTACCCATGAGCACGACCTTCGTGCCCGGGATATTGGCGATCTGGTCGTAACGCAGGTCCGTGGCCGTTTCCGCCGCCTCGGCGTGGCCGGTGAACACCGTGAAGCTTGAGCAATGCGCCCGGTGCGTCAGCGGAATGCCCGCGTAGTCCGGCACCGCGCTGATGGACGACACGCCGGGGACCACTTCAAAGAAAATTTTCGCCGCCGCCAGTTCCTCCGCCTCCTCGCCGCCGCGCCCGAAGATGAAGGGATCGCCGCCCTTGAGCCGCACCACCGTCTTGCCCGCGCGCGCGCGTTCAATCATCAGCGCCGTGATCTCCGCCTGCGGCATCGCCTGGCGCGTGCCGCGATGGATAAGCTCCGCCCGCGGCGCCAGCCGCAGCAATTCGGGGTTGACCAGCGTGTCGTAGATGACCACGTCCGCCCGGGCCAGAAGTTCCGCGCCGCGCAACGTGAGCAAACCCGCGTCGCCCGGCCCGGCCCCAACCAGATAAACTGCGCCTTTAGATTTCACTCGCGACAATTTATCGGAAGAACCCGTTTGGGCAATCAAATCACAATGCGATACTTGGAGGACCAGCCTGAAACCCAGGCCTTAATCCGCCTTTGCGTTGCGATGGGCCATCATGAAGTCCAGGTAGGTGATGAGCTGCGCCTTCATGTCCCTGCGGTGGACGATGGCGTCGATGAGGCCGCGGTCGAGCAGAAATTCAGCGGTCTGGAAGCCCGGCGGCAGTTCCGCCTGGGTGGTGTCCTTGATGACCCGCGGACCGGCGAAGCCGATCATCGCGCCGGGTTCGGCGATGATGAGGTCCCCCACGCTCGCGTAGCTGGCCATCACGCCGGCCGTGGTGGGATGCGTCAGCACGCTGATATAGGGCAGCTTGGCCTGCGCGTGATACGCCAGCGCGCCGCAGGTCTTGGCCATCTGCATAAGGCTGAACATGCCCTCGTACATGCGCGCGCCGCCGCTGGTGGAGATGATGATGACCGGCAAATTCTTTTGCGTGCCGGCCTCGATGAGCCGCGTGAGCTTCTCGCCCACCACCACGCCCATGGAGCCGCCCAAAAAGCTGAAGTCCATCACGCCCAACGCCACGCGATGTTCACCGATCTTGCCGAGGCCCGTGATGACCGCGTCCTTGAGCCCCGTCTTGCGCCAGTTGGAACTCAGCTTGTCCAAGTAGGAGGCCGCGCCGGTGAAACCCAGGGTGTCCACGCTGACCATGTCGGCGCTCAATTCCTCGAAGGAACAGGTCTCCACCAGCGAATGGATGCGTTCGCGCGCCCCGATGGTGAAATGGTAGCTGCACTTGGAACAGACCTTGAGGCTTTCGTCGAGTTCCTTGTCGAAAATCATCGCGTCGCACTTGGGGCACTTGACCCAAAGACCCTCGGGGATCTCCTTTTTCTTGGATTTGCCCGTGATCAGCTTCGGTTTCTTGACCAAAACGGTCTCCATCTCAAACGCGGGCGGGGTCAGGGCCGGTTCCGGCGAGGCAACCGCTTCGCCGCCGATGGTCTTGGTAAATGAGGTGGTGCTCATCCAGTTTTTTTGGGTTTTGGTTGCATGGCGGGGAAACGGCCCGCCGCTAAACTATCGACTGAAATCAAAAGGTATCAACGTTTTTATTGTCTACAATCCACGCGCGACTGTCCAGACCGAAACATCACCCGCCCCCGCGGACCGCAACACCCCGGCGCACGCGCTGGTCGTCGCGCCCGTGGTGAACACATCGTCCACCAGCACAATACGTTCGCCGGCCAGTTTCACACCCGGCCGCGCGGCAAACGCCCGTCGGACGTTCGCGGCGCGCTCCCCGCGCGTGAGCCGGGTTTGCGTGCGTGTGGGTTGGACGCGGCGGAGCAGTCCCGTGTTCAATGGAATCCCCGTCGCCGCGCTCAACCGCCCCGCCAGGCAGGCGGCCTGGTTGAAACCCCGCTCGCGCTCCTTCACGGGATGCAGCGGCACCGGCGCGATGAAATCCCAACGGTCGCGCGGCAGCTCCGGCTTGGCCGCGTCCACCAGCAACCCCGCCAGAAACGGCTCGAACCACCGCGCCTGCTGGTATTTGAAGCGGTGGATGACCTCCAGCACCACGCCGCCCGCCACCACCGCCGAACGCGCCGAGGAAAATTTGAGATCCATCTCGCGGCAATTCGTGCATTCAAATTCCGTGGTGATGTCGCCGTCGAACGGCAGGCCGCAACGCGCGCAGAACGGCCGCCGGATGAACCGTACCTGCCGCCGGCATTCGGCGCAGAGGAAGCTCTCCGCGGGTGTGGCGCGCTGTTCGCCACAAGTCTGGCAGACGCTGGGGAAAACGAAGTTCAGCGTGGCATCGGCCCAGACGGCCGGCGTTTCGCCAAGGATTTTCATGGGTACGTCTTTTTTGGCAGGAACCGGACAAAGACCGGCACCAACGCCACCAAGACCAGGAAAGCCATCCAGCCATCGAATAATTTGCCTGTGCCCCAGAACCATGCGCCCGATGCACCGAGTGCAGTCAGCACGCCGCTGAGCTTGATGCAAAACACCCAGCCGGCATGCAGGCCGATGGAAAAATTGAGATCGCCAGTGCGCTGGTAAGCCAGCGCCAGCAACCCGCCCGCCAGCGTCAGGCTGAAGAACCCGGGTATCAGCACCTGTGCGTCCGTGAACCCGCGCAGCATCAGGGGAAGCAGTTTCAGGCCGGATGACCATGTCACTTCCCCCGGCAAATCCGCGCGCTCCAAAAAATGCACCAGCGCATATGCCGCGCTGCTCAACACCAGCGCAAACCGCCAGTCGAACACCTTTCGCAGCCCGCCGAAGATTCCCCCCCGGAATAAAATCTCCTCCAGTACGGCCACCACGGCCGCCGTCAGCAACGCGCCGAGGATTTTTTTTGCCAGCACCGCCCCGGCCAGCCCCGGATTCAAAACCCGGCCACCAAAGGCCAGCGCCAAACCGATGACCAGCGCCAGCGACCCGGCGCCCGCCAAAAATCCAACCAGCGTCTTTTTCCAGTTGGCGGCGGGCTTGACCATGCCCACCTCATGCCACGAAACCGCCCCCAACTGGCGCAGGAGCGGCCAAAGCCCCGCCAGCGCACAGATCAGGAAGGCCCGGTCTTCAAAACGATGAAAGGGAGCGGCGGCAAGATTCTTAAGCCAAGGCAGATGCGGAGCAGTCGATTGCGCCAGCCAGTAGAGCCACGGGGCCAGCAGCGCCCCGCCGATGAACACAAACGCGAGATAAATCAGGAGGGCGCGAAGCGGGCGCATGGGTAGTATTTATCTGACTTTGCGCTGCCGTACCGTATACCGACGTGCGAAGGATGGTGGAGCCGAGGAGATTCGAACTCCTGACCCCCACAATGCCATTGTGGTGCTCTACCAACTGAGCTACGACCCCATCCAGCGGCGGACAAGATAGCCAGCGCAGCCGGTTTGTCAAAAAGTTTCCCCGCCTTTTTTAGGTCCTTGCGGACGGACACTAGAACACAATGCTACTGAAAAACCCCAATCGCCTCTTCTGTAGCAGACCTTTTCGCGGGGTGGTTTCATCGGCCGGCGGCACTGCCGCCAGCTTGCCCAAAACATATTCGCCGCAGCCTACCCGCGATACATGATCAGCACGGCATAGTCCGTGAGGATCTTCTGCGAACCGATGTCGATGTGCGTGTAAGTCAGCGGGACGACGTTGAGGATATTTCTTTCGCCGACCTTGCCCATAAACTGGGTGATGACCTCGTCGAATTTGTCGTGACCGACCTCGATGCAATCGGTGTGGCGGATCGTTTTGATCTTCACCACCTTGTCCGTCTCCTTGGCGGCAACTTCCAGCGGCTTGATCGCCTTCTCGATCAGGCTGACGGTGGGCTTGCCGGTGACGGGGACCTTGAGGTGCATCTCCACCTTGGCCGCCGCCGAACCGGCGATGGCGTTGATGGGCTGGTGGGCGGCGATGGCCGCCGCCGTGGCCGCGGCCTGTTCCTCAAGGGTGGGCGCGGCGACCGTACTCTGCTCGGGGATGACAATCTTTTCCCCGCACGAAGGGCAGTCGATCTCACTGCCGGCGCCGGAGCTGTCCACCGAGAGTTCTTGTTCGCATTCGGGGCATTTAAAGATGATATCCATAAAGGTTGTGGCGTTTGTGCGTTGAGGAGTGTGGTTGGAAACTAAATCATTGCCGTTTCAGACTCCAGCAAAACTTTTACGCGGCCACGGCGGGCAAGGCCCGCTTGACCATGATGGCGGCGATGATCTTCTGGGCCAGCTCGGGCTTCTCGATGAGCGCCTTTTTCGCAGACTCTTTCCCCTGCCCGATCAACTCGCCGTCGAATTGCAGCCACGCGCCCTTCTTGTCCACCGCGCCGCAATCGATGCCCACGTCCAGGATGCTGCCTTCTTTGTCGATGCCGTGGTTATAGATGATGTCGAATTCCGCCTCGGCGAACGGCGGGGCGACCTTGTTCTTGACGATCTTCACGCGCGTGTGGTTGCCGATGGCGTTGCCGGCGGCGTCCTTGAGCGTGTCCTTGCGGCGGATGTCCATGCGCACGCTGGCGTAGAACTTGAGCGCCTTGCCGCCGGGCGTGGTCTCCGGGTTGCCGAACATGACGCCCACCTTCTCGCGCAACTGGTTGGTGAAGATGCAGGTGGTCTTGGACTTGTTCAAAATCGCCGTGAGTTTGCGCAGCGCCTGCGACATCAACCGCGCCTGCATGCCCATCGTGGCCATGCCCATATCACCTTCCAATTCAGCCTTGGGCACCAGCGCGGCCACGGAATCGATCACGATCACATCCAACGCATTGGAACGCGCCAGCGTCTCGCAGATGGTCAGGGCCTCTTCGCCGGAATCCGGCTGTGAAACCAGCAAATCATCCAAGTTCACGCCCAGCTTCTTGGCGTAACCGGGGTCCAGCGCGTGTTCCGCGTCGATGAACGCCGCCAAGCCGCCGGCCTTTTGCGCACTGGCGATGACGTGCAGCATCAACGTGGTCTTACCCGAGGATTCCGGCCCAAAGATTTCAATAACGCGACCGCGCGGGATGCCGCCCACGCCGAGCGCCAGATCAATGGCCAGGCCGCCCGTGGGGATGACCTCGATCTTCACCTGCGCGCGGGCATCGCCCAGGCGCATGATCGCGCCGTCGCCGTAGGTTTTGGTGATGGATGAGATGGCCGCATCCAGTTCGCGGGCGCGGGTGGCGGCCAGCTTGGTGGCTTCGGCAGACTTCGTTTCGGCGGCTTTATCGACGGTTTTTTCAGCGGCTTTGGGAGGCATAATCAAATTAAAAAGTTGGTTCTGAAATGTTCCGCTGAACTTAGCCAAACCCAATCGTTTGTCAAATGCCTTGCTGGAACATTGCGTTGATTTGGCCCCAGGCACCCGACACGTTTCTAGTTGCAGGCTGAAATATGATTGCTAAAATTCCGCATCAGCAGTCATTAATCGACGCCTTCCTGCAAGGGAGGTCCCGGGGCTGACAGGGAGTTCGCTCATTGTTCCAAACAATTTATCAATGAACATGAAGACACCAATCTTGATTCTCGTGGCGGTCACCGCAATGCTCCCGCGCATCGGCAGCGCCTATAATTGGGGATTTGTGACCCCTCCCCCGACCAACGCCCAGTGGTATAGCACCGCCGTCGATGCCAAAGGCGATACGATGGCCGCCGGCGACTTGAGCGGCACCAATGGCATCTTGGTTTCCACCATCGACGGCATCATTTGGTCCGCCAACACCGCTCCCACCAACGGCAAATGGATCTCCCTCACCATGTCGCCGGATGCCTCCACGATCGCCGCGGCCGATAATAACGGCACTTACGGCGTCTACATCAGCACCAATTTGGGCGCTTCATGGAAGCCTTCCGCCGCGCCGTTGACCAGCTGGCATTCCATCGCCTGCGCCGGCGACGGCCGGCATTTCATCGGCGCGGACAATACCTTCCTCTACACCGCCACCAACCCATTTTCCGCCTGGGCACTCCAGACCAACA
>Ga0206945_1028_pt1 | contig 31955 bp, 29 predicted proteins | sample Alteio_BWOrgHeat_5_FD_152982 | JGI IMG/M metagenome (GOLD analysis project Ga0206945, IMG submission 152982) | Enriched cells from forest soil in Barre Woods Harvard Forest LTER site, Petersham, Massachusetts, United States -... | ecosystem: Environmental > Terrestrial > Soil > Temperate forest > O... | reverse complement strand
AGGACCAGCCCTTTGCTTTATCTCCGCGCGACCGACGCCAGCACCTCTACGTCATCGGCAAAAGCGGCACCGGTAAGACAACGCTTTTGCGTAATCTCATTTACCAAGACATCGCTGCCGGCCACGGCGTGGGGGTCATAGACCCGCACGGGGATCTTGCTACCGAATTGCTCGACCTCATACCGAGCCATCGCATTGAGGATGTGGTGTATTTTAACCCCTCGGATATGGAGTACCCGATTGGGTTCAATCTGCTTGGCCAGACCCTGCCAGACAACCGACATTTGGTCGCTTCAGGCGTAGTGGGCGTATTCAAAAGCATCTGGTCGAATTCCTGGGGGCCGCGCATGGAATACGTTCTATATGCCACAGTTGCGGCGCTTCTCGACTGTGACAATGTAAGCTTGCTCGGCATCCAGCGGATGCTTTCAGACGCCAAATACCGCGCCTGGGTAGTGAAGCAAATAAAGGACCCGCTCGTTCGAGCATTTTGGGTGGAAGAATTTGAGTCATTCAACCGTTCCTTGCAAAACGAGATGGTCGCGCCGATCCAAAACAAGGTCGGGCAGCTTTTGATGTCACCGCATCTGCGGAACATCTTGGGACAAATCCGCTGCCGCCTCGATGCCCGCTTCATGATGGATGAGGGGCGCATCTTTATCGCGGACATGTCGAAGGGCAAATTGGGCGCGGACAAGGCAAATCTCTTGGGTGCGCTTTTGGTCACACAATTTGAGCTGGCGGCCATGTCCCGCGCGAATATCCCGGAATCAGAGCGGCGTGATTTCCATCTCTACATTGACGAATTTCAGTCGTTTGCAACTGATTCCTTCGTGTCCATTCTGTCGGAAGCGCGTAAATATCGCCTATGCCTGACCCTATCGCACCAGTACACGAATCAAATAAGGCCAGAAATCCGGGAAGCGATATTCGGCAATGTGGGTTCAATAGTGGCTTTTAGGGTTGGCCAAAGAGATGCAGAAAACCTTGAAAGAGAATTCGGCGCGGCATATCCTGCCCAAAGATTCGTGGACTTACATAATCACGAAATATGCGCCAAAGTCCTGCGCGATGGTGAACATGGCGATCCGTTTGTTGCTCGGACACTGCCGCCCTGGGGCGACCGGCACGGGCATCGCGCCAAGATTATCCGTCGATCGCGCGAAAAATACGGTACGTCGAGAAAAGTCATAGAAGACAAGATCAGACGTTGGCGTCGCAAGTGATATGAGACAAACCTGCAATCCATTATACGCGCGGCAGTGGTTCAAGGTGAGGAAGCCAATCAACTGGATAATCACCTGGATTGCTTTTATCCCATTTTTCGTCTTTTTAACGTGGTTTCTTGATGCATGGGTCGCCGCTATCGTCGCCGTTGCTGGGGCCTTCTGCTTGTATTTCTATTTCTTGGACAAGCGATTTTTCCGCATCGAATGCCCACATTGCCATGGATATATTACAACAAATACGCCATGGAGGTGTGGGTACAAGCAGTGTTGGAATGACAATTTTATCGAATATCCCTTCATCTACCAATGCGAACACTGTGATTACATTCCCAAGGCATACAAGTGTCATCACCGCGACTGTGGAAAACTAATTTTTCTTATGGAAGATGAACAGGAGACCTGCCCCGCTGAATGCGTCAATGTACCAAGAATCATAAAAAAGGAGATGGAAAAGAGAGGTGTTGTCGATGAGAAGCTTAGCAAACAAGTTTGGGAGATTCATGATTTGGGGCATAAATTAGATGTGACCAAGCTGGAAAAAGCGATAGAGATCGAAAAGAATAAGCCAGCGATCACCCCTGCTCCGGCTGTTCCTCCTGAGCCCAAAACACGCGAGCAGATGATTATGGAAGCGATTTTGAGAGACGTTAGACTTGGCATTAGCATTTTTGAAATAGAAAAACGATTGAAAGCGGAAGCCGATGCTAGACATCCCGAGGATCTCGATGCTCGCCAACAGGAATACATGCTAATCGAAGAGGTGATTTTTAAGTATCGCAGTGTGCTTTAGAAGAAAGCCCCGTTCAGAGAACGGGGCTTTTGTTCGGACGGAGCCTATACGGCGGTTGCCACGTAGCGCGGGTCACATTCCTTGTATTCGCGCCGCTTGGCATATGCCAGATACATCGTCATCTGCTCCTTGAGGTTGCGGTAGGCGATATAGCGGAACGCCTCACCCTGGGCCTGCGGCATTTTGCTCGCGGCCTGGTCAATGTCGCATAGCAGGCCTTTCACGTTTAGCGAGCCGGCGAGCCGGGCGTTGCGCAACTCGTCGTCGGACGTGAATGGATAGCCGTGGTTGGCCTCGCCGTTCAAGTGCGGGAAGATCTCAAAATAGATTTCCCTCTCGATGCGCGACACGAACAATTTCTGACGGATTCTTGCAATGAACCTTCCAATGATGGTCATAAACTCCCTTGGTTGACAGTTGAAGAAACCAACCACTTCGTGTGACGGGTTTCATACAACTGGCAAAGGGGGCTTGGGGAACTATAGGCTTATTGTAACACGCCGATATTGTTCCTGTCAATGTAGCCAGCCAGTCACATTGACGGCTTCGTTAAGCCTTTGCTTTAATGATAAGCGGACTCAGTTCTCTTCACCTGCAAACCAAAGGAGCGATTCACCGAATGAAAAACAATTGGGTAGACTTCAAGGCGCTTCGCGCCAAGCTCGATTTCGAGCAAGTGCTCCAGCACTACGGGGTCGAGATCAAACGCAAAGGCAATCAACATCACGGCTTCTGCCCGCTACCGAACCACAACGGCAAAGGAAACTCTCCGTCTTTTTCGGCCAATTTGGAAAGGGGTATATTCCAATGTTTCGGCTGCAAAGCGAAAGGCAACGCTTTGGAGTTTGCTGCCATGATGGAAAAGATTGACCTGGCGAACGGCACGGAATTTCGCGCTCTGGCGTTACGGCTGCAAGAACGCTTTTGTCCTGAATTGGGGGCTGTCCCCAAAAGTAGGGAGAAAATCGAAATGCCAAAGCCGGAGGCCGCGCCAAAGGAAGCATTGCCCGTTGTGCTCAACGAGCCGCTTGATTTCGAACTCAAGGGGCTGAATGCAAAGCACCCGTACCTCTTGGGACGCGGATTCATGCCAGAGACAATCGAGAGGTTCGGCCTCGGCTTCTGCTCGCGGGGTATGCTCAAGGACCGTGTAGCAATTCCTCTGCATGACCATGCAGGCAAGCTCGTGGGTTATGCCGGGCGCGTCGTGGATGACAGCGCAATCAGCGAAGACAACCCGCGCTACCGTTTCCCTGGTGCCCGAAAACGGGATGGTAAGCTATTTGAATTCCGCAAGACGCTGTTCCTCTACAACGGCTGTCAGATCAAGACGCCAGTGGATGATTTGATAGTCGTTGAGGGCTTTACCGGCGTGTGGTGGCTCGTGCAAAACGGGCTGACATCCGTGGTCGGCACAATGGGGGCGGACTGTTCGGAGAAACAGGCTGAACTCATTATCTCCTTGGTCAATCCCACGGGGACGGTTTGGATCATGTCGGATGGCGGCAAGGCGGGTGAGCGGCACGCTCAAACGCTGCTCACTCTCATCTCACCGCACCGCGCGGTGCGATGGGCGAAGTTGACTGACGACAAACAGCCTACAGACCTGTCGGTGGAAGAACTGAAAATGAGTTTCCTGGCATGAACACACGCGACTCGAAAGGGTCGCGTTTTTAATTTACGGCTTTGTTTCGTCAATGATCGGGCATTCGATTCCCGCATCAAAACTGCCGTTGCCGGTATCAATAGTCGTCCAAAGCGCCATGAAGGGGTAGAGCGTACTGGAATCTCCGAAATAGCAGGGCCAAGCCTGCTTGATGGTTACGCTTTTTACGGTCGGCCAGTTGATATACCCGACATCGGATGGAACCATACCTTGGTAGGCTTTCCCCTCGCGTATCAGTCGCACGATCTTCTCCGGTCTGAATGCGACGGCCGAACGTTTGCTCTCCAACCCCGGCCAAGAGAAATGGATGAGGGCGACCTTGCCATGCTCGCCGAATTTGAGGCCGCAATGTCCGGCACCGCCAATGACTCGCGCCCCGTCCACACATCGGCTGAATACGACCGCCCGGAACGGAATGTTAGTTACGGTAGTATTGGTGAGGTAATACCATGTGTATGGTTCGGAAAAATTGAAATCGGGCAGACCGTTCGTACCCTTGCATATTTCCGAGAACGGGACGCCGATCATCGACACAAAATTCGTCGTCAATGACGGTAGATCGGCCATGGCCGGCACGCCTTGGGCAAGGTTGGTAGGCCCATAGTTTAGTTCGGGAGATTCATACCGGACGCTTGCCAGCGAACAGGAAATGGACAGGCTCCGCGAGCCGTCGGGACTCCTGAAAACCGCCCCGTTAGCGTCTTCCTCAACCCGGTCTTTTTCAGTAAACGAACACATGACCATGAGGTTTGAAATGGTCTCGGGAGCGAACTTTCTCGGCAACAGCCGGTAGATCCACACTTCTGCCGGCCAGACATTCGTAGGGACATTCGACCCGACACCAAAATTGGCAGGTGTATCCCAGCGCACGTCCAAATCGGCGCGCGCCGGGATGGGCGTTTCCTTCAACGCTGCCCAGCGCGGATTTGCCGCGAATGCAGCCCAAGAGACCACACTGATCAAGATGGACAGAATGAGCTTTCTCATCACGGCGCAGGATAGACCTGCTGTGTGCCGTATGACCAGCTTCCTCCGGGCGTCGAATTTGTCTGAAGCGAATCGCTGAGGCAGGCGCTGTCGCCCGCCACGGCAAACGTCATGGTAAGGCCGCTCGGCAAAGTGCTGTTCCCATATGCATCCGTCGCGGCCTGATACCAGGCGGCCCGGACTGTGAGTGGGCTATAGTTCGTGGACGTACCGAAATTCATATATTTGGCCCAATCCCACAGGAGGATATAGTTTGAATATTCGTCCGTGTCCGCTCCCAATATGAGGTGGAGGTTGCTGTTGTACGGCCTGACACTCGCGCTTTGCATACTGGACCAATTGACGTGGTACAAGCTATGGCAAGCTATAAGCGACATCCACTTAAGTCCGTTTGTTCCCGCCCCGCCAAGACTCATCTCGGACATCCGTAGATATTGAGCGCCCGTGCCGGACGTTACGGGGAAATACATCTGTTTGCATCCGCCCGCCGAATAGTCCGGGCTGGTGCCGTATACGCCGTGCCCCATATATACGCCCACGTTGACACCATTGAAGGGGGTGCCGCTGCCTCTCATATTTCCGATACTCCATTGGTCATCCGACTGCACAAAGCCGCTGCCCCAACCGAAATGTTGCATTTGCGAGGCAAAGTTCTTCCCTTCGGCAGAATAGAGCTGCATCGGCGGATAATTAATGCTGGCAGTTCCACTGTTCCCTTGGAATTGAATATGTGTCCCGAGACCGGAACCATCAAGGAGGGGGCCAAGAGTGAACCCATTCGTTCCGTTTTTTCCAAAGGTATCGTAGGCGATGCCGAATGTGCCCACCTGTCCCTTTATCGGATTGGTCGGCGGGCGCTGGGGCGTCGGCGGCACAGGCTGGGGCGCTGGCAGCGGCGTAGTGAAAACGACTGCGGGAGTAGCCGGGCTGCCAGTTGAGCCGCCGCCGTCACCAGGAGACGGCACGCTCATCGCTTCCATCGGACGCTCAACGAGCATCGTTTGGGGCTGATCGTCGCTTGCCAAGCCGGGCGGCATGGGAGGAAGCGGCACTTCAACCAACTCCGTGCCAGAGCCGAGAGAACCGGACGAGCCGAACGATGAGAAACGGCCCGAAAGCATGGCCTCGCTTTCAAACGATTCGCTGTTGGTATCGGCGGTGATGTAATAGAAGTAGATGCCGTTGGGCAGATTGGTGCCGTTACTGGTCCCGTCCCAGGCATACGACAAGGAAGTTCCGCTGCCGCTTGCAGTCTGCACGACGTTGCTGCTGGCGTCCGTGATGTTGAGCGTCCAGTCGGCGTTCACCGCAAAATATGCGCTGACCTGTTGGGTTTCTCCCAACGCGGGGTTGAACGAGGGCTGCGAGAACGAAATCATCGTCACGAGGTTGTTGAAATCGACAGGCACGAAGGGAGAGACCGCGTGGCCGGAGGCGACAGGCCCGGAACCAGCCGCATCGCCAAAACCCGATTCGCATTCGGCGGTAGCGAAGAGGATATTGGTGCCGTTGGGCCATTCGCAGGTATTGATGTTGTAGGTATCCACCTCGTAATTCGTGGAACCGACTGCGTAATTGGTTGTGGCAACCGCCGCCGGCATTTCTTGGCCGTTGACGTAGAGCTTGGTTCCCGCAAGCAAGGGCTGGTCGGTAAAGGCGGTGACATTGATGGTCAATTCTCCGTTGACGAGGGAGCTATTGGTCGGCGAGGAGATTGTGACAGTCGGCTCATCCGACGTTGTGTCAGCTCCTTCGTCCGCAATGCGGTAAAAACGCATCGGCATGTATTTCGGGTGAAGAATCTGCGGGGAAAGGTTGTAGTTGCCGGTATCGAGCCAGAATGTGTTCGTGCCCTGGGAGGGATAGCTGTCGTAAAGCTTGTTCCATGTCGTGGTGCCGTCGATATTGCTGTTGAGCACGTCGGCTTCGTCGATCTCATAGAGTTCATGGTTTGTGCTCGTCCAGGTCAATTGGATGGCCCCTTCGATCGTCGGAACGACGCTCGTGAACTGGATGTTGGTCTGGCCGAAGGTAGTGGTGGTCATTAACAGTCCAAGCAGCAAGCATGTGCCGAGACTCCGTTGGAGAGAATTTTTTGTTTTCATAGTACGGACAGATTCGTTCACTAACAATACGGATGCAGTAGGGCAATCTTTCAACAATCGCACATTTTATTGGAAATCTCCGCGTCGTAGCCTCAAAACGAATAATTCAGGCTCAATTTTGCGACCGGCCAAAATTCTGCATCCTTGGCGTAATGTTTCACCTGGGCTTGTTCGGCTCGCACGTCCTGCGCCCCTTGGGGAGTGGAAGATGCTCCCGGAGCAGTAAGGCTCACGCGCGGATCACCCGTCCAAAACACGCCAAGCTCGCCGCCCAAAGACCAATGGTGCTCCCGGTCGAAATACAGGTTGCCGCCGATTGAAAAATACGGGTCAACGACCTGTTGCTTAATCTCCAAGTTGGCCGTGGTGATGTAGGAATTGCCATTGATAGTGACATTCCCCATGGCATTGCCGGTCAATTGGTTCTCATTAAACAGCACGCCGAAACTCAAATGGAATGAATGATTCGTCCATGGGTAGTAGTCGAGGGTAAGCGGTTCGGACAAGAGCCGCATATTCGCATGGTAATTGATGCCTTGAATGGTCGCGCTTTGGGAATACTCGAAATAATCAATTCCGGCCCTGGCGGCAAAATGATCCGCAAACCGCCAGCTAACCAACGCTCCCGGCCCGGTGGTGCCAGCCTCCACCCCTATGGTGATGGGCCTTAATTTTGGCGGGGCCATGCTCAATGCCGCCGCGGCCCGGGTGGAATCCTGGGCAAATGCAAAAGATGAGGTTAACGCCAATGAGGCAATAGCTATGATGTGCTTTTTCATGGGTTGTTGTGGGTTTCCGTCTGACTTCACTGCGCCAAAGCGCGATAGAAGCGCTTGGGGAAATTGGTGGCCGCCGAATCCTTGAACTGGCCGGTGCCATTGGTGAGCACCAAATTTGTGAGGGTCGCCCATGTAGCAGGCAGGTTGGTCGCAACCTGAATCTGCACGCTCTGTCCCGTTCCGCCCGTCACCCCTATCTGCGGCACGCGATTGGACATGAGGAGCAAATTGAAATACGGCCGGATGGTCAGGCTGAAACTGAAAACATTGCCCAAACCACCCGCATTCCCGCCGGATGTGGTCCCGTATAGCGTGTTGCTAGATATGATAAGGCTCGCCCCCGGCATTGCATCACTGGAATCAAAGCTTTGAAGCACGGCAAAGCCGGTGCCGTTGGTGCCGATTTTGAACAGCGTCCCGTAGCTGTTCGACCCACCAGCCTCCGCTGTGCCGTAGAGCGTGTTGCTGGACAAAATCAGCCCTGCTACCGGATTGGCCCCGTCATTGTTCGTATTGGAGGTTGGGTCTAGGGCAGAAAAACTCCATAGGACAGTGAAGCCCGTCCCGTTAGTGTTCACCCTGAACAGCGTTCCGTTACCGTTCGTACCACCATCAGCAGTCGTCCCATAGAGCATGTTGCCGGACAGGACCAAGCCACCAATCGGCCTGTCGCCATCGTTGTTCGTGCCGGGAAACGAGGACTGGTCCAAGGCCGAGAAGGTCTTAATCACGGTATAGCCCGTGCCGTTGGTATTCATCGCAAAGAGCGTTCCAGAGCCGTTCGTGCCGCCATGGCGGGCCGCGCCGTATAGCATGTTGCCGGATATAATTAGATTCGCGGCCGGATTCGCCCCGTTGCTGTTTGTGAAATTGAATGAAGCGTCATAATTGCCAATGGAAAATGTGCGCAGCACTGTAAAGCCGGTGCCGTTGGTGTTCATCTTAAACACCGTTCCGTTGCCATTCGTTCCGCCGACTTGTGTTGTTCCAAAGAGCATGTTTCCGGAGAGAAGCAGGCTCGCGTACGGATTGGCTCCGTCGCTGTTGGTGAAGTTAAACGAGGCATCCTCATTGCCCACGGCAAAGCTTCGGAGCACGACATAGCCTGTGCCATTCGTGCCGATTTTGAAGATCTCTCCATTGCCATTGGTGCCGCCATACTGCGTGGTTCCGAAAAGAGTATTGCCTGCGAGAGCTAGACCTCCCCATGGTTGCAGCCCGTCGGCAGCGGCATTGCCGAAGGAATAGAGGTTGGTATACCCGCCGTCGCTCGTATTGAGCGCGAATACCACCCCTGGGCCATTTAAGCCTCCGGCTGATGTTGTTCCAAACAAGGTGTTGCCAGCTAATGCCAAGCTTGACCAAGACGAAGCGCCGTCGGGGGTGTTGGTGAAATCGTGGAGCGGGGTGAACGTCTGTGCGGTAGCGGCGATCGCCGAAAGTCCAAGCATGGCGAATACGACAAGATGTTTGATGATTTTCATTTTTTGATGGCCTAAATGGTGCAGTATTCGATTGTAAGCGCAGTCACATGTAAGTATTCTGGCATCCTCCGTCAAGCCTCTTTTTCTGTATTCCTTCTCTGTGCCGTCCCAAAAACTAAATGACGCTATCAGTTCAGCGGTCGCCCGCCTGCTTAAGGAAGAACGCGAGAAGCAGGTTATTTCCCTCAACGTGTTGGGGCAAAAGTCCGGCCTATCCCGTCAGACGGTGAGCTACGTGGAGCAGGAGGTTCAGAATCCGACGTTGGATACGCTGTTGCGAATCACTTCGGTTTTAGGAGTTGACCTCGAAAAAATCGTCGCGAAAGCCCGGAAAGTTGCGAAGAAGAAGGAAAGGCTACTCGAACAGCCGTGACTTCTTGACGGCCTTTTCAATGAAATCCTCGCGTTCCCGCTGTCTTGTATATCCCCACTGTGACTGTCGCCGCTCAGCATCGAAGAGTGTCCCTTGGGTCGCTTCGCGATAATCGGCTGGGCAAAACCATATCGGCCCAAAGGGGTCCTTTACCACTTCTTCCAATGTCGAAAGACAGACCTGCCTCGACGCAGGCAAGCTATTTTGCAATAGCCGCTCGGCCGTATTGTTACGGCGCTCTGCCGTCTTGAACACGATGAGCACGCGAAACGGAAATTGCTTGTAATCGGCGCGAGTTGCCCCGTTACGGATGGCAAAACCGCCTGATTTGTAATGGTCGAAGTAGCAGCCAGCGCGAGCTACCAGAACATCCTGAGTTTCTGTGGAACGATCCACTTCAAGGAAAAATGCCTGCTCGAATTTACTGCCATCTGCCTCTGTCTCATGGAAACGAATGAAGCCATCCGGTTTTACAGGCACTTCCTCGCTATTTTGTCCCGGCCGAAATGCCCTGAATTCATTCAAGAGCGGCCATGTGCTGAATTCAGCGATGACCCGCGATGGCACGCCTTTAATTGCAGAATGAAATGCAGTTTTCACGTCCATCACTGCAAGTTCGTGTCGGATGGTGAGCTCGCTGACACGGGCACGTCGCTCAAGTACCGGAAGATCAAACGAAGGATATTCGGCAAGAATGCCTGCGTTTTCTAGCTGCTTAATGCCGTTACGGGTTAAAAAGAGGACCGACGGTTCAAAGGCTCTGCGTGGCCGGTCGCCGATGAGACCGGCAGATTTTAGCTTTTGCAGCCTCTTTTTTGCAGCTTCGTATTTCCGCTCAAAATATAGGGACGAGGCATGGACAGGAGTCATCACGCGGCATTCAAAAAGACCGCGCAGCAGAGCAAAGTCGCGGTTTTGAAGTTGTAATGCAGTAATTTTCGATGCGGCCATGCGAAGATTATATCACCCCAATGCAGTCGTTATTGAATCCGCCGTCTGGTCGGTATCGGTTCGGCCTCGGTGGTTGTCGGCGCATAGCCTCCCGCGATTTTCTGTTCTCGTGCCTCAATCTGTTTGAGTGCTTCCGGGCTGCGCATGGCAAACGACAACTTTTCGTATTTACGGGTTAAAAAAGCCTCGGCCATTGGCTTCTTGGTCGGCTTCTTTTCCACAATGGGCGTCACGATGCTAACTGGCGCTCGCATTCCGACAAGCCTGGCTACGCCATGTCGCTGCTGCTGATCGAAAAGGCAGGCCATTGCGCGGAACAACTGCTCATCAAGGCCGCGATACTGGACACTGGACAGTTCCTTGCCAAAGACCGCTTTTTGAACCGGCACTCGTGATTCGCCCCTGCTGCCGCCTCTCATGTTGGTTCGTGAAGTGCCGCTTGATCCGGCGCTGGATTGATTCCACATGCGGGCGTCCTGTTGGCTGCCGTCGTAGATCGCGCCACCCATGCTTTCAGTGGCCGTCTGGCCGGTGAAATCACCAGTGCCGTCGCTCCAATTCTCGCTGCTGCTCCGTATGGTGCGCTCCTCCTCCACATAGTCCATCACCTTGCGCGAATATAGCTTCAGTTTTATCTCGTCCGGGTTCATCACGCCCATAAATAAGGATTGGGCAAGCGGCTTTAGGTTTTCCTCGCCCTCAATGCTGAACACCACCTTGCTCCTGGCGTTTGCCATGACGGAATCATACACCTGCGCTCCATTCGCGCCGGCATGAAGGATCTGGCGGGGGAATTGATTGGCGAGCGTCAGATGCAAGCCGAAGCCGCGTGCCTGGTCGAGGTTCTTGGCTATGGTGGGCGTGACGAAATTCTGGAACTCGTCAATATAGACGTAGAAAGGCTTCACGTCGGCTTGTTCCATGCCCTTGCCTCGTTCCTTGGCGGCTGTCCAAAGGTCGCTCAAAAGCAGCGTGGCGAACAGGGCGGCATCTTCCTCGGACACGCGAGCGCCCTCGGTCGAGAGATTGGCGATGATGATTTGGCCCTCCTCAATGGCTTTGCCGAGATCAAGGGAAGCCCCGCTCAAGCCAAACATGAGGCGTAATTTCTCGGTATCGAGGAAACTGTAGAACCGATTGACTGTGCTGGAGAACTGAGTGTTGAAATCTTTGGGCGAAAGGGCGTTTGAAAATTCCCAGCCTTGCGATACCGACCCTTTGGTTAATCCGGCCGTGAGTTCGGTGCGTAGTCTCTTGTTCGTCCGGTTTATCAAGTGCTGCACCTCGTAAAGAGTCAGGTTCTTCTCATATACCGGCCAGAGGACTTCCTTGGCGAGCCGGGCAAAGAGAGGAGTGTTTTGCGTCCCGTCTGCGCCCCAAACATATGCCATTGCCTGCACGAAATTGTTGATGACAACGGCGGGGTCGGCAACCTTCCTGGGCCGCATGACGTTGTAGCCAATCGTCCAGGCATCTTGCCGTAGATCAATTGGGACAATAGGAACGTCTTTCAAATACGGCTCGTTCCAAGCGGTCCAATTGATGAGGCTGTCATATAGCGAGCCGTGGGGGTCAATGATGAGGGCACCGCATTTGCTTTTACGCCAATTCTGGATGTCCTGTCGGATGAGGCTTTCGAGCATCTTGGACTTGCCCGTGCCGGTCGCGCCACAGATGTACAAATGCGTCGAGCGCATTTCGGGGGTCATTTCGAGTGGGGCTACCATGCCCGGCACTGAGCCGAGCTTCAAGGAGTTGCCGGGTATGCGGCGCATAGTTAGTTTTCAATTGCAGCCGCAGGAAAATATATCAATCTGGCCACGGTCGTTTATTTGAAAATAATAGCGAGGTGCATTTGTCCAATCATCAGTTGTAACAGAGCTTCCAACGACAGGAAAAGTATCAATAGCATTCTCTTGATCAGCGCTATTCCATGCCAGTGAAGGGTTAAATCGGATATTCAAATCTTGGGCATAGGCATTGAAATTATCAGTGGAATGTGCCTGAAGAAGATGTGCTGGCCCCCATTTCCCGAGCGCATTAAGATGGTATGACACCTGATATGCGGTATCATTCTCGATTATGAATAAATAATTGGTCGGCGCATCATTTGTCTTTGCAAGGTTATTTGCCGTGTCCCCCGCCATTTGACCATCAATTATATTCGTTATTGTTACCACGTTTGTAACCGTTATAGTGTCGGTATTTACTACTCCGCTTTTGTCAGTTTTTCCATCAGTTTGAAACCCAATGCTTCCAGGATCGGCTGTGATTTGATGGGCAGTATTTGCAACGTCCTTCACTTGAATGACAGGCAGTGGATAAGAATCGGATTTAGTCTGATATGCTATATGGTTGTTTTCGACATGATCATGGATTTGTATCAAAGCCCATATGGTTGTTATGATTGTTGCAATGCTTCCCCCGATAACGCGAGTCGGATGATCTTTCCACCAATTCGCCGCTGACGTTCGGCGATTATCAGATTCCGGTTCAATAGCCATAAATATGCAAGTAAATGGTCTAACGCTACATAAATCCTTACGATAAAAAACATTGATGCAAGCCAAAACTTGTATTCCTTGTGGTTTAAATTAGTCAGACTATTGACAATCATATCATTAGAGTATATAATTGTAAGGTCGTAGGGTCTTCGAAAACTCAACTGTTATGGCTAGCGACTTTCAGCTTTTGAAGTCCTGCTGCCATAGATAGCAACAACTTCAATCAAAGGTCTAAATTATGCTCCTTGCTGCATTACTTCTGTTCGTCATTGGGTTTTGGTCATACGTTATTGAGGGGAAAAAATGGCGCGTTGTGAGGGTGATAGTAGTGTTGACGTTTGTACTGTTACTAGCCTCCCATATGTGGATTTGGGCGTTGAACAGTACCCATTGAAACAAACGTAACGCGATCATTGTATGTTGCATCGCGCCAGTCAAGCGACTGGCGCGATTTTTAATTTAGCCGATTTTCCTGCCCATAAAAAGCTTTGCGTCCGGAACTTTGACGCCGCCACCTTCCCACCATTCGCGCTCTCGCGGACCAAAATCAGTAGCTAGATTGAATACCCTGCCGCGAACAGGGGTTCGGTAGCGTTTCAATCGCTGGCTATAGCCTCCGCCGGCCATTTTTTCACCGTCTTCCGAATACCAGGTCTTTTTCGGGACGGTCTTTAGCTGCGGGTCAAAATGGTAGCTCACAACCCTTAATCCCTCTAACCAGTAATACACACGCCCGAAATAGGCCGCGTGAATCCATTTTTCCCAAAGCGTTGGAGCATATCGCTTGGAATCGAGTTTTGGCGTCCAGAGCAAAAGCCAAAGGACGTAGATTCCGCGGCGGTGGTAGTCAATCGTCCGGCGCATGATGGTTTCAGTCGAAAGCGAGCTGATTTGAACTTCGATGGCGACAGGGATGCCATTGATGATCGCGCTCACATCGGGGCGGACTTCTCCAAGCCTCCGTTCCAAAGCGGCGTCGCGAACGCCCGGCATGTCTTGCAGGGCCAAAAAAATTTCTGTTTTGCAGCGTCGGTGTGTATCACTTTCGCCCTCGGCGAATTTACAGGCAATTGGGTTGGCATGGGCGAAATGATTTACTTTGTGCCTACCCGTCTTCAGAATTACTCCCTCGTTGCACTCAAGGCAGACAAATGGAGCGTGCGACTTGTTGGCAAAATATGCGGTAACGGTTTCGCCGGTGAATTTTCGCTTGGCGGAAAGCATAGAAGTTCCATCATTTTAATATGAAATTGTTCAGCTATCGAATTTGGAACTGTGGATTTTCAACAAACTTGACATTCGGAATTGAATCCGTATTGCTATCTTTTATGGGTATGCCGTGTTAAAATGAAAAAAGCAAATCGACGTGCGGCGAAAAAGGCAACAGACGAAGATGATACACGCCTTGCTGGTGGGGTAGGCGGAACACTCCTCGGAGCTTCGGTAGCTGGGCCTTTAGGCGCAATAGTGGGAGGATTGGCGGGCTTATTTCTAGCCGAATCGGTAAACGATAAAGAAAAGAAAACTAAAAGAGTAACCCCTAACAAAACAAAACGTATGGCTAATGATAAAATCATATTTGTGGCATTTGCGATCGAAGATGAGGGCCAAAGGAATCTTCTTAAGGGTCAATCCCTTCATACCGATTCTCCGTTTGAATATACCGACATGTCAGTTAAGGAAGCATATGAAACAGGGTGGAAAGAAAAAGTTGCGACACGGATCCGACGGTCTGACGGCGTAATCGTGTTGGTGAGTAAGAACTCACTTGCCTCAACTGGGCAGGCTTGGGAAATTAGTTGTGCCAAGGAGGAGAACAAGCCAATACTCGGAATACGGGCATATTCAGACGATTACACAAGTTTGTCTGGAATAACCACTGTCGCTTGGGGTTGGGACGCGATCGCAAAATTTATCAATGGCCTGTAATTCGGAGAATACACCATGCGTAAAGCGCTTGTTGTCGGAATCAACTACTACGAACATATTTCGTCGCTGCATGGGTGCGTAAATGACGCCCATTCTGTCAAAGCCGTTCTCGAAAGACACAGTGATGGCAGTGTCAATTTCGATGTGATGCTGCATTGTGGAACGGGTCCGAATGAAAAGGTAGATAAAGCAACCCTGAAAGAACAGGTGCGCAGCTTGTTTTCCGGGGACAGCGAAATAGCCCTCTTTTACTTCGCAGGACATGGTTTTATCGAGACGACAGGCGGGTATCTTTGCACAACCGATTGCAGAACTGGCGACGATGGCCTTGCGCTTTACGAAGTGGTCACATTGGCAATCCAATCAAGAGCACGAAATAAAGTGATAATATTGGATAGCTGTTATTCGGGCGTTGCAGGAGCCAGTCCTGTCATTCAACAAATTGCTGAGCTTTCAGAAGGAATAACGATTTTGACAGCATCGACGGCAGAGCAATATGCCAACGAGCAAAACAACAGCGGAGTGTTCACTACGCTGTTGGTAGATGCACTGAACGGCTCGGCCGGAAATCTGGTCGGCGAAGTAACGCCGGGTAGTGTCTATGCACATATAGACCAATCGCTTGGTCCCTGGCAACAACGGCCAGTTTTTAAAACGAACGTTAAAAGCTTTGTCTCATTACGAAAAGTTCAACCCCCTATCGGACTGCCCGACCTTCAACGCATTGTTGAGTTTTTCCCCACCTCTGGGCTCCAATTCCAACTTGATCCCTCATTCGAACCTGAACTAAAAGGCCGCGATCCTGGGATGGTTTCACCAAATCCAGAGAACACCGCGAAATTCGCAATTCTTCAAAAATATAATCGCGTTAATTTGCTCGTGCCTGTTGGCGCTGCGCATATGTGGAATGCTGCGATGGAAAGCAAAGCCTGCAAACTCACAGTTTTGGGAGAGCATTATAGGCGTTTGGTAGCTGAAAACCGAATTTAGAATGGAGCCCCCTTGGGGGAGGATTCCGGCAAGGGGGTTGGGGGTGTCGGGGAGGCCGGAGCCCCCCCACTGCGTTTTCGAGCACGAAAAAACCCCGCCCGTAGGCGGGGTTTTCCGTCTCGGCTATTCTTCCGAGCGTTCGATCTCTGCAATCGCTTCTGCTTCGAGCTTGTCCTCAAGCTCGGCAAGCCGACTGTAGAGGCGGGATTCGGTAGCGTCTATGCGCTCCTCCAATCGCTCGAGGCTCCTAGCGACTGATACGGCAACGTCGTCGCCGTTTTTGTAGATAATGCGTTCAATGATTTCAACGTCCTTTTTCTCTAGTGCCATGTTTGTGATATGATGGCTAATAATAAGACCGAAGACTACTCGGCCTTTCCGAACGAACCGCGTCGGCGGCTCTGTCCCTTGCGAATCACCTGCGTGCCTTTCTGGCCTGCGGTGATCCCATTCCTGTAGCTTTCGAGGACTTGCTCGGCAGTCCATCGGACGATGGACGCTGTGTCCTCCTTGCCATTGAGCTTTGCTATAAGCTCCTGCTCGAACTGTTCGATGTATGACATTGAAGTTTAGTTTTTTACTGATAATGCTCGACCTTTATGCGTGCGTTCGTGAGATGCCCGCACTCTCGGAATGGCATCCGAAGTCAAGGTTGGGCGAGCGCGGTGGAACGCCTTCGACCGGGCTGGGCTGGAACGACCTTGACCGGATGGTAAAATGGAGAGAGGGCGGCGGCGAAACGAACACGGTGAGTTTTGCGATTCTGCGATTGGGGGAGGGGGTGCGACGGACTTCGGGGCAAAAACAGTATGAGGCCGCGGGCCGAATCCCTTAGGGTTTTATTTGGTCAAATCCTTTTTATTTGCAATGCGCCGTATTAAAATGCCTCCATGTCTGACAACGCATCGGAAAATTGGCTAAAACTTCTTAATCCTGAATCCCTCAAGGAAAGCCTGATACATTGCTCTCTTTACCTGACTTGTTGGGAAATGCTCAAGAATTCCGTTGTTAACCATCCTCGTGATTTTTTTACAAATACATGGGAAGACGGCAAGGCTATACCTGATCCCAAATACAAGAAGGAGGTTCTTGCCCTCGACGATGACCCGCTCATTGCCTCGGCCTTGTGGTTTCGCAAATACGATGCGATTTCTGATGACGACATCATTCTATTAAAGGGTTTCCGAGCGCATCGGAATGAGATTGCGCACGAACTCCCCAAATTTCTCGGCGATACCGAATTAAATGTGCAACGCGAGTTTTTTAACGGGATGCTCTATCTCGTCACAAAAATTGACAAGTGGTGGATTCAAAATTTCGAGATTCCTTTGAACCCAAATCTTGATGACCGCGTGCTGTCAAAAGAAGAACTTGATGGAGTCCAGAGTATGAACATGATTTTGATGAATCTTTTGATTGCGGTAGCAGACGGAAAAGAAGATCAGCTCCGCTGGCTCTACTCGGAAATGAAAAAGAACGTCGAGGCAAGGAAGGTGGCAAAATCGAAATGAAAATTGCATGAGCACCAATTACCTCTCAAGTTTGACAATGGAAATTTCTGCCATAGATTAAAAGAAAACGAGAGGATGATGTCTTATGGCCGAGACAGATTTGGAACAATACAAGATGCACCGCGAAGAAGTCATGTTGTATATTCAGCAGATATTCCGGACGGAATTGTCTGCCCTTCTGGCGGTGGGCGCGGTTTACGCGTGGTTGATACACGAAGCAGAGACAGTTTTTATTGAGGGGCGTCTTTGGTATGTTCCATCGTGCGTTATACTTCTAGCCGGTTTCCGTTGCAGTCATCTGGTTTTTGAGATGCAGAGGATTGGTATGTTCCTAAGCCACATTGAAAATGTGGCCTTTAAAGGCGACGGTTGGGAACATTTTAAAAGGAAATTAAGCAAACGTTGGTCAGATCAAGCCTCCACTTCCTTTTCTACCCTTATTTGGATATCTGCGTTTTTGGGATCAGCTTGGATGTCAAATTACTTATACCATCATCAGCCACACGCCGCAATTCCCAGCATTCTTATCCATTAACTTGTAAAATATTCTAGCGGTGCATAATGCAATCGGATAATTTGCATTGCCACCATGGAAGAACTATCGCGCAATAATTCGGGTAATAATATTGGTGTTCCGCGAAAATCTATCCTTGAGAGGAGGCGCTTGGCCAGATGGAATCATGAGCTTGAACGTAAGGATATCAGGAGAGCTCGGCGATTTAATTCTAAACGTGTTAAAAAACACCATAAAAAGAGAATATGGTATCGAAACCGTGTGTTGACCTACCTCCGTTCAAAGCTAAATGGTAAGGATATTTCGTATTATCACGAGCAAGAGAAGGCATGGGTTATACCAATCCCGTCTGATTTTTCGTTCATTACAAACACTGAAGAGACGCTAAACGTTCTTTATTCAATCGTCGCTGCGTCAAACAAGGAGCCATATTCAATCTTTATAGACCATTCCAAGTGCAAAAATATGGATTTGGGAGCAAGTGCAGTTCTTGACGTAATTACGTTAAGCATTCGTCAGGAATGGAGGGTAAATACAATTTCTTATCATATCGCCGGACGGTATCCGGACGATAGTGATGTAATGGCTGTGATTGCATGCATGGGGATAACAAAACACCTCAAAGCGACAGGTATGCAGGTGCCAAAGGAGGTTGAAGAGCAATTTGTAAAATTCGAGCTTCTCCATGGTAGGCGGCAGGCCAAAGACCGCATACTCGCTCCGTCAAGCCAGGAAAAAGCTGCTACAGATTTAGCCTTATACCTAAACGGCTGTTTTGAAAAAGCATCTGGATATTCATTTAAGGGCAGTGGAAAAAAACAGGTGGTTCAATGGGCCGGTGAGTTAATTACAAACGCCGAAGAGCATTCAGAACAAGCAGAATGGTATTCAATTGCCTATATGAAACCCGTTGAGTCCGCCCAAATAGAAGACGGAACACAGGCTGTTATGGGGGAGTGTCATCTGGTGGTATTCAATTTTGGCAGGAGCATATACGAATCACTGTCTTCCGAGGACACTCCTGTTGGGACAAGAGAGCAAATATCTAATTTAGTAAATAAGCACGCATCAAAAGGTTTTTTTGGGATTGGCCAATACAACCCAGAAGATTTGTGGACGCTCTATGCGTTACAAGACGGAGTGTCTAGATTCGCAGAAACCCCTGGCAGCATCAGCCGTGGAAAGGGCACGGTCAAAATGATTCAAGCCTTTCAGACTCTCGGGGAAACGTTGGAAAACGATGATGGAAAGCATCCGGAAATGGCTCTTGTGTCGGGAAAGACATGCATCAGATTTGATCAAAAATACAAATTGGTGCCAGTTTCCTTTCCAGGAGGGGAACGTTTCATTGTCGCCTTTAACGAAAATAATTCCCTTGAAGAAAAGCCCGACCGGCGTAATGTTTCCGGTATTGGAGGATTTTTTCCAGGAACACTGTTGACCTTTAGGTTTTACATTGACAGACGATATTTGGATAAAACAATAAAGACCCCTCCGGCGACGGAGGGAGGTTCAAATGACAAAAAAGACGATTAATTTAGGAACACCGTATCACGCTCCAGGAACCATTGTGATTTCTGGCAGACCCAAAGGCTCACAACTACGCAACGAGTTTAACCTTGATAAGCTGGACAGTGAGGATGTGGAGGTTACGGTGGAAGTTCCAGCCGAAGTGATTTCATTGAACAGCTCGTTCTTTTTGGGTCTTTTTGCTCCAAGCGTTAAAAAGCTGGGAATAGAGGGGTTTGAGTCGAAATACAAATTCAACTGCAACCCCGAAGTCTTGGATGACATTGAATCAGGAAAGCGCGAAGCGCTGAACACAGCCAACCCCCTTGGTAATCCCAAATAATGAAAGCTATAAATTGGGTGGTTTATACCACTCTCATAATAGCTTCAATTAATACAACGTGGAGTTTAGCGGCTTCGACAATCGCGGCGCCGGCGCCCACCGCAGCCAAGACCTCCGGAGCAGATCTGCGGAATGAAGAGGGAGGGAATACAGAGAGACATCTCCCCGAATGGGTCAATAATTTAATAGCTTTTCTAAACCTGCTTATCGTTGCGGGGGTGTATATTCACAGTGTTTGTGATCGTCGCAAAGAAAAAGCACAGGATGAGCGGAGAAAGCAAAACGGCCTTAAGCAAAGTGTCGGAATCTTTTGGGTTCAGGAACTAGTGATGTCCCCAAACTTGGGACTCTTGCATGATTTCTTTTTGCGTTATGAGCAAGAGATGTTGCGCTTATCCCAACAGCCGCCAGCCGGCAGTTGTGCACAAGCTGGCAGCGATGCTGTTCACTCAATTACGGAATTTAAAGATTCATTCTACAAAATTAAACAGCGCATTGTTGAGCCACTGGTTTCTATCAGCCCTCTTTTTCAAGGTCTTTACGCCATAATGAGTGATATACAGGATTTAGTGACTGCTGAATACATAAAGATCCCGGGGCTTGCCGTTAACAATAATGAGATGGCGGTGATAAGATTTCGAGAATTGCGTAGGCAATTTCTCGCAGAAATATACACCGTTCAAAAGGATTTTGTTGGGATAGCAGAGGAAAAGAAAAACATCGCAAACTAGAATGGCATTATCTGGGATTCCAGATGAAAGCCCCTGAACATCCTTATCTATTAGCGACGTTTGCTTGTTGAATTTTCAGGCCGATTTGTACACTTTAAGTGACATGTACAATTCATTATTATCGAACGTCGGTGCCGGTGAATTACGCCGTGCAGCCAAGCTCAAAGAGAAAATCACGAAACTCACCAGAGAACTCGAATTCGTCCTCGGTGGCTCGAGCTCAATCCCGGCCAAAAAGAAGCACAAGATGAGCGCCGCCGGCAGGGCTGCGATCAGGGCCGCCCAAAAGGCACGATGGGCGAAGATCAAGGCAGCCAAGTAAGCCTTTTCAGTTGCAAGCAAAACGGTCACCGTGTATTGCTACACGGTGACCGCAGTTTGATGGACGAACACTACCGTTCGAGTCCGATCCTGATAAATCTGGCGCGGTAGAGGTGCTGGTTCGAATCCAGCCGGTCACCATCTCCGCATCCTCATATTCCTGTCATACTGAGTATGCTTTAAATCATACTCAGTATGACGCAAAAATTGCCTACTTCTGATTTTGTGTCAACACATTATATCTTTATGTAATTGCAAACCCCGTATCCAAAGACAAGATTCGCCCCCTAGGGGAGGCAGCCCGAATGGCGCGAAAGCCTGAATCCTCCTTCGACGAATGCCGCCTGTGGCGGCAACGGGTCAAAACCCGTGTCGGCTGAAAGCCGGAATTCGTCTCCTTAACCCGTCCCCGTCTTGGCGAGTGAGCGGCAGAAGGCCCCGAAGCCCGCGTAGGGGCTTCTGACACTCTCTCGCTTACTCCCCGGCCAAAGTCTTGAGATGTTTCGCGGACTGGAGGGACTCCAGCCGAAGGGGGCAAAGGGGGCGAGGCTGGATTGCCCGGAAGGAGCAGAAAGCTCGCAAGTCTTTGGCCGCTCCCGCTGTGACAACTCGTCACTCCTCCCGGCTTGTCCGGGAACTCGTTTGTAACCCGTCCAAACTCGTTTTCCTCGTAAAGGACAATACCGTCCTTTACTCGTATACACCCGTCCAACCCGTCCGGCGCTGAACTCGTTTTCGCGTGAGCGATGAGGGAGGTTTTTGGCGAGCGCGGCTTCCACAACATGACTGCCGCGCGAGCCATAAAACCGACCGAAGTCGGGGATGCGACCACAGGTCGAAACCACGACAAAACACTTGTGAACAAAGGATGGATTGCATATCACTACCCCTCCCCATGTGGGGAAGGGTGTGGGGATACCCTAAACGAAGGGATTTTCGTCAAGGACAGTTCGGTTGAGAGTCAGGAAGCCCCACCACCTTTTATGCGGTGTTTTGGCAGATATGCTGGTCTTGTCTGTGTGCGAGTGGGCAGCGAAAGAGGAGCGCGGAAGGTCTCACCCAGGGAGTGGCAACCGTCCCTTTGCAAGTTGCCCGCGCTGGTCGAACTGCCGCCAAGACATTCATCAAAGATTGCTACGGGCTCCTGAGTGCCAAGCTGTGATAACTCCCAGCCCCCGCAGATATGGCGGTCACACCGGTCAATCCTGCCGGGATATCCAGCTGACCATAACTGTCACCTCCCCAGCCGACCACCGTACCATCATTCTTTAACGCCAGAGCGTGGAACCAGCCCGCCGTTATGGCCACCACATTGGTCAGTCCCGCCGGAATGTTCGTCTGGCCACTATCATCCGCACCCCAACCCACGACGGTTCCGTCGTTCTTCAACGCCAGACTGTAGTAGGCGCCCACGGCAACGTTCACCACGTTGCTCAACCCAGCGGGGATGTCGCTCTCGCCGTAATAGTCATCGCCCCAGCCCACCACCGTTCCGTCACCCTTTAACGCCAGGTTGTGATCCCAACCGGCGGCGATAGCCACCACATTGCTCAACCCCGCGGGAATATTCGTCTGGCCATAATCGTTATTTCCCCAGCCCAATACCGTCCCATCACTCTTCAATGCCAGGCTGTAGTATTCACCCGCGGCGATGCCCACCACATTGCTCAGCCCCGCCGGGATGTCAATATCGCCACCCCAGTCACCACCCCAACCCACCACCGTCCCGTCTTCCTTCAACGCCAGGCTTTGGTCATCACCGCCAACTATCGCCACCACGTTGCTCAGCCCCGCCGGGATGTCAATCGCTCCACTGCTGTCATCTCCCCAACCCAGCACCGTCCCGTCATTCTTCAATGCCAGGCTGTTATAATCACCGCCGGCAACGGCCACCACATTGCTCAGCCCCGCAGGAACGTCCGTCTGCCCAGACCAGTCCGCGCCCCAGGCCCATACATATCCCGGTGACCACACATCCAACCGGGCCAGCGGGCTGACCGTCGTTCCCGCCCAAGTGGTGACCACCACGCTGTATAATCCAGCATCACCCACCTGCACCCCGCCCAACGTCAACAGGGCATTGGTCGCCCCCGCGATCGCCTGACCGTTGTACTGCCATTGATACGTCGCCATTGTTCCCGCAGCCGGGGCCGCGAACGTAACCGTGCCTCCGGCGTATACCGTCTGACCCTGCGGTGGCACCGTATACCCTTCCAGGCTGATCGCCAGCCCATGACCCCAACCTCCCGCTGCGGCCACCACATTGCTCAATCCCGCCGGGATGTCTGTTTGTCCCTCACTATCATCCCCCCAGCCCACCATCGTCCCGTCGCTTTTCAAAGCGTAGCTAAATGCACCGTTTGCCGCTATTGCCACCACGTTGCTTAAGCCCACGGGGATGTCAACCGAGCCGAGACTATCATCCCCCCAACCCACCACCGTACCGTCAGCCTTTAATGCCAAACTATGGTAGGCCCCGGCAGCTATCGCCACCACGTTGCTTAACCCCGCAGGCGTGTTCGTCTGGCCTGACCAGTTCGCTCCCCAGCCCACCACCGTGCCATCACTCTTCAACGCCATGCTATGCCAGCCATTGGCTGCGATCGCCACCACATTGTTCAACCCGGCCGGGACATCAATCTCCCCATCATCGTCATATCCCCAGCCCACCACCGTCCCATCGTTCCTCAACGCCAGGCTGTGGGACCAGCCCGTGGCGATGGACACCACATTGGTCAACCCCGCTGGAACATCGGTCTCGCCATATATGTCACTCCCCCAAGCCACCACCGTGCCATCTTCCTGCAATGCCAGATTGTGCCAGCCACCCGCCGATATGGCCATCACGTCGCTCAAGCCCGAAGGAATATCTATCTGGCCATAGCTGTCATCCCCCCAGCCTGTTATCGTACCATCGTTCTGCAAAACCAGGCTGTGGGAATCACCTCCGCTAACGGCCACCACATTGCTCAAACCGGCCGGCACATCCGCCTGCCCATCCCAGTCCGCCCCCCAAGCCCACACATATCCCGGTGACCACACATCCAGCCGCGCCAACGGACTGATTGTCGCTCCCACCCCGGTGATGATCTCCACGCTGTACATCCCCGCATCGCCGGCCTGCACCCCGCTCAACGTCAGCGTGGCATTGGTCGCCCCGATGATCGCCTGACCGTTGTACAACCATTGATACGCAAAACCAACCGCTGGTTCAGCACTGATTGCCGTGACGGTGAAGGTCGCATCACCCCCGGCAGCCGCAGTCTGGTTCTGCGGCCATGCCAATATTTTCACCGGGCTGATCGCCAGAGTATGGTATCCTCCCGCCCCCGCCGAGATGGCGGTCACCCCGATCAAGTCCGCCGGGACGTTCGTCTGGCCATTACCGTCATATCCCCAAGCTACCACCGTACCATCATTCTTCAGCGCCACGCTGTGGTACCAACCAGTTGTTATCGCCACTACGTTGCTCAACCCCGCCGGCGCATCAAGTTGTCCATAGCTGTCGTCTCCCCAGCCCACCACGGTACCGTCCGTTTTCAATGCCAGGGTGTAGTAGGCTCCAACGGCGATATTTACCACATTGCTCAAACCGGCAGGGGTATTTGTCTCGCCATAACCGTCATATCCCCAGCCCACCACCGTCCCGTCCCTCTTCAATGCTGCGCTGTGATACCAGCCACTGGCTATACCCACCACATTGCTCAAGCCTGCCGGAATGTCTATCTGGCCATGACTGTCATCCCCCCAGCCAATCACAGAACCGTCAGTCTTCAACGCCAGACTGTGAGCGCCTCCAGCTGCGATGCTCACCACGTTGCTCAGGCCGGCAGGGACGTTCGTCTCGCCATTACCGTCATATCCCCAAGCCACCACCGTACCATCACTCTTCAACGCCAGACTATGATCAACCCCGTTGGCGATGGCCACCACGTTGCTTAACCCGGCAGGAAAGTCGAGCAACCCGCTACCGTCATCCCCCCAGCCCACCAATGTCCCGTCAGCCTGCAACGCCAGGCTGTTGTAATCACCCGCAGCCACAGCCACCACGTTGCTCAACCCCGCCGGCACATCCGTCTGCCCGGCCGAGTCTCCTCCCCAAGCCGATACATACCCGGGCGACCACACATCCAGCCGCATCAGCGAACTGACCATTGTCCCCGTCAAGGTGGTGACCACCACGCTGTATAACCCAGCATCGCCGGCCCGCACCCCGCTCAACGTCAACGTGGCGTTGGTCGCCCCGCTTATCGCCTCGCCGTTATACAGCCATTGATAGGCCAAAAACTCGTCATTGATGGAGAAGGTAGCGGTGTCTCCCATCGTCACGGGATGAGCGGGATAAGTGATTTCCGGCAGGGGACCGCCGAACCGAAACAAGGTTCCAACGTCATGAGTGCCGCCGGTGGAGGTCGTGCCATAGAAAGTGCCATCACTGAGCTGTATCAAGGCACTGCCGTAGGGATCCGCACCGTTAACTCCGGCAAACGGGAAGAGAGTGATCAGTGAACCAGCCGGGCTCATCTCGAATACGGTGCCATCATTGTAGGTTCCACCCTGTTCAGTTGTGCCATAAAAATTGCCGTCACTGGCCTGCATCAGCGCAGATTCGGGGCCGGAGCCATTTGTACCGTTGAAAAAAAACAAGGTGGTCAGCACTCCATTGGTGGTAATTTTGAAGATGGTTCCATAGTTGTCGACGTCATCTCCCATGGTCGCACCGTAAAGATTACCGTCATTGCCCCGGATCATGCCGGCCATGGGTCCCGAGCCGTTCGCGCCATCGAAGGAAACCAAAGTGGTCAGCGAGCCACCGGAAGTCATTTTGAACACCGTCCCCCCCCCGTAGGCGCCACCGCTGGAAGTCGTGCCATAGAAATTCCCATCACTGCCCTGGACAATGCCGCCGACCGGCGAGGCGCCATTCGTACCATCGAAGGAAACCAAGGTGGTCAGCAAGCCATTGGTGTCCATTTTAAACACGGTTCCGTCATAATAGTCTCCGCCGCTGGAGGTCACGCCATAAATGTAACCGTCATTACCCTGGACCAGGCTGATATAGTACCCTGCCCCGTTCGTACCGCCGAACGCGACCAGGGTGGTCAACGAACCATCGGGAGTCATTTTGAACACCGTTCCATAGCCACCGTTGGCTGTGCCATAAAAATCACCGTCATTGCCTAATATCAGCGGGGATCCCGGACTAAACCCGTTGTTCGTGCCATCGAAAGAAACTATGTTCGTCAGCACGTCATTGGTGGTCACTTCGAATACAGCTCCATCGCCATAGCTCCCGCCGCTGCTGGTCGTGCCGTAAAGGTTGCCATTGGGACCCAGCACCAAGGAGGCCAAAGGTTCCGCGTTGTTGGTCCCATCAAAGGTATACCACGGCGCGGGAAAGACCGCCAATGTCACCACCGAACTGGTAATGGCGCCGTAGGCATTGCTGATCACGCAATCGATCTGGCTTCCTGAATCAGGCATCTGCACGGGGTCCAGGGAATAACTGTCGTTGGTCGCGCCCGGAATCGGAATCCCGTTCCTCTGCCAGCTATAACTCAGGGGCGCAGCTCCCACCACGGTGACGCTGATGTCTGTCGTGTCACCGACCAGCAGGGGTTGGCCTTGAGGCTGGATTATCACCGTCGGCGCGCCCAGCAGATACAGGGTGAAGAAACAGCCTTGGACCGTTGAGTCGGTCAGGTTGGTGACCCAGATCGCCGCCGTATAGGTGCCCGGAGTCAGGCTGTCGGCCGTTGAATTAAGGCTCACCGTCACCGTCGAAACCCCGCCTGAGGCCAAGGTGCCGGCATTGGTCGAGATGTCCAGCCAGGCCGCCGTGTTGGTGAGCGTCCAGTTCAGCGAGCTGGTTCCCGTGTTGGTCAGGGTCATGTTTTCCGAGGAAACACTGAATGGCCCACCCGGGCTGCCATTGAAGATGAAACCGCCAACTGGTGAAACCATCAACCAGCCGGGCGATGCCAGCGCGTAGATGAGATTCGTGCCGTTGGGAGTACCCAAACCCGTGCAGAGGTCGTAACCGGCAACGGAATAATATGCATTCGGGCTATAGCTGTTTGTGCTATTGCCAGTGGTGATATCATGAAAACAGTTCGTGTAGATGGAACTCCGGCTCAAGGCATAAACGGCCGGGTTGAGGAAACCAATCGGCGGCTTGCCGTAGGTGGCGGCTTGCTGATTGATCAGGGCCGTGAACGCCGCCCACAAGGGAGTGGCGCAACTGGTGCCGCCATAAGCGCTGGATTCTCCATCGTCGTGAGTCACCCAGACATCGTCGGCGGTCAAGGCCACGTCCGGGATGTTACGCAGAAATGGCGAACCTTGATTGGTTGAGGCGATGACGCCTTGTTGCCAGAGCGGAATGTCAAACGCGGTCGTCCCCCCGCTGGTGCCTAAGCCATCTCCCCAATTCCAAGCCGTTTCAGACTGCCAGCTTCCTCCCGAGCCGGTAGCCAAGGTCGTCCCGCCCACGACGGTGACATTGATATCGCGCATTGAATCCCATAGTAGTTCTCCCGTAAGACTATTAGGAGGATAGGCGTCAGAATCTCCCGAAGCAGTGAAATAAGATTGCCCTTGGGCGGCAAACTGCTGGAATATCTGTTCACTACTCGCATCTACCTGATATAGCCAAGAAGCGCTAAGCTGCATCGAAAGTGGTTCCCCTTGCGAGGGGTTGGCCATTTCGTTCAAGATTCCATCTGGGTCACCCCCCTCGTAGACAACGACTTTGTCCAATCCGGGAGCCATGGAAATCGCCATCTCAATGTCCAAAGCCACTTCGAAGTTGTAAATGTCGGGGATGCCGGTACTCCCATCCAGCAGAACGTTGGTCATCGGCACCGCCGGCAGGCCGGCCAAACTTTCATAGGAGGCAATGTCGTTGGTGTAATAACCATCCAACTCAAACAAGCCGATGGTCTGCCCCGAACCAGCAAGCGAACTGCCCGGAATATAGGCCTTGCGGAAATCGCTCCCCATAAAGTAGCCATACGGGGCCGTACCTGTCAGTGCCGCCGCCCCCGCAGGCCGTTTGCTGCCGAGAGGCCGTTTGGAAGCCGCGGGTCTTGGCGGCTGATAATTATTGAGTCCTCCGATGGTCAGGAGGGGAGTATCCAGATCCACCGATGGCTCGGTATCCGGCGCGTAAAAGGTCCGCGCCTCAGTCGGATGGTTGTAAACCTTCAGGGCCACATGAAAGACCCGCTCGATGTCCGCCACCGAGCCGTTCACATTCAGCAATGTGCGATTATGATGAGTACGGACGACGGTCAGCCCGTTGGTTTTCGCAAAAGCCTTGACCGCATTATAATCTGATTCAGTGGGGCCAAACCTCGCCGTGAACTGCTCGGGGGTCAAAAACTTATGGTATTGCGGACTGTTCGGATCGTATAGCTGCTGCACAAGACTGTTGAGGTCCGATTGGTTGCGCAGCGGCAGGCCGATCACAATATTCAGCCGTTTAGTTTTCGGGAGCCGGCCTACGGCCTGCAATCGCGCCACGGCCTTAGGCACATGGCCATGCAAAACATGCCGCCCCGTTCCCGAGGAGGGGCCAGCATTGGCTGTTGCCACCAGAAACGTAATGATTAAGGCTTGAAAAACTACAACAGAAGTCCCGATAAGTTTACGGTAGTTCATAATCCTCCCTTTATATTATGCAGAAACCCTGACTGACCAACACCAGGAGCAATGACCAGACAAGCGTACCGCTCCAGTAGTTGCTGATTTGATTTGATTAGCTGTATCATGGATTGCCAAGATACTTCCCAGGTTGCCACCCGCATTACACGAATTTAATATATAATATGCTTGTTGTTAAGATATTATATACATCCAAACCACCGACACGCACTTATCTGTAGTAGACAATTGCGCGTCATTTTGTAACGCATTATGGCATGGAATACGTGATATATAACACTGCACTTTTTGATTAGTCAACAATTTTTATGCTAAAACTGCATTCCCCGACTAATAAGCCACTTCCGCCAGTGATCTCCTGCGAAGTTTCATCCGGTTGAACAAAACCAACGCGGCTTCGTTTCTTCTCACCAGAACAACAGCGCGCAAGCGGCTTTGCCCCGACTACGTGAACAGTGTGAGGCATGAGGCATGGGTGTGCGTTGGCCGGAGCGTCCAACTACCGGTGGGTGACGATTCCGGTGATCGTTGAAGCCGGCAAGACGACAGTGATGCATCTAGACAGTGCCTGGCAGTCATGGGGCAAACCTTGTGCGGTTGCCCGACGGATAACCGGTGGGCTGGAGCTATCCTTCCCGCCGAGGACATGGCCGGCTACCGCGTCTCCCTGCTGGCCAACGACTCCCGGTTCGACTTGCCCAAATATATCAAGCCAGCTTGAAGCAGGTCAGGCAGGGATGGCACCTATTGTGTAAATATTACGCGCCTGAAAATGGTTGGTCAAATCGGCATCACCCACCGGGAGCCATCCCCCCCACTCCGTATCCGTAGCGGGAAACAACGGGAAAATAAAACTTCATCTTCGTGTATTGTTGTGCGAAATTCGCAGAAATGGAGAAAGGATAAGAGGCGCACAATCGTCAATGACGACAAGGGAATTGTATTCATCGTGAATAATCGCGAATGTATTTGTCTCGATTCAATCCCCCCCGCCTCCACCACTTGGGCGGCAAAGATTTCCGGGAACTTTCCCGCCGCCCGGGCCTCATATCATTAGCATCGCGCTTATGTTTTCTAGTAATCCCGATTTTGAAGGCTTGGTGACCCGGCATTACGGGCCGCTGTACCAATTTGCCTTCAGCCTCACCCGGGCCGAGGCGGATGCGTGCGACCTGACCCAGCAGACATTCTATGTATGGGCCACCAAGGGCAACCAGTTGCGCGATCCCAGCAAGGTGAAAACCTGGCTCTTCACCACCCTGCACCGGCTCTTCCTGGAAAGCCGCCGCCGGCAGACCCGTTTCCCGCACCAAGACCTCGAGACGGCGGCGGGCGACCTGCCGGAAGTCGCGCCGGCGCTGGGCCACCATGATGGCGCGCAGGTGTTGCAGGCGCTGGCGAAGGTGGAGGAGCCTTATCAGGCGCCCGTGGCGCTGTTCTACCTGGAAGACCTGGCTTACAAGGATATTGCGGAGGTCCTGAACGTACCGTTGGGCACGGTAAAATCCCGGCTGGCCCGGGGGCTGGCGCAATTGCAAAAAATCTTGGCGGACGATATCTCGACCGCCAGCCAAAACTGATGACAACCGAACAAGCCAAAGAAATCCTGCTGCTCTACCGCCCCGGCGCGGGAGATGCCGATGACCCGCAAACCGCCGAGGCGCTCGCGCTGGTGAAACACGACCAGGATCTGCGCCTCTGGCTGGACAGCCAATTGGCGGCGCACGAAAAGATCCGGCAGCAGTTCATGGCCATCCCGGTCTCCGAAGGCCTGCGGGAACAGATCATCTCCGAGCGCCCGGTCGTGGAAACGAAACGTTCCTTTTCGTTCGCACGCGTCGCGGTCGTTTGCGCGGTGGTCGTGCTGGGTTATTTCGCCGTTCCGTTCGTGGCCCACCAGTCGAAAAATTGGTGGGAGGCACACCAAGCGCTGCGGTTCCCGAGCTACAGCGAGGCCATGGTGATGAAGGCTATCAACTCTTACGGGATGAGCCTTGAGACCAGCGACCTGCAACAGATCCGCGCCTATTTTGCCGCGCACCAGCGCCCGGCGGATTATTCCCTGCCGGCGACTTTGGCAAAAGCCACGGCGACGGGTTGCGTGGCGGAGAGCTGGTACGGCCGGCCGGTGACGATGATCTGCTTCCGTTCGCCCGGCAAGACCGCCGACCAGGGCAGCGACCTGTGGTTTTTTGTCATCCAGAGCAATCTTCTCCGGGACACGCCGCAAAATACCACGCCGGAATTTTCCATGGCGGGCGGCGTGCCCGTGGCAAGCTGGTCGGCAGGCAACCAGACCTATCTCCTGGCCTATCAAGGCGACGTGGGACAATTGAAAGCCATGTTGCAATAAGGCCGGTGTGGTTCCCGTAAACAGACTTCAAGGAAGCCGGAAGACCAGTGTGCCGAAGATGGAGTGGGCGAGGAAATCCGTCGCGCCACCGCTGGTGGGCTCGCTGTAATAATCAAAGCGGTATTGCAGCTTCGTGGAGATGTTCTTCCCAAAACGCCTGGTCAATCCGATCTGCGCGCTGTGCTGCTGGTATTCGATCCCCACGGGCACCGTGGCGGCAAAATTGGCCTGGCCGTAGTCCGCCTCGGAGAAAGCATACCCCATGAACACATCCGTGGTCTTGTTGAGCACAAAAGTACCGTTGGCCAGGACGGTGTAGGTGTCGCCCTTGTACGGAACCACCGCCGGCGAAGCATCAGCCGAGGTTCCGAGGACGGAGGTCTGGTAGGACAAGGTGCACGAGAGAAAAAGTCGCGGGTTGGGAGTGACGGTGGCATTGGCGGAAATCGTGTGGGAAGTGCCTTCGCCGCTGACCAACTGGCCACCGGGGGAGATGACCTTGCCGCCGGAATTATAAGGCGCGGTGTCCACCACGTAATCGCTGCCTTGGTACTGATAGGACAGCACCGATTTGAAGCGGAGCGTGGGATGCCAGATGAATTTGGCCTCCACCTCGTCCTCGGTGAGGCTGCGCGAATGGATAAAGGTGGGATAGCCGGTGGCGATGGGCTGCAAGAGCGGGCTGCTGTCGTACTGGCTGTCATCCGACTGGTGGCGGTATTGCACGTTGAAGGAGGCGGTGCGCCAGGGCGAGGTGTTGAAGCCCGCCCGCACGTCGCCCGCCTGGCTGGAAAAGGCGGTGTGCTGCATGAAGACCGCCTTGTTCAGGATGTCCTGTGCGGAGGAAAACTGGTCGTCCTGCGCGATGTATTGCTGCTCGAGATGAACCTCGGCGAACAGCGAGGTGAAGGGGATCTTCGTGTAGTGCAGCGATAGGTTTTCCTGAAGCGAAGTCTCGTCATAATCCGAAGCCACGTTGAAGGGGATCGCCAGGATGCTGATGGGCGGCGCGGAATTCTCGTCCAGCGCGCCGTCGCCAAAGCCGTGCTGGTGGGTCCACTCGGCCTGCAACCCGGCGGCGATGACCAGGCTGTCGAACGGCCCGAGGATGCCGTTGAGGTTGCCGACGTGCGATTCCTGCTCCAGGTTGATCCGGGGGATGTTCACCACCTGCGCCAGCGCGGGCATGTCCATGTTGAAGGATGAATCGGCTTCCATCCG